>JAABUP010004971.1_pt1 | contig 21056 bp, 29 predicted proteins | sample 5559201 | NCBI WGS metagenome assembly JAABUP01 (sample SAMN10711887, study PRJNA513373) | rock metagenome | isolation source: Antarctica rocks | place: Antarctica
TACTTGGTGACCCCAACCCATATGCTGATCTTTATGACCCCTGGAGGAAGCTGCGGGGTCCCCCTCTTCTACCCTCTTACAGCCCCACCTTCTTCAAAAACACCATCTCTGTATGCACTTCTACTCTTTGTTTTCTTTTAGCCATCACAAATGGCCATGCAGAACATGCTTGCCGAAGATTGATCACAACATGCAAGATTTACAAAGAGCACTTTAAACCTTTGGCCCAGATGGCCACATAGTCAGTTGTAGCATTGCTGGAAAAAGTTGCGCTCTGCTTAATGCTCTGTTCATGCAGTAAGTTGCAAGCTTGAGTTTAGACAGTGTCATCTGCCAACATCACAGACAACTGTTCTGTTGGGTCAGCCATTAGGGCGTGCTCCACATGTGTTTTGGGCACATTGTTGTTAGTGTTGCGTGAATGGAATGCAATGAGGGAATGCAATGCAGAGCTTTGTGACGCTGCTGACACCCCAAGGGAAGAGCCCAGACATCAGCGACATTCCAGCAGACAGTGGTGCTATCCTGCAAAGGTCTCCCAATAAGGGCTACAAGGAGGCAGTCTACAAGGACCCCAAAGGCAAAGTTGACAGCTTTTCTGCCCTCTGCCCTCACCTCGGCTGCCAACTACAGGTGAAATGGCTGGAGAGCTATCCTTCTTTGCTGTGAGTGCTGAACAGGCCCCTCCCTTGCTTGTGGGCTATCGACAGAATAATGCACTATTGGCAAGGCAGCAAGCACAAAACCTGCATTAATTGCTACTGCTGATGGCCAATACGCTGCAAACAAGTTCATCAACTTTGCAAAAGCAGACTCTCTTGACAGTCATGCTCTTCATCTGTTCTCAGCAAAGCTTACTGGCCTGTACAAGCTTCCTGCTGATCCACAGGCTTGCTTGCAATGTCATGCAAGGTGCATACAACACATTGCTGATGCCGTCGTACAATGCCATGTTTGTGTTGCAGTGGAACCCTGTGGAGAAGGAGTGGGATTGCCCATGTCATGGGTCATGTTTTGACAAGAAGGGCAAGCAGCTGGCAGGACCTGCAACTACTGACATGCGCCCTCCTCAGATTGTCACAGACTGATGACAGTGTCCATGTACTGTTGGAGACATCACAGTAGCAGCCTGTCATGGTCATTCAATTTGACTGCAGCTTGTCAGCTTCAGACGTAGGCTGCAACCAACAAATGACAGATGGCGTACTCAGAAAACGTATGACATTGACCATGCTTTTGCTATTCAGCTTGTTGCTAATTTGCTGCCGGACTTCAAGAAACCAAGCTGTTAGTCCCGTGCTGCATTGGGAGGGGCAAGCACAGCACTTCCAGAAACTTTACCAAAATGTTGTTGGCCTTTCTGCATTTTAAGCAGCTTTTAGAGCAACTAGTCCTGTGGGAGCTGCAGTACGTGTCGGCTGAGCTACCATTGCAGCGCTAAGTGTGTGTCTCTTCTCGCAACGTTTTCTTATAGCTTCTAGAAACCCTCATCAATAACCTACCGACCTGCAATGCAAGATCAGCGCCTCTGGAGTCTACGACTCTGTTGACTAGTTTGCGTTTGCGGCAGGTTTGCTGCGCAAATCCCTGAAACCTCGTTGTTGTTTTCAGCGAGTCAATCCGCGAACACCAAGTTTCCTAAAGGGGGTGGTAAGCAATCCATAGATCCGGAGTTAGTCCGGGCAGTCTGGGCTCGCACCAAGCTCAGCCATGGCAGAACATTTGGCTTCTATCTTTGGGACAGAAAAGGATCGTGTCAATTGCCCCTTTTACTTCAAGATTGGGTAAGAGCAAGATCGTCACGTCTTTTAGCAGCTTGCCACCAGACACACACCCTGTCGGGTATGTTTGCTGGCTCAATACTGACATCGGTAACTTCTGCAGAGCATGCCGACATGGTGACCGCTGTTCCCGGCTGCACAACAAGCCAACCATCAGTCAGACCCTACTACTCCAAAATATGTACCAGAATCCAGCTTTGAATGCTCCTCCTGGTCCAGACGGTCTTCCCATGCCAATTGATGCACGGCAAAGTCAGGAACACTTTGAGGTGCGCGCAACAGACTGCAAGGCACTGTTCCTGCCTTGAGTATGATGTTTCCAGGTGCATGTGTCTGACGGCTCTATTCCTTACCGCAGGACTTTTATGAAGACATTTTTGAGGAGCTTGCCAAGTTTGGGGAGATAGAAAATCTGAATGTCTGTGACAACCTAGCAGATCATATGGTTGGCAGCGTGTATGTCAAGTTCTCAGATGAAGAGGGAGCAGCAGCAGCGCTGCAAGGGCTGCAAGGGCGATTCTATGGCGGCAGACCTATACAGATTGAATTTAGTCCTGTGACAGACTTCCGCGAAGCAACATGCAGACAATATGAAGAAAATACATGCACTCGAGGAGGCTACTGTAACTTCATGCACTTGCGGCCTATCAGCAGGTATGCTTGCCAAGCACTGTGACGTTTGCACCTGCTCATGTACAGCTGCTTGCAGCTTGATTACAAACATATACAGCTCTCGAATCAAACCACTGGCATGGATTCACACAATCGTCAGGCCTGTCTGATGTGGATTTGCTGTGTGCAGAGATTTGCGAAAGGCCCTGTTCGGGCGGTACAAGCGCAAGGAAAGGGTTGAGGATGACAGGAGAGATGACAGGGGTAGGGGAGGCCCTCGTCCTGGCGGCAGAGATGACTTCCGGCGGCGTGACCGCAGCCCTGGTGGCGACAGGCGCGGCAGGCAAGTCAACTTTGCTCACTGATACTGCATGCAGTTACTGCTGTTGCCCCGGCTGGGATTGTGTGCTTGGACGTGTCTAGCTTCGCATGGGCATTGGGTCAGGTTCACTGCTCTTCATTCTGCTGCATATTGTTTGTTCTGCATCGGCAAGCTAGCAGTCGGCAAGCTAGCAGCATCAAGCTGCAAAAGCCAGGCAAGTTTACAGCGGCCTAGAGTTTGCAGTCAGGCAGCAACAGCTAGCATCTGCAACCTTTAATGCAATGTGTCCAACACCGCAATCTGTCCAACACCGCAAGCGGCAAGCAATTTTGCTCTGCAGATTGTGCGCAGTTGATAGTCCTGTCTATTTGCCTCAGGGACTTCGAGAGGGGTCCAAGAAGAGGAGGCAGAGAAAGCAGTGCAGAGAGGAGAGCTCGTATTGCCTCCTGGAATGCTGAAAGGGATACTGGTCCGCCAGGAGGTGCACCAAATGGCAGCCTGCCAGGCCCTCCCTCTGCATCATACAATGGTGGTGCACCGCCTTCCTATGGTGGCTCTGGCCAGTTTCCTGGTCCTCCCCAGCAGCGCTACTGACCTCTTGCACTAGGCCATGCACATGCAGGTATTTCGTGCTAACTTCAGCCTTGATCTATTGCTGACTCAAGCTGCAGATTACGCAGGCAATGATTTGCTGCAAGGCAAAGGACCCTCCTAACTCAGTTTCACATGCTAAGGTGATGTTTGCTGAATGTTGGTGTTTGTCTTGTCACAGCCTTCTGCATTACAGATGCTTGTGGTGGAAGCAGGTGTCCTTTCTGTCAAGGAGGTGCTTGGTCCAATTGCAAGCATGACGGATGGTTGCTTCATGTATGCAGAGAATGCAGGTCAACAGGTTGCTTTAATGCTGAAACAGGTTGACCAGTGAAGCAGGCAGGGTGCATGGCAGGTCATTGCAACAGGGACAGCATCTTGCACCCATGTTGCAACAGGGATCGGCGCAGGATTGCAGTGACAGGTCACAGGTTGAAGCCAAGTCAGAAAGAGGATTTGCAGTCACCATGAAGTCACATTGATGTTGATACGACGAGATGGTCCATGTAAAACATGATGACAGCTTAGCTTCCCCAGAGTATGCTGTGCAGACATGCCATTGTTTCTGATGTACACTCTGCAGGTAAAAGTCACTCAGGTGCACAGGGTAGAATCTGCAGTTCGATGCTAAAGCTGGCGTTTTGTAACATGTAACACAGCAGACACATGCGCTACAAATACTGTAATAGGTCTGCGCACTGACACATCGCATGGTCTGCATGCAGCATGCCTGAAAGTGCACATCTGTCTAGATATGAGTATGAGGTTTGCAGTGACTGGTCCAGTCTTGTTGGTGTCTTTAGCTGGGCCGATTGAATAGAAATAATAAGAGTTACATGTTATAGCAAATGCAAGGTGTGTGATGCACAAGTCTTGTTTCAGAATGACAAAGAGATCATTGCAGAAGAAGCACTGCTGGCCTCAGTAGGACATCAAATAAGCATTTTGCCTGCCCTTGCCTACACTGCTGTAACTTACAGTTCTAGGCCCACCAACACGCAGTGAACTTCTTCACTTATGTGGGCATCAGCTGTAGCTACTGACTAGCTTGCCCATGGGCATATGTCGCTGTGTGTGCACATATTATGCTGTGGTAGCTGCTGGTTGAGTTTGCGCAATCAGCATTTGCAGACTACTCTGTGACCTCAGTCATAGATGGTGTTTCAGATTGTATACTGAACCTCAACAACAGACAGTCTGAGACCTGTCTTGAGGACAGCCTCCTGAGCTGTCCCACAGGTTAAAGCAGTTTTTCCCTACGTGCCAAGAAACTCAATCATGACTGAGTCATCAAATCAGCAAGCCCAGGCGTGCTGACTGGTAGTACCTGCAGGTGCAGAGGCCTAGGCTCTTGCATCACATGCAGACAATACATTGTGCCAACGCTTGATGACTGCAGAGCCTGGAGCATGCACAATGTCTAGCCTGTTGCTTGCAGACTTGAGCAATGCCATATCGTGCCATACCCTTTAAGGGGCAGATTGCTAAGGCAAAAGCTGCTGCATCAGCAATTGTGAGGTTGCTGACTGCTGAGCTTGGTTTGGCTGTAAGAGTTAGGGCAGAGTGTAGTTTGGTGTCGCTATGGGCAGCTGCAGGTGGACTCAGAGGTGCAGCTGCAGTTGCTGAGGAAGCTGGCCATTGACTTGGCTGAGCGTCTCTTTTGGCTTTCCCTGAGCTGAAAAGTTGCCAGACGAGTTCAGTACTGAAGGCTCATGCATTATGCTGTTGCATGAATGCAAATTGCGCTAGTCTCACAGCCAGTCAGCCTGTTCTGACTACAATCATTGTGTTATACTGCCATGTGACTTGCATGCAGTGGCCAGGCATTGTAACAAGTCTGGATTAAATCGCATGAACGATGGTTGCTGATCGAAAATGTTCCATTTCCTCTCATTTTTTCATTGTTTGGCTGTATCAGCATAGCCTTGCAACCATCAGGCTCTATGTCAGAAAGGGGGAGATCACTTGACAGACTAGGCGCAAACACATAGTATATCAAGTTGCATGTTTCAACTCAATCCTATGATGCAGCTTCTGTGTGCTGGAGGTCCTGTCATCTAGCCATGGTGACAGATCCAGCCGCAGTACATGATTCAAGTAGTAGTTTGGCATGTCGCCTTTGGTCTCAGAGCACAAGTGGCCACCAGTGACATATGCAAAATTGTCATGCACCACCACCTTGTGGTAGTAGATCCCATACGGCAAGTCTGGAAGCCTCTCCCATACCTGCTGCCTGGTATGGGGGTTCACAATCATTAGCCATGTCTCAGCAGTGCAAAGCAGCAAAGGCGATCGTGTGGAGCCTCCAGTGAACACTGCCACTGTAGCCTGTTCACCAACCTTTGTGATGTTGCCAGATTCTGAGTGTACATGACCATACCAAGGCACGGCGGCCATCTCTTGGAAGAATCTAGGAGCAGGTTTGCTGTTCTTTGGTCCAGAAACTGCCATTTTGCGCCATTTACGCTTGTCAATGTTGAAGTACCAGACATCATCAATCAGGTTGTCATCTACGTACTGACCTCCAAAAACAAGAAAGCCGCTGTCATCAGCAGTGGCAACTGCAGAGTGAGCAAAGATACTGCCTGGGCCGCCTTTGTTCATTGGAACAACCTGCACACTCACAATGGATATCATCTCTAAGTTGAAGAGAATGCGGTGGCCACCAGCCCGCACTTGCTGCAGCAACTGTACTAGTGTCATTCATCTGGATGTTGTTGAGCTTTGCAAATGTACAGGCTCCTCAGCTCTGCAAATGTACAGGCTCATCAGCAGAGTGACCACAGGATTTTGCTGCTTTTCAGGTATCTATCACAGCAGGCACAGCAGGACTGCTGATTGTCATTCCTATCTAGCTTCATGTTCACAAGATGCTTTTCGTGCACAAATCTTTGAAACAAGTTTCGACTCATTGCAGACATGCATTGCCATAGAGCGGTCTGATGTCCTCAGACATTTACTCTATGATCTAAGTCTAACTTTTCCTGTAGCAGTCAACTGATCTGCAATGCACAAGATAATGGCATGGCAAGCTAACCAACAAAGAGTTGTACCTTTGACAGCTGCTTCCATCTGCGTGTTGCAAAGTTGAAGCTCCACACGTCACCGCTAGCTTTGTCATTGCCACCAAAAATAACCATGGAGTCTCCAACAACAACTGCTGAGTGCAAGTACCTGGCAGCTGGCCTCTGCCCCTTTGGCAGCACAAACTCCCATGTATGGCTTTTGATGTCAAACATATAGAGCTCGTCCATGTCATAACCTGTAGGCACCTCAGCACTGCGCATTGTGAAAGACATTCAGGGCAGAACAAAGCTGACCTTGTGTGTTTGGCGTCGACTTACCTAGTTCGTACCCACCATTGCCATGCTTGCTGTAGCCACCATCAGTGCCAGCAAACATCCAAAGTTGATTCTTGTAAGCTACTGACGTTGAGCCATACCTGCCGGAAGGCACAGGAGGCGTTTGTTTTTTGCTGTATGTAGATGCTGCTGCAGTGTCTGTCACGCCCTCTGCAAGACACAAGGCAGCTCTACTAGGCGGCCTGTCAGGTGCGCACAACTCCAATCTTTTTGTTCAGCAACCAAGGGCCATGCCCTTACTGTGGATCTGGTTCATTGCATGAGGGCTTTGGAGAGACATCAGCCATGTATCTGACAGCCACTGAGGGCCCTTGACTTCAGTGTTGTAGAAGTAACCATGAGTGATCACAAGCTGATCCTCGAAGACACTTGCGCAGTGACTGTACCTGCAAACGTGCATATTTTGGAAGATTCAGCTCGGTCCTGTCATTGCGCAAATTGTGGGTCAATTGTTGAGTCTGCGAGGCTGAGACAAAATGTTTGCGCAGTCGTGAGATACCGGATCGAATGGCGGTTTTTGCCACCCCAGAGATCCTTGGTAGTCTTATGGATTGTTTCCCACTTTGTCGCAGTACTCTGCGATAGAAGGCACAGGGCGGGTAAGAGCACAACCAGCCAGCTCATGAAGGCTGGCGGGTTGTGCGTGGCACACCTGTTCACGCGATCAGGTTGTGCTAAAGACTGCTTCAAAATGAACTAGAACGGTCAGCATCAGCAGTGTTGGCAGGCAGGCATCAAGTATTTGTGCCTGCGCATCGCACTCGCAAGCCAAAGCAAAGGCCTGTGCAAAGGCGTGAGCCGCTCACGGTGAGCGTGATTGTCCAAGCGTTACAGAGATTCAGCGGCAAGTCTGAATGCCGCTCTTCACACACACATGCTGCTCAAAACAAAATTACTGCGCAGAGCCAGGTCAAAACATCAAGTTAGTGACTTTGTGCGAGGTCCAGCCTGTTGCAGCCTTATGGTGACTATCAGATATGGTTTCATCCAGCCAGAAGCTCAAATCTAATCTCAAGACGTGATTTAGATAAAGATGTGGCAAATTTGTATGCTGTTTCACTTCAGAACAAAGGTGGCCACCTGTAATGTAGGCAGCCTCCTGGTGAACCACCACCTGATGGTAGTGAAAACCATATGGCAAGCCAGGCAAGCGCTTCCATATTTGATCATTAGTGTGGGGATCAACAATAAGCAACCAGCTCTCCGTTGAGCACAACAACACAGGCAATCTTACTGATCCTCCAACAATGAGTGCTGCTGTTGCACCTTTTGTAGTTCCAGACATCCCTCCCTTCTGCCTCACCAGCGGTACTGCTGCCATGGCATGGAAAAAGCGTGGAGCTGGATTTGAATGATGCATCACATGAACAGGCAGCTTGTGCCACAAGCGCTTGTGTATATCAAAGTACCACATGACATCTGACAGATCACCATCCACATGTCGTCCACCGTGCACAATGAAGCCGCCGCCATCTGCAACTGCAACTGCACAGTGTGCATACATGCTGCCTGGTCCACCCTTGGACAGTGCCACTGGCTGCACAACACAGAGCATATTAGCTGGTTAACATGCCCATACTGCCATGCCAAAAACAAATGTGCATTCCAGCGCAAAATACCAGTCAAGAAGTGCACTGGATGCACAGGGCAGGGCATGCCATGATTTTTCAAAGACTTGAAATGGATGCCCCGATCACAGTGCAAGACAGGTGCAAACGTCGTCGCCAACAGAATGCTTTAGCACAAAATTCTCCAGCACAAACTGCTCCAGGCTTGCCACTATTGCCTTGAGCCATGATCAACCTGCGCACGTATGTTGAACTTCCAGCATGACACATCAAGCCTGCGCAGTGGGACACTTCAACGCAGATGCATCATGCAATCATTTGTCGCATGATAAATCCATGGCTCAGCAAGCTTACATGTGACAGCCTGGTCCAGGAGAGCTTCTTGAAGCTGAAGCTCCAAACATCTCCAGCAGTCTTTTCAGTGCCACCAAAGACCAGCATGGCATTGTCCACAACCACAGCACTGTGGAGGTAGCGTGGGGCTGGCTTCTTGCCTCTTGCATTGATGAATGTCCAGGAGTGTTTCTCAGGGTCATACATGTACACCTCGTCCATGTCGGATCCTGTGTGATGGCATCAAAGCATTTTGTCAACATTGTCAACGATGCCAGATGGCGTCGACATTGAGCAGTCAGCTTCATTGACTCAATCAAGATGCTTAGCTTGGCATTGTGAGCCTGCTATTGGGTTTCTTGCCTGACTTGCTTTTGCTTGTATGTTTTTTACTGAAGCCGCCATCAGTGCCTCCAAACAGCCACAGCTGCTGGTTGTACACCACTGCGGTGGCTCCATACCTGCCGCAAGGTGCTACTGGAGCGACCTTTTTACTGTAAGAAGTTTGTGCTGCAGCTGCTTCCACACCATCTGCAGAATTTCTCCAAATGTTGTAGCAGAAGCAGACTGTAGTTGAGTGAGCCAGATAGCATAGGTTGCACAATATATGCTGCACCTACTGTGCAGCTTGTGCCATGTGTAGGGACTCTGGGTGGACATTGACCATGCGTCTGATAGCCATTGAGAAGCCCTAGCTTCCACATCATAGAAGAAACCATGCGTGATCACAACTTGATCGTTCAGTACAACTGCTGCGTGGCTGAACCTGCACACATCGCAGCTTCAACGCGAGTTCGCCATTATCATTGACGATCTGCTCAGCTCTACATCATCTGCGGTTACTCCGCAAAGCCGTCTCACAAAGCTTTACCTGACAGGTGGAGTTCTCCTGCCGCCCCACACGTTGCTGCTGGTCTCGTGTACCGTCTCCCATTGGCTTGCACAGGCTGCGGGCTGTTGTAGCGCTATGCATAGCAATAGGTAAGAGGCCCACCACTTCAAAGGAAAAAACATGGCATTAAGGTGGCTTTTGCTACCTGCGGCTTTGGCGCATCCCAGCAATGACTTCTGCAACCCATCAGCCGTTGGCGTGATGCTGTAGGTTGTCAGTCGGTAAAGTGCCTGCTTGCCTTGCGCATCGCAGGGTTGCATGCAGCTGTTCCCAGCTGCAGCTGCAGCAGCTGCGTTTGTAATGTTGCAACAGGATGAATCTGATTCAGCTACAAAATTTCTATGGGTCATTACAAAGACTAGTCACCTGGACAAACAATTCAGACCATAGGATTGCGCCTATAAGGATGCACTAATATACAGATACATACTGTACAAGGCAACATTTCCTGGAAGTACATACCCTGGGTACCCCCAAGAGCGACGTCACTTGGCCTACCAACGAAAAATGTGGTCAAGACTTATCTCATGAAAAACTCAGCAGGTAACTTGGTAGGGTACACATCCCACAGCATGAATGTTTGCAAGCATCTGCATGTCAACCACTACACATGCACCACATGGTGCCTGAGGCAATGAGCGCTGCTACAAATGAATGGCCCACAGTCCTAATGTCAGCATCCAAATTATTCGGCACCCTTCCCTGTGCCACAAGTTGAGAAACTGTCTTTAACAAGGTCATTGCCAGGCATACGCCTGCCACATTGCCATGTCGAATGTAAAGACCAGTCCGGTACCTCCAAGCCAAAGCAGAGTTTCTGCTGGCTCTGGCTTTCTAACAAAGAGCACTTATGCAATGCTTGTGCTAGGTGCAGACTGAGCTTCAGGCAGCCTGGGTGGGTCTGGGTGGACTGGCACAGCCCAGTCACAGTTCAGCTGAATGCCCAAATCGCCAGGCTGGTCTCGCACGATCCTGAACCATCCATGCTCACCCCAGTATGTACCCCAACTGTGCAGCCAAACGAAGAAGTCAGTCAACCATGACACAGAGCAGCATGTACGGCTCTGGATACGAACAACCTCCGAAGTGATTGTCAAGAAAGTTTACATGCTTTTGGGGCAGAAGTTGTTACACAAACTGTTTAGAAAGCCAAGAAAGTGCACAGCAATTTGCTTGCCAACAACATGCTGCCATTGTTGGCAAGCACATCATGTGTGCAGCTGATATGACAATAGTTTGAAGCACCAACAGGCTGGCTGTGGGTGCCTGAACTCATATCCAAAACAGCACAGGCTACCTGGTCTTGCACGCATCTCAGACATCCCAGAGCCTGCCAGGCTAGTGCCTGCTTGAACTATGTTTGGGATATTGCAAAAAACATGACCAACTTTAGGACGTTCAAAACACATTACTTTCATTACGCACCTGTTTCTGCCCAGCCAGTAGGGAGTGCCGTTCTCCTCTCCATAGCCCTCAACAGCGATGACATGCATTTCTGTTGTGCACTCCTGTGTGTCCTTGTAGATGCCGCCAGCATAGGCCTCAAACTGTGGAGTCACGCAGATGCCACATGCAATGGGACCACGCGTAGCAATCTCTGCCATCATTGCTTCCTCCCCACTCACTTGGCCTGCAAATCCAACCACATCATCAATCCTGATTGCCCAGATGAGACCCAGATACAAGTTGCCGAGGGTGTACTGAGTGGCAGAGCCCGGTCAGATGCCTGAACCATGTTGCGTCCAATCAGTACAATGTGCGAGGCTGTAATGGGTTGCACAAAGATTTGAGGTCAATCCTGATTGACAGGTGTCGTGATGCATTGTTATGAATGTCCCCAAGCCATGTCAGCTGCCCTGATGGTGTGATTCTGTTGCCAACAGTGCGTAACCCTTTGCAGCAGCAGTTACATGACCTGGAGCAAGCTGGGGCATCCACCATGTGCACAGAAGCGAACAGCGCAGAGACGACCTGCAATCAGTGTATTTAGAGTGTGAGAGAGGGCGCACCATGCTCCTCAATGTGGTAGTTCTTGTAGGCGCCCTCTTTGATGGGCCAGCAGCCTGCCCAGTTGCAGCTCTTGCAGGTGTGCTCAGCAGAGCAGGTCCTGTCCAGAGCCTGCACACACAACAGACAATGCTGACTATCTGCACAAGAGCTGCAGTGCCAAAAACATCCAGTGATAGCACCGTGTTGTCTGAAGCCAGCCAACACACCAGTCACGCTTTGACTGAAAACCAGCTAAGTTGGCTGATTTACACTGGACTGGAAAATGCAAGACGCAGAAAGAACGCTGGACCCTGAAAACTTGAAAAGCAGCATGTATGTAGACCACCTAGATTGCAGTTTGATACACTTCATGGCACGCAGCATTATACTACGCTGTGATTTGTGTGCATTGATGGAGAGAGACCAGTGCTAGCTTGGAGGCTTCAGTACAGCACAGCTACAGCTTCTCCCTGGGTGAGCCTACCTCATAGTTGGAGCAAGTCTCATCAGGGATGCCATTGTCCAAGATGTAGGAGTAGGCTGCAGTAGGGTCACCTCCATTACAGCCATTGGTCCCATTGGCCGTCACACAATCCATCAAAACCTACATCAGCAAAAAGGGACTTTGACGCCATGACCTTGACATCACTACATGCAAGATGTACATGCAGACCTCAATGCTCAAGGCAGGACAGATAGGTGCTGCTGTCAGGCTAACAAGCACCAAGCATTCATGGTAGCGATGGGCTACCAAAATATCAATCTGTACCTGAGGCGCAAGATCCACTTCAGGGAACAGGTTGTTTGTGAGCAGGGCAAGGCGGTCTGACAGGGCAGAAGAGGAGCCCTGGGCCCAGCAGGAGCCACAGTACTGGGGGATGTGCTGGTTGCGGTCAATGCTAGCATAGCTGATGCCCTTCAGGTTGCGGATGTCATACTCCTCTGGTACGGCATCCCTGGACACATATGTGTGAGGCAGAGGGCTCTTGACCACGCTCTTCTTTGAGCCTGCAGCATAACAGACAAAGATGCATCATGCCAGTCACTCACCTGACTGGCATGGAGCTGCTGGTAGTGCACAACAGAGGAAGTTGCTGCAGGCTTTTGATTGAGTTATAGCAGGCTGGTGGCAGCAACACAGCCTGCGCCTTTCGGTTCTGATCTGGATGACTATACATGGTCAAGCAGCAAACATCCAAACACAGGTTGCCAATGCAACGCCATTGATCACTTTGTCTGGCAGTATGCCTTTTGTACAAAGTACACAGTGGCTCCAACAACGTGATGACTCAGCTTGAGCTGATCAGGCAGGACTGCCTGCTTCCATAGCACCAGCACTTGCTGCAGTCAACCGTTGATGAGTCTGATGCTCTCATCGATGCATTATACATGGCCTCTCCAATGCATCATACGTGGTAGGAAATACCAGCAATGGTGCATCATACATGGAAGGAACTTTTGCCTCAGTGAAGCATCATACACAGCAGGGACATGCCTTCAGCACGCTGCAGGCAGCCGTGGTGATAGCTGTGGTAGGTGCCTTCTTGCACTGAGGTGTCCAGTAAGTAGGTACCCTCCGCCTTGATGGGGCTTTCCTCAGGGGTGGGGGGCTCCACCTCTTCTTCTACAGTGGGGATAGCCCAGCTGCAGGTGTCCATGATTCCAAGGTTGTTCTTGTGCATGCTGATCCTGAACAAGCCGTCCTCGCCCCAGTAGGTTCCCCAGCTGTTACGCCCAATCCAGTACCTGCTCAACGCTTGCAGTCTGACAGGCAATGACGCTGATAGCTCAGGCTTAGCAATGTGGAAAGACATAAGGTATGCTTGACAAGCTTAGCAAGAAAGCCATGACACATTCAGGCGGGTGACAGCAAGATGAGGCATATCCAGAGTTCACTGCTTTGCAGCGCAACCTGCACATGCTGACAATGCAATGCATGAATGTGTGTGAAGGCCTTTTTAATGGAGTAACACATGCTCATGTACTTGATGCACATACATACGGTATATATTCATTACATGATGTGTAAATTATACCATATGATAAGTTGTATGACATGTTATGTGTTATATATGATCATACATGACAGCAAAAGCACATAAGCAGGACTGCAATGGCAAAGAAGCGCACATAAGAAGGACAGGGGCATGTGAGCTTACTGGTGGCCCTCCTGCTCTCCCCACCCCACAATGCTTATCTCATGGTTGGCCATGGGGAAGGCCACCTCCTCCTCAAAGATCCCACCAGAGTAGGCGTAAAACTTGGCTGTGACATCAATTCCGCAGGAAATAGGACCTCGAGCATGGATCTCCGACCTCAGCTTGTCTGCCTGAGTGATCTGCACTCACAGTGTACACATTATGTCACGTCTGTCAACTAGCACCAGCAGCGACAAAACGACGCAGCAATGATATGCACTCAAACACGCATTGAAAGCATTTCAGTGCAGACCAAGGTGTTGGGAGAGTCTCTGTACATGAAAGCTGTGTTGCCTACGCAAGCAGGCGTCACAGTGCACAAAGGAGCAAAGTTGCGTAGTCAACTACCCACATAGTTCTCTCAACTGCGTTGAGCAAAGCTGCACCACATGCTCACAACATAGCTGGACCGCGTGTGAGGCTGATGTCACGAGGGACAGCAGTGCTCACCCTGATACCGTCTGCGTCAAAGTCTGGGCCAGTATGGACATGACCATACTCGCTCACGCCATACTTTGTGTACTTCTTCACTGCAGCGCAGCTTCCTGGCAAATGAGGCTGCAGCCACAAGCACAGGTATGTTAGATGCTGGGGCGCCGATATTGCATAAGTCCACAGGCGCCGGTCTATGCACTGCAGATCTGTGCAGTGCAGCTTTGCGGCTAGCAGATCAGAAATTGTAGACAGTGTGTCACAGCATCACCCCCAGAGACCGCAAGCTGCTCCACATGACGCAAAACAAAATCAACACAGTCCTCACAGGCAAGTGCATTGTGTGCAGCAGCACGCCTGCTGTATCCAAAGCAACTCTGCTTGCACCGGCCCTGAGTGGCTAATGTGACTCAACATCAGCAATAAACAGTGGGCACTTCACACCCACAGGAAAGGGACATACAAGGGGAGGCGCGCCAGGTGAGCATGTTTCGCACACACCAAAGGGCTTGCACTCAAAGTCATCTGCCTCATAGTTCTGGCATGTCTCATCTGGGATGCCATGCTTGGCTGCATACTCAAATACGCCATATGGATTGCCTCCCTGCACAAGCATACATGTTGGTGGTCAAGCAGGTCAGCAACAGCAATAGTGGCAATAACCTGGCATGTCTGCTTGTGAGTTATGACGCAGGATTCACAGGACTGTGAGATTACATCCAATCTCATTGGCCATCAAACAGGCCCACACAAAACTGCAGCAGTCCCTTTTTAGTTTGCTGCACCAATGCACCAGTGAAGAAGAGGTGTTCTGGTGGATTGGCCTACATGGCATGTGCCTCCGCCTCCGCAGTTCAGCAGCACCTGAGCTGACAACACCAGCTCAGGAAAGCGATGTTGAGTCTGAATGCGCAGACGATCAGACATCATACTGGTTGTCCCAAAGGCCCAGCAGGACCCACAGTATCTGCAATACAGCAAATGTTAGAACAACTACATGCCATTTACGGCTTGTACAACCCTGATGGTGGCACATGCATGGATGCAAATGTGTACAAGCGCAATGAGCCTCACTGGGGAATGTGCTGGTTTCTGAGCTTGGTGAGATAGTTGACCCCATCTATGTTTCCCCAGAACCATGTCTTGGGCAGTTTGCTGACTGGCATGGTCTCATGAGGCCTGGGACTGATGACTCGTTCGCCTATCAAGTACACAGTTGTCGTTTTGCTACATGTGTTTTTACACCAAAAAACCAAGACCAAAACAAGCTGATAGGTACCCTCAAGGAAGTCAGAGTCTGGCAGACGGCAACCACCGAAGTTGGCGAAGTCCGCAAAGCCCTGCGAGGCCAGAGACACTTGCATAAGTTTGTGACATGGCTGTAACTGGCGTGTGACTTGTGAGCAAGCCTTGCCTCTGATATTGCCGTGGATGGCAAGGAGAGAGCGTGCCCGTCATCTGGCAATCGCAATGCGCCGCAGTTGCTGGCAACAACAATGACTGCCCATAGAGCCAGAGTGGAAGCACTGTTCATATTTGTTGCTCGCAGTAAAATTGTTTATGATCTGTTCAGTTGCTCACGGCAGGTGCGCTGAGCGGGCTGTCAGCCAAGCATTCGGGATGCTATTTAAGCCTCACAGCCACAGTCAGTCCCGCCTGCGACCCGAGTCTACAGCCTCTGTGGAATTTACCAAATGCAGGGTCGCAAACAGGGCTCTCGTGTATCACGTCATTGGAGAAGATGAAACGTCGCTGATGCTTTGCGGCACGAACGAGACCTGCCAACAAGACCCGGCGTCAAAACAAAAGCACGCGCCCTCTGTAATTCAGCGAACCTCCGCTGTCGTACTGTGTCTTCAGCATTGCTGAGATGTAACAAAATTTACAGCTTTTTACACGAGGACAATTTCGCCAGCGCTACACCTGATCACTTCAAGTGATCAGTGTGCACAGCGAGTTAAAGCATTCACGCTTCACAAACTCCCTCAGGTTGCTCCAGTATTTCAGTGGTGAGTCAAAGCAGGTTCATGGATCCGGTATTAACGCTTATAGCGACATGTCTGCACAGCGAGCAGCCTTCACAGTTGTCATCAGCTCTTCAGTCTGCAGTTCGACGGTAAAATTGTACGTGCAGTCATCGTGTACATCAGGTGTCAAGCCGTAAAGCTCCGATTCAGCAGCCCGGGCAGGTAGACCTGTTGACGACATGCCAGCTCCAAGAAAGCAGCGCTCAGGGGTTTCATTTCAAAGACGGCCTCACCAGCCAACCAAGGTAGCGTGATCAGCATGTCCAATTGTAGATCTGCGCCCTTGTTTGCTCCCTTTGAGGAGGTCGTCTATCTGCCAAGTCTATGAAAACAAAGATCTGTCCTTCACCCAGTGCTTTATAAATGCTGGAGCAAACAGAACAAGAAGAAAGTATGTCTCCCAGTCTGGATTGCACATCCGGCTTGCATCCAGCAAGCATTCTGACAGCTACCACTGTCCAAATCTTGAGCTTCTACACTGAGGGTGGCTACATTGGTTGCTGCACAGACTGGTTCAACATGGCGCTTGGCATTGCAGGATGAGCTGGACAAGATGTCAGCCGTGGACAGGATGAGAAGAATAGAGCCCTTTTGGAAACAACTTTCTCATGAAGAGCGGCTAGAGCTGATGACGTTTAGCACCAAGGAGGTCAAAGCGCAAGCTCTGGTTGCCACAAGGAAGATTGAAAGAGAGGCTGAGGGTAATCCACCCTGCAACCTGTAGAAACCTGCAAAGAATGCACGCTGCAGAATAGGCACAGCGCTAACACATCATGCTGACATGCTTCTTGGTCACATTGCTGCTCAGGTCACAAACAGAGTGAAAGTTGATGATACAGCTTTCAGCAAGTGTTGTGCGTATGTATGCTGGTTGCATGTGCAGAAATGCTTGAGGAGCAGCAGAGGATAATGCGGGCCGACTCGAGGCTTAGAACAACCTGCGGGCCAGGCTGTTGCGGAAAGGATTGTGGTTGGGTGGTCGAGAAGCACAAGCTGTCAAAGTGCCCTGATGAACGGCTTGCAGACGGTCTGAAACGATTGGTTGCAAATAATACTTGGAGCCAGTGGCAGTGGGACCCCAAGAGCCCTGCCTTCCACAGCGTGCACTCCTTCTGGTGAGAAATTGGTCTTGGTCAAATGCCTGGTATTGCAGGCTGTAGCCACTCAGTCACACTTGCTTGTCATCCTGTCAAGTGCTTGGCAGCGTAAAGATGGAAGTTGGCATGTATGGGTTTCATGGCATCAGCATTGAATGAATACAGGCTCCCCAAGCAGCGTTTGAGTGCTGCAGGGAATTCGTGAAGGACAAGCATATTCCTGCAGCACTACGAACAGGGTTGCCAAAGGCCAAAGGCACACCACAGGAACAGGCAGCCCTGAAACGCCTCATTGAGCGTATGTGAGTATCTCTCCACTCAAGCTGCTGCCAAATTGAGGCATGCTGCTGAAGACACCTGTAGGCTACAATGTTGTCATTCACTTGCCATTGCAGCTAAACATGAGCTCTTCACAATCTTCCTGTCTTGCAGCAGTTGCAGTCCCACCATTGACATACAGTGTTTGGGTGCAAATGACGTCTGATGCAATGCTGTGCACAGTTATGCGCATAAGGTGTGTTGCATCACTGATCAGAGCAACTGTGCTTGCTTGCAGGGCTGCACTTGCTAAACAGCTGACCTGCGCAGTTTCAGATCTAGTAGATGACTCAGCTGAACTAGAGGCTCGGCGAATGGAGACAGGCTGCTACCTTGCTCCCTCACTACATGAAGAGCAGGAATCCATGCGGATCAAGCAGGCCTACCTGGGGCTCATCAAGCAACTTCTTGAACGCTTTCGGAAGAGGATGTATGCTTGTGAGTTGACGTGTGCCTCACCATGCGATAAGGCATCTGCATGGCCAGCGACTATGCTGCTGTTTGGACTTAGCACAGCTTCTGCAGCAGTGTTCAAGAATGTGATGTCCCACACAAGGCAGCATTTTGCAAACTGTTGTTTAGAGTGACCTAATCCTTATGTATGCAGCTGCGCATGTTGGATCACTCAGCAGGTGCTGAGCCCCGACACAGGAATCATCATTGATAGCGGGATGGCAGCTGGAAGCAGCACAGCATTATCGTGCTGCCTGTTGTTGGGCCCCATTCACTTGTGGTTCAGAACATGTACATGGCAGCATTGCAGATAGTGTGCAGAACATTCATGTCAGTGTTCATGTGATGCTGCAGGTTTGACAGCGTTGTGCAGCCTGCTGCCCAGTATGTCTGCAACATGCTGGATGAAGGGCTGTGTCCAGGCAGCACCAACACAGACTTGTGCTTTGCTGACTTATCCAAGCTACCTGAAAAGGAGCTTGGTAAGCTGTGCGCCTGGATGACAGAGAAGGTGGATGCCATTGCCTCAGGGCATGCCCAGGTCCTGATGCAGATTGACACTCAGCTCAAGGTGTGTCACCTGTTGCTTTGCCCTAGAACCTCTGCTGCTCTTTTTTTTGCATGCAAAGCACCCGTGTTGCGTGATGTGGCCTGAGTTGATCTTGCAATGTACAGTGGACATGTCAAGTGATATCTGCTCTGTTGCTGCCTCTCCCATGTCTTGCTCCCTGCAAGCCTGCCACACCTGTGCACGCATGTACTTGTGCCTTGTCATTCTTGCTTCAGGTCTGGGCATGCTTTGACTTACAGTGAATGCACAGCATGTTGTGAGCTGGTGTGCCTGAGTGTGTGTACATCTGTGATGCTACTTGACACGCTCATGTATGCTTGTCAAACTGCACGCTCACTGCTTACAGCCTGGCAGGGTGGATGTTTGTTTAAAAAGCTTTTCTGCTGGCCTGTCAGGCACACCACACATCAGATGATGATGACATTGGGGATGTTGACATCTTTGTCCTGACAAAGGACAGTATGAAGCTGACAGTCAACCCATTGTGGCTTGCACACCTTCAGATAAGTCTTTGTTAGCTTCAACCGTGTGACGATGGCTAAACTCTGACTCATTACAGGGCAGACTATCTGCTGTCATGAGTAAGAAAGGCATGCCTGCGGCAGCTGCTATCGTGTCAAACACCCAAGACATGACTGGCCAGCAATTTCACCTTGCCATAAGGGTGCAATTTCAAGCTGCCATTGCTAGATGGCGTTTGCTGTACATTGAAGGGATGTGTGATCCTTGACTTCGTGCTGTGCTGCAGACACGCATCCTGTTTGCGTGTGGTCATGTCCATCGAACTCAAAGGGGCCAGGACCCATACAGCATTGGGGCGGTGCTAGAGTGGGCCTTTGGTATGTATGTCAGCAAGTACGAGTACGGACGCAACATAGCGAAGACTCCCATAGGTCAGCATTCTCCCTCTTGATGTGACTGGTTATACTGCATGTCTTAGCTTTGTTGCGCTGTGGAGGCTCCTGCATCTGCTCATCTTGCACATCCAGTACTGTGTTCCTCAGCACTGAGAGCCCTTTCAGGCTCACATGTTCAGCTGCTACCCTGGACATGTTGTACTCTCTGCACACCATGCCTGTACATGTGTTGCGTGACAAGGCTGCAAGAGCTGCATACAGCTGACAGAATGGCAACATCCCGACTGTATCATCTGCATGCATACTGTTGCATCTTATAACGCACAGCCAATTTAGCGTCACTGACGTCAGGTCATGCTTGTTGTCATGAACAAGCCTTAGTCATGCACGCAACACATTCAGATCAGGGCAGCCTGCCTATTACACAAATCGAAGCATGCTTTCCATGCTGTGTGCATGCACACTAACACACATGCATGCCCCATGGCAGGAAGTAAGTCTTGCAAACCAGCAGGAAGTTGATGGTGTTTATGCTTGCTGCAGACCACAGGCCCAGCGTGAAGGAAGCTTTTGATTTGCTGGTCGAAGCCTTACACCAGCGGCATGTCGTGGATGAGAAAATGAAGCAGTCCCAGAGAATCTCAGAGGGTCTACAGCAAGACAGGGAGCTCTATGCTGACTTGGCTTGCAAATACGACTTGAGGTTAGCCAAGATTCCTCATGCACTCTGTCTGCGTTTACGTACACACAGCTGGGTAGCCTGCATAATTCAGCAACCGCAGTGGTTGCTGCCAAGGACCACCCTTAGGCTTGCATGTATTCTTGTGGTGAGCCTGTATTGATGCATGGTCAGGTTGTGTGGTTGCTGCTCAGTGACTGCCTCACAGAGCAAAGATTCGTCTGGGTGCAACAGTCTGGCCACAGCTGTATGCCCCATGCATGCATATTGTGCAAGACCTGCTAAACAAGACTGTATTGTGGGTGCATGCATAGTAAAACATATCGTAATAAACAAAGGAACGAATAAAAGAATGAATGAGTGAGTGAGCAAGCAAATGAACGAAAGACCACCAGGGATGGATTCTCAAAAATAGTCTGTTTACTTGACATGGTTTTTGCTGCAGGCTGGCAGAGAGCGAACGCAAGGAACCGACAGCGCTAAGAATCAGAGTTGCTCCCGTCACTGACAACAACACCCTTCCTGCCCGAGCCAGGACTTATGCCACCCCTCAAGGCAGACGCCTCATGTTCTACAGAGTACCTCCAGTCTCATCAGCAGATATGTCGCAGAACCCTCGCAGCACAGCACAAGGTGGATCCGGCTCCAGTACAAGTGTGGGTGGGGCTGGAAGATTGGACACAGGCGGGGCCAGAGGCCTTGCAAGCACTGTGCCTCAAATCAGTCACCAAGGTAGGGAACAAGCCAGTGCCAAAAGCCAGAACAGCAACAGGGAGGGCAGCCAGCAGATGCTGCCAGATGATGTGGTAATGACCCTGCTGAGACGTGAGATGAGATTGGCGTATGCTAGCAGCCACGCATGGAAAGTCAATGACGTGGAAGAAGACAAAAAGCTTTCTAAACTGAGAAGGATCCTAGAGCAGGTAAGCTAGCCGACATGCCCCCTTCCCCCACTCTGACCCCTCCCCCTTCCC
>JAABUP010004972.1_pt1 | contig 21056 bp, 24 predicted proteins | sample 5559201 | NCBI WGS metagenome assembly JAABUP01 (sample SAMN10711887, study PRJNA513373) | rock metagenome | isolation source: Antarctica rocks | place: Antarctica
CATCTACTGCGGCGGCGACTGCATGATGACCGGCGACCCCTCCCTAGCCTCCATTCCTGCAGCGGTCAAAAAGGCTTTCCCAGCTTCGAGCGCCTTCGAGGCGTATCTCCAGCCCAACACGGGACATGCTATCAATTTGCATTATAACTCGACGGCAGCGTACAATGTTATTCAGAAATTTTTGAATAATCATGGATTGGCTCCTTCCTAGGCTATGGCCGTTGTTGGATATGGGGGATGTAAGCATAATAAGTATCTATGAAGATATATAATGTATACATGTATATGACAGCCTATGACTTGGAGGTCCATCAGTATCCGTCTGCAATGCTCACGAGCATCCGACCGATTTTTGGCTCGCCAGTGAACAGCACTCAAAATCTCCTCGCTGATCTTTCAGTGCTACCACACACGCTTCCTAACTTCCTAATCCCCTCATCACTATTATCCCCATTCCGAAACCAGCTCCTCCCAAACCTCCAGCAGCACTCCTCCCATAAATCCAGATACCTACTCAACCGCCCCAATCACCCCAATCACCAAACCCCGCAAAGCCCGAAGAGTACCTACGTACACCGATACCCGTAGAAACACCACACATAGAGCGATATTACGGCTTCGGCCAAAGGAACGAACCTAACCTGTAGAGGCATTGGAAGATACTGCAACGGAACTGTCAAATTGACCAATGATAAGTGCTTAATGGGCTGGGTGTGTATTGATCTGGGTAAGGTAGGGTAAAGGCATTCTCAGGGACTCGTACATCGAACCGATTGGCGGCGCTAAAGTGTTAGATACCTCCCTTCAGGCTTGTCGTCACTGTAACTCACCCTGATCATATCGTGGAAACCAGGGAAATGAAGTCTCCATTTCGAGCAGTGTTCGGCGTACCTTTGCATTGTAGATAGATGCTGACTACTCCTTATGAAATGTATGTACATGTACATTATGTAGCTATCTGGGTAAAATGGCCATGCTATCTTCTTCAAAGAGACAGCTAACTTCATCCTGCCTAGATATCGCTTGGAGGATTCCAAGAGCGTGTCTATTAGCTGCTTGAGACCATCTTGGACTGCTCTACTGAAGGGGTGTTACTGATACATGGTTCGGACACGGTCAAGTGCTGCGGGCGATGGTGTCAGTAGTTGGTGAGGATTGGCCTTGTTGCAGATGCTCTTGGAGCCCTTGAAACTTCCTTGGTATAGTTTATAGCACGTATATCATCGCAGTATACTTTAGGTGCCTTGCTTAGTGGGAGCCATTTCGCTCAGGGGCTAGGGTGTCGCCATCTTCTTTTAGCAGGTTTGAGCATGGTTTAGGGCACGACTTTGACACAGCTTTTCTGGAGAAAGATCGTGGGTAGGAGTTCCGAGCTTTGTAGCTAACGTTCGTTATCTTAATCTAGCCCCATGGAATCAAGGCAGGTAAAGCCGCACCCATGCTGAAGGCAGGGTCATGACAAGACTGTGCAAATCATCGCTCCAGCTTAGTACCTCTTGCCCTCCCGAAGCACATCTCCGTACTCCTCCAATGGACTCCGTAGGAGCTTCGTTTCCTTCCACAGATTTGGTGTCAGGAAGCCGTACGTGTTGCCGACAGCGACGAAGGTTGCTTTGAGGGTATTCTCGAGCGTCTTTGTCGATCCGGAAGAGGAAGTGTAGATGTCTTGGACGCCGGCAAGCTGAAGAAGGCGCTTAACGGCAGGCGAGGCGACGAGGCCGGTACCACGAGGAGCAGGGATAAGCTATGGTCGGGTCAGGATACTCGCCTTGACTCTGCCTGAGCTTCTAAGAGACTTACTCTGACAGTGACACTACCACATTTGCCGCTCTCCTTGGTGGGTAGCGAGTGCGGATCACCCAAAGATGTACCCCAGTATCCTCTCCGAATCGGCAGAACGCTCAATTTGGCAATGATAATGGCAGCACGGATGGCAGTGGCGACTTCTTTTGATGTCTTGATGCCTAGACCTACGTGACCTTCGGAGTCCCCGATAACGACGATGGCCTTGAATCGGGTACGTTGACCGGCTCGGGTCTGCTTCTGCACAGGTTTGATCTGGATATAAAACGAGTCAGTTGAATGGAACAGAAGCATGCTCGTTCGTGTAGGATGGACAGATTGAACAAATGGAGTGTTGCTCTGTATCTCATACCTTCATCACCTCGTCCTTGAGCTTTGGCAAGAACCAATCCACGATCTGATATTCCTTGATTGGCAACGAGTGCAGGTAGATTTCCTCCATGCTCTTGATCTTCCCAGCTTTGACCAGTCTTCCCAGCTTGGTCACTGGCTGCCATTCCTTTTCCTCATTCTTATTTGCACCGCGACGTGGGCCCCGACGTCCACGACCTCGTCCACGATCACCACCACGGTCGCCGCGGGATCCAAAGCCGCCTCGTGCTCCACCAGCTCCTCCACGCGGTGCGTCAGCCATGACTTTGAGAGTATGTCTGACTTGAATAAAAGAAGTGTCCGGGGTGGAAAGAGTTGCTGGCGTTTTTATCGTCAATTTTTCGATTGCGAACTTTGGTGGGGTTATCGAGTTGTGTGCCCGTCTCACGCTAGCGAAACTAAGCGAGTTTAGGGTTGATCTCGGCTGTTTTCTCCATCCAGCGGTATGAGGTACATCTACTTCATTCACTGCATGCTAAGATACCTAAGCCTCATGATTTCAGACCATCATGGTTCTGTGTTTTTACAGCTTTGAAGATCTCCACTCGAAGATGTCCAGGAACTTATTTTATCATAGTCTCAATGAAAGATAAGGTATATCTCATAATCCTGCTCAGACAATCAAAGGAGGAATCGTGCCAACTCCTTGGCTCCTCCAAGCGTTGGAAGAGCTTCTCCGAGATTCCCAGAGGCTCACCCTCACTCTGCCGTTTCGCTCTCAAAATCTTGAGTTAGTCACTGCCCAGGAGACATAACTTTCTGCCCAAAACCAGAGAACACTTACGCTGGCCTTTCCGACGTTGTATTCCATTACACAAAGAACATTTAATACAAAGGTTCGATTATCGAGAGCCTCGAACTGACGGGCCGAAAGTTTGTTGATACTCGATGACTGATATGTTGCCATCTTGTAGATTTGGCACTGTGATCTGTCCTGATTTTCGTTCATAGAATGAAGGGAGCTTCATGCATATCAAAAGCCTGGTAATGTTCGGATCATGACACTCCTGGAAAAAAGGTTTCGATACCTAAGTCAGCTATATGGAGGTGTGGCCACTGTACCTCTTATAATTATATAGACAGACACTACTGCATCAGCTCGACATGTCAGCAATCATGAGCAATTCCATGATGCTTGAGTCGGCTTGACAGACTGTATCCAGTACCTATTTTTAGGGCTGGCTAACTCGCCTGTTCACCGCCTTCAGAGCCTCCAACAATGATTGGCAGAATGGGTCAGCCCGGTCAAGATTGAGCTTGAAGCTTCAACGTGCGATAGGTGACCTAGGAATAACCTCGAACAGGGACGTCGTCTGGCGCCATTAGATACGATGTTGCGATGGTGAGTTCTTATGTGGAGTCTAAGTCAAGTAATCACATGTCATCTTGGGATTGCCTGACTCAAAGTTATCCAGGTACCAGATGAAGCTCGCACAGCGGCCGCTGTTAACCCAGAGCATAACCACGGCGGTTAGTACATATGACTGCTACTCTCATTCTGTGTCATCAATGCAATATTGAATAAGACCATGATGTAGGTGCTATTTGCGACAGGAGATGTCATGGCGCAGCAAGCTGTTGAGAGAGTCGGTGTGGAGAAGCACAATTTTGCTCGAACAGGGAGAATGGCGCTGTACGGCGGTGGTAAGCACACATGCACCTCCAGTTCACTCTCATGAATCCTCAAGTTAATTCTTGAATCTCTTCAGCTGTCTTCGGCCCCGCGGCAACGACCTGGTTCAAAATCCTCCAAAACAAAATAGTCCTCAAGAACCCAAACACCACCATCGCGGCCCGAGTCCTGACCGACCAAACCGTCTTCGCGTCTACAAATCTCTTTGTCTTTCTGAGTAGTATGGCGATTATGGAGGGGACGAGTCCGAGGGATAAGCTGGAGAGCACATACCCGACTGCGCTGCAGAAGAACTGGATGGTTTGGCCGTGGGTGCAGGCTATCAACTTTAAGTTGGTGCCGCTGGAACATAGGGTGTTGGTCGTCAATGTTGTTTCTCTAGGTAGGCAGGATACTTGGGACATTAACGGGGTGTCATGCTAATGAAAGCTTTGATAGGGTGGAATTGCTATCTGAGCTACCTCAATAGCAGGGGAAGTTAGGTCTGAGAGAAAGCCGGCAGGACTTTGCTAGACTCGTGTCTTTCCAGCATACAATGGTTCCCAGTGACTTTCCTTGGCTTGTTCATCATGCTTTTAGACTCTTGCCATTCAGCGTGTATCGTTTTGTGGATTATCAAGTCTTTTCCCTATCAGTGCAGCGTTCTTGATATCCACCTCTGTACAATACATTGCCGCAGAGCAGCTAGATCCCTCTGATGTCTTGCTTCAGCAATTGTGTGGCCACACAAAGGCTATAGCCCATAATACGCAGCCCGCAAGCAAATGGCATCAATCATCTCGTCTCCACGCTTCCTTTCCCTCTCATCTTCCTATTCTAGCACAGACCAGTCTTAGGTCCTCGCGCCTCCTGCCAGCCTCACGAATCTCCGGGGGCTTATCTCTTCCACTGCTGTCTCGTGACTTGCATGTGAGTTGCAGAGCTGAAGCTTCTCAGAGCCCCGGGTGTACTTCTAGTCTCTACTTCCGGATAATGCACGTTGCGGTCAGTGGTCAGCGGGAGTGGATGAAGGGTCCCATCTCGAAGAATATATGTATGGATAAGGTTTGTGATCTGCTGTATAGGGAGCGTGTGCTTTTAGAAGCTTTCGGAGATTGTTAAATGGAGAGGAAGAAGGAAGAAGAAAGAAAACTCACAGAGTGAGCAGCTCGGGCCAAGACTCGTGGTGGATGAGGTCCCATTCGCTGACCCCCGAGCACATCCTTGAGCCCAAGATGCGCACACAGGCCATAAGGGGAAGAAACCTTCCTTCCCGTCCCTTTCTACTTTTTTATTTTCGTCTTTCAAGCCAAAATTCTTATGAATCTTTATATTGGTCTCATAAGTGCGTAAAGTGTGCTTGGGTAGGTTGAAGAAGTAGAGTAAAATCATCTTGGGTAAATGGCGGGGGACCTAGTTGCGACCGCCTTTTTAGATACTACACGATATGATTGGATATGGAGACTGATAGATCTCTAGGAAGATGAAAGGGGAAAGTACGAGTACAGAGGACATGGGCAGCTGTTGGCGGAGGTAAATAAAGCATATGCATGTAGACTGATGTCCTGTTCACAGAGTGCAGTTGACTTAACGGAGATATTTAGATGGACCTTGTGAGCGCTCTACACATGTATCGATACGGAGCCAAGGATTTGGCGCTCGTCGTCAATCTGTAGACAAAGAGGTTCCCAGTGAGTGAAATGTGACCTTGGCGCTTGCCTGTCAATGTTCGCCTGAGAAAATCGGTTTGCGCCGCGAGACCTACCCCCATTCACTCTTCAAGATTACCTTATTCACCATAACAGCTTCCTGTCTGGTACAGAGCTTATGACCTGACATCAATCTACTACGATCCGCTCACATACTACGACAAACTTCCCGAAACCACAGCATACGTTCTTTCTAACCTACACTTCAAGATTGTGCTTTGCGCAAACTTGCAGCGCAACGAAAGCATACGGACCTTCTTTCGAGCTGTTTACTCTCACCCTAATCTCCGCCCCTCTCTTCTGCTCTCATCCACCCGCACGTAGCATGGCGACTCTAGAGGCACCTACAGCGGCCAACGGCACCAACGATCCCGCCTCACCCGTTCCTCTCGACACTATTCCCGTCTCTCCTGCTGATGGCACCAATGGCCCCAAGAATACAAACGGTGAAGGTGCAGCACCTGCAGACGATGAGAACACCCCACCGACTGGCGAAAAGAAGAAAGAGTACGTTGAGAATGACCAGATAACGGTCTTCCATGATCCGGATAATTTCAATGTCAAGCATCCTCTAATGCACGAGTGGACGCTGTGGTTCACCAAGCCGCCGAGTGGCAAGGTACATTCATGAACCTGGCTAGCAACCTAGATACGGCAGAGGACTGATGTTCATCGTAGGGCGACAACTGGAATGAGCTGCTGAAGGAAGTGGTAACCTTTGACTCGGTGGAGGAGTTCTGGGGAGTCTACGTGAGTCTTCTCCACCCTGCCATAGCCTTGACTATAGACCTGACAGCCTCTTGCGCCAGAACAACATCACACCTACCTCCGAACTAGCCCTCAAATCCGACTACCATCTCTTCAAGAAAGGCGTCCGTCCCGAATGGGAGGATCCTCAAAACAAACACGGCGGCAAGTGGGCCTACGCATTCAAAAAAGACAAGCGTTCAGTTCCTATCGACGAGCTTTGGTTGCACACCATGCTGGCCGCCATCGGAGAGACTTTGGAGGAAGATGATGATGGGGAAGTCATGGGTGTAGTGGTCAATGTGCGCAAAGGTTTCTACCGCGTCGGGTTGTGGACGAGGACAGTTGGGAAGAGTGTGCCGGGAGGTGGTGATGGGGATGTTGCTGGTGGGAAGGGCCGTACTGCGGAGAAGGGGAGAGATGTGTTGACGGGCATTGGGAAGAAGTTTAAGGAAGTGCTGAGGTTGACGGATAGTGAAGTGGTGGAGTTCTCTGGCCATACCGACAGCGCTCACAGCGGAAGCAGTCGGGCCAAGGCGAAGTTCACGATCTAAGGGGTAGAAGAATTGCTGTTTTACGGGCTTAAGATGGCTGACTCTGAGGCATGACTTGGAGCATCGATTGGCACACGACTGGGCACACACGAGGGCTTTATGCTTGCGCTTATGGTGTCGACGCCATAGCTCGTCTCTAGCTGACTGGCGTGATGCTATCTCGGCGTTCCATAGCGTCGGTAGCTCTCTCGCTCGACATTATACCATATGAATCTTGCCCTAACGCGCCATGAATTCTTTCTGCTTCCTTGACCATCGCCATGTCTACAGTGTCTGGAAGTTCTGTATTCATTTCTCCAGCGGTCCCCAGGCGAACGAAGTCCCAGACAGCCTTGAGTGCTAGGGGCTTTGTAAAGCTCGGCAGTTGCTGATAAGTTGCATTCGCCGGCAACACAGACCGTAAGGCTGTGCGGAGTAAGACCTTAGCTTCCTCAGGTTTCCCTATGCCTTCAAGACAGAGGGCGAGTTCGCAGCGGACCTCGTTGAGGCGCACACTGTCTTCACCCTCCGCCTGCAGAAGCTCATGTGCCCTGGAAGCGTATCCGACCGCTTTCTGACGCTGCTGTAACTCTCGGCACAGTCCCGCTATGATGAGCAACGTACCAGACAGATAGCTGGACTCGGCGCCAAACACGCATTCCTGCCCTTTCAACGACTGCAGATACCATTCCAACGCCACGTCGTGATGTCCGAGTTTGCTGTACAGGAGCCCAAGATCTGCCGCACATGCCGCGCCGCCCGTAGAAAGATTCAGAGGGCCGAATCGAACTTTGTGAAGGTCCATGCGCTTGAGCGCGACTGCTACGCCATCTTCAAAGGCTCCCATTTCGATGTGGATGCGCACCAAGAAACCCATAGCATCTAAACTCATGTCATGAGAAAGGCCGAGTAGCTTCTCGTAACCTGTCGCGGCGAGCTTGACCCATTTCCTTGCGTCGACGTAATCCTTCTCTACGGCTGCGACGTAGCCTAGCTTGAGTGCTGTATCGATAGCTCGGCGCGGGGCTTGGCCGAAACGCTCGTATTCGCCTGTGATGCGATCGAAGCATGCACCTCTAAGCTCTCTGTTGAAGTCTTCTCGAGCTTCTCTGGCGGTTTCCATGTCAGAGACTTGTTGCCGGAGCCGTCCCCATGATTTCATGTATCCTGCGAAAGCCCGGTAGTACCAGTATCTTGCGCTTTGTTCGTTGCCTGTGGGGTTACTCAGTCGGCGCATGTCGAGGGTGGAGGCGGTGATGTGCATCAGGTCTGGTCCTACAGTGGTGTCAAAAATGAAATCTACACTGTGCCGCAGCACGGAGAACGCGTGAGGCAGGTAGAGGGTGCATTTATCGAAGATATCGAAGTAGTAAGGAAGGCGGGGAACAGGAAATGCGAGATATACCAGCGTCATAGCTAAGTGCGGATTTGCTTGGTGCGAAGGTTTGGTCTTGGATGATAGCATCTCGATGTTGAGATCGCGGACAAGATCATGGATCCAGACCATTTTATTGTTGTAGGGTCGTACGAGACCAGCGTTTTGAAGATCCAGGAGGGCGTGATCGATACGGTTGGTCTTTTCTAGAACGTCTCGTAGATGCTGCTCCTCCGCGACGTGCTTCTGCAATGACAGATCGTGAGCGGAGTCGGCTCGGCCTACTTTCCGAGGCGACTCTCGATTCCTGAAAAGAGTGCGAAAGTCGTGTGTGAACCGCCACGGATACCGAAGGGACTCTGTGCTGTCCCCATTTGATAGCCGGGTCTTCCCAGTGGCTCTGAGCTCCTCTTCTTTCGCTGATCGGATTCCGCCACGATCGTAGGCAAGAGTGCGGTTAAAATGCTCGGAGAGCCTGGAACCCCCTTCCTCCAGAAGCTCGATTGATATTGAGGAGGTGTCAAGGTAGATCATGATCTTGAACAAAGCAGCGGCCTCAGGACTCCTCGCTGTAAGCGACTCCGTAGCCATTGCGAAAAGTGCTCCGGTTGATGAGTGACTCTCGTGTAGAGATGTCTGATATTCTTGATTCATGACCCCGTGTCTATGACTTTGCAGTTGCTCCAACATCGTTGCCAACGTGATTCCACGAAGATGCGCGAGTGTCACTGTCTGTTCAATCGCAATAGGTAATCCATCGACCAACGTGTGAAGTTTTTGGGCCGTGGCTGCCGTTTCAGCATCCAATGTATCCTGCTCCAACAATCTCCCAACCATTTCAACAGCATGATCACGACCAAATGGCTTGACTTCGAAATCTGCTTCGGGATTGGCAAGAGACCGAGCTATGTCGCTATCTCGAGTTGTGAAGAGCATGTCACCTGTCCCTGCGACCGGGAGCACTTGACGCAGTGCTCTTAGATCACCAACATTATCAAAGATCAGCAACCATCGAGATGAATTTGCCAGCCAACGCTTGACAACCTCAATAATCACATGCTCTTCTGCATCGGCTTGCTGTCGGTCAATGAGCGACAACACCTCCGCTATAACGCGAAATTCAGAAACCAGTTGCACTTTTGAATCGGCTCGTATGTAGAAGACGTTGGTGTACTTTTGAATTGTATCTCCAGCATATCGAAACGCGACTTGGCTTTTGCCAACACCGGGAATGCCCCATAACGCCGCCTTTCTGGGGCGGCTGCGGTCGTCCGAACCAACAAGAGAGTTATGTAGCCCGGCCAGTATATTCTTGCGGCCCACAAAATAACGACTGAGAAGGTCGGGAACGCTGAAGGTTTTTGCTGACGAAGATAACGGCAACGGAATTGGCGAGCTGCCGCCCTGGCCTGATAAGATACGTTGTTGGGTACGAGCGTTAGATCTCATATGCTCCGCGTTTGCGGCTTTGTCGACCTCATCGGCGTATCGGGTAAGCTTTTGAAGAAGAGAATCAAAAGGACGCTTAAGGGAGGACCAAATAGCGGCACCCAGAGTTTCTAAATTCTCATGCCATCAGCATATGCTCTCCCCCTTTCTCGCTGGGACTTACTAGTTTTGCCGCGCTCATACGCATTCGCAGCTTCCAGACAGAAAAGGATGATCTCCTGGTAAAAGAGAACCAATCGATCGCGAAGAACGCCTTTCAGGTCGAAGATATCTATATAGACAGAGAATCGTTCAAGGCAAAAGTTGATCTTCTCGCCAAGCTCGATGAGTCGTTCAAAGCTATCGAAGATGTCTCTGGCTATCTGTGCTTGCTTATCAGCGCCGTTGTCAGACTCGAGGTTACTCACTTACGATCAAAAGAAATCGCAAGCCGCCCCAAACCAGTGAAGCTATAGCGGGATCTTGAGGTGACTTAGATGCCGAGTCTTGCTGATGTGTTTTGGGTATCCATACTTGACTGGACCATGACATCCACAGCCTTTTCGAAGCGTTCTAGTGTCTCTAAAGAGGCCTTAGACGCCTTCCTAAACATTCGAACTCCCCCATTGCTAGATCCGCGATTTTGCACTTTCGCCTTCTCCACTTCCTCGAGGAGCGCATCGATGTTGATTTTGGACGTGATAAGCTGAAATTGCTCATCGCTAACACCGTTGGTCAACTTATTCCGTCGGATCTGCTGAACAGCATCCTGATATATAAGCTCCGGCTTTGAAGGCGCTGAAGCCTGCGTGAGATGCTGCGCTTGCAGTTGGTACAGGTTGGCATTTTGGGATGCTGCTGAAGGCATCGAAGGTCAAGTCAATATGGTTATCCTATAAACAGAAAGAAGTTGAATTCGCAAAGGGGATTGCAGCGTACCCTTTTGTTACTTGACACTGACAGCCTGCTGTGCCACCCTCCACTCGAAACCAAGCCTGCATACTTTAGCCGCCGAGACAGGGAATGAGGCTGAAAGCGCCAGCGAACCCGCACTGCTTTCTCCTTGTGCTGTTTAGCGGTTCTCTCAGTAGTTGACCCAATGTGGTTCTGCACTTGCAGTATACTGTATGCCTGAGATAAACAGCAATCTGACCCTGGCCGCCTATCAATTATGTGTGACTAAGCATGCAGCAAAGCAGACAGGGGTAGATGTTAGATGATGGCAGTAATGGCAGAATAAAGTAATGGCAATGCTAGTAAGTCCGTCTCGAACATCGCGTACTAGTTCTGTAGTTTAGAATTGTATTCTACAAGACACAACCCTAAGATGAGCCCGGGTTACCAAATATCTCCTTCACCAGACTTTTCTTGTTTACTACACATACACGGTTTAGATAAGCGTTCCAAAGACTGGTCGGGCGAGAGACTTACTTTTGCCCATAGCATTCCTTGGAAGCCCGTCCTCAAGTACTTTCATCTCTTGGGGTATTTTATAATTGGCCAATTGGTCCTTTAATGCTCTCCGCATGTCCATGATGCCCCACTTCTTACCTCCTTTTCCACTCTTGGCATGTTGCGGATCTAATACAACGACAGCGGCAACTTTTTGGCCCCATTGATCAGAAGGAAGCCCAACCACTGCTGCTTCGGATATTTGAGGTCTGCCAAAGGTCAGCTTGAAGCCAGCAAATGTGGCTGCCATCACACGCACAGGGACAAAAGCTCGCGCTCGACCTCCAGAGCGCTAACTTTCTCGCCACCAGTTTTGATGATGTCAACACTCTTCCGGCCCCTAATGAAGTACAGTGGTCCTCTCGCCCAGTCCTGATCACTTTGCCCGGCGCCATCGACATGCTTCCTCGTTGCGATGTCGCCTGTCTTGAACCATCTGCCCGTACCATCTTCCCCCTCGACGAATTCCTCCGAGGTGGCTTTCGGATTTCTCCAGTACTCTTGGAAGATTGTTGGGCCACGTAGCTGGATTTCACCTTCCCGCTCATTCCCATCCTTACCCATTTCCTCACCAACAGGAATCACTTCATTGGTCTCAGTGTCCATAAGTCGCACCTCAACCCCTGGTAGAGGCCACCCTACACTGCCATCCACACGATCTTTAAAATCCAGGCCGCAGCTCAGCGCCATTCCAACCTCTGTCATGCCATACCGCTCTAACAACACATTGCCGCCACTTAGATCTGACCATGCAGCCTTGGTTGGTGTGGGTAGAGCAGCCGAACCGGAGATATTCAAACGCAAATTTTCTGGCAAGATCGCCTTCCTCGTGGCCTCTTGTACTTCAGGAGGAAGATCAGCGTGCGACGAGAGCAAGCGATTGTAGATCGTGGGTACCACTGTAAGGAAAGTAATCTTCTCTTTGGGTTTCCCTTCTGGCTCGCGTGACGGAAGGAATGGTGTGGCCAGTCTCTCCCAAACAGCACTTGCATTGAAAGGAAACATGAACTCCATCGTCGAGCCAGCAAAAAGAGGAGTCAAGAGCGCATTGGCAATCCCGTGGACATGATGAAGTGGTAATACATGCAGTAAATGGTCCTGTGGAGTGTAGTGCCACGCTTTGATGAGTGATCGAGCCTGTGCTGTAAGGACAGACTCTGGAAGGAGGACTCCTTTCTAGTGAGTTGCGTATATTAGCTAGGTTTAAGAATGGTAGATTACAATTCGTACAGGTCTGTTTGTGGTTCCTGATGTGTATAACATCATCCCGCCTTGATGGTCTCCCACGTCTTCAAGCTTGATATGCTCGCCGGATCCACCACCACCATACCTCTTTTCAACACTCCCAAGAATTGACTTCTTTTCCATGCCTTCTTTCAAAACCTCCTGAGCATTGCTTTGGAACTTAGCAGAGGATAGGAGCATCAAAGCCTCGCTGTTTCCAAGTATATACCGAAGCTCACTTACAGGAAAGCCAGACGAAAGAGGTACCGCAATTGACTTGCTACCCAGAATCGAAAGTAAGGTCACTGCCCTTGGTCAGAGAGCCTCTGTGAAGTGTGTTGAATTGTGCACTGGCAGCTTCGCACCTACATAGTCGTATCCATTCTCCACCAAAAATGCTATCCTCTCTCCTTCGGTATGTATACCATCCGCCAATTGATGCAAGCTGTTCTTTGCATCCCAGACATCTTTGAGTAGTTCGCCGTAGGTAAATCGACGGCCAGAAATGCTATGGATCACAGCTGTACTCTTGGGATCATGACTTGCAATTGCCTCGAAAATTGGGAGTTTCGGTAAGGTTGATGCCATTCGGATGGTGTTGGACCTGAAGGCGGTTCTTTGACTGAATCGTATGGTAAATGGCCTGAAAGGAATAGAGGGTAATGCACTGCGCGTGAACATGTTGCAGGAGGAGCAATGGATTGTCCCATTAGATCACCCATAAGATACTATGAGGAGAACTACCCCGGCATAATTTCATCATCGAACTCGGGCGGGATTTTGAAGACCGCCATCTCGGTTCGGCCAAGTCACTACATAAATTCTGTACGTTGGTGGACTTCGAATGCGCGGACACAGGTGTAGTGGTTCTCAGACGGCGAGAAAGGACACGAAGTCTTAGATACATCAAGTTGTTGAACGGAGGAGCAGGAGAGGTTGAAATAGAGCATTAATGCTCAGAAGGTTCTTCATATGGGTGGGACGGCGCCCGATGTCAACCATGACTACCCAGACAATGACACCGATTGAAGATACCATGAGGGTTAAAGTACGTTGGACTCCGACTCAATCTCACTCAAAACCCCACTAAACAAACCCTAGATAATGGAAGCACTGAAGCCATCGACATTGGAAATCTACAACGATTCGCATATGCACGCGCATCACAAAGCTATGCAGGGCAGCATTTCGAGAGAGACACACTTCAGGTACTGTATTTCCCGGTCTAGCCTGTGGCAGCAAAATACTGACTTAACTTCATTCTAGGGTTGTAATTACATCTGAGGCCTTCAAGTCCAAGATGCAACCAGCACGGCATCGGATGGTGTACGCGGTGCTCAAAGAAGAGATGGAGAGAGCTGGTGGGATCCATGCTTTGCAGTTGCGTACAAGGACGCCAGAAGAAGAAGAGAAACACTCAGCCCGGGAGAGGGAGGGGCAAGGGCAGACGATTGGGGAGATGTAGAAGCAGTAATCAATGAGCATGATGGGCACCATGAGATGGTGGAGGGATCCTCGAGTCGCGGCAGCGGACTCCCAGCGTCTGCATACTCCGGAGTAGAGAGAAGGAGAAGAAAAGATCGAAGGCTTCAACAATCTATATCCTACGGAAGGCAGTAGTAAAACCGCCGTCAGTCTGAAACGCACTCAGCGCACAGAGACGTAGCTATAACCTGGTATACCAGGCTAAGTCTAATCCAATCGCGCTTGTTCCGTGTCAAGAAAATTTACAGAAGGGAAAGACGCCACAGAGGCATTGTGGTATGGACAAGGATTACAATAGTGGGAGCGGTCCTGCCCGCAATGACATAGAAGACCTTCGGTATCGTGGGCGCCCATAGATGGACGGATTAAGACAGATGCGAAAAGTACAGATAGAGACATGCGATGCCCCTATTTAGGCTTGTTGTTGTTGGTGACTACAACTGCAACGACGACAACGACAACGATGACAATGATAATAAGCACTAGTTGAGAATTGTCAGCCACTGAGTCATCCAGGATCGGAAGAGTAGTTTGCACATACGGCAAATGAGCAAGCACCACCACTTCTTCCTGTTGCGGGACCGTGCCTTTGTAATGGCTCCGTCAATCTCGGTATTTGCTTTTCCTACGTTGTCCGTCACTTCTTCGCCTTTTTGCTCGATCTGCGTCACAGCAGGCTCTTGCTGAACGACAAGTGTCTCCATCTCTTGAAATAGTTGCGCCAATTCAATCATCTGCTTTTCGACTTTCTGAATGGCCTCGTGTCTGCCTTGAACAGCACGTAGAGCTGACTGAGACTGCCCACGGCGATCAGATTGCAGGAGCTGAACACATGTTAATGATATCGAATTTGCCACGAACACGAATGCTTACCGCTTGGCTAAAGACCTGTTGATTGGCAGTATCTTCGCATGCTTCCCGGACTTCAGCTTCACTAGCATCTGGCCGGACTATTCGATATTGCCTTTCCATTTGCGCCTGCAACTTCCTCCGAAAGTCGCTCTCCACCTGCTGGTACTGATTGATCGCAGCCTTCAGCTTCCTGTCAACCTTACCGACCTGCGGTGCGTTTCTTGGATCTCCAGACTCTCGTTGTTGCTTGATAGCCTTGATACGCGCAGCAAAATTGAAGTAGAGAGTCTTCGTATCAGAGCTGAGGGTGTCAAGCTCACGATTCGTCTGTGTATTTTCACTCGCGTCGGGGTCGTCAATGGATCGCTGCTGGAGGAAGCGAACACGGTCAAGGTTGCGCTCAATGGAGTCAATGCCGCGATCAATATCTCGACACTCATTGAGGATGGCGTTCGGATCCCGCCCCATCTGCTGACCATAGCCACCAGGTTGGCCGTTCACTGGCGTCATCTCGAAATCGTTCCCTCCCACTATTGCATAGAAGTCAGGTTGGAGTCCGGCAAGTACAACGGATGCCTATGCTTACCATAGCTTCCATTAGCCCTTCCCTGCTCTTCATCGAATCCATTTCCGTAACCACCTTGTTGCGGTCTTCCTCCATATCCAGCTTGTGGGGCGGCCTGATTCGCATATGATTGACCACCTCGTGTATCGTATGGGCTTGCTTGACCGTAGCCGCCTTGGTTATTGTAGCCTCCGTACTGGTAGGATGTGAACCGTTAGCACATCCATAACAGCGGTGAGCCCATCGCGTGCTGCAGTAGGAATGAAGTAGTAGACATTGAAGGGTACATGAGCAGAATATCACAGTACGAAGGGTTCTACTTACGCTCATCTTGATGTTTCGCGATTCCGTCAACCCCTATGTGAAGCACCGTAAACCGCTCTTATTCGTTGGATGGAAGAAGTCTTAAAATCCACAATTTCAAGATCAGATTCGGTAAGGAGAGTATCGAAAAGGATGAAAGCAAAGGTTCTAGTCTACTGACGCCGCAGAAAAGAGCAGTTTTCTGTAGATGGGACGAGTAACTTAAGTGAAGTTGCCGGGTGCTGAAGCGAAAGGTGAGACTAGAGTCACTTAGCCTGAAAACGTTAGGCCGGAATTGCCGGGCTGAGTGTGACGTTGCGCCTCAAATATTATATTATTAGCATCAACTACTTTACTTTTACAAAAGTCACGGTTCTCACTAGAGCTCGCGTTTTATATCAAGACTGTTCTCTAAAGCTTTCGTGTGAGCTGATTGATGCAATTGCAGTAACGCGCGTCATGCTCCGCCTCCACCTCTAAGCCCATGCACGGCTCCAGCAAACGCCGATGCCTGTTGAGATCAATGTTCTATCCCGCAGTTGAGCGTAACACCAAACACCAAAGAAATGCAGTCGTAAAGCTACATCGCCACCACAGCGACGTGCTCATTCGTACTTCCTACCAAAGCCATTCCAAGCCCAATGTCCCGATTATGCTGCGACACTGGTAGTCTTCATCCCATCGTCCTCTGTTCCCCAGCGAGACTTCTCGTCGCCACCCTCCCAGTTCCTCTCGACGTAGCCAAGCCTCTGCTTCACTTCTTCCACTGTTTTTGTGTCGCCGGTGTTCTTACCGATGTTGTCGCTAATCTTGACTGCAGGTCTCCCACCAGCGGAAGAAAGTTTAATAACGATATTCAAAGGAACAGACTTCTTGCCATTTGATTTGTGAACGAAATCATCTGCGGGAAATTCAATGGAGAATCTCTAGCCGATGTGACAGCGAAACGACTTACTGGTCAGGAAAGTACCCACGCCAAAGGTTGGCTGGAAGCCCGCCTCCTCTGCCGCTTGCATGTACTCCAGGCACAACTCGATATTCAAGGAATCAGAGAACACGATAGTCTTCTTTTCTTTGATCCCAATGCTATCATAGAACTCTCGCATCATCTTGACAAACCCAACAGGGTCGCCAGAGTCTTGACGCACTCCGGCGAACGCTTGAGCATATGATTTCGGTGCTTCCCGAGTAGCCCCGTTCTCAACCGGTACGTGGAGGGGAGGTCGTGTGTCGCTCAGACTTGTCATCGAAGGTGTAGTCGATGCGGCCGCAGACGGAAGAGTTGCGGCCCGGCCTTCTGCGGCGATTGTGAACGAGGGGATTGGCCGCTTAAAGGCCTCCAAGAAAGTTGGAGTGCCAAACGTATCAGTAAGAGCTATGCCAAGGATCTATGGCTACGTATCAATTCAATTCTTATAGAGCGAGTGGTCATGCGTACCCCTTCACCAAAGCAGCCAACCCAATAGCGTAACGCTGTCTCACCGACATTTTCGTAATCGTTGGTGATTGCAGCAATCCCCATGAACCACTCATGTGCAACCGTGCCCACAGGAGTAATGCCATGCTTCATGGCGAAGTGCACGTTGCTTGTCCCACTGAGCTTGCCCTTCCAACCCTGTTCCTTTCCTTCATCAGCAGCACGAGTCAGTCCTTGCAAGACCAGATCCTGAGTACGGTAGTCCCTCCTCCTTCTTGTGCCAAATTCCGAAAAGAGACAGCCATGCTGCAGAAGCCTAGCACCTTTCTGACATGCTTTCTCCTCTTGTCTTTTGTAGGTCCAATCCGTGTCGCAGAATCTGAAATAGGCCTCACTAGTCAAAGCCAGCAGGGGGATTTCGAAGAGAATCGTGTCCACCCATGATCCCGTTATGTCCAGATGAATATCGCCAACGTCGTCATCACTACCGTTATCTTTGAGGACGTGAAACGAGGCCACGATACGTTCGCTGGGCTGTAGGCGGAAGTTCTTTAGAAATCTTAGATACGGTTGATTGAGGTAGGTACATGTGGTCTCTAGGTATTGCAGCTCCTGAGGAGACAGCGATATATTGCCGAGCTCTGGAGTTTGTGATCATTAGTAACGTCTTCAGAGTACGGTAGCTGTGACCAAGCTCACTCACTGCTGATCTGATGTTCTAACCAGTGAAAAGCTGCTCGGGTCAATCTCATTTCTGCTGTTCGATTGGTGAACGCATAAGTCACCTCTGGAAAACAATGGCACCGACCATGGTCAGTCCAAACCTGTCGGAATACGGAAGATTAGACCCTAACTCACGGACATCCGGAAAGTATTTGAACACAGCGCATTGCATGGTCAGCTTGTACAGGTCAGTATCCAGCAGGGAGAAGATCCCTTCTGGTAGCGCATGAGCCTTCACATCACCATCTGTAGTCATGATGAGAAACGGGAACCAGTGAAGGTTTCAGGAATTCGTTGTTTGCCGGACGAAGAGCAAGTGTCTGCAATTACGGCGCATTGATGGTGATTATTGTGTAAAGAAAAGTACCCTGTCGCCCTGAAGAATGACGTAAGATTACCGAACGTCGATCACCCGAGATGCATGAACAGATGGGGAAGACAAGAGTGGCACAGCTTGCTGACTGCAAGAATCATATTATGATTATATCGAAGTACTTTGAAGCCTGTCCTTGAGTGCTAGCACTGCTTTGAAGATCTCTCAACCAGACCATCGAATTTTGTTGGGGACTCCTCCACCTTTCCATGACTCCATCTAAGACACACCAATCACCACTGTCTTCCGTCTTCAGACGTCCGTTATATCTCGAAGAATCCTTCCTTTACCAATCTCTTGAATCGTTTTGAGTCGTCTGCGCGATCTGGGAGGCTCACGAAGGGATTGGTGCAGTCCAGTGGCTCACGATGTTTATTCAGCATTCTTCCCCTTTCCGTCAAGACAAACACACTCGGGGTCTCCAGATTTGCAAAGTACTTGAGTTGAGTTGCGGCCATGGCTCGGTCCATCCTTAGAAAGTAGAGTCTCCGTCGAAATCCCGTTTTTGGTATGACTTTTTCTAGATTACGGCGATCCCTCAACATCTTCGCTGCTAGGTCACCGAATCGCCCTGTCTCAACAATACGTTTGACTTCATTCCAGCGAGTGCCATTTCTGCGCGCAAGTGATTTCAGCTGCTCTTGGAGGTAGTCGGACTCGAGGAGCATTGTTCTGGCAGCGCCTTCCACCAGCTTGACGGTGTTCTGGTCTGTACCCTCGATCAACGCTTTGCCCCAACGGACCCAGGCATCGATGCTTTCCTGGGATATCCACCCGTCTAAACCCCTTCTCTCCGAGGCCATGTGGTAATCATTGTAAAGGCGATTAAAGAGGAACTCGCGGAAGCTTTGGATTATTGCCGCTATCGGAGTGGATTGTGCGGCTTGCATTATCGAACCAGATTTCTCTTTACCCATATCTGTTTCTGCTGTTATGTATTTGCCTTGGATGAAAGTCTATGTATGGGGTTTTCACACCTCATATACTACCTACGCCTCGATATATATTGCGAACAGAACCATGAAGTAGAGTCTGGCCTAGCTACTGTCATCGCTCCGCCTGCAACTGGTCTAGTCTGGCGATTCATACACAACTGCGCCAGCAGCTCATCAGAAACACGATAAGCTCGAACACTTGCTCAAAATGGATAAATACAGTTACAAATTGGGACCGAAGTGACATTACAAATCCGGCTTGGGAATATTATGGTCATATGGTAGGAGTACCTCGTGCGTTAGGGATCATATTGGAACACGGATTCATTTATTTATATTTTTCAAAAGCAGCTAACTATCAACCATATGCATATAGAACTCGTAAACCATCGGAAAGCTCTAAGAAAATATCAAGGAAGTGTCAAAATCCCGCTTCATGCTCCGTGAAGGGACGGGGCCTCCTAGCATCGTTCAAGCACCGTTGCCGACGATGTCAAATCGTCTACTGCTCAGTCTTACTGTCTTCCTCAAACCATTCGGGGATGACTACTCGCGATGTCGTGCAGTAGCCCTCAATCTTCTCATTCCACTTCGCCTCTCTCAACCTTGCACGTTGGTTCTGGCCGTAGATCAGTCCAGTGACTCGAAGCCCATTCCTCAGTCGCTTCCGGTCGATAGGGGCCGGCGGGAGTTCACGAGCGTCGGTGATCCCTTTCTCGACGGCCTTGATTCGTTCACCAAACCTCGCTGACGCTGGAGAGTTCATGTCGATGTGAGCTTCGAATCTCCGAATATCAAGCTCCATCTCTCTTTTCAGCAGGGGTGTAGCAGCGAATAAGCTTTTATAGCCCAACATCAGACAAGTCTCGGCGTAGTCCAACCAACGCAAGAACGTATCAACCTCCGTCTCCGGGCCCTCCCAACTAGGATCGGCATGGGTATCCAATATGTAAACCTTTGGAGCGGTCGAATCAATTTTAGAGCCTGTCTCTACTTTTGGATATCCGGTCTCCATACCATGTTTGTCAACACGTCGGATGCCTCCTCCCAGTTACCACGATCCTCTGCGTACTTGCGAAGATCCCTAATATCGTGCTAAAGCTTTTCCTTCGTCGTTTGATCAACATTGACAGCAGTGGCCTCCCAAAACACTTTCATCAACTCCTCATTACTCATGATGTTGTCGAAGAAAAACTCCCTCAGCTGCTCTTCGGAAGGGCCCCGACCGTCGTGAGGTATACGCAGGAAGATTTCTTGAGTCAACCACCACGGGTATTGGGCGACGAATACCAACTGGTAGAGTTTGCAGACTTGGAGGAGGTTCAGGTCTGGCACCGCGTGATCAAGGCCTCGCTCGTGGGCTAGCTCGATGGCTTTATATCCGTCAAAGTATATGCAGTTTTCGTACTCGGACACGTCTGTCGGGATAAGGGACATCGCTGCAGGAGTCGCGGTCATCTTTCTCGGAATAGTCGATATTCCTAGAGGCTTCTTATCTGCTACAAGATGTCTGGTATCGATATGGGCTTTAAGATATGTCAGGATGTCTGGTTCAGCGAATTTCGATATCTGTGGAATGATACATGAAGAGGAGTATATCAAGGCCAAAATGGCGAGCTTTATGGCCCAGAGGCCCAGCTCATCACACCGTGAATAAACAACATTCACCGCGAAGTAGCATTCATTGCATTTCCCAGAATGCAGGAGCCCCACGGGCTTTCACTGACAGAACTGGGGAGAAGCCCGAGTGAACTACCTTTGCTGGAACCTCTCATACAAGCAGATTAGACCGAAGCTCTCTCGAAGACTGTCTTCGCGAGCGTCCACACCCGACTCTACACACTCGACCGCCGCTCCCTAACCGCGCTCCCCCCAAAATCCCTCTCAACAACCCTCAAGCGAGTCTCCTGCCTCACCAAAGGTCCCACCTCCCCTCCCTCTTTCTCTTCACTATCCATCACACCCAACCTCTCCCCAATCCTCCTCTCCTCCAACCTCATCTCCACCAAAAGCCTCTCTCTTGTCTTGATCTTATACCTACCCACCAGCGCAGTCACCGTCTTCGGATACCCCATCTTACGCAAGATACCATCAACCTCCCCCTCCTCCTCCTGCCCCTCTTCTCCCCCGTTCATCTTCTCATCAACT
>JAABUP010004973.1_pt1 | contig 21051 bp, 33 predicted proteins | sample 5559201 | NCBI WGS metagenome assembly JAABUP01 (sample SAMN10711887, study PRJNA513373) | rock metagenome | isolation source: Antarctica rocks | place: Antarctica
AAAATAAATTAACCCCCCCCCCCCCCCCCCCCCCCACCTCAGACATTCCCACTCGTACCCCACGTCGGCCAACTCCGCGGATGGTGTCGATGAGGACGAGTACTATGAGTCGGACTACGAATGCTACAACTGCGATTGCTCCTGTCATGATGTCGATTGCGACCACGAGGAAGGATGCGAGTGCGATCATGATCTCGACGAAGACGAAACGGAGGACGGGCACCATCACCACCACCACCACGACGAGTACGGCGAAGACGAGCACGAACATACCTGTGGGCATCACCATCATCATCACCACGACCATCAACACGATGCGCAAGAGGGAGAAGCGGACGTCGAAGCGGAACAGCCGATAACGGTACCGAATCCATACCTCACCCATCCGCAGCAACCACCCCCTTCCCAACCGCAACCGCAATTACCGCTGGATGTATCCAAGATGACCTACGCCGAGGCGTTCGAGGCGTATCAGGATCAGAGAGATAGTGCGGCTAGGGGATTGGATGAGATTACCGGAATGTTCAAGGCTGCCGGGTGGCCCGGTTACGGTACAGCTCAGGGGAATGGCACACCCATTCCGCCTCAGCAAAGTATTCCACAAGAAGCAGGAGTCCCACGGAAGCGGCTGCTGGATGACCCGGAGCGTCTGGTGAGTAAGTATGGCTCCCTATCAAATGCAACTGATAGAATGGCAATAGGACGAAGCCGTGCGCGAACTGTTCAACTGGATCAAGGCGGTCGTGTGGACGATCGAACAAGCCGCTGTCGTCGCAGGGAGAAGGAATTGGATGGCGCAGGAGACTAGGTGATGGCGTTAGCATAGACACATCGTGGGGGACCGTCGCATTTGTCTGAATCTTCATCGTCATTTGCGGTGCAATACGCGCCGATGCATACCTGATCTCTTTGACCATCTGCGCCTAGAATACCGAGCCCATGCCTCCGCAGCACAAGCGGAGACCTTATGCGTCACGTAGACCAAGCCAGGCTCTTTGCCACACAAGCAAGTGCTGATATTCATGCGCATGCATCTGCCTATGCTGCGACTTCGCTGGGGTCCGGCGCAGCGTCTGGCATCTGCTGATCCCGACCAAGGCCTCCACCACCTCCACCACCTCCACCACCTCGGCCTCCGCCCCTCCCTCCCCTTCCCCCTCGTCCTCCTCGATCTCCACCTCCTGTCCGCTGAGTATCTCCCGAAGCCGGACTCTGCATTGCGTAGTGAACCGCTTGCGATCGGAAGGCGAGGCTACGCGTGGTCTCGATGAGCATAGCGGTTGGCGTTGTATGGGGGCGGGTGATGTGCAGCAGGTTCTGCGTTCCTCCAATCAGGCAAGATCATACTACTGGAGGCAGTAGCTCACGGATTTCAGGTCGATCTTTGCTTCCACCCCTATTCGCGAGTCCCGGATGAGATTCACGATCCACTTCTCTCCTTCCTCATTCGACAAATTGAGGGTTTTAGACAAATCCCTTAACCGTAAGATCAGCATATTGTAAACGATGAGATCAAATCACCACCCACGAAATGTCGATGCGTTGATGAATCCGACAGAACACCTCACTGACCAACCACCGCGCATTCTCGACAAAGTCGTCCGCAAAGCCGGAAAGGAAGAAGTCCGAGCGCACAACGCTTTCCGCCACGCTGAGCCGCTGTTGTGCTTTTTCGAAGTCAAAGTCGCCAAAGAGATCTCTCAAAAAGCCGGTCACTGGATCTGAGTACTGATACTCCTCCATCTGAACGATCTTGGTCAGGTCTCGGATGTGATCGCGATTACTCCTCGTCCCCGCTGGCTTGGGTGCTCGACGGGAGATGATGGCGGCTGCAACAAGATAGCGGAGCAGGTGAGGGCACGAAGTTTGGATCGTATTGAGATAAGCTGGTGACAGGAACATCTCGAGAAGGCCCTGACAGCCTTGACCTTCACCGAGATTGAAGAAGACAAAGAGAGACCAATGGAGAAGCCAAGTGCGGGCTTGAAGCTGGCTCAGCGGCTTCGCCATCGCCGTGCCATGCGGATTGTCGATAGCGTCCCGCAAATCCTTCACTTCGGTGAATGCAGCTTCCCATTCGGCGGTGAGGATGTTGGATGCGAGCTTGCCCCAATGTGCGGAGATGGCAAGGTCGTAGGAAGACGAGAAGATGAGAAAGTGATAGAGGAAGTTTGCGGCGGGGGCATACGCGCCAAGCGTATACTGGTACTGGCCGAAATGGTAGAGTGCGTTGATTTGGTCGAGGTCGATCTGACGTTGATCAGTAGGAGTAAAGGGCAATAAGCCATAATAAAACAACTTACACTGTAATCTGTTCGCAAGAGGTCCAGGTTCTTCTCGCGGTCGATGCCACTCCTCAATTTGGCGACCGCCTCGGGATCCTCGATAACCTTCATGACGGGTTGAGCCTTCTGTTGTAGGTCCTGGTACTTTGTCGTCACGTCTTCCCGGAGCCGTCCAAAATCTGAGCAGATTACAGCTTAGCTTTCGGTCCTTCGGTCCAAGGGTTGTCTGAATCCTGACCCACCCTTTGCGTCGGTCCTCACACCATCGGTCTTCAGCTGCTCATACAGTCCCTCCACATAGTCCACCATGTTTGATTCCTTGACGAGGTCATATCTTGGCTCCTCTGTCAATCCTGGATCTCTCTGGCCTACTCGCACTCACTGAGCTTTTGCCAATTGATCTGCAGGGAAGATGGAGATATCGGCGAGGTGATCAAGGAGGGGGATGGCGAGATGACGGTCGAGATGGGGTATGAGTTTCTGGTCACGTCAGTTCCATCAATTGCATTCGCCGAATGCAACAGGAAGACTCACCTGGGTGAGGTCAAACTCGGCCATCTTACCAGACGTTGCGAATGAGAGGGGGATCCAAGTTACAGCGTAATGTTGGACCCTTTGTTGGATTTAAATGCGCAGAGCGATACTTCAGAGACACTTTCTCTGGTCTCTTTCGCTATCAAGCGAGCGTGAGATGCGGTCCAAAGCAATCTTCCACTGCCGTTTTTGATCGAATGTGAGGAATTTTGATACACCGTGAAACAAAACTCAAAACTCGATAATCGCCACAACGCCGGACAACTAGTTTTTTCCGACGCAATATACGATAAAGAAATGACCTTGCTGGGCTTTGCATGCTTATGTTGCGATAAATGCAGGGTATTCAATGCTGACTTCTTCTTCGCTCCACAGCTAAACCCTGCTTCATAGATGCCAATGCCCGCCCCGGTTTTCGCAAAGAAACGCCCAGTGCCGTCAAGCAAGTGAGAAGTACAACGCTGCCGGCTTGATGCATCGCAGCGAGCGGTACAGGAACGAGATAAAGCAGCGTTGTGATGCCGAGGGTGACTTGGGTCAGCGCGGCGACGGCTGTCAGGTCGGCAAGGCGTTTCGTGGCTACGGGAAGTGCGGAGGCGCCGACTCGGAGAACGCGTAGACGAGCTAGGAAGGGAAGGGATATCACAACTGCGAATGTTGAGGTCGCCTCCGTTTCATCAGCTAAAGTACGCAGCCATAAAATGGTAAGCTTACAAAGACGCGATGGTCAAATTGAGCGGTGACCGGATTCTCGAGCATGTTACGCCACCACCGATCTCCTCCATCGCTCTCCTTCGCATATCGCGGATCCATAAGCTCGTCCGTGGGAGGAATGAGACGCCCTCCCATCGTCGGAAACTCGTTATACACCAGACCGGCGTCTAAACCCGCCACGAAAGCACCGGATACGGCAGTGAAGAAGACCATGAATCCTGCTGTGCGGACCAAGCCTCTGTAATTTCGAATCGCCGAGGAATTGATGATTTCGGCGAGCCGAGATTGGACGGTTCTGCCGACCTCGCCAGCAGTTGACAAGTTGGCGACCTTGAGATCACGCCGCAAACCAAGGGCGGTGTGAAGCATCCCGATGAAAAGCGCTAGTGCGGAACTGAAATGGGCAGCGAGTCGATACTGCGAGACCCGAGGAATGCCTTTGTCATAGATAATCTCTTGTTCGAGACCAGATTTGACCATGTACCAACCAAGGAAGCCTTGGAAGCCGATGCCGGCCGCGATGAGGAGGAGCTTGGCCGGGAGGGGCCGAGGCAATCGATATTTACTGACGTAGTAGATCGCGGGGACGACGAAGCTGCGATGCATCAGCGATACTGGACCCTCGGGAGATGTAAGCTACGAACGCGATACCTAGAGTTCGACCCGCTAATCGGTGCGCCCACTCCATGTAGAATATCTTCTTGAACTCGTTCATCTCGATCTTGGAGTTCGTTCTGTATACATCAGATATTGGCAGAAATGAAACAGCATGGCGGACTTACAGGACCCCTTCGGGTGACACCCTGTACTTCTCCCACTCGATGTCCCATTCCGCCTGAGTGATAGGCGGCAATATCCCAGTGAGAGGTTGCCACTCGGTGATGCTCAGCCCAGATTCGGTAAGCCGAGTCAGCCCTCCGATGACAAGGATCCCGAATACGAGAGCGGAGCATCCCAAGAGCCAATTCGGGAGGGATCTAGGAATGGTCGTTGGGCGGACGGAGGAGGTGGAGACATCTTGGAAGCCCGTCTGAGAATGGGCGGTGACGGTGCTGTAGCGACGATATGATGGGGAGAAAGCTGGCTGCAGGCGCCGTAAGGGAGAGACGAGTACATGGACGGGTCGTTGGCGAGAAGCAAGAACCCATCGTGAGCGATCGGGCAGTCGGAGGTCGGTTGTGATCGATCGAGAGCAGAAAGGAAGAGACCTCAGGAAGTAGGAGGACGGACCAGCAAGACTACCATCACGGGGACGGATACCGAGCTGCAGGAGTCTTGGGGACGCTGTTATTGGTAAGCGCATGATCGTCGTTGGGTGAAGCGGCGAACATCAAAATACAGTAACGTGGGTCGACGAAATGGAAACCGTGGGAAAGTAAAGCGGTCCAGAATAATCTTGCTTTGTTGTGACCGGTCTGGACACTCGAAGAGTCTTATCATGTCTGTATATTTCGAGTATCTTCAACATGTATACAAGATTCTCTCGGAGCGCGAACGCATCCGTTTGGATTGCTCACGACCGCAAAAGACACCCGGCTACCCTACTCCGGAGCAGGTCTTCTACTCTGTCGCCAACTCGCTCAATTTCAGGACGAGTAACCGGTATTATAATATCTTGGCTTATGATCGTACTGCGGTAGCAGTGAATGCGGAAGGTTACCTGAACGCGAATGTGATCTGCGATACGAAGGGTGGGTGGTGGGTCGCGTCTCAGGTCAGTTTAGGAGTCGTACAACTCCGCGTGGGCTGAAAGGGACTTACTGTAGGCGCCTGTGCCAGACTCCTTTCATGCCTTCTTTCGAGCTATCTATACGCGCGCGGCCTCGACGAGTCCAGCTTTGCTTTACAAATCGTCAAATGCGCCTGAGAGGAAAGCGGCAATACTTGTTCAACTGACTGGATGGGATGAAAGTGGCGTCAGCAAAGCCGACCGGTACATGCCGTGAGTTTAGGATCTACGAATGTATATCATCTGCTGAGTTGAGTAGTACGTTGTATCCCGGACAAGGTAACTCGTACCTCACGCCTAGGTCGCCAATTGCCATGCAGGTCCGAACATTGGCTCAAGAACGCCTTGTGGATCTATCAACCAATCTCACCAAGCTGCATCTTTATGCTCATGAGTCTCCGGATCCACAATCGTCTGTCGCACATGGAGGAGAGGCGGAGATTGAGGCGATGATGCTATGGCATTATCACTTTGACGCTTGGCCAGATCATGGTGTTCCCCGTGGAAAAGGGGTCAACGCTTTGGTAGCTCTGGTCAAGGAGATCGGGCGACGGAGGAATGAGCTTGGCGGTGTGGACGGGTGCGAAGTCTGGGTCCATTGGTTCGTCTTCATCGCATGACGGAATGATACCTGACCTGTGCGCGAGAAGCTCTGCAGGCGTAGGTCGGACAGGAACCTTTATCGCGCTATCTTCGCTCTTACTTCCACCTATGGTTCAAAGTAGTGACACTCTTGCTGGTCTGCCCGTCTCACCCCTTGGTCCGTTGCCATCGAGCGTGGAAGATGATGAAATCGCACGGACGGTGGATCAGTTTCGGGAATGGCGAGGAATGCTCGTGCAGGGGCCAGATCAATTGAGGCTCATCTATGAGGTGGTTGGAGTGCAGACTCGTCATGCTCTGTGAGAATCCTGATAAACGTAAAGTTTAGCCCGACGATCAGTACACATGCACGTTTTCTTCCGTAGGCACTCCAGGCGTGGACAATCAATCAATGATAGGTCACGTGAGGCCGCTGTTTCATCCCTTCTGTGATTTATCGGAATTTGCTGAGATCATGTGTACTCAGGCGATCGTGACCACCCAGCGATGCCGCCACGTCGACATGTAGCTTCCTCATCGACCTCCTCGGCGTCTTTCACCTTGCCGTCTCGTTTCACTGTACCTCCTATGCCACCCAAGATCCACCGAAGACTGGTGATGGAGGTCAGAGAGCATGGCGTATTGCTACGACCCAAGCCGTCCGATGATGAAAGCACTGCTTGGGACGCTAGAAGTGAAGGCGTCTTGATAAGCTGGGGGGTCAGAGGAAAGGTCGAAGTCCTTCAAGGAGGATCATTAGGCGATGGGGATGAGGGTGGACTTGAACTCGGAGGGGTCCTAGGCATCGTCCGGCTATGGGATGGTGAGCTGCGATGTAGTCTGAATTGAAAATGGGCTGAAGGTGATGGCATCACCACTCAACAGCTGCCTACCTATTAGTCTTCCTTCCGACCTCAAAACCCCCTTCGCCGCTTTTCTCAAATCATATCGACCCGGATCTTGGCGAAGACGACGAGGCTCTTGGACATGAGGCGACTGCAAACTCTCACGAAGTGTATACCTTGACCGACATACATGCTGTGCCGCTTGTGCCAGACTTAGCTAGACGTGTCATTGAAGAATTTGAACGCCTTCAGGTGAGTATCAAATTGGGGGCTATTCATCTCTCCTAAGCTAATCCTCCCAGTCAAGCAGAAGACCAAACAAGGTACCCGCCGCATTGTCCAAGTCGGGAAAACTCAAATGGAGCCTTTTCGTTCCCAAACTCACCATCAGTGGGGCGGGCGCAGTGCCAAGCGAGGAAAATCGCAGTGTGGCAGATGACTCATATGCATCATCGGACACGGACGCGGCTTCTTTGGATCAACGTTCAGCGGCGGGGTCATATGCCAGCCGAGACTCCCTTTTTCCTGAGGCCGACGAGTCGACCTCGATCGAAGCCGTAGATCCGTACCGCCAGTCAGCTGAAACTCAAAGCAAGAAGAAATTCAGCGTAGGCTGGGGGAGATTCATGCCAAAAGTACGGGACCCACAAAGAGCGAAAACCGAAGGCACATCAGCCGCCATACGCAGACCGTCTCGAATGACTCAGGCATCGAAACTGCTTCCTGAAGCTGCCCTGTCTGGAAACGTCCCGGAAGTGCTGGTCAAGCTTCGCCGAGGACAGAAGGCGTCTGAGGACCCAGCAGGTGGAAGCGCGGGTCCGCACCCGGCCACCATTGATCCTCCACAGCGTCGAGAGCTCGAAACCAAAATCATCCGGCAAATCATCCGCGAGTTCAGCTCGGGGGGTTTCTTCTATAGCTTTGACTTCGATCTCACCCACTCACTCCAGCACAAGCGGCGCCTCCTCACTTCCCGGTTGAGTTCAGGCAATGCACTCGTCAATCTGTTCTCTGATGAGAAGGGAATCTCCCAAACATTTCCGCCCTGCCCATCTGAATCACCCGTTCCTTCTCATTCAGCGCGGGACGCAAAGGTAAAGCCGGAAAATTGGTGCGAAACAGACTCATCACTGGAGGATGATTTCGTCGAGCCAAACGTCCGTATCCCTCTTTGGCGTCGAGTCGATCGACGCTTCTTTTGGAACGAATGGTTGCTCAAGGATTTTCTCGATCTCGGTTTACACGCCTATGTCGTGCCGGTTACGCAAGGGTGGGTTCAATCCAGTGCATTTTCCGTGCCAATTCCCCCCAATCCTCTCGACCCTTCAATATCGCTCGGAGCTGTCCCCGTTGACCTCGTCCTCATATCGAGGCGGAGCCGGGACCGAGCTGGACTCAGGTATCAGAGACGTGGCATTGATGATGAAGGACATGTCGCCAATATGGTCGAAACGGAAATGATCGTCAGAGCTAAGGTGTGCGGTATCGTGACTGCCGGGTCCGGCTGATGCTACCTTAGGTGGAAGGCAAAGTCTCACTCTTTAGCTTCGTACAAGTCAGGGGCTCCATCCCTCTGAAGTGGTCACAATCGCCCTACTCGATGAAACCCCCGCCCGTCCTCGACCAGCCAGTCGAACAATCGGTTTCTGTCGCGAACATACATTTCAAGGATCTTACGACTCGATATGGACCGATCGTAAGTTGCATGATCCCGTTGAAGTTGACGTAGAGTCAGACAATCATCAACCTGTCCGAGCAAACGGGGAAGGAGGGCCTAGTCACCAACGGGTATCGGGAACTCGCGCAAAGCCTGGCACGGCCGGACGTAGTGTGAGCCGGGCGAGCATCTCCTGAAGAATCGACCTGCTGAGCCAAGTCTCTTCAGTTATAAATCGTTCGACTTCCATGCGAAATGTCGCGGCATGAAGTGGGAGAACATCTCCGAGCTGGTCGAGGACTTTGACGTGAACACAATGGGTTACTTGTGGACATTGCAGGGAGAAGTCATCCGCGAGCAGGCTGGGGCCTTCAGGACGAAGTGATACGTCCCTTACTTTCTTCTGCAGCAATTGACTGCTCGATAGCTGCATCGACTGTCTCGACCGCACTAACGTCGTTCAATCGGCACTGGCGCGGCACGTCTTGTCGGCTATGCTCACCCAACTCGGTCTCATCCTAGATCCGGCTACTTCGGCTGTGGAGTCGGTTTTCAATAACGGTAAGTCACGCCCAGGATTTGAGGACTGACTTGTAAGCATGGGCGAATAATGGCGACATGCTTAGCTTCTGCTACGCTCACACTTCGGCATTGAAGGGCGACTTTGTCCGTACGGGCAAGCGAGACTTGAGCGGGATGGTGAGCTGTTGACGCTCGTTGGAGCCCAAATGCTTATGTTTCCACAGCTACATGATGGGGTGAGCTCGATTAGCCGGATGTTCTATGGCGCCATTTCCGATTTCTTCGCCCAATCCGTCATCTCCTTCTTTCTTGGACATCGAAACCTAGGAGTCTTCAGTGAATTCCTCGAAAACCTTCAGAGTTCAGAAGAGTCGAATCTCGTCAAATTGTCGCGCGTGCGAGCAGCTGCAGGTACATTCTGTCCTGTTGCTTCACTGTCTAGGAGCTGATATGAGCTCCAGTCGAGACTAGCTCGGCCCGCGTACTCACTGAAGGCGAACAACGTATATCTGGATGGACACTGCTCTCACCTGTAGGGCGTAATGTAAAGCTTAGTCCGAAACTTGAGGAGAAGGTGTTAATTCTGGTCAGCGCTCCCCCTTGCATTCACCTCCCATTGAGATAGCATCAGACGAAACCCGCGATCTACGTTGTCTCCTTCAACTACTCTCTCGAGAAGGTCATTGGTTTCACTCGGATACCGCTTGCATCGATTACTTCACTCCAGAAGGGTATGATTCGTCATTCTATCCATGTTCGATACTGAGGTGTTTTCAGGCGCGTACATTCTTTCAACCCTACAGGAGGCCGGGCGTGATTCTGCCGAGGTAAGCTGGCATGCCTGGCCCTCTATGTCAGCTCAAGATATGACAGAATTCCGGATTCCTCATCAACTTCTCTCCGATGAACGAGAGCTCTCGCTATAGTACTTATTCCCTCCGCAACAAAACACCATCTTCCCCATCGCCGTCCGCGGTTGCCGGCACGCCCACTGCCGAGATCGGACATGCCGAGGTCGATCCGCTCGCCTCCGGATACTTTGCCTTCAAAGTGATGCCACGAGAATTCGTTGCACGGGGTGGATCGACCCTTGTGGATGACAGCGACGACGAGGTCGACACAGAAGCCGAGACAAGCGAGAGCTGTAGATCTGTAGCGGAGAGAATCGTCAACAGGATCGGGGACCAGTGTGAGCGGCAGCGCGTAGGATTACCGGACGGGTTCATAGTGAACAAGGACATCGTCAGGTCAGTCTTTGAGATACCTGAGTGTCCCGGCTCACACAAGACTAGCTTGACCGAAGCGCAACAATCTACTTCGCTGCTCGCACGCATGGACTATGCAGTCAAGCGTTTCTTGTGGCTGTAGTAGTACCAAGCATGCATACCGTCAAAGGCCTTGGATACCGCGATATGGAATCAGGCTTGCTAGGCAGGGCAGGTGAGGCGGGATGACGCTATCGCCCATCATGAGGCTTCTCGTTGACTCCAATCTTCCCTGACCTTGTAGGTTTTCCGTGAATCCTAGATGAGAAGTGAGCGTCAGCGTCCTGCCTGTCCTGGAGGCACTAAAACGATAGACCTTCAGTACGCTCAGATCCACTTCGATGACCTCCAAACCTGCCTCGCCATTTTGTCTCCCTATTCTTCCCCGTAATGGAGCCCACGCCCCACTGCCGCCCATGAAACCCTGCAGTGGATCTCCACCCGGATTGCACATGATCCACACGGTCTCGGTCTCGAACGCCCTCGCCAGACAGAGTGACGAGAGCACTTCGTTCTCATAGTCAGACGAGTGAGAATGGTTGTGCAGGAGTCTATCGTCAACGAGTGCGCTTCGGCAAAGACTTACGGCTCGCTATCTGTCGAAAGCCAGTAAGTGGGTACGAAGACGATATCGACACCCTGATCGGCTAGCGCCTGTGCCGGGGCAGGATGGGAGATGTCCCAACCTGTCTCTTCAGTGTTGAATGACACGAAAACTCACACATGAGCAATCCAGCTCTGCCCCACTTGGTGTCAAATACCTGATGATCCTCATCGCCCGGGGTGAGATACTCCCTAGACCTCAGACTGTGTCACCTTCTGAATGTACCTACCTTTCCGGATGCCAGAGATTCCTCTTTGCGTACTCGCCCTTGATCTCACCTGATCCTCCTTCGATGAACAAGGCGACGTTTTTGAGTATGGGCTCAGCGTTCTCCTCTGCACTCTGTGGATATTGTTGAAGGAATTTCGCCCATGCCAATTGGGCGTCGGTGATTCTTGGCGACTCCGTGTTTGGTTCAGATGACAAGGGGATGTGACTGAACGGAGAGATCTCGAGACAAGGTGGACGGCGAGAAGAGGTGGGTAGTGTACGATGGACGATGGAGCCAATGATGGAGATGTGATGGGTTCGTGCGAGTGAGACGAGGAAAGTGACGAGATGTTCCGAGGGAAAGGTGAGGTACTACTGACCTACCTTGAGCGACACCGCCCTCACCCTGGCTCTTTGACTCACCTGTCGGCAGTCGTTGACGATACCTTGAAGGAAATATTCTGGAAAGATCACAATCTCGGCCCTCTGAGATTTCGCTCGCTCGACCATCTCGACCACTCGGATCAGATTAAAATCAAGGGTTGGGAAAGGAGAGGGCGAGGGTGGCTTCCCCAAGGCTGGAGGTCCAGGATGTGCCGAGAGTGGACATGATTGAGCGAGTGCGATTCGAAAGGGAAGGGACATGATGACGGGGAGGGGATACGTTCAAAGAGAGACCGAAACGATTTTCGCTGTTTTGGCATTGCAGTCCATCCTTCCCTTCCCCCATGATTTTTTTGTTCAAAGAGTCATGATGAAACACAAGGCTCACCTTCCCCTTCCAGCTTATCTCGCTCGTCTCTCTTACCTAACCTTCCTACTCACCACTTCCTCTCTCTTCCTCCCTCGTTCCTCATCCGTCATCAAATCAGCTTCAACCTCAACTCAGCTTTCCTCAGCCGACAGACCGGAACACCCTTTCCTGACACCCCTCACGGCGAATCCACTGTTGACGATGAAATGGACTATACTGGGAAACATCATCATCATGATCTGGTGGGGTGGGCAGCTGTCGACTTGGTGGACTGGATCCGAGCAAGGAGAGAAACGATTGGTTGATGACAGGGAGCTCTCCTCGAGGCAGGGTCGGGTCAGGAAGACGATCAGCGTGAGCTCAGCTTTCTTGTGAAATGTCCGGTTGGGGTCTGAAGACAGCACCAAGCGATTGACGGAAACGGCCATGTCGACTCTAGGTGCTTCTGTCTTGCTGACCTCGGTGATCGTCGTTCTCGGAGCTCCTCTGGACCGGTGAGTATATCCAACACATATCCATTCACGAACGCCTCGATCCTCTTCACAGACATCTCCTGCACACCTTCCTCCTCGCACTCCATGTCTCAATCCTCCTCATCTGGCCTGTCATTCACACCCTCGGCCTTCCTTCGATCCGTGACGCCGGGATTGATGACCGTTCTCGCTTGACTAGACTTCTGTGTGATTTACAGTGAGCCCTTCGTCCTTCACTCTGACGCACAAGTCATCCTGATCTCCCTGACCAGAGCAGACACTCCTTTCGAGAGGGCCCTGGTCTATCCCATCATCGGAACGGTCTGTGGAGCTTGGTTTGGGACCGTGCTCATCCCGCTGGACTGGGATAGACCATGGCAGGTTGGATCGCCACTGGCATATCGCACGGCCGAGCTAACGGATTGTTCTCCTGTTAGAATTATCCATTGACGTCTACTGTTGGCTCCACTCTTGGTTTCATCACAGGCGGATATGCTTCCTTGGCGCAGTCAGGACTCGAGGCTTTGAAGAGAGATATCCAGGATGAGCATTCTAGGCCTCAACAGGGGCCTCGCTGAAGGACAAAAGCGGGCGCAACTGGATCTGCGAGGCTTCTTGCCCAGAATCGTGCATATGCTACTAAATTATACGATGAGGGGGATGCGATCTTGTTGGCCTGACCAGTTCAGCTCCGTAAGGGTGATTCTCGAACCAAACGGAGCCATATCGTTCCCATCATGCTCTTCTCCCTCACCACTTCCCATGGTCCCATAATCGCTCTAGACCCCGCGCCCCCTCCTAGCCTGTTCTGGATGTCGGTTTTACCCTCAGCCGTGCCCTCTGCCTCGAGGGACACCATGCCATGCCACTCCGGTGAAACGTTGTCGCCAGGCCGGACCTCAAATCCGGCGACGTGCAAATATCGCTTCGCGGTCAAACGCGCGCCCGAGGACACGGTCACGTCACGCCTGTCGTGTGCCAGTCGTACGGATTTCATGGCTCTTTCGGCAAACGGGGCGAGATCCAGGTAGATGATCTGTGGCGAGGGCAAGAAAGGGTAATAGTAGGATGGCGCGATCGAGAAAGCATCAACATAGGATGGGAGGTGTCCAGTCGAGCAGTGTGTATAATCGAACGGTACGAGGAGGTGCTTGACATGGGGGACGAAGAGTAGGACGTGCTCCGTTGTCCTGGGTTGCTGGATGGCTGTGTTTATCTGAACGAGTCAGCTCAGGAAATTGGAGCATGTGGGATGCAATTACGACGAGGTCGCCTAGTTTGAGCCGCCTTGTCGCTCCACACTTGTCCAACTCCTTGATCGCGAGCTTCGCCCCTTCAGCCGAAGGCCATTGGCGTAATCTTTCACTCAACGGCACAAAGACGCGAAGTATGGGCGCCCGTCCTGGTATATAAGGCGGCGGGTTTTCGAAGGCTGGTTCGACTTTCATTGTGAGGGTAAGCAGATCCCGTCGGGACTGATAAGGCGAGCCCCGCCGCCCCGGCACTGGCGAGCTGCCTCCATACTCAGAAAGGCGGGTCGAACGTCCGGCGTCACTGCCGGAAACGCTGGCACGGTGTTTGCCTGCGATCGGGGAGGGAGAAGTCATTCCGACAGGTAGTCCAGGAACCGGGGGCGCTTGACGGTCCACAATGAAGGACAGACGACCACCGAAAGAGCTACCTAGACGCTGGTGGGGTGAAATGGAGGAACTGCTTTGGATAGAGAAAATCGAGCCGGGCCGTCCCGATTCTGACGAAGTTCTGGTTCGGCCTGAGACTGAGAGTGGATCGCCGTGGCGAGTGAAACCGTAGCGCTTGGCATTCGGGTAGCTCACAGGAGGGAGAGCTGCCTTGCCAGACATCGTGGGAGCTGCCCATTGTGCTGCGGGTCCCGTCACGTTCATCACCATGTCGGCTCGTATCTCCGTACCAGTCGCTGTGCTGTTGCTGCGTTTACGACCGAAGGACAAGGACGCAGCAGACGCAATGGAGTTGATGGATCCGCGACGACCAGTCTTGCGACTCGAGTTGAGTTGCATTGCAGACGCGGCGTTCTCCCTTGGCTGCGCGGCCAAGGGTTCGGGCATGCTGATCTCCATGAGCCGTTCATGACGAGGCATTTTGTTGGTAGGAGCGGTGCTGCCCCCATCGGAACCAGCAGTACTACTCATGCGGGAGCGAGGAAGATTGATGGATGATAGACTCGCACCGCTGGCGGAAAAGGGCAGCTGTGGAGCACTGGTACCGTTCTCATCCTCAAAGGGCAGGGGAGCCGATATCGGGAAAGCGAGGGCCGGCATATTTCGAAGATGCAAAACGATGAGAGTATGCGATAAAGATAAATGCTGTAATAGATTGTACCATTGTTGAGAGTATGTGCTGTACGTTGACGGATCGTGTAAAAGCGATTCCACTGCCATCAGCGCGCTCATGAAAACTTTGACTTACGGAATCCCTCCCAGACCGTCAGATTGGGCCAGGTTCTACCCCTCTCGCGATCGAGCTGCAGATCCCACTCTCGCGTCACCCAGCGACCGACTGTCTCCCCAGTGAACAGCTTCCTCACAACTTTCGATGCCCCAGTGAGAGAGAGAAAGGAATTGATCGACAAGAAAGGCAAAAGGCATTCCTGGATCTGCTGATTTGCTAGCAGCAGAGGTAACGAAGCTATCGCTCGCGGCGCGCTGGGGGCATACGAGGCCTTTGGGCTCAAGGCTGCGAGATCTTGTGCTTGCTGACTCCCGCCCAGAGGTTTCTTGTTGGGGTCAATGTCCTTGAGATGGGTCACCAAGCGCCCAGAAGACGGGAGAGCAGCACTGGACAAGGATGATGAGGCTGGATGCTGATTGTGGGATGAGGCAGAAGATACTCGAGGAGGGGGATTGCGTGTGACGGGAGTTGCTGCTGAGCTGTTGGCAACGAAGGGCTTCGAGGACGTCTCGATAGCTCTCCGCGACTTCGCATTGGTCACTCCTTGCTCAACAGGATTTATCGTATCAAGCTGAAGTCGAGGTCCTAAAGATGGTAGAGCAGTTGTGCCTAGCGCGGAAGGAGAGCGCGAATTGTCGTTATTTCCCGGCCGCGAAGAAGGCATCCGCCTGTCCCCTGGGCGAATCATACGCTCGAAATTGACTTGCTCTTGGTCGATATTTGGAGCGTCACTCTGCTCTTGCTTCTTCTCCGACGAGATTTTCGGGATTGAAGGATGGTTGTACCGGTCAGGCGATCGGTTTCGCGAATCGCCGGGCTCGAATGGAAGTTCAGCGGACTGAGCTGAGTTCCGGCCACCGGTAGTACGACTCGATGCGATGGCATGCACCGTCGATCGCGCTACCGGAGGTGGGGAGGTTTGGCTAGGATCGGCCGAGACCTTCACCAAGGCTGGAGGCTCAGGCAGAGGTCTCGAAACCCTGCGATCGGTGACAGGCACAGGTGGAGCTGAAGCTGAGGTGCGCCGTACAGGTGAGTCGGATTGGCCCATGGCAAGCGCTGTCGCTATCGACTTTGCGTACGCGCCTGCCTCCGAAAGTCCGGCGGATCCATGTCCGGGTACAGGTGATTTCGGCATCGAGGAGGGAAAGTAGGAAGACGTTTGCCGTGGCTTGGCAGAAGGCCTCGTGGTGGACTCCATGGGCGTGGCATCAGAATCCTGCAGGTTCGGCCTCACAGGATCCTGATGGTGCGGCCTCACAGGATCCTGATGGTGCGGTCTGCCGGGCGAGGGCGCGCTCCCCAAAGGCTTCGCATTTCCTGTCGAGGAACGAGTCCGCCTCGCACTCGCAAGGGAGCCCTGCAAAGCCTGTTGAGGGCGGATCCTCGCTGGTGTACCGACTGCCTCGGTTGACTGCAGATCGTTTGGTCCATCGGCATCGGCGGACTGACCGGAAATCATCGACGGAGGCATGCCGGCCTGAGCTCTTGGAGGTGAATGAGCTTGTCCCGCCAACAAAGCTTGCTTGGGATTTGGACGGGGAGTAGTTGCTTGAGACAAGTTGATTCCCGGAGGCGAAGATGCAGCACGAAAAGGTGGTGATCGCGAGGCTCTGGGTGTCACAGTCGACGAAGATGCGATGATCTCATAGGAGTTGTGCGGGGGAAGTGGAATTGAGTGAGGTCCTGCAAAACCCAATTCAGTTGGTGCCATCTCCCCAAAGACCTACCAAGAGCCTGCCGTCCGGATCTTGGTCCTGATGATGGAGAAGATGCAGATGAAGCCTTTCTGTCCTGCTGTTCACTGGGGCGGTGTCCGTTGGTCGCGACGGCTTGGTCGGCGAGCCAACCGGGTTCTAAAGCAGAGGGCCTCGAGTATGTCATCCTTGGCGGCGACGCCAGACCGTTGGTCATGTACGGAGAACCACCTTCTTGCAATCTGGGAGGAGAATTTGGAGGAGATGCCAAAGCGGGATGGATAGGATGACGACGGGTTCCGGCAGGGGCAGCCGAAAGTCGTGGAGAGGATGAAGCCGTATATGTCGGTGCGATCGCGGCATGAGATGCAGAAGCGGACAATGCAGTCGTTGTCACATTGTTGGCTGGTACTGGGGGTCGGCCCCCCACTGAAGCGAGGGCAGCAGCGGGTTGAGGAGGAACTTGCAATGCTCAGCATATCCGGTCATGACTTCATCCACTTACTTGCACTCGCCTTAAGCCGGCTTCGATCCTCAATCTCCTTGTTCACAGAAGTGGCCTGCTCTACACCCCGAAAAGCGCTGGGAGCAGGCCGAGAGGGGATCGCCTCATAAGCTGGGCCAGCCAACAGATTCTTCTTGCTGGGACCGGATGTGGATTGGAGAGTATTCTTTGTACCGACAGCAGGAAAGCCAGTGGCGGTCGTCACATTGGCGACATGTATGACAGGTTGAGGTTGGGATGAGAGCGAAAGCCTGCGTAAGAACGAGGGTTTCTTTGGAGGTGGTGATTGGAATGTCATGATGGAAAGCGACGTCCACCGCTTCGGCAGGCGTCTCCGCCTTCGAAGAGCTGTCCACCTAGCTATGAGCTCCTCAAGGCCTCATGACAAGCAAAAACGATTGTCGAATTCTCTTATAAGGAAAAGATGACTCGATACAGGCATGTGAGTTGACAATCCAGGGGAAGAAGATATCTAGCGGTCATAATGAGATAATGACGCGGGTCAATTCGCTTCATTCTCGGTCACGTACTTTCTTCTGCAACAACAAATCAACCTATATCTCTCTTCCTCTTGACCGCTTGATCCGAGCAAGACGATGAGGTCTTCGTCAGTGTGTGCAAGCTGGGTAAGGTTGCTTTGTTCCAAATCGACATGCCTAGATGTCCAAATGAGTTGAATAGGCTTCCCGGACGATCATCTCGCACACCCCCATATCGCGCACTGGGGCGCTTCCCGCAACTCGCTCTCGCCGGTCCTGCGAATGCATCCCGACATTGCCTCCAAATTTGATCACAGGCTATAGGCTCGTTTGTGAGTTGTACCAATCTCTGATCGGATCAAGTCGGGATGTTCGACAATCAATGTGGAACTCTTCTAAGGGCGATCTCTTCTGGACCCTGATACTCTCACCACTTCTCAGAGGCTGATGAGCTCGCTCATCTCGCTCTCTATATCTCTGCTCTGAAAGGACAGTCAATGCTTCGTTACACCGGATGGAACAAAGCCAACGACAGACCCACAGCTTGCAACGTCCAGCAGCGGACTTGGAACCGTGCGTGAACTACGAGTACGCGCAGAAAGAGCCGCATTCTCGGTCTCGTCGGAATGAACTTGGATCACGCAACCTTATCTTAAGGCGGACCCTGCCAATTGGTATGGGTTCCGAGAGCAGAGATAGCGAGTCTCGACCATCTGATGGCACGAATTTTGATACTCCTCTGGACCCTATAAGTATTTGCATGTACACAGTTGTACGGACACATCATCGCGAACATTTTCGACTATCGACCCGCTCACTGGCGGATCCGTCGGCAAGGTAGAAGCAAATCAGGGGTTTCAATCCGTATCTGAAACTGTTGACTCGTGCCGGATGCCTCGGACAGGTCTATTATTTATACCCGCGACAGGTATAAAAGTTTACTTCTCCTCCGCAAGTCGACCGATATTGCATCTGCTTGATTCCATGTGCGGCACAATGACTACCGACAAGCTCGCTCATCTCGTGGTCATACCTGCTGCTGGCTGGTGGGGTCCCTTGAGAAACAGTGGCTTCATCATGGCTGACGATCTCGTAGGGCTATGTCCGACCACTACTTCACCTCGCAATCAATCTTCCGAGTGTTCATCCTGATATCCACCTCACGCTTCTCCTCGCACCTTCAGCCTCGCCGCGAGTAGTCAAAGAGCTCCACTCCACGTCCTTCTCCTTCATTCGCTCGACCGACGCTTCCTCCATTCCTGCTTCAAACGACAAGAGGATAATGGACCGTCTGCAGTATATTGACGTGAAGAGTCCCACTTTCGTGCCGCCAGAAGACTTCACCTTTATGGACCTGATGGCAGAGGCGGCGGTTTACGTCAAAGTATTACCGGATTTCGTCAAGCCTTTGTTCACGAGAGAGGATACTGACACCAATACAAACAAATTCGACGGGATGTCGCCGAGTTTCATAATCTTCGACGTGAGTCTCAGACGCGGCAATGTGGACTTGACATGAGGCTGAGTGACATGCAGTTGTTCCATTCTTTCGTGCCCGACCTCGTCGTCAATAATACCGAGTCAACCAAACGACCTATGGTTCCTCTGATCGGCTTCCTTCCAAGCTGCGCTGTCGCGACCTACCAGTGAAGTCTTGTTCGTTTCACGGCATCTTGATGGGATCTGACATTGACACAGTCTTCTCGCATCCGAGGAACATGGAGGCTTTATCGCGGCTGAAATCAAAAAGAAGTCAATGAAGACGTCGCGAAGGGGCGCGACCTACTGGAGGCTTGGTCCGAGGCAAGTGATGCTTACAGTTGGACAGTGGATTCTTAAGTAGCGTGGTGCCGCTTGTTACGGGAATGTCAAGGATTTACCCGGTTTGCCAAAGATGTTCGATTGTGAGCTCGTCGTCGCTACTATCTGAAGCGGCTGACTTTCTGTGTCTCAGATGAGCAAGGCAAGTTGCTCTCGCTCGCTGCAGGAGGATGAAGGTTGTGACCGTGCGCCTTCTGAAACTTCAAGGACCGCTGGTCGGAACTGTCCCAGTTCCGCCAGGACCCTTCGTACAGCGAGCAGGAATGTACAATGCGGTCAAACAAGCCCAGACGACGGCGTTGATCATCACAACGGAGTCTGACCTTGAAAGCGAGGCGCATTCGGCGCTCGAGGCTAAGCCGGAAAGCCAGTGCATATGACTGGGTGCGTGGATAAGCTTACCCTGAGCTCCACCGAGTCGCACCTGACAATGGATTGTGTCGGCATACAGTTCCCAGAATGGGCTTGGAATGACGAACCGCCAACACGCGAAATGTCCAGCGCCGAAGACAAGCGCGTCCTCGACTTCCTCGACCGCATGAAAGCAAAGCACGGCGCGAAGAAAAGCTTTTTAACATCAGGTAGGCAAATGAGTGCGCATCATCACTGATGCTCTATCAGTATCGGAAGCGAGTTTTGGCCCATCACTCGACCAGAGCTTGTGACGTACCTCCTCGAGAGCCTCCAAGAGGCCAGAGCTCCGTTCGTCCTTGCGTTCTCGTCCCCGTTTGCGCAGCTCCCACCGCCCATCGTCGGGATGCTTGATTCACAAGAGGACGCGTGCATTTCCAAGCTCGCGCCGCAATGGGCTGTACTTGACCACCCTTCCACGGGATTCTTTATGGTCCATATCTTACTCGACGTTCGCAATATTTCCGTTGACGACAAGGATGGAGTCACTGCGGTAGCAATAGTGTAGCAGAGGCATTTCATGATTGTTTCGGTGGGAGTCGATACTGGTTGGTGCGATTTAGGCCGTTCGGTCGGAAACTCCTCTTGTCTGCATGCCATTCGGGGCAAATCAAGCTGAGCTCACTGCTATCCGTCCGTCACATTGCTTTGCCGCGACACAAGTGGCTGATGAATCGTAGGGTGCAGAACTGTACTGGCATTCTGAAGCAGGTCAAGACCTTCAGAGACGGCTTGCTGATTTGTGTGCAGACTGGCTTTCGGGACCAAACGAAATTGAACAAGAGAACGAATCCTCAAGGTGAAGACAACGTGTCACACCGTTTTGGCTCGACTTTACATCCCCTGTGACAGTCTCATTTAGCAGAAGTGAGCCAGATAGATACTCATTTTGAGGCGATGGGGTTCCTCAATATCTAGTTTCGGATGATACTTGCCTTCACTAAGCCCAGATGTTGCCATCTTCAATGCGTGAGGTTCCTCAATCAACCATTTTGAGTACGAAGCACCCAGTTCGGTATCAGATTTACATCGAGACTTCGACGAATCTCATAGGCGAAGACTTTTCGTAGACATTATAAGGAAGACAGCGACGCAAAGAGAAACGCGTCAAAGTGAGTGTTCTACAAAGGATATCATCTCGGTGGTTTTGAAAGATGCTGTGACTGTCTTGATCTCGTCTACGCCCGTTTTACAACAGGCGGCGTTCCTCCAAAAGTAGTGGTATCCGGGGCCATCGTTTGTCTAGGCAGACAAATGCCATCCCTAATCCAGAACCTCAATACTGTCAGGATAAGGCGATCTCGTCTTCCGGTCACGTGACCGCGTGCTCAGTCCCGCTGCCGCTTTTCAATTAGTTTGATGTTTCATACTTTCCTCCTTATGCATTTCGTCAATATTTAACAGGTCATGAGCCTCCATTGACTCTACCAAAGTCCTGACATCTGCATCACCGGCCTACGCTCTACGCTTGGTCTCCTCTGCCTCCTTTACAGGCAACAACACCGTTTTCCGCTCTCTACGCTCCGCGCTTGAA
>JAABUP010004974.1_pt1 | contig 21051 bp, 25 predicted proteins | sample 5559201 | NCBI WGS metagenome assembly JAABUP01 (sample SAMN10711887, study PRJNA513373) | rock metagenome | isolation source: Antarctica rocks | place: Antarctica
GAATAATATCATTTCCATCATGTTTGGCTATTATGTAGGAGTGCCAAGCATAACTCCGGAATTTTGAATTACTGTGCTGCGAAGGGCTACGATGTTCTCTGAAGTTGTCATGCCAAAGAGGAGAATCGTACTTGATGATCCCCGAAAGAATGAGGCTGCTTTTTGGAATGAAAAGTGTCTGGCTAGGAGCTCTAAGAAGGCCACCGTTGCCGTTGAGCTGTTGAACGAATTGGTTGTTTTCGAGCTCGATTTGACTATCGGTAAGACTTGATTGACGAAGGAGTGCACCAAAGTCATATTTCTGCTGTGGTATATCACCAAACACAGGCGAAAGCCTTCCGCAATCAAAAGCAAAGATTCAAAAGCTATTGCTGGTACCAAACCATAGTGTCTGCTTTATCCCAGAGATGTATCATTGGGCTTGCCCCTTGTCAAGTTCCCAGCTATGACGGCAGAGACCCTACGAATCTTTCACATGATCATCCGAACCAAGTATGCTTTTCATGTGAAAGCAACGATGCAACATGGACGGCTTTAGATCCTACTGTGACGTCATCGCTTGACAATTTGGTTTTCCGGGATCTGATTGCGTCGTCAAACATCTGCCTGGCGTGTGATAAATCCTGAACCTTGGGCAGAGATGAGAGTTAATAATTAAAAAGTTACGATAGGATCAACCATGTCTCAATGCTGCGTGACAGGTTTCAGATGGGACGGAAACCCATCGGGAAAGGAAATTCAGCTAGGGAACAATAATGCCTACCTCGCAGGCTCCAATGACGACGTAGCCATCCTAGTAAGCTCTTCTCGACTCGCGAGAACCAATACGCTTCTCTGACAGGAAATCATTAGCTAATTACCGATCTGTTTGGGTGGACGCTACCTAACCTTCGACTCCTTGCAGACCATTTTGCTAAAGAAGCCAACGCCTCAGTTTACATGCCGGACTTTTGAGTTCTCGTTTATTACCGTGGCGGCATTCCGATGCGTTTGTATTTATCCAGCTGAATCATTGATAGCTTTGCTAGAGAAGTAGTGACTCTCGAGATAATAACGGATCACAAGAAACATCCGGACTTTGACTTGAAGGCCTTCCTTGCTCGTCATTCCAAAGACATCCGCTATCCCGAGATTTTAGCTTGCACCCAGGCATTGAAGCAAGACCTTGGGTTCAGGAAAATTGGGGCTCTTGGCTCTGTTGGGGCGGATGGGGTGTTTTCAGACTCGGAGCTAGAGGTAATGAACTTGCACCATGAAGCTCGGTTCATTGACCTCCGAGCCAGGGATTGACCTCGTCGACTGTATCTCTGCTGCGCATCCATCTTTTCTCACCAAAGAAGAAATCGACGGGGTCGGCGTACCGGTTCAAATAATTGCTCCTGAGCACGACCCTCAGCTCACGCCTGAGCTAAAGGCATATGTGAACACGGTAATCCCTGGGCTGAGTTTAAAGTATGACTACCAGTATTTTCCCGACAGCGCCCACGGCTTTGCGGTGAGATGTGATCAAAATGATGCGAAGCAGAAGAAAGCCTTGGAGCGAGCCAAGAACGTTCCAGTAACATGGTGTACTCAGTTCCTACGCCTGGATTAAACATGCGTTCAGGAGAGAAAGGTATCACGCTTGCTGAAGTAGCTCGAAGCTCAAAGTATGTACGAAGCCAATTGGTTTAGAGTCCACCAAAATGTACCTTGTTCATGATCATCAAAAAGAGAGAAAGAGCAGTCCTAGTAGAAACTGAATTACACTCAGAGACATAGTAGTCATATCAGGTAGTGTTTCAGGTAGATCTCGTTGATAGACTGTTTCAATTACTAGGATCATCGGTCTCGCAATCTGTGCGTAGTCAAGCTTTGATTCAACGAGGGAAAGCGAAGTAGTCATGATTGGACACTCTCGGCCCACGATCATATGTCTGGGTCTGTGAATTAAGAGAATATAGTATCCGTACCACATACTCAACCCTACAGACCCCGCAGGAATTCATCACTTACTCTTCCTCTTTCTTGCGTTTGTCTGGAACTTGAACTACGCTCCAGCCATCATCTATTAACTCATCTACCGAGTCACAGTAGCAGAGAATGTTAGAGGGTCTCGTATCTCGTACCAAGTTAGAGAAGTGCATGAACCCAGCAATTTCCCCCTTGTCCACGACGCTACTCAATTTTGCTCCCAATCTAGTCGTCGATCGTACTAACGCTGATCCGCAAACTCCTTCACGTATCTTTGGTTGCCCTTTTATCATAGGCTCTGATGTCGCATATACTTGGTGGACGCTGACATACGTGCCAGGAGGGGGAAGCGGAATTTTGCTGGGGTCGGTTTTCGGAGGTAATTGGAAATCCTTCCCTCTGGAGCTTGGCGGTAATCTAACGCGTATACCTTCGAATCGAAGCTTTTGTTGGCCCGTCACAAAGCTATCAATCAGGAAGGTATTGTATTGCTTGATCTGCCCTGAGGGTAACAGGGATTTCGCTGATCCTTCGATTCCAAGAAATCGATTCGAGAAAATGATGTTCGGCAGAAGTTTGACGAGCCCGATAGCAGTCTGTCCTACGCGTTCCACACCATTTCCTACTAGAGTACCCGTCTCTAATGGTCCTTGGATCGCTTTGAAGGACTTCTATCCCTCAAAAATGCCTCGAAATATACTGAAACCGAGCCCCAGCTTTCGGTCCTCACAGGCGATCGTCTTGAGGTGGAGCCATTTTGGATCTCATTTCAATGAAGAGAAGATTTAGTGGTTTATTCACCCAAAGAGAAATCTGGATCAAATCCTTCAACCACGAGCTAGACCTAGGAAGCTCCTCCATCTCTCATTAGTATAAAAAAATAGTACGCAGCATTCCTTTCTCGAGCGGACTCGAAATGCTACACTATTTGATTATCAGATCAAGGCTTGATTGTTCATTATAATTTGAGTTTATGCATACCGACCTCTAATTCACTCCTTGGCTTTATTACCATTGACGGCAGACAGTTCGATCCGAGAATACCCTAGTTGTCGGATACTTTTGGCGGCGCTTAGAAGAAGAAGTTGAAATGTGACGACAGCTCAATAGTATATGTAGTAATACTCGAGGAGGCCGCCAAACCAAATGGAGTTGGTAGCATTCATTGCCAACAAGATTCATACAACTCATTACCATGTCCAATCAAGATCTTCACCCCCAGCATTCTCATCCATCTGGAATATATCTTCGGCGCCTTCTGTGTCTTCCTCTTCAGAACTTTCCGCGCTCAGGTCCTGAGTCTCATCACTAGCCTCTAGTCGATATGTATTCAATTCCGACCGAGGTACTTTGGCAAGGAAGGCTTCCGAAAGATAATAGATGATCTCCAATCTCCCAAGGTATCGGGCTCCAAGTGGAAGAATTGAGCTTAGTGAGCCCAATCGCGCCGTCTCGCCAATCGCGTCGCTTTGAGAGATGGCCTCCTTGTGCTCGCAAAGAGCGATGAAGGCGGCGATGATGTCGTCAACTCTGTTTCTGAGTATACAATTGCAGGAGTCGGGTAGCCCAAATTTCCGCATCTCCGGTAATTCGCGTAAGCGATCTTCGATATCGCCGCTGTACATATGTGAGCTGACTGTCTGGGACGGTTCGTAAGCCGCTGCTTGTAGCCATGTATGCCATTCTTTCCATGCATGTTCTGGATTCTTGGTATCTACCCGGAGTGAAATGGCCGAAGACATTTTGCCTAGCCGGACTTGGCTGGTCTGGGATTGGGATATTGGAGACTGTGTCATCTGAGGCCTTCTCAAGTCGCCTTTTTCGCGCTCGATCTGTGAGGTATCAGACTTCCTCTTCCGCGGCTCCCATGGCGTGTGACCTGACTTTTTGCACCAAGCAAGAATGTTGTCGCATTGCAATGATTTCCAAACAGCTGTCTGTAATCGAGGCCAGTCTTCCAAATTCTTGTAAACGATCACAAGTGTAAAGGCTACTTCGACGTCCTCAAAGCGTTTCAAGAACGATGCTTCTGTCCTGCTGTCTTCACCTTGTTCCTCACGAATCCTCTCATAGAGCTTCTTCGTAGAGGGTACATTTTTTAGTGCCCATTTCCGCTGTGCCAGGTCAAGCTTTGTAGATTTGTTGCTACTTTGAGAGTCCAATTTCCAACATAGATCTGGACTCGACAGAGATTCGGCAAGGTCGAGAGTGATTGTCCAAAAATAATTGAATGGTGTTATAAGATCCGTATGTTTGTTGGTTCTATTGATTCCCCCCATGGACTCGTAGACCCTGCCAGAACTGCTGGAAATGTAGTCCTTGTAAGACGAGAGTTTTATGAATTCCTCGTCTCTCTGCATTTCTACTTCGCGTTGTTCTTCTGCTAGTCTGGCCTTGCTTTCAGCTAGTCCGGTATCGAACAGCTTGACGATAGCAAGATAGTCTCTGGGCCATGGAGAGGCCCAATATAACTGCATCAAACGGCAGAGATGGGTCGCTCGCTGATTTGGTTCTAGGTAGCCCAATACCTCAGCTGAGACCAGATAATCAATATGGAAGACATCCAGCTTCGCAAATTCCTCGGGGCTCATGTTCCTAAACAGCCGAAGTTGGACCATGAACATCACCCAACTCATGAGACGAGATTCGCGAGAAATGGCCGTCAACAATGTATGTAAACCCATTAGCAAAAGTAAGCTGCACTTTCTTAGAGGTGATTTCTCAACGATTGAGGCCTCTGTGAAGACATCATTCCCTGGCATTCTGTTACCAACGGTTTTCTTGGAAGCATCAATCACTGTAGTACTGAAGAGCATGATGAAAGTTGCGTCATCGTCACTTAGCCATAGCGGTAGCGCCAACGATTCTAGGGATTTGACAATTTTGTTTGGTACCTTCAAATCTGTCTTCACACTTGGGCCACTCTGTATCCAGATAGTAGCTTTATGGACAAAATGCGCCAGCTCTTTTTGACCGGGTGGTAAATGAGGTACTAGCAGCCGAATCACGGCCTGTAGCTTCACGAGTAAAGCTTTGGGTAAATCGAGAGCATATATCGCATGCTGTGGTAGACCAGTCAGGTAATAGACCTCCATTAAGGTAAAGCACTCCAAAGGCAAGGTGACTATATGGTGGTGATAGTCTCTGATGTTGGCAAGCACAGCCCGCAAGTGATGAGTGGTCTCGTCAACACGCTGATGGAGCTCAACCGACATCGACGGAAACTGATCAGGCAGCCAAGTGACTAGTTCGAGTGGAAAGGATTGATAGAGGATCAAGATGGCGGCGATGGTGAATTCGGCTTGCTTCGTAGGATCTGAATTCAAACGTACCCTTATCCATTCATGTACCAAAGGGTGCACATACAATGTTCGCTGAGAAGCGTTTCTCTTGATAAGTGATAGAGATGTCAAAGTCCCTATCGCCAGTCGGAATCCAACATCATTGTTCAAATACTTCAAGTCGTCGAGTAGATTGGGTGGCAGCTGCCGACCCTGAAATGTTGAATTGAAGACCCACGGCCTAGTCTCATTCGTTGCTACGAGCAGCTCCTCGGCGATATAAGAGTGGTCGAGGAACCCCAGGACCTGAAGGATCCAAGCAGTCCGAGGTCGGCTCTGCTGTAGATGATGAAGGGAAATCTCCCATGTCGTCATCACGGACTCAGGGTACGCTGGATTAGCTTCTTTGAACCTCATCAAACGCTCTCTATCTACACCATGTGGCCTCAAGAAGTCCAAGTACTCGACAAGAGTCATCGGTGCGTTCTCGCGTATAAAAGATGCTGCTTGGTCGATTGCAAGCGGAAAGTATTGCAGCTCGTGCAGTATCTGTTGCAACACCTCATCTTCTGGATCAGAGGAGTCGTCATCTACCTTCCCATCCTGGGCACACCGGCCCCTTATGGAGAGAAAGAGTCGCTTCGCATCTTCGACTCGCATTTCGGAAAGCGCAAATCCAGAGCAAGCCACTGACCCGATGATTCGGCGGTCTCTAGAGGTCACCAAAATGCGGCCGACGGCTCCGACAGGTATAAAGCTTCGAATGTCTACTTGCACATCATCATAATTGTCCAGAACTAACATCCAGTCTTCGTGGTCAAGCAATTGCATCCAGTCTTGCAATAATCTTAAACCCTCGCCTGGGTTCTCGAGTGGAGGGACTGTATTCATGTCTTCATGTGAGCCTGACTGACGTACATGGCCGCCTAGGTCTCTTGTCAAGGAAAGCCGCTTAGCGATGTGCTGGAAGCCAATCTCGATTTCCTCATTACTGCGTGCGGACGTCCAGAGTATGGAATCTGATGGTTTTTTTGCCTTTAGTGTATAGGTGTATTCGGTGACCAGTTGAGTTTTACTTCGAGGTGTCTTGTCGTCAGTCTAGACACCCTAGGTGTATCTCATAGCATGCGCTTACCCAACTCCTCCAAGCCCAAAAATAGCAACTATAGGACAGCGTGGGCCGTGGCTGTCATTCTGCGGACTCAAATAATTATCGATCATTGCCAGTTCTTGCTCTCGCCCGGCAAAATTAGGATTCGACGATACGGGAACAATGAATCGGCCAGGCGGTGCATGGGCCTCGGATCTCGTACTCTCTGCCGCACACATAAGCCAAAGTAGCGTACACAGAAATTTAGAGAAATACCCAGCGAACAGCTACCGGGGACGGCCAAAGGCTCATCCAATTTTGCGGATTGAATACTTGAACATCGTACAATTTGTGCGAGTACAGGTAAATAGAGAGGATCTGATGGCGCGTAGTATGTGCAGATATCACGATGAGTGGCATCCATTGGAATGAGGATCTCGTGTTCGAGACCTAGTTTAGATGAAACTTCGTCTACGATCTATGAAAGTACTATCAGCGTCTGCCGACCGAGCAAAGCGGCAAATGAGCCTACCAAGGAGCTGAGGATAGGAGTCTTCCTTCTCTCATAGAAATTGACTATGTTTAAAGAAGAAGAGATGGCGCAAAAGTCATCCGAAAGCTGACACAACAACGGTGATTGAAGCTTGAGAGTCTCCAAAAGTTGTTTTGATGGTCGTTGAAATGCTAGCGTTGCCACGCTTGATAATACGGATCCAATGTTCGCAGTCTTACTGCCACCATGAGGAGTTGCGAGGAATAGCATGGACCGAATTGCTGCATCCAGGCTATGATAACGCTTGGGATCCGCGTGTGCGAAGACGAAGGCCTACATTGCGGATCATGAGCATCTATCGAAAACAAACACATTCCCTTACCTGTTTTACAACGATACCGCCAAGTGAATGGCATATGAATACTAGGGGTCGCAGGCCAATCTGGGATCTGTCACCACAGTCCACACGTGAGCTCGATGATACGAACCTCGCTATCTTTTCGATCATCCAATATTCGTTGGAGAAGGTCACAGGCAAAATCCTTCACGTTGCTGACAGATGTCGTGGGCCCGATTAGTGCGGAATTGTATCCATACACGAGTATACGCGCGCCTTGGACTTGCTCTGGGAGAAAGTCTCTGAGCCACATGAGCTCAGAACTGGCTTGGCTGTCGTCACGGCAAGCCCAAGTGCCAAAGGCATGGCCATTGAGGCCATGAACAGCGAGAATACTAGTGACAGTCTAGGCTTTAGAGACTAGATTTCATTGGTGTCGACCAACGACTTTGACCTACTCGACTTTCGAATTAGGTGGTGCGGCCAGGACTGTCAAGCCCATGAACTCTCGATCCACACTGATATTACGACCACGGAAAATCTTTCCATTGAGGTTCAATGCTTCTTTCGCATCCGAGTGGGAGCCAAAAGTCACTGTCGCCGTCAATGCAGCATCTGGCATACATGAGCTGGGGCACAGAGATGCCCTGGGGGCCTTTTTGGCCTTGCTATTCGCAAAAAAAGTGAAGGAGCTCGCTTTCCTGGCAACTAGAGGGGATATTGGAAACTCGCACCGTTGCCAAATCCTTGTGAGGCATTGTCAACGGACGCCAAAGTCGTCCGAACTCAAAAGATGGAATCCACCTGAGTGGAACAACGCCTGGACCCCGTACATCTTAATGGTAGGACGTCCTATCCTAAGGTCAGCGCACATCAACAGGTCTGATGTCAAGCTTACATTACTAGTAGATCATAGATACCTCCCTATGCTGCTTTCCAATATACCTTTGTCCCGCAGGCCACTATGTACATGAATCATCCAAGTCAATTCCCTAATCCTAAGTGCTCCACCGGCCATCTCAATGCATATAAATAATTCCACCCTCGAGCACTAGAATTCATCTACAACCTCGCTCTCTCCGTTCTTCTCCAGCCCACTTCCTCTGCAATCATTTCGGCTGCTCGCTCACCGATGGCCAATATCGTCAGCATGGGATTGGCAGTAGTCATTTCCGGAAAGACTCCGGCATCCGCAATCCTCACCCCTTTCAATCCTCTTAATCTCAGCTTTGAATCTACGACAGCCATGCTGTCCCTTTGGAAATTGCCCATTTTCGTGGTTCCGGCGGGATGATAAACAGTGTGAGCAACTCTTCTCCCATACTCAGAAAGGGCTTCGTCCGAGGTCACTGAAGGCCCTGGAGCTACTTCCCGCTTAAGCCATCCTTTGAATGGCTCTTGCTTGGCCACTTCCCTCGCCGCTCTCAAGCCAGCGACGATGGTGGCGGCGTCATACCCTTCAGGATCAGTGAAATACTTGAAATCTAGAGCTGGCTTGACGTTGGGATCCTTTGATGTCAAGTATAATTGACCCTTAGATCTTGGTCGTGGAATATTTGGAGTCATGCAAAATGCATCGATCGGGGTATCGTAGCCAAGTCTAGCCGTATTAAGGCAAAACGGAATCTGATAGCAGTGCATCATAATGTCCGCGGGTCCGGTGGCAGAGCGGCGAAGGAATATACCAGCGTCGCTGTCCATAGTCGTTTGATTTGGTGGCACTGGCCTATTCAATTCCCACATGATGATAGACTCCGGATGATCGAGCAGATTATGACCAATTCCAGGGATGTCCTTGACCAAAGGAATACCGAGGCTTGACAATTGAGAGCGAGGGCCAATACCGGAGTGAAGTAGGAGTCGAGGAGTGTCAACCGCGCCGGCACAAAGTATTGTTTCCTTTCTCGGGCTTACCGAAAAGCTTTCGCCAGACTGTAGGGTAAGCTGCACCCCCGTCACGGTCGATCCTTCGACATTGACTTTGCTGACCCAGGCATTGGTAAGTATCATGAGATTGGGCCGCTTCTCATCTCCCCGAAGGATTGGATGGACGTAAGCCACGCTTGCACTGCTACGACGGCCATCATCTGGGTTGTAAGCCACTGAGAAGAAACCGACGCCGTTTTCCAAATTGCGGGATCTCATGATCTCCTTGTTGAAGTCGTGAATGACCGGAATATCGAGAGCAGTGGAGCAAGAATCCACCCAGTCTTTGCAGAGCTGATTTCTGTGGCGTGAGTGGACTGGCTGGACAGTGTTGCGGAGTTTGTTCAGGACGCGCATGAACATATCAAATGACCATCCTTCACAGCCATGAGATTCCCACACTTTGCAGTCATATTCGAAGGGCCTGAATGATATCAGTGTATTGTGAGAAGAGCAGCCTCCCAAGACTTTTGCTCTCGAATGTCTGATATGAGAATTACCTGAAAAGTATCCAGTCAATTATGCACTCATTTACTTCTCAATGATTTTGTGTGTGCGTAGATACATATACCAAGAGAAATAGGCCATTTCAGATGGAATGGCATTACATAAGAAATTGCAAATTGAGAAGGATGACAAATGATACAGATGAGGGGTGTACTTGCCGTTCGGTTGCTCGGTTGTGCCATAATCATAATCAAGCTCACCGCCCAGCAGATTTAACCAGTCCTTGAGATTCAGAACCTTGTCATTCATATAGTCGCTAGGTCCAGCTTCGACCATCAGGATCCGTTTTTGTGGCAAGTATTCCGCCAGTCTGCTTCCAATGACGCATCCTGCCGTTCCACCTCCAATGATCAGATAATCGAAAGTATTAGCCTCTGCTGGCGAGAGCTCAGTGGTAGTCATGTTGAAGATCCTTGAGTGTTCTCGCAAATGTGATGGGCTAGGAAGTCTCTCCGCCTTTCTCAACAGAGGCTAGGAGAATGGAAGCACAAATGATTATGAAATGCTTCAATATACCAATGATGTGATATGTGATATCAAGTGCTCGGAGGAATGAGACAGGCTTCTACGACACCAAAGAAAATGCAATTCAGATGTGAACTTAGAACACGAGAAGAAGAGAGGGTGGAAGTGACACAAAGAGAAAATGTTATATTTTTTCCTCTGAGCACGTGAGAATTATGTTACGGGCGATTGAAGTTTTATAAGCTAGGCTCGAAGCAGAGAAAACATGCGACTCCGAAATCCTCATTCCTCAAGGCATGACGAGCTTAGTCTATCCCATCAATCTCGAACTGCAAAGGTCGCCAGACACGGCAGGCACTGGACTATCTTTGCAGCAGGCAGAAAATCTTCTCTTCAGCTCCTCACTGCAGACATGACAGACTCCTTCTACCCACCTCGACATCTGTACTGTGACGGCAAGGTGAAGACGGCATCAGGCCATGTCTTTCGCTCCGTCAACCCGGCTACGGCACAGCCTCTGGCAGACGTCCATGCCGCCTCTCACTCTGATATTGACAGTGCGATCAATTCCGCCCAACAAGCTTTCCACTCCTGGTCGACAACTCCTCCCATTGCTCGGTCACGCATACTGTTGAGAGCAGTCCAGCTCCTACGCGACAGAAACGACGAGATTGCAAGGACAGAGACGCAGGATACTGGCAAACCATTTTCTGAGACTAGCACAGTCGATGTGGTGACTGGGGCGGATGTGCTAGAGTTCTTCGCCAATCTCGTAGGCGGAGGTGGCCTGAATGGCGAGACCACTCAATTGCGGGAAGATGCTTGGGTCTACACGAAGAAGGAGGCGCTGGGCGTATGCGCAGGCATAGGAGCTTGGAACTATCCCATACAAATGTACGCTACACACGTCCCGGATTGAGAATGCAACGCAAAGGCTGAGCCCAGGCAGAGCATTATGGAAGTCCGCGCCTTGCCTTGCTGCGGGGAATACCATGGTTTACAAACCCAGCGAGGTCACGCCCCTTCATGGCCAAACACTCGCCGAGATCTTCACAGAAGCTGGGGTACCTCCAGGCGTTTTCAACGTGGTCAACGGTGGTGGAGATGTTGGAGCGCATCTCACTTCACACGCAGCCATTGCCAAAGTGTCGTTCACTGGGCAAGTCTCGACCGGCAAGAAGGTAGCTAGCAGCGCTGCGGCGGGGATGAAGTATACTACGATGGAGCTTGGAGGGAAAAGCCCTGTCTTGATACTTCCAGACGCGGACATTGATCAGGCCGTTGATGGGGCTTTGATGGCGAATTTCTTCAGCACAGGTCAGGTCTGTACAAACGGCACAAGGGTGTTTATCCCCAAGGACATGAAAGAAGTCTTCGAGAAGAGGGTATTAGAGAAGATGGAATACATCCGCCCGGGGGACCTAATGGACATGAATACCAATTTCGGTCCGCTGGTATCCGAGATGCACTACCAGAAGGTACTTGGATACGTCAAACATGGCATCGAGGTGGATAAAGCGACCCTCTTGTGCGGAGGGCCCGAGAAGCCAGAAGCTATCGAAGGCATGGAAGATGGCTACTGGGTCAAGCCCACTGTCTTCACGGACTGCAAAGACTCGATGAAGATCGTCGAAGAAGAAATCTTTGGCCCAGTCATGACCATCCTGACCTACGAGTCGATTGATGAAGCCGTCCTGAGAGCCAATGCCACCCCGCTGGGTCTAGCTGCTGGTGTCTTCACCAAGGATCTCAACATGGCACACCAAGTGATTGCCAAATTGGAAGCGGGCATCACATGGGTCAATACGTGGGGCGAGAGCCCTGCAGAGATGAGCGTCGGAGGGTGGAAGCAGAGTGGAGTCGGGGTGGAGAACGGGAAGAGAGGACTGGAGGCATGGGTAAGGAACAAAAGCACTCTGGTCGATATGGGAGGCAGTGTGCCTACCGTATTCGCCAAGATATGAAGGTCATGCGACGGTTCTGCAGCTGCGTGTGATGTCTACTGATCTGGTCTGCCTACACATCTCTGGCATGGGTTTCAAAGGATTCCAGACCGATGCAGGTTGCATGCATAAGCGGTGTAACGTTGCGGCTGCCCCTCAGGCATGTTACCTTCCCCCTAAGATAAGAGCCCGGTGACCCCGCACGACCGTTACTTTTGGGGGCTTCACTCGGGCGAGGCGTTGGCTATCTTAGTGTGCCTCACTGCTTAATCGGCTCTGATATGCTCCATACCTCGTGTCGATCACCTTGTTTGCTGACAGCTCTGGGCATGCAGCTTCGGAATCCAACAGCTCCTACTTACCTTCGCACCTCTGCTCATCGACGTATCTTGCCCATCTCGCGCCCTCGCTCGGTATTGCCAGCCAAGCTGATCGCATATGTAGAGTCATGCTTCTTCCCTCTCCCGAGTGATCCTCTGTCAGTCTCACTCTAATTGATTGTCTGAGTATATTAATAATCTTGTCGTTTGAGCTGCTTGACCCTTCATTGAGGTTGTTCCCAGTGACCCACCGATTCGGTTTGAGTGCCCACAATTCGAGTTTCTCCTTTGACCAAGACTCTGTGATTTCATAATTCATCATGTCGGATCCTGAGAAAGAAACCACTACGGCACAAGGTACTGTGTCAGAAACGGTGCAACCAGACAGAAGCTCATCCAGCGTAGAAGAGCAAGGGCATGTCGAACTTCCCACGGGCTGGAAGTACAGGACTCACCGCATAGGTCCTTGGACTATACCCTGCTATGCTTCGCCTCCCTTCCAGCTCACCCTCGTTGCCTTTGTCTGCTTCCTCTGCCCAGGCATGTTTAATGCCGTCAACGGTCTCGGAGGTGGTGGACAAGAAAACCCTAAGACAGCCGACAACGCCAATGTGGCAGTCTACGCAACCTTCAGCGTTGTAGGCTTCTTCGCCGGTACCATTGCGAACAGACTAGGTATTAAGTTGACCTTGAGTCTTGGAGGAATGGGCTATTTCCTCTATGTCTCCAGCTATCTGAGCTACAATCACAACAAGAATTCTGGGTTTGTGATTTTCTCTGGCGCTGTATTGGGTGTCTGCGCTGGGATGCTTTGGGCGGCTCAGGGTGCGATCATGATGTCTTATCCTCCAGAACAGTCCAAAGGGCGATATATATCTTGGTTCTGGATGATCTTTAATCTTGGTGCCGTGATCGGTGGCCTGTAAGTCCCTATTCGAGATCTTTGATATGCTCGAACAAACGGCGCTGATGATATTTAGAGTACCGTTGGGTCAGAATCTGCATTCGAAAGCTGGCACCGTGAGCGACGGTACCTACATTGGCTTCATGGTCCTCACTTTTCTCGGTGCTTGTCTCGCCTGGACATTGGTAGATGCAAGGACCGTCATTCGAGGCGATGGATCTCACGTAATCCTCATGAAGCACCCATCATGGCAAAGTGAGATCCTCGGACTGTGGGAAGTCTTGCGGTCCGACGTGTGGATCGTCTGCCTGTTTCCCATGTTCTTCGCCAGCAATTGGTTCTACACCTATCAGTTCAACGACTTCAATGCTGCCAAATTCAATATTCGTACCCGCGCACTAAATAACGTCCTGTACTATGTCAGTCAGATAATTGGCGCGTACATCTTCGGCTACGCTCTTGATATCAAAAGCGTGAGACGATCGGTGAGAGCGAAGGTCGTGTGGGGCGCGCTCTTTGTTCTGACTTTTGCGATTTGGGGTGGAGGCTATGCGTGGGGAAAGAAGTACACGAGGGCACAGACTTCAGACAAAGCTTATGTGAAGGAGGATTTCAACACGAGTGGTTACGTGGGTCCGATGTTCTTGTACATGTTCTACGGGCTTTATGATGGTGAGTCTACTCCGACGTTTCGCCGCTGCATCGAAAACATCCACTCACCTCTTCAGCTGCCTGGCAAACCTCCGTATACTGGTACATGGGCGCCATGACGAACAACGGCCGCAAGCTGGCCAACTTCGCCGGCTTCTACAAAGGCATCCAATCGGCCGGGGCGGCCATCGTCTATCGCATCGATGCATTGGGTACACCGTTCCTGAACATCTTTGCCTCATCTTGGGCCCTTCTGGCAGGGGCGCTACTCATCGCTGCTCCCTTGATTTTCACCAAGATACCAGACACTGTTCCGATTGAGGTTGACCTAGCGTTTACGGACGAGACGTACGAGGATGTGAAGCCTTTGGAGCCAACTGCGCCAGAGATACATGAGAAGGCATGAGGGCCAACAGGAGTGAGGGAGGGTGTCTTTCGGACCAGCATGATTAGGGTGATTTACCATTAGTATCTGGAATATAATAATCACTATCCCATCCGCTTAGTCCACAATAAAGCGAACGAGCGGAGCAGTTTGCTGCCGAGCCTCCCGTATTTGAAATGTTACGGTCTGACATCGTCGTGCATGACTGCGCCTTCCCATTTCTCTGGGCTTTGATATGTAGATCATCACACGCAAAACCCAGAAAGCTTCTCTCCTCCAAGAAGGCAGCTAAGACATGATTACATTCCATTGCATTCAACGGCCATGGATTACCGGAGTACCCGTCCGGAGGGAGGCGCGTCCTATTCCCGATGTCGTCGTGCTCGAGTTGTCTCAACCACCCATCCTGGTGGCGTCAGAGGAACCAAAATATCACTGCAGCAATAGTATCGCGCGGAGCTTGATAGCACTCCTACCCTTCTTGACACTCCTAGCTTCTGCATGCTTTCCTATCGCCATTCCACTCCAGACCATCTGCTGATCCTTCACAGCTTCGCGCTTGCAAGTGGCTACCTCGGGCCCAGAAGCTGGTGATCCTCCTACTCCAAAGGTTCCAGATGCGTCGCTCCTACACGATCTATATGGACTCCTCTACCCGTCGAGAGATTCCTATTGTCGATCCTCTACAATAACGTGAGAAAGCATGTTGCAAGCCTTGAAACGTCAGAATGCGAACGGTTACCTGCCTTACCGAAGAGCCTTGGGACCTCTCCTACCCTACTGCCCCAACCACTAGATGCCGAACCGACTCGATGCCTTTCTACGAACGAACCCTACACGATCTTCTCCAGGAAGTGCAATTGCTTTTCGAGCAACAATTGAAGATCGAGTCGTTGCTCTCCCTGTCCAAGCAATTACAGACGGAGCTGAAGCAACACCTCATCTCCAGTCCACAATGCATGTTACCCTCCTTCAACTACACTCTTCCCACAGGCGAAGAGCATGGAACATACTTGGCCTTGGAAGTCGGGGGATCGAACCTTCGCATGGCACTGGTGGAGCTTCGTGGTAGGAGCCAAGAGACCGAATCGATACATATCAAACACACTCTGTCCTTTCCCATTGACAGCTCTGTACGGCGGCTACGAGATCATGCGTTCTTCGACTGGATGGCCCAAAGGATAGGGGAAATGCTAGCTCTGGAAAGTAGGACCTGTCTCCCCGAAGAGTCTAAGCCAATTCGTATGGGCATCGCGTGGTCCTTTCCGATCGAGTCAGTTTCCAACATAGTGAGAAATGGACAACGCTGATTCATGACAGTCAAAGATCCATGCAAAGTGGAACTGTCTTAGGAATGGGCAAAGGCTTTCACTGTGTCGATGCTGTCAAGGGACATGATCTGGGAGAAATCATCTGTCAAGCATGCCAACGTGCGGTTCGACCCCCGTGTCGCCGTGGTAGCGAAGTCTCTACTGATGTCAATTTAGGCTGTGAACGTTCGCCTTGATGCCATCGTCAACGATTCTTCCTCTGCTCTGCTGGCTCGAGCTTACCTTGATCCAACAACACGTCTGGCTTGTATTCTAGGGACTGGGATGAATGCCGCAATGCATCTACCCATTGTCTCCCTACACCCTTCTAAATTCGCTTCTCGTTTGTTACCACAAGATGGAGGCATCACCCATGTGCTCACCAATACCGAGCTCAGTATGTATGGCAAGAAGATATTCCCGGTGACACGATGGGACCAATCGCTTAATAGCAGACACATCATGCCAGACTATCAACCCTTCGAATATCTCATTGCTGGTGGCTACATGGGCGAGATCGTGCGTCTCATCCTGGTGGAAGCCACACAAAAAGCAGGACTCTTCGACGGCTTCTTACCACCGTCTCTCGAAATCAAATACGCACTCGATACCAAAACGCTGGCGCAGATAGAGGTCGACACCTCCGAGCGGCTTAGTACGAGTTGCTCTCTGCTCCATGAACAGTATCCATCCAGCCGGATGCCTAATTCCGACGATGCATACTTCATCCACCAAACCATTTGCTCCGTAACTAGTCGGTCAATCGCATACTTTACAGCGGGCATCCACGCATTATCATCACTTTTGCAGGATGAGGAACAACGCGCAGGACTACAAGATGATAAAGACCACATAACCATCGGGTGTGATGGCAGTGTGATCAACAAGTATCCTGGGTATATGGATCGAGTACAAGACATGTTAGATGAGATGATTTCACCAGATATGACGGGACAGAAACGGGTCATTCTGGAACGAACTCAAGAAAGCGCTGTTCAGGGAGCGGGCGTTGCGGTGGCAATGGCAGCTTTATCTTCCTCCACGTCTATGGTGTGAAATCGTGCATGGGTTTTGGGCGGCGACTGACATAAAGCCAACGATCGTGCGGACATGTATACTTGTCGGCAAATCATGATGATAACGAGAAACCTTGCACTGTGGGCGTTGGTAACATACACGAGAAGAGGATCATGATTAGTATCAGGACATGTGTGAGGCTGGTTCTGCATTGAACACTCTACCGTTCAATAATCATAGAATCAGTTAGGAAGCGAGATCACTTTCCTCTTCGTATCCCGCCGTCCGGTCTCAAGATATCGTTTTGGGAAACATACGCGCAGGTACTCTTCCACGAATAAGAGTCAGCTGGTGGGTCAGAACATGGCAACATGATGATACATGAGCACCTCATCTCTCTCTATCATTTCCATCGTTCTCACATCCATCCAAACATAAGCACTTTCAGATCATACTACCTAGCAATCTCCTTTCTTTCCATCCCATCTTCCTGGTCCTTCTCAAAATCTCTACTCTGCAAGAAAAGGTTTTGATCTCTTTGTGTACCATTAATGCAACACTCAAATGCTCTCAATGTCAAACCGGCATTCTACATTACCATATCCCAATAGCAATAGCAATACCAATCCAACCACCCCCCAGCCGCCTTCTCTTCCCCTCCGCATCCACACACCACCAGGACCACTTCCCAAACTGCTTTAGGATGCTGCTACCTATCTCGCCGTCAAGTCTGCAGCTATGAATACTTCTCTCCACAACTCACAGCACTCGCATCCTTTCTCTCATGTAAAAACGAGATGGACATGCCTCCTTTCTCATGTCTGCATTCTTAATTCATCAACGGGTCCGGGGTTATTGACTAACCTTACAGCCAGCAATTTGTACGGCCTACGAGTATCCATGCCTTGAGGGATCCCGGACTACAAGACGGCGTAGTGGGGAGAAGTGAACCGGAGGGCAGCGGCTATGGGTGACTTATGTGCGATAAGAAAGATTGAAGTTTGAGAGATACTATGGAAGTAGGTTTCACGATATCATGTCGAGGATTTGAAAGAGCGAGTTCTCGATTACAATCGGTTCGTTCCCTCGGGCCTCTTCAGCATAGTTGATATTGGGACGATCTTATTTTTGTATTTTGTCTCCCAGATCTTGCATGCTCGCTTTTGTTTTGCTTTCATGGGGATAATAACGAGGACACAATTCGACCACATTCATAATTAAGTATTACGAAGTACTGCAGGTTTGCAAATAGTCGTTCCCTCGTTACTTCATAGTCAGTCCTTCCTCTCCATATGTACAAACCACTAGCATTTATTACGTCGAAGAGAATCTCGCCGTCATCCCAGGCCCCTACAACTTCACGTCCCTAGGCTTAACATACCCCTCCCTCCCCTCCACACACCCATACGCCCCCCCACCCCTTCCAAACATCCCCCTCACATCCCTCACAATAACCTCCGGCCTCTCCCAAGCCGCGAAATGCCCTCCACTTTCATTCTCGCTCTCAAAAACCACCGGCCCCATCGTCCTTCCCCACGTTTTCGGCACGATTGTGATTTCCCTCGGGAAATGTGCTAGTCCGAGCTTCACGTGCGGTATGAATCTCTCGGTCGGGCCACGTCCATATTGAGAGTCATGGAGGGCTTCGTAGTAGATGCGGATACTGGCAGCCGGGCCGGCGGTGGAGAAGAGGTAGATGGACACCCAGGTGAGGATCTCGTCATCCGTCCAGGGATAACCATCTGTCCAATCGTGCAACTTTTCATAGATCCAGGCCAGGAGGCCAACGGGGCTGTCTGCGAGTGAATAGCCTAGTGTTTGAGGTTTGGTTCCTTGTTCGAGCCGATAGCCGGAGCCTTCCTTGAGGAACCACTCTGAGCGGGCGAAGCCGTCTTTATCGCGTTGGGAGTAAGGGGTGAGGGCGTGCTGGGCTGCGAGGAGGGGGTTGGAGGTGAAGGTGGGAGGGTGGCCGCGGACCATGTTTATGTGGGAGGCTTGGACGTGGTTGGGGTAGAGGAGACCCATGATGCGGGTGATCATGCAGCCCCAGTCGCCGCCTTGGGTTACTGCATCGTTATCAGACAATGGTTGCTTCAAAGGGGGCTGTATTCGAAGAAGAGCATACCGTACTTGTCATATCCCAGCTTTAGCATGAGCTTATGGCATGTCTCGGCGTATTGAGGTAAGCCGAAGCTTTTCTTCTTGGTGCCAGATGAGAAGCCAAAGTTGGGGATGGAAGGGGCGACGACGTGGAAGCTTGGAGCGTCTTTGCCTCCAATGGTCAGGAGGGGCAGGATTTTGGTGACTTCGAGGAAACTTCCTGGCCCTACAGTAAGGTCAACTAAATTCTGTTTGTTAAGAATGATTCCTTACAGCCATGGCAGAAGAGCAAAGGAATTGCGCTGCCTACATCGCTCTTCTGATACACGAAATGAATGTCGAGAGGTTCGAAGCCATCGACCTGAATGTCTGTATGGAAATTGGGAAGCTCATTGATCTTAGCCTCTTGTTTCTTCCAATCGTATGTCTCCCTCCAGTATCTTGTCAACCGTTTGATGTCGGCGAGCGGGGCTCCATAGTCCCAACCCGCTCGCTCGAGCTCGTCTGGGAAATCGGTAGCATCAAGCTTCTGGGCGAGCCTCTGAAGCTTCGTGTCAGGCACTGCTATAGTGTAAGGTTTAATGGATGCCATGACTCCTTTCCAAACTAACCGTGAGGTAATTCAATGGGTGGACAGGATGTTTATCAAACCCAGGTCAGCATTTAGTAGAGACGCACCTGTCGTTGTCAGCGAAATCTGGCTCCCGCGGTGACGTAGCGGGTGGAGGGGTCGGTCCGCGCCCCTCCAAACAATTGCTCTTTTCTCAACGACTTCAAAATACACACACACGACCCTCCAATCTTACAATTACAACAACAACCAGAAACTGTAAGTCTTCCTTTCGCTTCGAGGTTTGGCAAGCTTTGAGGACCAGGATGAGCTTGCTGTCACAATATGTGTCGGCTTCCTCGACAGACCAATCCTTCTATTCAGGAAAACGCATTCATCAGCTATATCGCTAACATTCTCATCAAGATCAAGCCTCCACACCATACCTGAGCCACCACTTACACCACCCACATCACTCAGCAATCATGTCCGCACCCAACGCCGGCCGCCAGTCTCCGGAGCCCGAGAAGCAATCCAAGCGCCAAGTTGGAGTTCCAGAGTCTGGTCAGATTGACGCCGCTCCCAGCAAAGAGTACGCCAAGGAGGCGAGCGATGACCACAAGGAGAATGTGCTGGAGAGCAACCCGGTGGGACCGATGGAGGATGCCGCTCACGAGAAGGTCAGCAAGGAAGGGCGTGGGGACGTGTAGTGGAGTTGAGAGATGGGGTAGGACTCATGGCGATGGAGCGAGCTGGTACATGTTGATGGCATGAGGAAATGAAACAGAAATCAGCATAGAATACACGTGCTCATGCCTCTTCGACTTAAGCCTCGGGCACATTGAAGCTCCCGGTGATATTGGTACAACCATCACTAGATGCTTTGACCTCCAAACATCGAAGCCCCAGATTCCCAACGCCAGCACTACCATAACACATACATTTCCGGTGCCTGAATACTAGCTGACCTTCAGTCTTATTGCAAAGTTCATCAATGATCCCCTTCGCTTGAAACAGGTATATAGCTTCTCCGTTCTCTCGCACTCTGTCCCACCAATACCATTAGCACAAGCATTTCGTGTATCGACCAACAGCAAGCCTCACCTCAACCCACTTCCCCACCCAAGGTTTGATAGCAGCCCATATCAATAACCCAGCCGTAGCAAAAATAAAGATAAACACCACAGCCTCATCCTTCCTCGAATCCCGTTCTATAGCGTCTAAGTCAGCCCAGATATCGTACAAACCCCGGGGCAATCTCAGCTCATGATCTAGGCAAGACGTACGAAAACAAGTTGTAAACACATCATCCATGCCCGCTCCCTTACAAATCGGCAGATTATAATCCAGACAAAACTGCCTATTACAATCATTGCAATTACCCGCCCTATATTCCTTCCTATCCCCCTCTTCCTCTTTCTTTCCCCCTTTCTCCGGCGGCTCAGTCACATTCTCCGGCGGTGGATCCTCCGGCAACGGCTCCTCAGCCCCATGCTCTTCGTTTTCCGTTTCGGGCTGCCGTGGGAGAAGGAATGTCGGGGGTTTACGAGTGAGGTTGGGGGCGTCGAGAGGGATGATGGTGCTGTTTGTGAAGCAGGTGCATTTGCAGAAGGATGTTGGTGCTGGGAGATATTCAGTAGCTAGAAGATGATGGGGTGTTTGGTTGGGGGCGTACAGGCTGCAAGGGTGAAGGATATGAAGGCAGAGAGCGCACAGGCGGCGAGGAGAGGGTGTGAGGTTGGAAGCATGGTTGGACGGGATGCTCTGATGAGCGTCCTGATCAGAACCTCCCTTTCACTAGTGAATAAAGCATGTGCTC
>JAABUP010004975.1_pt1 | contig 21049 bp, 17 predicted proteins | sample 5559201 | NCBI WGS metagenome assembly JAABUP01 (sample SAMN10711887, study PRJNA513373) | rock metagenome | isolation source: Antarctica rocks | place: Antarctica
TCGATATATGTAAGATTTCAAACGATCATCTGAAAATCGAAATTCAAGGTTTTGATGTGGCAATTTCACCGAGAAATAAGGGTAGAATTTGAAAGCGTTTGAAAGGACATTCTGGGCATTCCTATGAGATTCTAAGATTGTCATAATAGGCACGGCATGTAAATTAGAAGTTCGGCATTTTGTTGGGGTTTGTAAGGAAAAAGGCAAAACGTATGAATTGAAAACATTTCCTTACGATTGACATTAGACCTTGTTGAGCAGATGGTAGAACAGAGTGGACAGATTGTATGACAATCAGCGACACCATACACAACTGCAACTCAACTCGATCCCAAAGTATTGAGGATAACCTGGAACGAATGCAGCCGTGTCCTCAAATCTCAACCTTCAATGCAAGCAGTCCTCCAACTGCCCCCAAAACCTGCTACAGTCCACAGATAGTGACCAAACCACAATCTCTACAGAGCCTCAAAGCTGACATGTTGGTAGAATCCGTAGTAAGCCTGCCCCCATGAGAATGTAGCAGTAAGCAAACTGGGGGCCGGCTCGACTCGAGAAGGCTCCTTCCTTCCATCCATCCGTGTCAGCATCGCATCTCCATCCAGTCGTCATCTCCTTCTCTGGGGCAGATCTGGTCTCCGTTCGCTGACGCAATGACTTTTCTCCAGTCTAGATATGGAATCTACAAATCTGCTCAGGCTGTTTGTTTTAGTCACCACTTTACAACCAACACCTCTACTTGAATCTACCGTTTCAACTCTCCACGTGGCCTACGGCTTTCCGCCAAAGGCTAGTTTTACAGCTGAGCATGTGATCGACACTGAAAGAAGATCGTCAGGTACACCCACCATGACCAAAGATCCCGCGAGCCCGCCTCTTGCCTTTCCCCTCAGGATCTTCGCGAAGCCTTCTAGCGGGTTTCAGACTTGCACCAATTCCTGCCGTCGGCGTCCGTTGGAAAGTAAAAGTTCCACGTACACCCTCTTTGCTAGGTTTGCAGCGGGTTTTTGCATTTGCTCTAGTATACCTTGGTCTTAATCCTCGGATGGGGGAATTTGAAAGCTTTTAAACCTTCCATTTTGGGTGATAAATTTCCATTAACAATTCTTATCGATAGCAGAGACAGTCTAATAGAAGTTTGGGCTTCAGGAGGCTTGAGTGCGCCAAGGTACGCTAACAAAGCCACTGGGATCCCGGAGACTCGGGCCTTGGGTCCGTCGTTGCTAACTGTCTCGGCCAGATAGACTTGACAAATTCTGGAAGTATCTTTTCAATTGACGAAACGAGACTGGTAATGGTAGTGCAATTGATGGAGATGTAGCAAGAGAGCCTGTCAGGTGGTGAAATAACGGTGAGACTGTCCGTGAGTCTTTGACACTGCCTCTAGCCAGGCCTGCCATCTCGCACCGTCTCACAATCGAGGATCATGTTTTCCCTTGATTTCATCACAACGTGGGTAAGCCGCATGCGTTATCGATAGCACATGGATGGTGACAGGCCTAAAGATAGCCCCCAACCACGCTCGGCATCACGACTCTGATGATCTTCATTTCAACCCATACTCAACCACAAGGCTCCTCAAGCTACCTCTGAATTTTGCAGCGATCCCTCCCCACCACTTTTACCGGCTTGTTTGGTCTTCGGCCCCACATGGACGGCTCGTGAAACTTGGTAGAAACACCCGCCAGGCCGCGAGGTAAGGTGTGCTGCGATACTAACGCCGTCCCAGAGCCAGATGTTTGGTGTTTCGACTTGTGCGGTCAGATCACCCCCTCGTCGCCGGACTCCACGTGGGAAGTGGAGAACCTCAGGCTCCGGTACAATTCTCCTTGACCGCCCTGACCAGTGCATCTGGTGGGGATCCTTGGCATCACAAAGTGCCGACGTCCACATTTGATGGATTGATGAATTTGTCCTCAACCGTTCTGGCGATGGGGAAGGACCGATCATCCACTGCATCTTTACAGATCCTATGCTTTTTTCCCAGTATCAATCGCAGCTTCATAAGCAGCTGAATCTGGTATCGGTACGACTTTCGGGAGGACGACTTGGGTATGATTGAAAAGCAAGACAGCCAGGCTAATCCTGGTCCGATCCCAGATCCTCAATCCTGGTCCCGCATCGGGCGATTGAGCAGCTTCTTCCACACCCTCGGCGCATTTCGTTGGAAGAGAAAGAAAACATACTCTGGTGGCTGGTGGGGAACTCTACCGGCCCGTTGACCCTAGATTGCCGGACTTGGCTCTTGACCAAGTACGGGCGAGGGTCGAGATGGGGCCCCAAAGATATTCCGGTCTTGTATACACACACAGCAATTGAGGTTCGGCCTCCTCGACGCCGAAGTGGATAAAGGAATTGATCCTGTGGGTAATTATGGCCGAGTCGGAGTTGGATACTGCAAAGCGTAGGTGTACTATCGGGAACGTGAGTGCGAGGCAAATAGATATCACTCGCACCCGAGGCCATGTCCTGGAAATCTTTTACGTTTTTCCATTCACGACGAGTACCGTACCTGCGCCGTTCCTGCATTAGCCTGTGGATCGTCCCCTGTCTCCCCCGATTGGCGGCCTGCTATCGGCAGGGGTGGCGCATGGCAGACACCCTGCGAGACCCTGCAAGACCCGGCCAATCAACGTGGCGGAAGGCAGCTAATGCAGCGTGACGACGTACACGGCAGATATTTGGGCATCTGGCTGCGTGTAGAGCGGCGAGGCCAACTTGCCTGATTCTGTGACCTCCCAATAGTCCCGACCACTATTTTTAGTCGCATGATACGAAGGCCAAACAACAATTGTGCAAATGGCATTCTCAGCAAAAGGAACTAGAGTGAGTTGATGATGAACGGCCTGCGCCGCTCCATGTGGCGCGTATAATTTTGGTGGTGGTGTGCTGATCGTGAAGAAGCAACCGGAGCTGGTTATTGCCGCAAGCCAGCGAAGGCGCTGCTGCCTCGTGTGGATGACTGAGGTGGCCCAGCGTCGAGGTCGGTGGTACGTGCAGAAGGACCGAACACAACCAGAGTGTGTCTGGAGCTGATCCAGGACAGAAGTCATGTCGTGCTTCTTGACACGTCTCGTCAGAGATATACGCGCCGCACCAATGCTGTGGATGCGCATCTGAAGCATTCTGCTGACCCCGCACCCTACCGCACCGCACAGATACTACCGTATACTGGTGTTTCAGGGGGGATCCAAGCACGGTTCGGGATTGTGACATACATGAGGACACGGTCCAGTCGGTGAGAAGACGTGTGTAGATGGGCGTCATCTGACGGTACCTTGCAGGAGAGCATACCGTCTGTCAAGAGATGCGCGCAGTTATGGCGGCTATGCGCTGCATGGCTAGCCTGTAGTGATGGGATACTCTACATCTAGGCCACCCAAGACACCAGTGCACTGCATCCTGCATCCTATCGATAACGTAGACGCAATCGATAAAGGATGTCGACCATTTGAGATGCTGATGTGGGGATTCATAAGCTGATTCGTCGGATCCCCTGCAAGACATCATTGCTGTCTTAGAAGGATTACTGCGCCCAGAGTGACAGGTGGACTTGCCTTTCAGTGGTACCCAAGACAATTCACTCTCGAAGGCAACGAGGTGACCTGTGGTACGAATCGTTGCTGTCAAGTGAGACGGGTTAGGTGCAGAGGGGAGTGCTGAGTCCGGCCATTGGGATGCGTATTTTCGTCAGCCGTAGATCCCTTGCCTCGAAGGAAGCGTCCAGTCAGCAGGGAATCCCATTTGGCGTGCCGGTGTGCTTCGAGTGTGCTTCAGGCTGCTCAGCGCGCGACTCTTTCTTGTTCAGGTGGTCGCTTGGTTGGGTCACATCATCGACTCGCAATCTCCCCGGCCTTCCCAGTTCAGCGGCCAGGTGAGCAGGGCGGGCTCATTCGTCAGCCTTGCATCAGCAGCCAAGTATGCTGTCGAATGCGGTGGATCTAGTCGCACGCTTAATTCGACCGTTGTGCTCGCTGCTGTGTCATTGGCATAATTCTCCCCCCTCGAGGCAGGCTTCAGGCGGCGTTGGAACTTAGGCAAGTGACTTGCTGGGGATGGCTGATGGCTTTGGGCACACGGCCTAGCGCATGCGACCGGAGCGGCGTCGTCTGGGAGTGGACTGCGCCATCACATCCTCCCGAAAGTCCCCATACGATCCTGATCCGTCTTGGGTCTTACCTTAGGGCCTTAGGCCCCTTCGGTCTCTAGCCTGCTCGAGGCTTGCTAGACTGCTCAGGCCTGCTTTCCTCCATTCCGCTGCAGTCTTCGCCTAGGACCTCTAAGTGGAGAACAGACCTGGGGTGCACAATCGCTCCAGCGTTACTTTACCCGCCATGTGCCCTCCACACCTCCTTCCCTCGCTCTTTCGACCGTCCTCTTGTCCACCCTCATCGCCTCTTTTCCTTGTCTTTCCCACTCTTTTGTAATTATTCCTTTTGAATTTCGAGATTCTGGACTTAGGGTGCCTTCCTGACGTGCCCCATTTCAGCTCTCTCAGTCACTCCTTTTGGCACATCTGCCGCCATTTCATCCCCCATCGAGAAGACGGCAAACCCAAATCCATCTCCCATAAATCTATTAGACAGACGTTTGGATATTCCAACCCTGTTGTCCAGTCACTCCTTCGGAACATCTCTGACAGCTCCTCACACGATCTCATTGACACATCATTCGCCCATCTAGGATTTAGATGTATGGCTTTCCAGATCTCAAGGATTGACTTGAGGATGCTAATGCTTCTATGATCAGACGGCAATAATATCAATACATCGGCCATGGAACATTCTCAAACAATCCAGCCTCAGGCTATGGGTCAATCATCTTTCTTCTACTACAACCCGGAACCACAGGCGGACCATCGACAACATGGTCATTTCTCTCCTCATCCTAATGCGGTTCAGCATGGCATGCAGTTGCACTCGTACCAGCAGCAATCATATTACCACGAGGTAATGCAGCAAGGCCAGCAACCAATGATGTACCCACACTTGCCGTCCTCAGGACCTCCAACATATACCCACCAAAAGTCGATGATGGCTATGGCATCACCTCGGCCTCTGCAACAAAAGCCCGCTTTTCTGTACCAATTTGAGGGCCAACAACTATCTGTGGATACCGGCTGCAGCACTCCAGATGTGTACGTCTACCCATCCACACCACCGCTGTCCTCGTCTGGCAGTGCCACCAGCAGCCCACCTTCGACTTGCGGTGTGTTACCAACCCCGGTGACCGGCTCATACATGGGTCTTGATAATATGAAGGGTGTGAAGGAGGGTTGTGAGGGTGACGTACAGAGTGAGATCCTCGCTGGCGGGGATTGGACTCGATGCTGCTCACCACCATTGACACCTGGTATGTCTTCGTCATTCTTTTCAACTTTTGCCCATTCGCACATTGAGCCCAAATTCGACTGTATTGAAAAGGAAAACTCGGATTTCGCTCGATCCCGAGGCACCCAGTTGATTATGGCGTCGCGAATCTAACAATCTGTCGCGTCCGTAGTATTTATCCACCCGCCCTCGCTAATGGCAAGCCAAGCCTCCGACCTCCTTTCCATCAACTCCTGTCCTTCCCTCTCTCCTTCCCCATCACCAGCACCACGCTCTGTCCTCTCCGATACCGACTTCGATTTCTGTGATCCTCGGAATCTAATTGTCGGCGCACAAAGTCCGGGCCACATCACGACCACCGTTGACTTCCCACCACTACCCACATTGTGCTCAGGGGATGATGAGGAGCACAAGTTGATTCTTGGAGGTGAACTCAGCTTGATCAAACAAGAAACTCAATTCTGCAAACCTTTCGAATCTGCTTCGGCTGCCACTCTCGGTGGCCTACCAGCCTTTGACCCTTTCTCTGATCTTGATTCCGAAAACGAGTTCGTCACCGATCTTGCCAAGTTCTCACCTTCGGACAACACCGTTTACCTTGGCAACAAGAGACAACGCCTTGACCTAATCTCCTTTGACGACGAAGAGTTCCTGAGCGAAGACAGCTTCGAAGAGTTTGACGAAGCCGAACGATTTGCCTCAGCTGGACTACCGACGCCTCCTGAGTCACGCCGTTCTTCTGAAGACTCCTCCGCTAAGATGATGAAGTCTACCAAAAAGCGATCCTCAGCCAAGAAGGCATCCAAGAAGACTAGCGCGCATGCTGACGTCTCCGACTCCGATGCAGCTGTCAAGCATGAAGCTCACTCTCATGCCGATGACTCATCAGCCGACCAAGACGCTGATGCTCAAGAGGCTTCGTCTACTCGCGACAGCACTGTCGCTCCTTCTGATGGCAACGCCGCTGCATCAAGCACCGACACAGCTGCTACATCTGTGCAACCCGTCGCTCGCCGTGGCCGCAAGCAATCGTTGACAGACGATCCCTCGAAGACCTTCGTCTGCACCCTCTGCTCTCGCCGCTTCCGTCGCCAGGAACATCTCAAGCGTCACTACCGCTCGCTTCACACTCACGACAAGCCTTTCGAATGTAACGAGTGTGGCAAGAAGTTCTCTCGCAGTGACAACCTTTCACAACACGCTCGCACCCACGGTGCTGGTGCTATCGTCATGGGTGTCCTCGAAGACGGCGAATTACCACCAACGGAGAGCAGTAGCCCCATCGACCATGCGGACGCTGGTGCCCTGGGTGCTGTTCTGTTCGAAGCCGCTCAAGCTGCCGCGGCCAACTCCTCAAGCAGCTCCTCAGCCGGTGGCAGCTCCCATAGGGGAAGCATCAGCCCAGCACCATCCACGGAGAACATGAAGCCAATGAAGAAGCGTAAGAGAGAAGACTAGATGCGTTACGTTGCGGGTGGAATTGTATCATACTTTTTACTACGACATAACGATGCCGATGGACATGGCTAGCTCCCGAGCCAAAAGTGTTGTTTGTAATTCATCAGGGGGAACTTACTTTAGAAGGCGTTTGCACGAGCTTTAGCGGATTGGGAGATGATCACGGAGCTTGCTCGTGGCCGCCAGATGTTCGATGGCTTGCTTCTTTTACCTTTCTCTTGTATCAATATTTGCGAAGGGGGATTCGGCACTGTTGCAAATATTTACGCAGAATTCGCTATTTGGAAGCTTCGTGCTGGCCACTTTGCTGAACTTAGCTTATGAATTTATAGAACATTCATTCAAAAACATCCTCCGACTCTAGTGCTCTGTGATTCGCTTCGCTGTTTCTGTCGCCTCATGATTACTGATGCAAAGCCCTTCCTCGCCTGTCGCTCTCTGCAAGGCCTAGGTTGGGAGGATGGATATTATGAAATTATGCAGCACATTTTCTGAACATCAGATGCCTACATGGACATTTTCCAAGTCAGGGATCACGTGACCGCGAACTTTCAAATGCAGCCATAAAGACCCCAGCGATAATCCCTGTCCCCAACTAACCCAATCTTCAGGCTTTTCATCTTCTCATCCAACCATCACAGCGTTCCATCCGCCGACCGACAAGCTGACCTGCATTTCTTCAAGGAATGGCCCGACCCATACCACCTGTGCCCGCTCTAGCATGATATCTTCGCGCGCGCTAACATATGTCTTTCATCATGTGCATGACCCCTCGGTCCCCCCACTGCTCCACGCTGGAAAATTCCTATGATGATGGATCCAGTGCTGCTATAGCTGTAAATAGGCGCTGAGAGGGGAGGGCGGCGATGTTTCGGGGCTGGTGGGGGATGAGGGGTTGGCTGAGTGGGCATGGTGGATTTCGTATGTCTGTGTGCGTGTATAGTATCACATGCATATTGTGGGCGCCAACGTCTTGGAGACCCATCAAACTCTCGCCCTGGGGCATTTGCCCTTCTCCGTCCCTTGTCTAGTCGTAGACAGAGGTGGGCTCGGTGGGGCAAAGGCTTGAAATTTTTGAGGTGTGCGATCGGTTTTCCCAACTGTTCTGTATCGAGTGCGCTCAACGCTGAGAAGCTTGTTCGACTTGTATACTCATCAGGATTGTCGTAATAGGAGTACTACCCAGGGTTGTCGAGGAATGCAGCCCTTTACTGAGAGGAACCTATTCGGCATGCCATTCATATTAAATTCACGTGCACCAGGCGGCAACGCTGGCTTGTGTCCAAAGAGTAATAGTGGCTTCTGTGGTCGTTCATCCATCTTCAGCTACAGCGAAGGTTACTCGTAACCAGAGACTGCATCCTTGACACCCGGTAACAATCTCCCCATCATCCGCGTTCGCCTCAAGATCCTTCTCAATAATAACAAAGGCCCGGTCTTTTCCACATCGACAGCCCCGATGCCACATGCCTTGAGCTTCATCCAAAAGAAGCTCATCCAAATCCACGGTCTCGAGGCCCAGGTAAGCATTTTGGGTACTGGTGGTGTCTGTAGAAGACCTCAACGCTCTCGAGCGGTCATATTTGGAGCGAGCAACGGGATCGGCGAGGGTCTTGTATGCACTTGTCATCTGGTCGACAGTGTGTTTTGATCCTGAAATCGGGCCAGATTTATCGGGATGGTGGAGGAGGAGAGCCCGTCGATAAGCTAGTTTCACAGCTTTCTCGTTGAAGTCCCTATTCGTGGAGGGCAACCCAAGTACCTCGTAGTGATCTTGGTCATAGATTCTTTCCGGCATAGCTGTTGATACAGAACACTTTGGTGAACTTGGGGAAAAGATCGATCAAGTGAACAATCGCGGCCCAAAAGAGCCTTTTCCCACCCCTGCTTCCCTATAAATGATCTTCTGCAGGGAATGCAGGGACCCGACGTAGATCTCCCATTTCTTGCTTGTTCGCGTCACGTCAGGTTTCGCTTTCTTTACTATGCCACGTCTGCTGAAAGTATTCTCTCTCTTCCACGATTCATGTCTTGCTGTGCCAATTGATCAATGGACATCGATTGCTGATATGGGCGTCATGTCAATTCATTCAGAATCAGATGCGCATACTTCCATGATTTCCTTAAATATTCGGTGTTCTTCCTGCTACTTGTACAATAATTGAAAACCACTTTACAAAGCTGAAATGTCAAGTCCCGATGATTTCGATGAGACAGCTGCTCGGCGGACTGCAAATGCACCGTACTCGCGCCGCCATCCAATCCCTACCGTACAGCAATACCAAGGCAACAAAAAAGAACGTCAGGCGGTAGCAGATGCTCAAGTGCCCGATGAGGCAGCTCAATATCCAGACAGTAGCGAGAATCAGGGGCTGCTCCAATCTACGAAGAACTTCTTCCACATAGGTGGTCCATCAAAAGATGAATCCGTAGACGAAGAAAATCCCTATAGGAGTGCGAATCGCAATATCGAGGCCCCTACAGATAATGAAGAGGGAACTACTAATGACCATAGGGATGGCAAGGGGAGGGACAATCAAGGCGAAGCTGCTCAGTCCGCTGGAGAATCGGGTCCCAAAGATAGCTCGGAGGCTACACACAGTACACTAGATCCCAGGCAGAAAAGGAAGAACATGAAGCACATGCAAAGAGATCATGCGTCGCGTGAAGTTACTGATCCAGTAACGCATCTGAAGGTTAAGATTCATGACACAACGGACAAAGAGCTACGAACAGTCCCTGAGAATGAGCTTCCTCCAAACTTCGAACCCAAAAATGCAGGTCGAAGTAGCACAGGCTCCAAGAGCCAAACAGAACTTGACAGAGAGACAGATGAGCAGCAGGTTCAACATAGTGCAATGGAGAAGCTTTTCCCACCGCCAGGTTTCGATGCAGCCCGGGAAGAAATAACGCGTATATATACTATGGCTTTCTTCGTAAGCATGTTTGCCATCCTCTTATCCTCGGTTGTGGTCCTGATTGGTGGCACTTTCTTTATCCGGAACACTGCCGCCCCAACATCATGGCTGTCTCTGCTTGTCTTGGGGTCTCTCCTTGCTACCAGCGTTTTCGCCGCTGGTGGAGGAGTCTTTTGGGTTCTACAAGGTTGGCTAAGCAACAAGATCAAAGGTGTATGGGACGATGAACTATGGATCGCTGCCAGGGAGCAGGAAAAAGCAACAACAGATTCCCCCATGCCAGAATCTACGCAGTGGTTGAATTCGCTTTTATCGTCTGTGTGGCCATTAATCAATCCTGATCTTTTTACTAGCTTGGCAGACACTTTGGAAGATGTGATGCAAGCATCTTTACCCAAACTCGTGCGAATGATCAGCGTTGAGGATCTTGGCCAAGGTAGTGAGTCTATCCGCATACTTGGGGTAAGGTGGCTACCTACTGGAGCAGCAGCTCAGAACGTTTCTGAAGATGGAAAAGCGACATTTGGCAAGAGTAAGAGCCAGCAAGAAAGCGATCGCAAATTTCCTGGTCAAGGTGAATTGGAAAATGAAGCGAAATCAGACAGCGAGGGAAACCATACCCCCAACGACGGAAAGGAAACTTCTAAAGAAGAGAGTGAGGAGGAAGGAGGGGACCAGAACGTAGCAGAGGGCATGGAAGCCGAGAAAGGGGACTTCGTCAACGTTGAGGTCGCCTTTTCATACAGAGCTTCTAAGAGCGGAAAGAGCATCAAAACGAAGTCCAAAAACGCGCATTTGTACCTTGCCTTTTACCTTCCTGGCGGCATAAAACTACGTGAGCATGGATTGTATTCCTGTAGGTCATCCTTACCCAGGCTGACAGTACTTAGCTGTATGGGTAGAATTGCGCGGGATTGTAGGAACCTTGCGCATGCGACTTCAACTTTGTCCAGATCCACCATTCTTCGCCTTGTGTACACTTACGCTGCTGGGACAGCCCAAAGCTGACCTCAGTTGTGTCCCCTTGATGAAGAAAGGCCTTAATATCATGGATCTACCCCTCATCTCGTCCTTTGTACAGAGTTCTATTGACGCCGCTTTGGCGGAATACGTTGCTCCCAAGAGCCTTACTTTAGATCTCAAGGATATGCTCGTCGGCGACGACTTCAAAAAAGATACTCACACACGCGGTGTCATCGTTGTGACAATCAAGCGGGGGCATCGTTTCAAGGCAGGCGACTCTGGCCTGGGTGCGCTCATCCAAGGCTCTTCGGATGCGTACGTTGCAGTCGGCTGGGCGAAGTTTGGAAAATCAGTATGGTCCACAAGAGTCATAGTTCATGAAATGGAGCCCGTATGGGATGAGACCGCCTTCATCCAAGTATCTGCTGAAGAGCTCAATGCTGAAGAGCGACTTCGTGTACAGCTGTGGGACTCAGATCGAACTTCAGCGGATGATGATCTTGGCCGGATTGAAGTTGATCTTAAAGACTTGATGCAGAATCCAAAATCCAATTGCAAGATGTGTGATCGCAGTGACGGCTTCCTGGCTCTCGAAGGCGAAGAGGAAATGCCTGGGATTCTAGACTGGAGTGTAGGCTACTTTCCGAAGACCAGGATACAGGTTGAGCAATTAGAGAAACAGAAAGTGAAACCAGAAGTCAACACATTTCAAGAATTGAAAAAGAAGATATCCGAAGAAGCTTCTAAGAAATTACGTGAAGCCACAGACCGAGATGAGTCTAATGAGATAGACCAGCAAAAAGCTCAAATGCTGAAAGACGCTGAGGGTATGATATATGCCCTGGCGACTGACAACCACGCTTTGCTAACACGTTTGCCAGATGCAATGGTGATATCAACACCTCCATTACAACATTATCCCACAGGAGTCTTCTCAATCCAAATTCATAATATCACAGGATTGGAATTTGAGAAGATAAACAAGAATCAAGGTCAGGATGAAGATGGCGACGAGACTGCAGAAGGAGCGGAAGATCTTCCCTCGAGTTACGCTATCATTATCCTTAACCACAGGTCTATATTCAGAACGCGCACCAAACCTAAGAGCGCCAAGCCATTTTTCAGTGCAGGTACGGAGCGTTTGGTAAGGGACTGGCGTACGACCGAGGTCATGGTTGCAGTCCGGGACTCACGGGTTCATGAGAATGACCCACTTCTAGGACTAGTCTATCTCCCACTTGAGAGGGTATTTAAAAATCGCTCCCAAGTCATCGACAACTACCCCCTCGTTGGCGGTATTGCGTACGGGCGTGTTCGCATTTCGATGGTCTTTCGCTCCATACAACTGCAACTACCACAAGAGCTCCTAGGGTGGGACTCCTATGCTACCTTGGAAATCACTTCCTCCATTACGTCAAAGGATCTCTCGCATGACCTTCAAGATTTACGTCTTAAGCTCCGCGCTGGCGTCAACCGTGGCAAGATGTACACCTCCGAGTCGAGCACGGACGAAGGAAGCCGTTGGACAGGGAAGCATGACCGGCTAGTACGCCTCGCAGTCCGAAAACGCTACTGCTCCTGCCTAGTAGTGGAATTTCGCAAGAACAACCTCGGATTTGACAAGACCCCTGCCTTTGCCATTCTATGGCTCAAAGATATACCTGATGAAGAAAACCGCACAATCTCAATTCCAGTTTGGAAAGGCGATTCAGAGAAGCTGAAACGTGCAGAAACCAATTGTCTCACTGATGACATGGGGGAGCGAGCCGGAAGCATGGAGATCCCTCTGAAACTTTACCGTGGACTGGGTGCTTACCATCAAGGTCTCGCTAGCAAAACCCCAAGTATAGAGGATGTGTTTGAAGTGCTAAGTACCGCAAATGACAATCAAGAAGTCCGCACAGCTATGCAAGGGGACGAAGAGTCCTCATCCAGCGACTCGGATAGCTCAGATGACCATGAACGTGGACCAAAACACGCCGCAAGTGACTTGGTGAAGAAGCTGAGCCCAAATGGCAAGACGTCTCATGGTGATGCCGATGATAATGACGGCACGATATCGAGCGGGCCTATAGAGGACATCAAGGATTATAAGAAGCATAGCAAGCAATTGCATCGGCGACACAGGGGGCTCATGCAGTGGAAGGTCGCTAGGACAGGAAATTACCTGAAGACTAAGATCGAGCATGGCAAGGACCATATGCTAGATGGTTTTAAGCATCACGAGCGGGATCCTGGTATTGAAACAGAGGTCTGATCTGGATTTCTGGAGTTCTGACCAACGGAATTGGCAAAGGCATCAGTCGGGGCGTTTAGTTTGCTTTTTGTGATACCCTTCGCATGATGACCATGACACTTGGTATCCATCTCAGTGACCGGAATGAGGGAAGATTTTCCTACCGTTGTACCAGTCAGACACGAGCAAAGATTCTGACCTATGCATTTGTCTAGATTATATTGAATCTCAGAGTAGGTAGAAATGATAATTAATTCTTTCTACTCTAGAGAACTGATCCTACTTAAGTAGGATAACTTAATAAAGCATTCTAGTAGAAGATTCTAGATGCATACATAAAACAAAGACACAAACATCAGACGATTGGTAAACAATGAGATATGCAGGGAACCATATTCAACAGATTACGACCAAATTGTCTAAACTAAGCCGCACTATTTTTTGATTGTGATCTTTCTCAGCAGCACAACGCTCCTCTGCTAGACATTCATTCTAGACGCTCGAGATTTTGTTCAGCTTAACGGAGTCCTTGAATCGTGCCATTCATGGGCTTGGGCCCAGACCAGTGGAATTGACCCCCGGCATCTACAATCACCATTTCGACATTCTCATGCCCGTGTTGAATGCGCCTTCATCTTGCATTGGTTGATCTCGATTTCAAAGCGTCGTCGCAATGGGCCAAGGACCTGACAGGTTCATACCGATCGTGACCGTATTGCTTGTAATGGCCGTCAACCTCCATATGGGCGCACAACACATACAGAAGACTGGTCTGACATGGGGTAACTGTGCGATCATGCCATCGCTGGTGCATTGGCTTTGTATCGGTTGATCATTGCTGTCTCATGAGAATGACACTAAGCCCATCGTAGATGTTGATGCCAAAAACGCAATTTGCAAGACATTGGTACCCTTGCTTCAGCTTCAGCTTCAGCGTTGTGGGGTCGGTCTCTCGTGTCAGCGCGACAGGCATACCAATTATGGATGTTGAAGAGCACTCTCGAGGTAGACAGGACGATTGCCGAACAATCACCCATTGCACGAGAGCATGCATGGCTGGACGTTGGTGTACGGCCACAAAATTATGTTTTTAATGCATGGATCGTATATCAATGAGTTGGCCGCCAGTTCGCTGATGCATCGCAACAGAGAGATTTTGGGTAGACAAACCAAGGTTCGTGGCTCAATCGTGTATTCCGAAGGCGTGGGGTTCGCGACGATGCCATGGTCGTGTGAATATTGGAAGTCGCGAGAAGATTATGTTAATTCTGGGCGACGGGTCCTTTGAATCCGAAATCGTCTCACTTTAAGACTTTTCCTCTGCTGCCCCAGCGTGCTGCTGCTGCTGCTGCTGCTTTATCATAGCATCCCTCAGCTTTGAATAAAATTCACGTTCCATCACACTGTCCGAAAACTCCTTCGAGCTCAAAATCTCCCCCTCCGCATCAAAATCAAGCAGCCACATATACTCATTGACGTACTCCCCAGCCAAGGTATCCGCTTTGGCGCTCAACCATAGGCAGATTCTTTGCGCGTCTTTGTCTTCGATCAGATCGTTGATGGTGAGTGAGAAGTTATGGAAGATGGCCGTGAGCTTCTTCAGAGATGAGGAATATGTGGCGTTGTCTTGAGGCTGGAGACCCATTGAGGTGGGTAGGAATATGCGTGTGCATTTTTCGTGGCGGTGCGAGATGATTGCTTCGACGTCCATGGCATTGAATGCTGCGACCACAGCTTCTGCGGTTCTTCTCTGAGGGGCGGGGGGTTCGGACGGTTCGGACTCCATGTCCGACGATTGTTTGCTCCTGGGGAATCCTTTCTTCCTCGAAGTTTCATGGATCTGGTTGAAGCTGAGTTCTTGCTCTCCCCTTTTCCTCTTCCAACCTAGTCGAGCCGCAAGCGCTCGATAAAGGGGCTAGGTAGCTATTGAGGCGATCCGAGTCCTAAAAGTGGACTTCAATGCACTGGTCTTGGCGCTTGAAAGCCGTTGATATGCACTCGAGTAGAGTGGGAATCCCTTGCCTACATGTCGTCTGGGATATCTGAAGAGGCTGAAGCGTGTTGATATAATACATTCTGATTCAGTAAATACGATCTCCACACTATGGCCGGAAGACTATGAACGGTATATTCTACTGAGACGGTTGACGAAAACGGTGGCACTCTCAGTCTCGAACGTTTCTCATTTACCTCAACCATTCCCAACTTAAACGCATCAATTCTTCTTCTTAGATCCGGTCGGACTCCTGTGCTTATTCCCACCTTCCTTACTATCACTATTCGCAGCCCTCGCCGCCCTCACCTCCCTCGCCTTTTCCATTTCTTGCTCGTCTTTCCTCTCAGCATACCATTGCCCAGCTTGTATGACCAGCACCCCCACCAGCACCAGCGCGAGGATGGTGTTACTCGCTGCCATCACCTTCAAGCTATCATCCCTGCCGAGTGGTGTCTCCTTTCCAGCCTCCACGCCCTTCACACCCACAGCTAGCTCTCCCTCCACTAGTTCGGCGTTGTATTCTCCAATGGCGATAGTCCTCATACCCCTGATGATGTTCGCAACGTAGACAATTATGCCGCACGTATAGAGCATCAGACTTGCGCCATCGAAGAGTTTGTTTGATTCCGAAGGGCGGTAGAGCTTGATAAAGAAGCCGAGCAGACCAGTCCCTATCACAGTGTTCAAGAGACGAGATATGATGAGCGGCGAATTATGGAGGAATAGGAGGTGGTTCTCGAGTCTGTCAAAAGCCTCGGGAGGGCACGGGTTTGAGGTCCAGAGAAGGGGATAATCATAGGGAAATAGGGAGAAGAGTATGCCGAGGAAAAAGGCCGTGGCTACATTCACACGAGTCAACCCATCGCACAAATTTGTGACCGAGAATTGAAGCTAGGAATCGAAAGGGCTTACGGCAGAGGATCATGAATGTTGCGAAAGCCGCATGGTTGTGATTTCCATAAACCATTGGCGGAGGGTTGGAGAAGATCCCTCAAGGCTTTATAAATGGCCAAAGACGCTCAGCTGCCGCATGTATCCTCCGAGGAGAGCAGGTAATTCGAGATCCTTTTCAATTACTTTGCGCAAAGTCGTTAAAGATGCTCGAGCTGACACAAGCTGTACTACGTCAAGCCGCAAACCAAGTCTCCATTTAGCAGTGGTTTGACAGAGTGAGCGTTACGCGCAAATGTGTGTGAAGGCACTCAAGAACTTTTGACCAAGTCTAGCAAATTTGGTGGATCTTAAAGCTGTTGAATGGCCCGGGCAATGGGCAGCTTCCCTTTGATGCTTCCCGTCGTTGAGATTTTTTTCGCTTGGCTTGGCCGTGACTAGCGCTTTGGCTGCGAACAATTCTTGTGTAACGCTTTTCTTGAAATTTTGTGCGTCTTCATTCACATAGGAAGCTTCCGCTGATTCAAATGCTGTTCGCTTTGTGGAAACACTCTCACATATGTTGATCTGTTTGACTTCTACATGACTGCATTGCTTATCCCACATCAGAAGTATGCAATAATGTTTCCTGCTGTTTCGATGATGATCATCAAGCTAAGTCGGCTAGAATCACGTACAACCTTCCTACCCAGACTTCGTTCATCATGATCTTAGTATTATTTGCGTTCACAGTCATCGGTCCTCAAATCAATTATACCGGCCTGGAGCCATTGGATTGAACTAATCGAAAAATTATTCGTATTCCTTGAATTTCGAGATATCATTTCGCTCAGGAAACAAAAGCTAGTTATCTGTTACACCCGCCAAGAGCACACAGGGAAAACGTAGAGATTTGTAGCAACTGTCAGACGATGTCGTCAAAGCTTGTCATCCTCCTTTCGGGTTACGGCTCGAATGCACAAGCAATTATAGATGCCATCGCTTCAGGTAATTTAACTAATACTAGCATCTGTCTTGTCGTTTCGAACAGGAAAGATGCATTCGGATTAGAGCGTGCACGATTGTCCGGCCTAAATACGGCATATCTCAACCTAGTCCCTTACGGCAAAAGATATCCTGACCCAGACCCGACCGTGAAGTATGGACCAGCAGCGAGGGAAGCTTACGATGCTGACCTCGCGGAGAAAGTCCTCAGCGTCAAGCCCGATATGGTTGTTTGCGCGGGATTTATGCATGTATGTTGTACTAGACCCGCTGCAGCACCCCCAAGGGTTATCTGAAATTTGCTAATATGTTAGATCCTATCGAATGCTTTTCTTGCCCCATTGGCAAAGGCAAACGTGCCCATTCTGAATCTTCATCCAGCGTAAGTGACCGCGCCATAGTTATTGTCCCGCGAATAGGTACTGCGTTTCACCAGCGAAACATGGTGTGGTAGTCTAGACTCCTCTAGACTTTCTAGAAGAGATTCAGGCTTGTCTCATGACTCAAAATTTCTGTACATCTTCGGATACTGACTCCGGAACCACGCAGGCTCCCCGGCAAGTATGATGGTATACGTGAGTTGCGCCCTATATTTGAATGGCATATCGCTGACAGGACCAGGGGCAATCGAACGAGCGTATGAAGATTTTCAGAAAGGTATTAGGATCGGAAATACTGGCGTAATGGTCCACTACGTGATTGAAAAAGTGGATCGCGGATTACCTATCGTTACCCAGGATGTCGAGATAAAGCCTGACGATAAATTGGAAGATCTGCAGGTTGGTCAATCGTAAAGCTATTTGGTTTGTACCTATAGTCTTTATGCTGATTCCAAACTACACACAGAAACGAGTACACGCCACTGAGCATGAAATCATTGTCAGAGGCATCAGTGTCGCACTTGAAAAGCGACTCGCCGCAGAACAGATAATAGAGTCATAACGGATCGTGAAGACTGCTTGGGGGTTTTACCGTTCGACATTCTGTAAAAACTGAACGCCTATCTACCTACTTTGTTATCCACTTTGATTGTATGTTATTTTAGATCATCAACGACATACGGTAATCTTCAGAGTTTATGTTTGTTTTTCCCATTTCTTCACATTTCTTCCATCAGGAAACCTTTGTCGCAAAACTTCTAGAGCTTTTGTCAGGCTCCATTTCGCCTCTTCAACGCCTTCTGCGAGTAAAACAGATTCTGCCTCTTGCAGCAACGTTCGTATCGAACAATTTACGCCCCAGCCACCGCCACCCATACCTTTCATCCAGGTCTTGAGGTCTAGCAGGTTCAATAGGCAAAGTAGATTAATATCCCGAATGTGCAAGAGCCATTGCCGGTACAAATTGCGATCAATTCCTTCCTTTGACACCTCAGCTATGGCTATCAAGCTTTCCGGGCTTTTCAATGCCATTTCCGAGATATTCACTTGGTCTTCGATAGGTTGTCTTATTTCGAGCTTGACTTTTCGTCTACATCTGGCCCGTTCGAATAAAATGTCTGCCAGCAAATCTTCACTTCTGAGAAGCCGTTGGGTTTCTAATCTTGAAGCGCTGTTACACTTTTCTGACCTCTCCCCACTTTCTATAAGCGCTCGATTTCTGCGATCTACCCTCATGCGTTTATTCTTGAGTTCTTTGTCAAGCTGCGCTCGGGCTTCTTCATCGCCCTCAGCTGCTCGCTGCCGTCTGGCATGATATGAATATCTGTTCAGGTCATTGTAATGCTGAATTGCGGCTTGTGCTTTCTCGTCGCCTTTCGCTGCCTTTGCCTTTCGGTCGTTATATCGGGCATGGTCTTTTGCTCTCAATTTGTTCCAACGCTCGCGTAGTTCCTTTTCGTCCCCCTCATTAAGCCATCTGTGGCGCCAGGTACTGACATATGCATTACTGCTGTTCTCCCATTGTTGTGCCCTTGCGTCGCCCATTTTCGCTTTTCGTCGCAAAGTTTTCGAGACGATTGACGTATGAGAAGTGGATTTGATGGAAGCGTCTAGGGGAACGAACTCTCTATGTTGATCACAAGATTCGCAAAAGGAAACTCTTCTAAGGTACGCCCATCTAAGCTGTATCTTGGGTCCTGATGGGTGAAAGCAGTACGGGGGTCTTGGCACCTTTTGCAGATGATTTCGACCTGCACCTTGTCACCTTTCAATGTATCCGGCCTCCGGATAGGGAATTGTTCGAGGTGTTTCGATCGTAGCCCATTACCCATCCAATGGTATCTTTTCGACTTGTGCTGTGCTAATCGGTGCGCTGATTTGCTCATGAAGTTGCCGAGTCCATCGCGATATTGGTTGAGGGGGTTTCTCGCATTGAGTGGCGTCCAGTCACACATGTCGATAGTGGCTTGCTTTGGCAGATATTTAAGAAGGTTCTCCGGGTCTAGACTGCGGAATAGCAGCATAGTGTAGACTTCGAGGATATTCAATAGCGTTGGCAACGAAAAATCCCCATTCTTAAACATTGTATCTTCGAATGTACCGAGGACAATCCAAAAATCTTGGATTCCCTCCAGGTCCCAGAATTCATAGTGCCTACCCTTCCTGTACTTCATTGAACCCCTTTTGATCTTCATATGATCCTGGATCCGCTCAGAAATGTTTATGCTTGTTCCAATGTAGACACCTATGTAATCGCTATAAGTGGGATGGTACAAGACATGCATGTACGCCCCGGCCAGGGAGCAGGTCTTTGCGTCTCTTTTTGCATAGGGAACGGATAGGTGTACACCCCCTTTTGATGCATGTATGCCCCCTATTTTGATGCATGTACACCCCCCTACATCCGGCTTAGTTAGCGCACCAGTATAGGGCAGTCTAGGGTACCTACCCCCGGAGCCCTAGGGATAGCATCCCTAAATACCTTATATATTCCTTTTTGACGGCTACTAAGGTATAAGGTACGTTAATTAATATGAATAGTAGATATACGCGATTAATAGATCTTTTAAGACCTCTTAATAGCTCGGACGTTAGTAAGTTATACGCTATATATATATTCCCCTATTGAAGAAGGGAACGGATAGGTGTACACCCCCTTTTAATATATATACACCCCCTATTTTTATATATATATACCCCCCTAGATACGGTTAGCCTCCGCGGCTGCGCGACTAATAGTTAGCCTTACTAACGCGCAAATCTATCTACTAAAAAAGTCGCCCCGGGCGTAATCCTATTAATAACTAAGGAAGTAACCTATAACTACACCTACCATATCCACCACATCGCCTTAATAGACCTATAACCACCTCTAGAAGGCCTATTAGGGGTTATACTCGGTGACCTAATACTTAGGGTTTAGGAATACGCGAAATAATAAGGCTACGCGGTCGTCTAATTCCGTAGTAAAAAGGATAAATAATAACGATTTATTAAAAAAATATAGCTTCGTTACGACCGCGGAGGTAAGATACGAGAGACCTATAGTTAGAAACGAATCTATAGATTATCCCGATTAAACGATTATCCTTTCGTTTATATAGCGAACCTAAATCGATCGACTAGGGGGTAGAAGCTATAGGTGGAGAAGCTATCTTATAATTATCGTGCGACCGGTACTATAGCGTATCCATCCCTAAGGAAAATAGCTATAACGCTAGCGAGGAAGGAGGAGATCGAGACTCGTACGGCTAGTCGCTCTATAGTAGGCGAAATCGTCGATACTTTATATATTAATAGCGATAAGGAGAATCCTAATTTCGTCGTAAGAGATATCTATAATACTAAGGCCTCTATTAGAAGGATAGCTCTCGGACTACTTACACCTACGTAAGTACTACTTAAATAGCTTCTCGGAGGTAATTAGTAGATTCGATATTAAACGGATACCTAGGATCGAGTTACTTATCTCTTCTTTTCGAAGACCTCCTACTATTTAATATTAAAGGCCTACTAGGAGGTTATTATTATAGACTATATATATAAGACGAATCGATATAAACTACCTCTCCTCGTAATTATAGGGATAACTAGTCTTAATACGTTATTCTTCGTAGCCTTCTACTTTCTCGCTTAAGAAGATAGACTAGCCTTCTTATAGGCTATAGAGTAATATTATAATATAATTATCGAACTCGATATTCCTAACCCTCTAGTTAATATTACCGATCGAGAAACCGGATTAATTACGGCCTATAATAAGGTATTTCCTAAGGTTCGTTATCTACTTTATATATAGTATATCGATAAAGACGTCTTAAAGAACTATAAGAAGCATTTCTATATTAAGGAAGACTAGGAAGACTTCTATAGAGTATAGTATAAGGTCGCCT
>JAABUP010004976.1_pt1 | contig 21043 bp, 25 predicted proteins | sample 5559201 | NCBI WGS metagenome assembly JAABUP01 (sample SAMN10711887, study PRJNA513373) | rock metagenome | isolation source: Antarctica rocks | place: Antarctica
ACAAAAACAGTAGCAATAGTACTTTGTGGTTGAGGCTTTTGCCAGCGTTTGCAGGGTTGGTGCAAGGCCAGTCTAGCTTGTCCAGAGAGGCATATACTGAGCATGTCATCATGCAGCAGCGGGGAGGAACAAACAAGAAGGAGGGGGAACAAGAAAGTTTTCACAGTATTGAGGAGATTGTGATATCACAACTTCAAGTGCTGCTTGTTGGGAGTCTGTGCTCAGATCTTTTGCAGTTGCTGTGGTGATGGCAGTATCTGCTGCCTCACAAATGGATATCCGGCACAGTACTGGCGGGATTTTGTGTTTGAGATTTCTGACTGGTGTACTGGCTCGAACTCCAATGGCATCTTTGTTTCAATAGCATGTGTGTCACATACATCACATCTTGCTGCCTGCAAAAGCAACTGTACAACACCAGACAGCAGCACTAAGCTCTAAAGAACAATAACAAAAAGCAACAAAAGTAATGAAAAAGAAGTACCCTGTCTTGGCTCAGGGTGCACATTTGTAGCGCTCATCAGGTGCGTGTGTGTGTGCAGCTCCACACAAGCAGACAGCTGGCAGTCATCATTGTGCATACACACCCATGGGTCCCCTGCAAGCACCATCTGCTAGAAGAGCTGGCCAGGCAGCAACAGCAAGCCCCTGTTGCCCAGATACTGGAGTCAGCAGAAACTGACAGCATAGAGCACTCAGCAGATTGGGAAGAGATTGTGACATACTTGCAGACCATTACACCTGAGAACCTGCATCAGTACATCCCTCTGGGCAGGAGTCAGTCGCCGGGGCCTTTGGGTAGCAGTCCAGATCTGGATGATGCTGACTTGGGTCTTGCAGAGGAGATCTTGTCAGTGCTTAGCTAAGGTTGTAGTTAAATTCAGAGTGCCTGTCATAGCAGGTTGATTGCAGTCGTGTAGAGCATGAAGTGAGCGCATGGTGTTGCGTGACAAAGAGACCTGCACAGAGGTGCCACATTTTCAAAGTTGTGTGCCTATTCTTGTTAGCATCAGGTTTGGCTAGGATCTGGTGAATAGACTGCAGTTCTGTCAGTGTGCTTTACCATAGAGTGGCCAGATGCAGTGCCTACTGCCTGACTTGTACTGCTTCCTATTTTCTGGTTGGCTCATCGAGTTGCAGTGTCATCCTCTGCTGCCAAGCAGCACTACAGCTTTTGACACTGCGTTGCACTAGAATGTGCAGGTTCGGATGTGAGATAGACAGATACCAATGCTGCCTTTTCAGCTGTTCAGATCAGTGTGCCAATAATTTGCTGATGTGTTGTGTCACTATGTACTGCACAGATTGAGACATGTGATAATTACATCTGCCTGATCCGCCAAGAGTCCTCTCATGGGTATCATTCTTTTTGCTCCAATCATGAGCATGTACAGTCTAGAAACTTGGATGATATGCTGTCTTGCTAGTTGCCTGCCTGTTTCTTTCTTGAACAAACTTTGGTTTGTAAAGCATCACATCAGATTCTGCTCTGCTGGACTGGCTGCTCTATGTCGCAAGTAGAGACGTTGTCTTCGCACGTCTTGCCCCCCTGTCTGCAACCACTGTTCTGTTGCCGAGCTGAGTTTTTCCGGTGCTTCTTCGTGACAGATACAACGCATGTGAGGTTTCAGGTGTATGCATCGAAGAGCACTACTCTGAGCATGTGCCTTTGTAATCTGTTGAGAAAATAATTTGCTATAAGTCAGAGTGACTCATACACCTTTTGGAACACCTGCTGAGTACCACAATCAACTGCGCAATGTGCAACAGCTTTCAAGGCAGATGACATTCACAACACTACTTTGTGCATTCCATTTGTTCAAAGGGTCACAGCTGATATGACCCAATCTTTCCTCATGCATAGATGTGATCCTGCAACGTCAGAAGCTGCTAGTTGTGGATGCCGAAGCAGAAGGCTAAAAGCGGTTCCGGCACGAAACATGCAATGACAACATGTCATGGGCCATGTTCTGTTCTGCTCCCGCAGTTAGCTCATCGCCAACCCTGATGTACAGCAGTGCATCCATCGCTTGTGTGGAGTACACATTTTCATTGGTGATGGCAGCCAGGTGGATGGTGACAGACTCCTGCACATGCATGTCACAGTGTCAGTGAGTGGCGCTTAGTGTTCTGCAGCCGCTATTGCTGCATCCATATCCAATGTCCCTGTAAAGTGTGAGAAGTTCCCATGCAGGCATTGCTCAGGATGAGACGAACACAGCGGTGTGTGCACAGTGTTCACGAGAAGATGCAACAGCATGATGCAGCATGAATCTCAGAGAACCTGCACAGCAGCTGTGTGCAGAGGATGTATGCGTACATTGTTCTTTGTATAAAAATTGGTGCCGGTGCCTAGTGCATAGCCCCAGACATCTTCCACAAACAGTAATCAAGCCCTGAAGATGACAGCATGCAGAGACTGGAGTGTCCCAGTGAAACTCACAAAGCTGCAGCTGAGAGTTTCACTGGAAGACTCCAATCTCTGCACGCTGTCATCTTCAGGTCTTGCTGACTGCTTTTGGAAGATATCTGTGGCTATGCACTAAGCAAGGCGACTATGACAAACACAAAAAAAGTATGTTACGGAAACTGTGCAATGCTTGCACGCTGTCGTACTCAGGGCTTGATGCCTAGATTGTGGTCGTCACCATACAGCAATCAATCACAACGGCACCATCCCTTCGTGTTTGAAGCGGCAGCAAAGCAGGTGTTGTTACAATGTTAGGAAAGAAATCATCAACAAATTTTTCAAAGATGAACAAAAAACGTACTTTTTATATATTTTTAATATATTGTCAAGGAACGTTTCTTGCACCTCGTCACATGTGTGACTGCACATTGCAAGCCACCTGAGGTGCAGAGATGATGTATCTCAGATACAGGTTGACGCATTCACCTGTGGTGCAATGCAGCCGTCCAATGGGTAGACTTCCAGCCAATCAGGCAAGCCAGCATCATGCCCTTCTTGTTGGCCCCACCATTGCCTACTGGCTTGGGCCAAAAGGCAGAAGATTGCCTTCTGGGATCCAGTGTTGGTCAAAGTCACTGTGGATGGTCGCCGCTCATCCTGTAGAGGTACAAAATTCCAAGTTAGCATTTTCCTCAACGTGACATTTTCTATACTGGAAAGCATACTGTGCTTGAGGCCTGTTCGACATGGTCCCAAGGCCATACTTTGCCTGGAGCAGTGATCCCTGATTTGAATTCTGCCTGAGGCAGTGTAACATATACACTGTTGGACATATGTGCAAGTCTGATATATGCACCATTTGACATTTACAACTGCCTAACATAAGCACTGTCGGAGATGGGAATATCCAACATACACACTGCTTGAAGTATGTGATGGCCTAACAGTGGCTGTCCAATGCAAGCACTCTGTGACAAATGTGACTGTCTTACATATGCAAATGCAGCTGCCTGACACATGCACTGTTTGGTCCCTGGGCAGCCCGGTGTTATACTTGGCTTCTCATCAAATTGACGCCAAAAGGTGCAGTCTTTTCTGTTCTCTTCTTTTTTGCTTTTTTCAAATTGTATATATTGGTTCTGTTTTTTTTCCTTTTTTTCTTTTTCTCTCTCACTGTTTGGTCAGCCTGAAGCCCAGGCCATCTGCTGGTACCTTTCAGCAACGAGGCTTGACTGCGTCTGCACAGTCCTACTGCGAAGCAGGGCTTGTTCAAGCGTGCCTCTCACCAGCATCAAATATACCCCAGCATGCAGCCGTGGCTTGACATGGCAGCATCTAGGCTACATGGAAATACTCAAGCAAAGCCTGACATGGCAGCATCAAGGCTGCATGGGCAATACTCATGCAGACCTTCATATGACAGCATCAGAAGGAGTCAAGCATCCTGGCAACACCAATCTGGATGCAAATGTGATCACAGGACAGCTGCATTGCTGGGCATCAGTCTGGATATGAGTCCTTACGAATGGCTGCAATAAAGTAGGCAAGCTACCTTGACCAAAAAGGGGCTTTGACATTGCATACTCGACAGCTTTGAACATGGCAATCTGTGAGGGATGGTGTGCTGCTACCTGACTCAAGCTGACTGTGTCAGAAGACAGCTGCAGGGCAGGGCTGGCTGGGGCCTGCCCCTGAGCAGCCGTGTGTTTCAGGATGTGGGAGCACATGCGCCTCTTCTTCTCTTGGTTGGTGACTGGCACATCTAGCGCCAGCAGTGCCCAGACAGGCTTGTGGTCTGAGTCTATCACATCCAAGCAGGAGCTATACTTGATGGCCCTGACTACCACCTCGTCCACTGGCAACTGCAGCATCAACACAAAGCCTGAGGGTCAGCCTTGACATCAAGACAGACATGCAGTGTGCACAAATGCAAAGGAGCACAGCATTCAGGCTAGACGTTGCAAACAACATTACCCGGAATGGAGCCCGTAAGCACCAAAAAGAGCCAGCAAGGCACTTTATCTTTTGGCAACAAGGCAGAAAAGGCATTTGACAAAGGCTTGCTGCACTCCTGAGACGGTTCTTTGTTCTGCAGCTGCAGGGAGAGAAACAAAAATCAAGGGATGGTTGCATGTTGCTCCAAGGGGTCAACACCAGAGTGTGGAGACTTACTGGGGGCTCAGGGGGGGTCATGGCAGGCTCCTCAGTGTCTGCGCTTCGCACTGACGCATCGTCCTGCAGACAGTCAGTGTGTGACTATCTGTGCCTCTTGCTCAGCTACAAGCTAAAGAGCACAACACAGAATCATTCGTCAGGCCAGTGCAGGCAACAAATTTCAAAGTCGTATGGAAGATTGTATGTTGATTTACCAGACCACAATAGTCAGCCTCAGCCACTTTTCTGCATAATCTTGCCTTCTCAGACCAGGAACAAGAAGGGCAACAAGGTTTCATTCCAGCCTGTGTAGTTTGAGCAGAGGGGGGAAAAAACCCACACCCTTCAGCATTAACTGAATGACAGCCCGAAGTATTATACCAAGCTGCCCAGCAGTTTGAGCATACCTCAGCTGCATTCTTGATGAACGCAGAGCCTCTGAAGAAGATGCGGTCAGTCCAGGCCGGCACCCGGTGCTTCTCACTGGTGTCATACCCAAAGGGGTCCACGGTGTGTTTGTCAAACTTGTAGGTGGGCCGGAAGGTTATGGCAGCCTCTCTGACATACCTGAAGACGCGTCCAGCATACATCTCCCGCCGGCATTGGTCCTGCAGCAAACTTCTCTTAGTGAAAGCATGACTAATATTGAAAGCATGACTAATGTTGAAAACGTAGGGTCATGGCCCTTCCTTGTGTTGTGGCCCTCCCTTCAACAAATGGTTGACCTGACTTGTGACTCATGCTTGTGTGGTGATGATTCACACAGTTGCGGCTTCGTGAGCAGCTTCGTGAGCAGCTTCTTGTGCAGTGTGTGTGCCACAGCATGCTCACTGTTGCCCAATGTGACAGCTGAACAGAGAGTACCCGCACTGACAGGCACATCCTGTGAGGAGAGGAAAAGCTTGGTGTGGGGCTTAATGCTTTGCAATCAAAACAGCAGACATGAGGAACCAGCCAAGCCCTGCTCATGACATAGGCAGCTGTCAAACTGGGCAAAGACCTGCTCTTTGCTGCACAACTGCAGTGTGACGTGGCAGGGAACTGAGAGAGCTACATGTGATACCAGGATGCTGCTCAGTTCAGCATGAGAATGTAGTACGAATAGATGTACATGCACAGCAGCGCAAAAAGAGCTGCAGCTTGTGTGGTGACCTGGGTCAGCGCATGCATAGGGGAAGGAAGAGGTTACATGGGAGAAGGAAGAGATTTCATAGGGGAAGGAAGAGTTTTCATAGAAGGAAAAGGTTACATACCCTTTCAAGTAGGTATTCCAGGTCATTGCAGCGGATGCGGTCAATGGCATCTTCGTAGGTGGCGTCAATGCGGTAGTTGAAGTCTCCAGCCCACACCAGCATCTCAGCATTGCGCATGCCCTGACCCTGCACCACCTCATGCACATGAGAACCATACAAAAGTTGATTTTCTTTTGTTTTACCATACAAGAGTTGTGTTTTTGGAAACCATATAAGAGTCGATGCCCCCTCACAGGGCAGGGCCTTAGCCTTGGCAGGATTGTAAAGTAACGCCGGCAACCATTGGGGTATGCCATATACAGTAGGCCAATCATGCCTATACTAAAACTGCAAGAAGCATGGGTTCACCAAGTCACTCTTGTATGCGAGACTTCTTGGTGCACATTGTAAAGATTTAGCTTAGAAGCAAGATTACAACAGAGCTGAAGTACAATAGACTGCCAGTTGTCCTGATAGTTGTCATCTGGATACTTTACAGAGTGGCATGTTGACTAGGGAAGTGCAAATTACCTGTTACCAATTGTCACTGAACGAAGAATCACTGCAATTGCTGTTAATTTACTGTTGGACTGAAGTATAATACGTTAAGCAATCTTTGCTGCATTCCAAGATTGGACAAAATAAGCCCAAATGGGCCTGAATTGGGGAGAACTGGTGGCGACAGTAGGTTTTGTCAAGGTGTTTTGGGAGAATTTGGCATGTTAAAGACGGCAAAACGTGTTGAAACAGGTAAGCCCCTGTTTTCAAGTAGGGTGGAATATTGCTCAAGGAGTTTTGTTTGACTTGGCAAATGCATCTTTCTGAGCAAGAGCAGTGCTGTGCCGCTTTCAAAATTGAAAACAGCCATGTATGGCAGATCTAATGGTAGACTACGTTGTTGCTCCTCATTTTGTAACATTACTGGGTGATTGATGACACAGGCTTGGTAAAATGAGTAATGTGCACATTTCCGATGTTTACCACCAACAAGGGTAAACTGGCTTGTCAACATCATGATGACCTGTTGACATATTGTGAATGCATGCAGCACAGGTCAAGCTGTAGCACATGGGAAGAGCTGGGGTTTTGGGGGGGAGCTGTTGTACCTGAAGCAGTTCGGGGGCACTGAAGTCAGAGGTAGCCAAATCCAGCTCTGAGTCGGCTCTGGGTGAGTCCATGCCTGACTCACTGTCCTGCAGCCGAGTCATCTCCTGCATTGCATGTGAAGCTCAGTGACAGGTCACAGCTTACAATGTTCTGAATTTTGATTTTTTGAAGAGGGCGCATTCAAACTCATCAACATTAAAGAGGTACCGGGCAGCAACAAGATGCCGAATGGTTTTGCCTATGGCTTTTGGTGCTCATGCTACATCACCAGGGCAGGTGCATTAGACAGGATATGTTTGACGTAGCAGGCACCTTTATGTCGTGATAGGCGAGGCAGGCATAAAGGTGAGCTGAGCACTGTAGATACAGGAAGCCTTACTGCTGGCTGTTGGGCAAGCCCATCAAAGTTTACACACTTGCAGCTGTGTTAGCATGAACAGAGTTTTCTAACTTCTGGCAGATCACGTTGCAAGCCAAAGAGGTCAAGGCATGAGTGGCTCTATGTGTGTGTGCGTGCACCACAGGGACCATAAGGCATATACAGTGTACCTTGCGGCGTATCTCAGCATCCTCATCGGCCAGGACCTGGGTGTCATACCAGCCCTTGCTCACAAAGTTGAGGCTGCGCACAATGTTGGCGTAGTCACGATTGCGAGCCTCTACTGCACCCTGCAAGCCCATTGCAAATAGTCAACATTGTGACACATGCAACAATGAATGGTGCATGGCAGACAGTTGATCATGTAAGCAAGGAAAACATCAGTGGTAGTGTCTTTTGGGGTGGTTTGTAGACCGTCATGAGGATGGCATATGTTTGATATCCCTGCGAGTGTCTTTGGGGATGGGTTGTAGGTCATGAGCCTAAAGAGGCAATCATGAACATTGCTGTGCCGCCATGGCTGCACAAAACTTGTGAGTCAGATACAGGCGAGCAATGAGTCAGATGCAGCTGGTCATGAGTCAATGAGGCAGAGGCAGCTGGTCAGTGAGTCAGACACAGCTGATCAGTTGAAAAGATGCAGCTGAGAGTCAGGAGCCAGATTCAGCTGGTCACATCAACAGGAAGTGGCAAACTTGTTGCACAGAGCATGCAGGAAGAGGATAGATGGGTGGATACCTGGTGGGCAGCAAAGTGTGAGGACACGCAGCAGAGGCGGCGGCGATAGAGGGTGAAGGAGACAGCCACCCCTCCTTTGTTGCCCCCCACCCCCAGCACCCCACATGCCACGCTGGCTGTGCTCACCTCCCCCACGTTGGCCTACACAGAAAACTCATTCCAATTCTGATCTGAACATCATTTTGGGATGTGACGCAGGGTGTGACAATATCCAGGGACAAGCCTAAATTGTGAGTTTGTGCTCACTCCAAGGTCATGACTAGACACTGCATAAACAGTGCTCAGGACATGCTGCAACGCAGTTGTGCATGGCAGGTCCTGCAAGGTTTGCAGGCTTAAACTGGCTTGACGCCCAGTGCAGCCATGCTTGACTCACCTCAATTACCAATAACATCCAAAAGAATGGCACAAGCATGCCTTATGCGGTATCAGGAACTAAGAACATTTAGAATTATTTAGTAATGCAGGAGCAGAGCTGGCAGATGGGGGCTGCATCAAGACTGAGAGTGAGCTTTGAATGCTGTCTGCTGCATAAACCCCTTGGGAAAGCAGCTGCAGGCCTTTTGCCACAGTACAGTAGATGCGTGACACGTTATTGCAACATGATATGCAACATTACATCTGGTGATGCACCATGCACAGCACCATGCACAGCACCATGCATGTTGCTTGTACCGCTGCAGACAGGCACAATGCAGCCTTTGCTGCAGCAACATGATATGTGTCGTACAGCAGAACAGAAGGTACGTCGCACAGCACCATGCACAATGCTTGTACTGCAGCAGACAGGCGTGATGCAGCCTTTGTTGCAGGAACATGAGGGAAGTTGTGCATGTGACCAGGAGCTCACCGAGAGCGAGGACAGAGCAAAGACCATGACCAGCATGCCAGAGAGCTGTCGTAAGCCAACACGCATCCAGCGGTCCGCTCCTAGAGTGGACATCACTTGAGCTTGCCACCATTGAGCATTGTTGTTGCCCTTCTCCTGAGATGACAGAAACTTAGAGCTGTCAGCTTACACCACAGGCATGTAAGACCTGCTATGTAGGTATGACCCACAGAGTGTAGTAACACAGCTTGTACTGCATTGTTACAGTCTGGTGCTTCGAGTGAAGACAGCGTAAGACTCCTAACACAGGCAGTCTCTTGCACTGTCTTGCTGGGAACACAACAGCAGGAAGAGACTTGGGGAGGGCAACAATGCGCCTGCCTGCACCTACGTATGACCAAGATTCTGCTTTCTGACACAACCAACACAGGGAACATCTACTTTGCCATTGAAAGCCGTATGCACCTGCTGAATGTGACTTGCACAGGACCAGCAGAGGTGAGACAGCTGACCTGTGCAGACTTGTTGAGAATGTCCTTGGCAACTGCAACAGCCACACTGCCACCGCCCATCTCAATCTCTTGCAAAGCAATGACAGCAACAGAGGCCTTGGCACTCAGGTCAGCAATCCAGTTGAACAAGGGGCTGCCGTCTGGCCTCTGCTCATTCACATTCCAGGTGAGGCACAGCATCTCCAGGTTCTTGTGGCTCACAAGCGCTGCTGCCTCTGTCTCAAAAGTTTCCCTGCAGCAGCGGTGAAGTCAAGTGTGTAGCTTGATTATTGGAGCCTGCTCTTGCGAGCAGTGAGTGAGTGAATAAAAGAAAGAAAGAAAGAAAGAAAAAACAAACAAATGAACCAACGAACCAACGCACGAACGAATGCATGCATGCATGAATGAATGAATGAATGAATGAATGAATGAATGAATGAATGAATGAATGAATGCATGAACAAACGAATGAAGGAATGAATGGTTGGATGGACTTATCAAAAGATGAGTCAAGAAATGGATGCATAAATGGATGAGTGAATGCTTGAATGAGAGGCAGGCTGAGTGAACAAATGAATGAATAATGTAACATGGTCACAGGGGGCTGAGCAGAAGCTTGCCCTACCTGGCTGCAGCATCAAGGGGGGAAGGGCTGAGGGCATTCCAGCCCTTCAAGCTGCCATCAGCAGCCAGTGTGAAGGCCCTACTGCCACAGGGCACAATGGCAATGACACCTGCGTCATGTGCCTGGAAGTCTTGCTGCCCACTGTCCTTGTACACCCGGACCCGCCCATCTGTTAGCCCCACCCAGATGTTGGGGCCAACGGCTACCATGGATGCAATGCCCAGACCTGTTTCCTGCGTCATGTGAGTGAGGCATGAGATGCAGACGTGCTGCAACACCCACACCTGGTTCTTGCAAGTTGTGTGCAAGCAATGAGATGCAGACTTGCTGCAGTATCTGCAGCTGTTTCTTGCATGATGTGAGCGAGGCATTTGATGCACACTTGCTGCCATGCTTTCTGCGCATCAGCCTTGCACCAAGTTCTGAAAGCGCATTCAATGGACTGTGGGTCTTCTGGCATTTGCTGTAATGACATGGGTGTTGAAACTGATGTTAGTCTTGTGCTGTGTCATTATTCCTTGCTACATGTATCCTTTACTGGAGTACAAAAGGACATACTTCCCTGGTAACACAAGTGGGCTGTCTTGCCATGTGTTTAACAGCCTTGTGTTGCAGTCAGACATTTACGTAGGCAACCATCTGGCCAAAATAGCGCAGCTGCAGAAAATGGCGCTACCTGTCTTTGTCAACAGCAGCTGACTTTTTGGCAAAAAACAACGCTGGCGAAAGGCAAAATTTGCAGGTATTGTCGGAGGACAGACAGGCAGGCAGCAGCATCAGGTCACATTCAGAAGACTCAGCAGCAGAAGCGTCAGACAGGTGTCCTGCACAAGGGTTATAGCTCCACAGCATGCAGTGAACACGGCCTCCTAGAATAGGAGTGTCATCACCTCTGTGAGCGCTCTGGTGCTATGCCTTCTTGCGCTGATCAAGCAGATTACACATTTGCAAGAGTCATGACAGATGGACATACCTTGCTCCAGAGCAGCTTAGCATTGAACCTGAAGCGCTCAATGCGGCCAGCCTTGAATGCCACCCAGACAGAGCCATCATGTCCAGCTACAAGGGCCCTGAGGTGATGTGCCTTCTTGCCCTCGTTCCCAGAGGACGCGTCTTCTTCAAAGGTCCTCCCACTTGACAAGGGCTTGGGGTCGTCTGATCCAAAGTTGCGTGCCAGCTTGAAGCCCAGCTTGCCAATGTACTTTGCAGCTTTGCCTGCAGGGAACAAACCTCTGATGGAAGGTGGGAGGTGCCTTTAACGTTGCCTATCAGTGCTTATAACAAAATCCGTTAGGCGTTCAGTGTCGCCAAAATGTCATCCCTGCAGCAGCTATGTCAAGCAAGTGCCAAGCATTGGAAAAATGGCATGGAATGGATTCCATGTTTCGTCATAACAAGAAGACAAGCCTGCATCTCTCCACACTCACACATCTAACCTAACTTGTGCCATATCACAGACTCGGCGTGATTGCTCGCACGCGTGAACGCGGATCATGTGCAAGGAGCGCGAAAGCCTGCATCTCTCAGCAGTGCCAGAAGGAGAAACTGAATGAGTCTTTCACTTTTTGTGTGTTACAATGTACATACCTGCGTTGCCAGCAGCCTTGGCGCCTGTGACAGCCAGATTCTCCAGGAAGGCATGGGAGGCCTTCTCACTGGAGGCCCCCCACCTCTCCTGCTCCTCCCTGATCTGCTGCAGCTCGGCCCCTCTGGGCCTGCCCACTAACTTCCCATTGCTGTCCAGCTCTAGACCCTGTACCCATTGAAGCTGTCTGAAGGCATGCTGTACATACCTGACCCTCGAGCAAGACACTTGATCAATGACTAAATGCATGAATGCACGAATGGAATGAATGAATGAATGCATGCATGGAGGGATGGGCAGATTAATGAACAATGAGCAAAGGTGTGAATGATTGAATGAAGGCATGACACTTGCTTTACATTGCACAATCCTATGTCTTGCCTTGTACCAAGCCATGTACACCAGCTAAGGGAGGCAATGCCTGTCACTCTTTGGTTATGTCTCCAGCAAGTCTTATGTGATCAGACTTGCCGGCTGGCTAAAGCATTGTAATCTCTCTCTCACCTTGTTGGTGTCAACTTTGGCCCTCCACTCATCTGCCAGGGACCTGGGCTGGCTGTCCCTGCTGAAGGAAGAAGACTCAGGCAGGCCCAGCTCCTTGCCCCGGTCTATGGTCCCCAGGAAAGCCCCGCTGTAGGAACACCACAGAGAGGTGCTTTTGTCCCCTCCTGTCCACACCACCTGAGTGCAACAAATAGACGCATCAGAAAGCAGCAAAATGGACAGTGAGGAAGACACGACACACACCACCTGACACACCACCTGACACACCACCTGAGCACGACAAACAGACGCATCAGAAGGCGTTGAAGCTGACAACGGAGAAGATCTGCAGCTGGAAGTCGGAGCCAGTATTCCCCGCTAGAGTAGAGCATTGAAATGAGGCCCACAGGGTCGTTAACCTGCATGGCCAGAATTGCCAGGAGGAGAGATCAATCAACATTGTTGAACGTACGGATGCCAGCTCGTACTGAGTGGTGAAATTGTCATGCAGATGCAGGTGGCTCAACAGCCTCTGATGATGTGGAAAGAGTGCATAGTAATGCTAACAGCTGCTGCCTGACACACAAATGGATGACACAGTCCCAGCCATGAAGCCTGCGCCCTGCAGTATAGCGCAACAGTACACACATTGGTAGCAGCAGAGAGAGCATCTCTTCCAGTTGCTCTACCATGGTTGCTGGTCACGATGGAGGTGCAGTAGCAGCACATACTGCATTGCTACCTGATACAGCGAAAGTCTTTGGCGACTGTGGCATAAGACACACTGTCTTGCCGCAAGCAGATTGCTGATTGTCCCGAAAAACAAGTAGCATTTGCTTCCAGCAAGACAATTTGTCTTGTGCCAGCAACTACTTAGATTGACATACAAAAAACGCAAAGTGTGTTGCATGATGGAGCGTTGACTGATCTGTCCTTGCCAATGCGTTCATGGCACGTGCCCTGTCAGTGCACACCCCTGGGGCGCAACTTAATATCTAATATCAGTAGATGTTGGGGCTCAACTGGGTATAGGCACACCTAGGAGATACCTAGCGACATGGCTAGCACACCTGTGATGGTTATGCATAAGAAGCAAAATCTGGCAGTAGCATGTGAGCGAAGGATCAGACCTGGCCACCGGCAGGGATGGTCATGGAGCGCACTTCCCCATGGGGCTTGCCCCCACCAGGCCTGCGCAACTCCCTCACAGCCCTCTGACTCTCTGAACGGCATACAGAAGGCTTTGTCAGCTGCCAAATTGACAAGTAGCTCGTCACGCTATGACAATCTCTCTGCCTCATAGCTTTTTTTTGTGCTGACAATCGAGCTCATCGGCTGACAGACGGCCGCCTTGTGTCAAGCTCTGTTGTGCTGGCAGGGACAAGTCATCATTCAAAGGGCAATTGAGGAGTCTGACAGAAATTGCAATGCCCCGGCAGCAGCTGCTGGAGTGACGTATCTGTGATGTCTGATCTGTTGTATGCCATTTGTCTTTGGATGCGTCACTGTTGAGCTGCCGTCAGCTCACCAGAAAGATTTGCTGTTCGATCATGCACCAAGGCACAGCTATGCAGCACAGGCTCAGCACAGCAGCAACACCTCAGCATGCAGAGAAGCTGAGCAATGCCGCAACATACAACATTACAACATTCAACAACATTAAGCCATGAAGAGATGTTGTTGTTGCACTGGTGCCCACCTCCCTGAGGTTTGTGGGCATGGCGCCAAACCCGGATGATCCCCCTAGATGATCCACTCCACAGCTCTCCCCAAGGGGTGGTGATCAACACCGTAACGCTTCCGATCCTGTGGGCTTGCCAGCTGTTGAGCATGCGGCCTGTGAGAGCCACGCCTGGCTTTGCATCCAGGGCAAACGCACACACCCTGCCGTCGTTGTGCCCAGTCCACAATATGCCTGCAGAACAAAGCTGTCAATCAATGCACAACAGAGAGGCAAAGATGCTGTGCTCCAAACAATCTGCAGCCTTGAGAGAGATTCAGTTCCATGTATTGGACCAGATACACTCTCACAGCATCTCACAGCACAGTCTCTTGACAGCATCCAGCATAGCAGCATCACAGCATCTCTCACCATTTTCTACGCAGCACCTCTACGGCATGAGAACAGCTTAGGCTGGGCAGCTGTCACAGAGAGTGCCAGATTGCTACGATGACAGAACCAATCGAGGGCCCAACATCAGGCATTCAGTGCACTTGCCTGCAACCTCGTCAGCGTGTATGCAGGTAGGCTTCTTGCAGTCGTGAATGGGCACTTCAATGCTGGCAGCAGCGTCACTGTCCTCCCGTCCGTGCGTCCAGGAGCCGTCCTCTGCATTGGCCAGCACAGCTGTGCTGCCCCGCCCCATTCTGTCATCACTGCAATCAACACAAAAAGTGATGATTTTGAGGACAATCGAATTGGTAATGACTACATTAGTTGGTCTTGAAAAAGCGAATTTTCAAGAACACAGGGCATATTGCATGACCTAGCTGCTTGCAACAGCTGAAGGGACAGGTGCATGACATTCACAAGGGCGGCGCATTGTCACATATTTTAGGTAAATGCACGCAACATGACGGTGCATACTGTAAGACCGCATCACAGTCAGTGCTGATACGGCGCAATGCTGGCTGTCAGTTGCCTTGCCTACATCTTCTGTAGTGTATGCTCAAGGCAGGAACCAACTAGAGATCCTGTTGGCGGGCACAATATAATGGATGCTTACTCAGGGGTGTTTGCTCCTTTTGGCTGCCGCATGTTGCCCTCTGGCCTGGCCCACTGAAGCAAGCCTCCCCCACAGCTGGGGCCCGCAAACAGGGACCCATGGGCAGCAGCAAGCAGCGTCAGCCTAGCAGACAGCTTTCGGTGCAGAGGGGGCAGCCTGGCATCAAAGGCCAAGGGCGCGTCAGTCTGCCCTCTGAGATCCCCTTTGGTAGGACTGCCTGAAGGAGAGCCCGAAGGGCTCACATCTGCCTTTTGGACCCTCAGAATGGGAGCACTTGGGCGGGCCAGAGACATGTCACCAAACCCAGAGGCAAATGGATTGGCCAGCACTGGCAAGGCAGACGCTGAGGATGTAGTTGTGAAGGAGTCAAAGTCGACACTTGAGCCCGCTTGAGAGGGCTGGTATGAATGGGAGGAGGATGCATAGGCAGACCCATGGGTGGGAATGTCTGTGTAGCGCTTTGCAGCGGACTTTGGACGTGGCAACGATTTGGGCACGCTTTGCGTGTGCTGCAGAGCACGATGAGGTTGCTGGGGTTGGATCTGCAGTTGCACCTGCTGCTGGGGCTGCAGCATGTCATCCAGGGGTGACTGCTGTGCTGCCTGATCCTGACTGCTGACTGGACCCAGTGGTTGCTGTGGATACAGATCAGGAATGAGATCAGGATATGCATGTTGCCCTTCTGGGAAGGCAGCACCTGGTGATGCGGCAGACTGTTGTGGCATGAATGGCTGCAATGACGCATCAAATGGGTTCAGGTGCTGCTGCTGCTGCTGCTGCCAGAGCGACTGCTGTGATGATGCGCTTTGACCATCTCCCTGTGGCGTTGGCACTTGTATCGAGCTCCTAGACTCAAAAGCAGCAAATGGGTCATGGGCTGAGTCAGACCATTTCTGTTCCAAACCACTCAGAGAGCCAGATGATCCTGTCTGCTGCTGCTGCTGCTGCTGCTGCTGTTGCTGCTGCTGTTGAAGCTGGCGTGGAGGTGACAGTAACACAGCCTGTGGTTGGCTGAGGGCTTGAGCCCTGCTGACCTGCGCTGTGTCGAAGGCTTGCAGCCTGGGGGCAGTGAGAGGTGCGCCGTATGTCTGAAGCCACCTCTGGGGGTCTGCTGCTTGCTCAAGCAGGCCTGGTGTGACTGTACTTCCTGCCTGTGGGAGAAGACAGCACTATTTGTATAGGGCTGACTTGCATCAAGACATGATCAGAAACAGCGATGAAAGCAGGGATAGAGTCTTCAGGGCTCTCGAAGCATAAGATGTACAGACGCAGATGATGCACTTTGAAGTTCGATGCTCAGGCATGCTCCTGGGTAGCAAAATGCTCCTTGCTTTATGATACATCACAGCGTGCATGCAAGTACAGATGGCATACAAGCTATGAGACACTCTTGAGTTGTCATTCCAGCTACTTTCTCACTCAGCAAAGGATTCAGACTGCCTGCTATGCTGATTTGCATGCCAGAAGACAATCAAAGGTGCCATGATATTCTGCATGGTTTTGTAGTACCTGTGCTGCAGCTATGAGTCTCAGTGCTACAGAGAACTGCTCTCTGGTCAAACCCTCGCCTGATGCTGGTGACAAAGCTTTGGTCTTCTCCCAGATCTGTGGCCCACACAAATTCTGGTGTCAAGCTGCTGCCAGATTATGTCATGCACAACAGGCAACCAATGATGTCTGTCATGCAAAGCAGACAGTTTGCTGCAAAAAGGCAGTTGCAGCAAGCCAAGCTCTTTGATGTCGAGCAGATGTCATGACTGTCATGAAATTCCAGACAGGCTGTACATGATGCAAGGCAAATTATTCTGAGCCAACATACCATGAAAAGAGTGTCATCTGCAAGTGATGTTCTTTTGAAGAACTCCTTGGCTTCACTGCCAGCCAATCTGCGGCAACAACACTGACGGTTTCTGTTCGTCCTCTGAATTAGCAACTAATCGACGTTTATCTATCATATCTGGTAGCACTTTATTTGGCATTGAAACATGTAAAACTTTGTTTCAAAATCTGACACAAACACCTGCAATCTCAGCTGACTCAAGTGGCTTGCACTGCACACACAGCGTCAACTTGTGTACCAAGCTGCAGCATTGTGAGCATGAGGGCAATGATGCCATTGAGAACGTGACTGTGCATTCATGCTGGGACTGACCTGCCATCCTTGTTGCGGTCAGCTTCCTCAAAAAGAATGTCTACCTGGCTCCTGTCAAGACCATCAACAGCAACTGGACCTGAGGCCTGTGTAGTTGTCTGGCTTGGCGTGCCCCCAAATGCATCCCAATCCTATGCATACATGCATGGTTGACATGTAGGACTCAAATGTATATTTTGAAAAGCAGCAGTAAGTACAGCAGTTGAGGACATGAAAGGTAAGCTGTGCAAGGGTCACCTGAAATCCTGCTGTCAGGGGTGCAAAGCCAGAGCTTGCAGACACATAGCTGCTCGACAATGCCGGCGCAGGTGCGCTTTTCATTGGCGAAGCATTGCTGCTTCGACCTGGCCCACTGAACTCAGTTGGGAGCAGGTCCTACAGGTCACAGAGGCAGTTTGACACAAGCTGGGTGACTTTTTTGAGGACCAGCAACTACAGCATGGCTGGAAGACGTTGTTTCTGCACACCTGAAAGGCAGTAGCCCGAGCAGGTCGTGTACGGGTCGGGGTAGCAGCTGCCGGAGGGTGGATGTCAACGAAAGGGTTGCCCCCAGCAGCAGCAGCAGTGTTCGCGCTCAGCATAGGCTGCGGAGATAGCTGGAGCCGACCAACCTGGTGTGCACTGGCAGGAGGCGCTGTGCCAAAGTCTTGCCGATTCGGGGTTGCAACAGTGCTGACTCGAGTGAGTTCATCAAACGGATCCATAGTTTTAGTAAGCTACGACGAGCATTGATCACGCATTCAAGCAAATGCCTTGCAGCATATGCATCTCAGATTCCTCTTTGGTATACGCAGCATCGTTCCACGGTAAGCAAGCGCTACAAGCGCCTGTGCACTGATCCTGCACTTGACCGGTTCATACCACGTGCCCAGTTCAAACCACAGAAACCCACAAGTCAACAAGATTTGCTGGTCCACCAGCCAGTTTATCCACCAGACAATCATTGCCAGCAATAGCAGAAAGGTCGCAGGCTGCGCAAGCAGCTGTTTCATCTGCTCTGGCTTTGGCTTCCACACCTAAAAGGCTTGACATCATTGTTGACTTGGTCTGGCCCATTGATCAAGCAATCTAAGCAGCCCCAGCAGCTATACTATTGTGCTACCGACATCGCCTTATCTGCGCACCTGAGAGAATTGTTGGCCACTGAGTGTAATCATGTCGGCTCTGACCTGCTCTCGACCGCTGCCAGTTCTCAGGCAACAACCGCGAGCTGCATTGCGCGCACAGCGAATTCAGTTGGTGCGCGCGGCGGGGATGTATGTTCCATCTGACAGGTGAGAGAGAGCTGACCCGCGTTTTCGCCTCACCTGTCAGGCCATCTGACCTGACAACTGCATATGTTGCAGCTTTCAGGGAAAGAGTCCAGAGAAGAAGGCTGCTATTGCTCTTCGTACCATGTTCACCTTTGTGGCTTGCAAGTAAGCATATTGATTTTCATCTTAGCATGGTGTTGCTTGAAAATTGTGTTGTCAGCACCTGGTTTTGAGCACCATGATAGCAGCAATTTTGCTTGGCTGCTGCAGAGTTGTCTTGTCACAGCTCTCTGGCAGGGGCCGAGGAGACATAGGGGCATACAATACAGAGCACTACTCTTTGCTGATGACCATGCTAGAAGAGAAGCCTATGAAGGATGGCGATGAGTGGCTGTCCACAATGATGAGGAAAGATAAGATGTTAGGTATGCCTTGTCAATTCTCTTCTTCATCTGCTAGTATTGACGCCTGGCAACATATGCTTGGTCACAAGTGCGCATGGTGGTTTAAGGTGCGTGTGCTGTGCAGCAATGCGCATCATGGACGTCAGAGCTGCGTATTGCGTTGAGGACTTTGAGTGGGAGATGTGCCGAAAGATTGCACGGCAAGACATGAAGGATGCCAATGTGAACCTGATGAGACAGTACGCTGACATAGCATTTGCCAAGAAGGTCGACGGCAACAATGAGGCACATCTTTCTAAGTAGCTCCAAGCTTTCTCAATATTGATGAGCCGTACTCTCTGCTGTTGCTAGTGTATGTATTCGCTAACAGTGCCTAGTAATGCTAGCAATGCTTTTCTCTGATTTCTACACATGCTGGGTCCTAGGACTGATGTACAGTAGATATTACTGAGCACAACAAAATTCAGGGTGCGTACTCAAAGCGCCCATTCAAGGTGTACATTTTCAGGTCAGGCCATCCTGGCTCAACATGCTGCAGGTCAAAGCTTGGCAAATTGATTTAGCCCTGATGCATTTTGGCAGATCCAAATTGATGTGTACTAGGATTGTTTTCTCCCTCAGCTTGTGTCAGGGTAGCCTCTATGCATGAGATGAAGTTGACAATAAGATTCTTTTTGCTGATGCACAGAGGTTTTCATTCTTTCATATGCTCCTCTATTGTTGTACAACATTTTAAGCAGCAACTGTATACTTAACTACTGTGCTTAGCTTTTCTTTTCAGCCTACACAGACAGTCTGCAACAGATACAACATTGTTACATTGATGCCTTTAAAACCCAAATGGTCATTTCGTGACAACATGTGATGGTACCACCCAAATAATCGATTCATTCACAGTGCCCACAGTTAGTGGACCAGATCACATTCTTGCCTCAGCAGTCAGGCTTTCACAACACTTTCGGCCAGAGCTGCATCTGGCTGTGCTGTGACATAGTCACCCTCGAGACGTGCAAACACCGGCTTGGGGCTTGCTGTCTGCTGTCCTTTGTGCAGGCCTGCAACAGCAGCAATCTTGCTGGTGCACGCTTAATACCACTCTCAGTAATATGTTGTGCTACATGCAGCATGCAACAACAGGCCAGTACAGCCAGCTGGCATGCAAGTATCGAGGCACCACATACAATTTTGAAGAGTGTTCACGGCCAGAGGGCCATTGATGTGTCAAGGGCCCCTGTTTGTAGACAATGAGGTCTCAGGATCGTGACCTTGTGTCATGGTTGTGTGAGTTGCCAAATGATGACTGGCCAAGATGCTTGCACAGCAGCTTACCTCCCCATTGAGCATCAGCCCAAGTCAGGCTCTCAAACTCCTGATCACTGAAGCCTAGTTGCAGGTACACAAGGCGCGCCAGGGCAGGGGCAATGGGGGTCAGCATGACAGCAACAACTCTTGCAGCTTCCAGCACCTCTAGCAGCACAAGGCTTGCTTGTTCTTTCTCCTCTGGGCTTCCCTGCATAGAAAAGAAACGACTACGCCTTTCGGCAGCAATCTAATGGGAAACCCAGTATTATACTGGGCTGCCCAGGCTTCCCTGCATGTTTCAGCCCTCACTTGCAAATGTGTGCTTGTGGTGGAGGTACCTGAGATGCTTGCACAGGCTGCTGGCAAGCAGGGAGAGTTGGTCTTGAGCTTTCTTGCTGATGTTGCGGGCACTGAAGCAATTTCACCGAACCAAATGCAGAGAGGTATCTTTGCACTGCATGCTCAAATGCCTTATAATGCTGTCTGAGATGACAAGCAGGCAAGTGCCCAGCCATGACAGGTCCAATGCCATGCACGACAACTGGGAAGTCTGAATGTCATGTCTCTGCAGTGTGAGTGTGTGTGCACCTTTTTGAAGGCTGCCCAAGGCTCACGCTCCTGCAGGAAGAGGTTCCCTCTTGCTGACACCTTCTGGATGGCATCAATGGCTTTGCCAAAGCTCAGCTGCTCATACTGTGCTGCTACAAGCTCAACCTGCATAGCAGCAACTACCAAATTCAATCCATCAGTTCCGTTTCTCTTTCCCTTTCTTTGAAGTTCCTCAGAAGTGCCGACTGTCGACACATAGCATCTGAAAGTTCCTGAACAGTTTAGAAGTGGTAGAAAGTGAAGCAGTGCAGGGAAGAGACGTGGCTGCATGGTAGATTGCACAAACAGACCGCAGGAATTTTGAAGCAACAGTACAGACACAGTAAGACATGCATGTCTGTTGCACGGGATGATCAACTGACGACAGCAATTGACAGTGTACAGCACTATTGGCCAATTAGTCGCTGGCTGACTATGCAACCTGTCTGGTAATTTGACTTCAGAAGCAGAGAATCTCTGCTAATGCCTGTCGGCACCACACATGTCCCAAGTGCAGCACTTCTATGCTAATTTGCTTTTCTCATCCTGTTTTGTTGCCGTTAAGAGTATTGTCGGGATCGCAGT
>JAABUP010004977.1_pt1 | contig 21040 bp, 19 predicted proteins | sample 5559201 | NCBI WGS metagenome assembly JAABUP01 (sample SAMN10711887, study PRJNA513373) | rock metagenome | isolation source: Antarctica rocks | place: Antarctica
TTCTATGACGCGTCAGTGTTTATTTACTATGTAATCTACACTAAAACTGGATACAACTAATTACTAGGTGCAGATGTTAGTGTTGCCAGATTAATCGAAGCCCATTTCTCTCGGTTCCTTTGGTACGCGATGGTTAGTCTAGTGGCAACAGATGGGCGCCTTCATCATAATTTAACACCTTAACCAATACGATCTTGAAACCAACTGCCCAGAACAAACGGTCGACTCGTTACTGAGACACGTGCAAGTTGCCATTCTACGGTTTTCAAAGAGGAATCCATTCTTGAATCGGCTGGAGAACGGCGCGCGCCGCCGGCGGCGAGCCCCTCGTTAGCTTCATTATGGGGTTATCAAAGTCCACGAGGATCTTGATACTGCTGTCGATTGACTCCGCTTTCTTTTTCTTGGAGCTCATTGTTGGTCAGTCAGAGCTTTGAATCAATCGATAAGAGCGGACAGGCTTGTTGACTCACATATACTGCAGGCTATGCGGTTCACTCCCTAGCTCTTGTCGCGGACTCGTTCCATATGGTCAGTCACTGAATCACATACAACGTAATGAAAGATATGGCTGATTCTTGGACTAGTTGAACGATGTCCTGTCCTTATGTGTTGGACTATGGGCCGTCAGGGTGGCTAATCAGAAGACAAGCTCAAAGATGTACACATACGGGGTGAGTGACCAGCAAAGGCGGAGGAAACTGAGTGCTGACACGGTTATAGTGGCAACGTGCCGAAACCTTAGGTGCTCTAGTCAACGGCGTATTCCTCGTGGCGCTGTGCCTGTCGATCTTTCTAGAGGCCATACAGCGATTTGTCGAACCACAGGCCGTCTCGAATCCCAAGCTTGTTCTCATAGTTGGATGTTTTGGTCTCCTCTCCAACGTTCTTGGACTTTTCCTCTTTCATGAGCATGGGCATAGTCATGGCGGCGCTGGTCATGGACATTCCCATCACGCCGAGAATACACTGAGCGCTGCGGAAGAAGGCCATGGTGCTGGGCACCGCATGGGCGATGACGAACATACGGCTGAGGTTGCGGATGAAGGCGGAAACGTCGCAGACGTCTTGCCAGAGAATGCTATCGGAGGATGGCCAAGAGCAACACGCAATCGTCGAAATGGCTCTGGAGAACTTTCGAGCGAACCTCCAGTAGCACGCTTTCAAGGTTTTTCTAAAAGTGATGAAGATGATTCCACGGCTGCTGGCACGACCTCTCCACTATCAACCATGAAGTCCGCTAGCAGCGGGCAGCAACGACGCCATCGGCGTCGCACTAGTCGTTCAAAATCCAGGGGGTTTGCAAGTGTTGAAGATTTGCACATCCATCCAGCGAGTTTCCGGAACGATATCATTGCGGCCAGCCGACTGGAAGACATCGAGTCTGGTCCTGGGACAGAATCTGAAGGGGAAGACGCGTTAGAGGAAGAGCAACAGGAACCCACGGAGGAATCTGCCTTACTTGGAAATACTAGGAGTAACTCATCGGTCAAGCGAAGGCACGTCAGTGGTCAGTCTCACAAGCACCAGCCTGAAGATCGGCATGACTCGTGGCATGTCAACCATAAACATAATCAGCCCAAGGAGGGAGGAAGTGCTGGAGGGCACTCTCACGGAGACCTCAACATGAGGGGTGTATTTCTCCACGTTATGGGCGACGCATTGGGCAATATCGGTGTCATAGGATCCGCTCTGTTCATATGGCTTACATCGTACTCCTGGAGATTTTACTCAGATCCTGCCATATCCCTTGTTATTACGGTCATAATTCTCGGATCAGCCATTCCGCTTTGTAAGGCGGCCTCTAGGATTTTGCTTCAGGCAGTCCCTGCCGGTATCAGCGTGGACGAAATCAAAGAAGATATCGAAGAGCTTCCTGGCATCTTGAGCTGTCATCACCTCCATGTTTGGCAGCTCAGCGACACCAAACTTGTCGCATCACTCCACGTTCAAATCGAGTTTGACTTCAAGGGCGAGGGTTCCGCAAGATACATGCAGCTTGCGAAAGCTGTCCGGACATGCCTACATGAGTATGGGATTCACTCGTCTACGATCCAGCCCGAGTTTTGCCTGGACGGTGACCACGATCACACCCCTAAAGGCATTTCGGCTGGCAATGGTGGGGGATCAGGTGGAACTCCCAACGCTAACGGATCAAACAAACTGGCCAGCAGAGCGGCTAGTATGCGCAGTGAACCTGACGCATGCTTGCTCGAGTGTGGAGACGAGTGTGGCGGTGGCAGTCAATGTTGCGCTCCCAACACGGTTGAGGCTTCACCTCAGGACGATCATGGTCATGATCACGATCACGGTCACGATCACTGAGAGCTGCTGAAGTCATGAACACTGTGTATGATCTTACTATCCATCGGCAGCTGGAAGTGATTGCAGGGCCAGAGGTTGGGGTTATAGGGTCCGTGTTGGGTTCAGTGCGTTCTAATGAGCATGGGATGACACGGAGCATCCTTGGAATTCCTTTCCCCACTTGAGCATAGCGATGTTGCACTGTACATAGACTAAGTCTTTTTCTATGGAGACCGTTGAGGGCCGCATCAGGACAAGGGCCGTCCAGATCCTCGCCTAAATTGCCCACTTCAGCTGTGTACTTGAACCACTTAACTTATTCGGACATTTGCAGCCGGTCCCTTTGTCACGGACCCGAAGTTTGAGTGCGCCTTACTGCACTGAACTGTATATAACTTCCCTAACATGCAGACTCATCTGGACATGTGAATCGAAGACTTGTTACTCGTGTGGAGTATGTCAACGCCTTTACTCCTGTCGCAGTCATACGATGACATTCCCATACCACAATGCACCAAACTCATCTCGTGATAATTTCAGAGAACCGCCAACCCTGGTTGGACACGTTACTCCCAAAACCGCTATACATCGCAAGCCTCAAAAAGCACAGCAACTCTCAAATCTTCAACGGCTCGTAAACGTACCTAATGGTTTTGTTCTCCTGTGGATTGCTTTGTTGTGGTGGGGCGAAAGACTTGTGTTCAAGCAGAGCATACACAGATGTGATTGGAGCACGTGGGAGCGCTGGGTATGCCTCTTCAAAAGCACTCGTGACATCCTTGCCTTCCGTGTTCTTGCCTACAAAGCTCACACCTAGGTGCAATACAGCCGCGAGAAGTCACTCCTCATCATCTCGTCTTCATAGCCGACCCCCAACTAGTTGACCCTCACACTTACCCTGACCGCCCTTGGCCGCTGTCGAGCTTCACAGTCCGCCATACCGATCTCTACCTCCGACGGTCTTTTTCACTTCTTCAACGAAACCTGCATCCAGACACGGTCTTCTTTCTCGGAGATCTGTTTGACGGTGGTCGAGAATGGGCGACAGACAGAAGCGAGAGTTCGCAACAGCAGTGGAAGAAGTATGGCGAGAAATTCTGGTTACGAGAATATAACCGATTCGGCCGTATATTTTTCGATCATTGGGGTGATGGGGGCCTGGACCCTGGAGCAGGGCAACAGGGAAGGAAGATCATCGCCGGTTTGCCAGGAAACCACGATCTTGGGCTAGGTGCCGGGATTCAAATACCGGTGCGGAATAGATTCAACGCATACTTCGGAGATGGTAACAGAGTAGATGTCATCGCAAACCACACGTTTGTGTCTGTGGATACGGTATCGCTGAGTGCTATGGACCAACCAGATCCGGCTATCGGCAGCCAAGGATCAGGACTAGGAGACGGCGAGGGCGCCAATTCTGCGATCTGGAAACCTGTGCAAGAATTCTTAGACCACGCAAAAGCCGAGAAGAGCAGGGCTGTCGAAAGGCACATAAGATGGCTCAACAACCAAACAGTGAATCGCCGACTCGAGCATGCCGTTACAGAGCTGGATGAAGTAACAGCTGAGGTCCCACCAACTCGAGGAGAGGGTGTTCCGAACCTACCAACGATATTACTCACGCACGTGCCATTGTATCGTGCGCCCGGAACGCCTTGTGGCCCACTCCGTGAACACTGGCCCCCTTCAACCCCATCGAGTGGAGAAAGCGAACCGTTGTCGATTGATGAGCGTAATGCAATAGCGGTACGAGCTGGATATCAGTACCAGAATGTACTCACTCCAGTTATCTCCAAAGACCTTGTCGAGAAAATCGACAACATTGGGGATGTGTTCTCCGGAGATGATCATGACTACTGCGAGGTTGTTCATCATGAGTACACTGCTTCGTCTACCGGCACCGGAATAAGGGAGATCACGGTGAAATCGATGTCTTGGGCAATGGGCGTTCGAAAGCCTGGCTTCTTGATGGTGAGTCTTTGGAACCCTATCGATGGTGCTGGGATGCCGATTGGTGATCACGGCGGAGCTGGTGGCGGAACTGGTCCTACCACATTGGAAACACACCTTTGCCTGCTGCCAGACCAGCTTGGGATCTTTATATCTTACGCATCCCTTCTTGGGATAACTCTTATTACTCTAGTCATCACGTCTGTGGTCAAAGCATCCAAAGGTAGATCGCCCTCAGGATCTTTCGCGACATACTCAGACGACCCTCTACTTCCAATCACCCGGTCATCTCAGCACCACGGATCCTCTGCAGAGAACGAAAAGGCAGAAGCTCGCTACCAACGACGAAGAGCCGACTCTCAAAAGTCCTCTGATGAGTCACAGTCCTCCAACTCATCCACATCCTCAAATAATGGCGGCCTCGCAGTACGGTCGTCAGCAGCTCGAACGCGAAGCGTGAGTCCGTCACTTGGCTATGGCATCCCAGTCTCACAATTTAGCGGAACACCGCAAGCTGGTCTTGGCATCAGGTTCGCGCCATTGGGCAATGGTGCTGTTGTGGACTCTGAAAAAGGGAATCAAGCCAGGCTTGGTACCGGTGGTTCTTCCAGAAAGAGGCGAAGGCCAAGACAAGGACTCCGGGCTATGGTGGATGAAGCTCTCTGGGGCATGTGGCGGGTTGGCTGGGTTGCGATGTTGTGGTATATATGGCTCGTTTGGCATGGCTAGTACTGTTGAGCTGATTCCTACGCCTTGTCTCTCCGGGCTGGCGGATGGACTTCCAAACCAGCACCTTGGGTTTGCATCTTTGGAGTTTCCTCTGAGATATATGTATAACGAAGATACCCTAACATATAATGTTGATTTACCGTGGTTTGGGAGTTGCGTGATCCTCTCCAATTCCGCTTTATGACGGCCATCTAAAGAGACGAAATCCGTCGATGTAGTCTATGACTGACAGGCGTTCGGAACTAGCTGACGATGCCAAGGCCGAGTATTCACCATGCTTTCCCCACCCTAATGTACTTGTACGTGTCCATCTTCTGTGCTACTTCATAAAGTATCTGTACGTGTAGTTATTGTAAGGTTGTCGGCTGAAGCGAGGGGCAGCGGTGGCTTCTAGACAATTACAAGCGACAATAATATATGGAACAGTTGATCAGAGGCCTTGTGAAGGCACCCCTATGTACAAAAACCTCCCGAAGAGACTGGAATACTGCTAAATACTAGGGTTGAGACTTACGCTTCACATCAGACTCAGGCACTAAATCTACACCATGCAGCTTACAATTGGTGATATGGCTCTCTACCTGGAGCCGTTGCCCAGATCGTCACAGCCTCTGAGGAGACCGTCTTTGCTCTTGGCTGTCACATGGCTGTTCAAAGATGGATAACTTGACCTAGACATATGGCATCTTCCCAGCCGGCTCTGAACAGCATGCCGGTCGGACACGAGGGTAATGGGGACGCGAGGATAATGAAAGGAGTTCAAAGGCAACGAAGGCAACTCTGGGAGGACCGCCGCCCCAGGAGCTTATCTCAACCTGGCATCTTCTGAACCATACGTGGGCTGAGTTACTCGTTCTTTCAGAAAGCCGCTGTTTGACATTATGGATAACGATCTGAGCAGCTGGAACCACCCAAAGCATTGCTGATGCACCATCGATATCATCCTCATTGACATCCAGCCGGGGTAGGGTGAATGTACGGCTCAATGATGAATTGTGTGTACATGTATGTCTTCGTTGGGAATGGTACGCGGTGCCAGGAAGGATTACTTGAAGAGAAGACCTTTGATCTTCTTGATAGCAAGACTGTGGGATAGGGTGCGACCATAGACTGATTAGGTGCTCAAGCCTGATATGGCCATGCACCAGGAGTTCGGACGGCAGCCTTATCGCAATGCCAATGGGGATTATCGACAGCTAACAATCAAAACCGCAGCTTCTATCTAGCTCCAATAAGGATATTTACTGGGCTGGAGGAGACTCTTCATGTGCTTCCACTTCTGTTCGACCTTATTTACACCTCTGATCATAGCACAGGTCCGGTGACGGGATGGGAAGTCACTGTGGAGCCCGAAGTCTGTGGAACACTGCCCGCACGAGATTTCAATGGCATCGTTGGTGCCGCCATGCCTTCCCGATTCCTAGGGACTCTTCCGTGGACGAGATGGAATTGATTTCTTGGCTTCAACTGATCGGGCTATCGGACTGGTCGAGTTCTTCAGACCTAGTGAAGAGCGTAAGGCTTGGAGCGGATATTGTTTCCGGGTCGTGGACATGAAGCAACCTTGTACACGCAGGCCGGGTCGGTTCAGCACTGTCTGGGCTCACCCGCCTCGGTGGATCCAGCAGGGAGACCTTTGGCGGCCTGGACGATTTGGTGGTGAAGAGATCCAAGGTTGGCAAGACCTTGAAATAACTGTATCTCCAATCGCAAAAGCATCTCTGTTGCGTCCATCCTTCTGTTGCACGTACACATTCCGGATGAAACATCGCTCTGTAGCTCCATCTTGGGCGGCACATGGAGAATCACTACTGATTTCTCGATGATTTCGAGACTGGACACATGTGGGCTTAGGGGGCCACGAGGTCAGCCTTGCCAGTATTAGCATTTTGCATTCTTTTCTGTCGACTTTTCTTTTTCGGAAGACTGCGACCAGGTGTTATCAAACGGCTCGAGAATGCTTTATTGAATCTTTTACGCCCAACACCCGAAAAGACACGTCCGTATGGCCGAGCGGTATACTTCTTCGGTTTTCAATTAGACCGTGTGATTATGGCCTTCGGGACTGGACACCTTGGGTATTGGGGAGTCTAACTTCGCGTGACTTGTCTTGCCAGTCTTGATCAATTATCATTGTTTCTTGTTTTTTTCCCTACTTATATGGAGTTCCAGGTTTCGTACATGATTGCCGATGTCAACAGATGAAACACTTGCCTAGGTCACAAGTCTACATACACATGGTGTCGATGTGCTCTGTGTCTGTCTGTCTACCTTATGTAGTCCGCCAGATACATGTACTTGTACCCATACCGAGGGATCGGCAATCATTCACGACCTAGAACTAAGCGCAAACGGTGAATGCAGGTACGCACGACTACACCACGACCTCAGATCGACTGCTCATATACTTGATGTCTCACGTGTTCGGTTTGATTTGATTTTTTACGTCCCCTGCAGGCTTCGTGTCGCTGGTTCTCAACACAGCCACGTGCATGGTTCATTCAAGATCCATAACGCGTTGTTGTCAGAGGCTTCGGCGGAATCGCTCCTCGACTGGGAGCCGGGGACGAGGAGCGTGGGAAGGGGGGTGGATGGGTTAAGGATGTATAAGCGGGATCTATACGTCGATTTTAAGGATATGGAGGGAGATCTGCTCGTTTGCGAATGGAGATTTTCTCTACGATGAGCGGTTGATAGCTACTTAAGAGAGCCTTATCGAGCTTGCACGGCTTACTCTCAAATTCAACGATAACAATCTCCCAAATGTGCATCCCAACGCTATCTCGTAGCCTGGCGTGCATATATTGTTATTTCCCGACGCTGCCACAAGCTCGGATCAGATCAGGGTGAGTGAACAATTCGTAAGTTACCCGGTCTTACACCTCGAGGCGAAAGGACGCTACGTCGCACCTAGCATCTGCCGCGCCATGAGATACCTTAGGAACGATGTAGGGAAGATGGGGGCCAAAGTGCGAAATCCAACACATGTAAAGCAGAGCCAGCAGACCTTACGGCCCCAAGAGAAATCGACGCCGACAGCATCCCGGCTTGATGGTTGTAAAAATGCCAATCTCGCTCTCCACACTCCTTGCACCAGCAGGTCCGTCCGACCGGCTGCTCAGAGCGTTTTGTGCCATGCACTTTGTCATGCGATTCATGAACCGCCGGCAGAGGCCTTTTCGCTACGCATAATACCAGCGACAGGAACACTCCAAGGCCTCAAGCCTGTACAGGCAGAGGGGCAAGGAGCATCCATCCGCCTCGGTCTATCGATCCGATAGGTCCATTCATAGCCCGTCTCCGCCGCCGTTCGCTCGCAGTAGGCGATTTTTTTCAGGGGTATGGTGGCGGCCGCGGCGGTGGCGGCGGCTATGCATTGTCGTAAGCGGCGGCGGTGCTCGTTTATGTTTGCTGCGATGGTGCTTTGGTGGAGGGTGAAGACTTGGAGGGCTTTGAAGTTTTGGAGGTTGGTCGTGAGGGTGGGCTGGGCAGGGACATATCAGTGGATCGAAGGTTTGACGGATGGGGGAAAGAATGCTTGTGGGAGGACTCACCATTAAGGTCTCGACCGTTGCGTGAATGCGGAGATCGAAGAGGTGAGGAGCACAGGTTCCCATCTCTCTCAGCTCGGATAGGTCGAATTCGTCGGAGGTGATGATTCTAAGCTGGCGCAAGGACTTGAGATGTGTTTGTACGGCGAAGAACAGATGGTTATGTAAGGTTGGACTGTCGCTGAACATTCCACCGGAGATGTGTAATGCTTGAAGCTCGAATGTCTCCGACCTCAGGAAGTCGCAAAGGAAGATGTCGTCTGCCCTTTGAAGCTCTCTGTCTGTGTCCGTGTATTGCGACGCCGATGGCGAGTACACTTCTAGACGGCGTAGACGAGTGGTATGATGCGCCAACGGCATGAGGATCTGGCCGTAGTCGATGCACCATTCGAGCACTAGATTGCGTAGAGTTCGCGGATTTACTTTACTTGTTATTCTCCGTGCAGCGTTTCCACTGATTTTCGACATGGTGAGCTCCTCCACTGTCAAGTTGCGGACAATCGAGCCATCTACGGTGGTTTTCTTTCTCTCATCGTCGCTCAGTCGGGACGACCTAGCTTTCGCATCTGAAAGTGATGGACCGCGTACTGTCAGGGTGCTCACTCGAACGAAGAGTAGGGGTATCCAGTCAGGTATCGCAGCGCAGGTGTTGTCGTCTGCGTCCTCGAGAATTATCTCAACTCGTGCTCCGAGCTTCCGATTACCGGCACGCTCATGTACCGTAGGAAAGCCTTCGAAACCTCTGTAGAACGGAATAATCGTCTCCTCGCCGGCTTCTGACCGGACTGTCGCCTTGTTCTTGAGATTGTGTCTTTCAAAAGCGGTTGCACTGATGTGCAGGTGACATTTCGTTAGTCGCGGCCTATGCGCAAGGACTCTCAAAAGGGACAAGGTGATTGGCAGTTCGGAAGTCCATCTGCGCGATCGTCAGCAATGCTCCTTCAAGCAATGACCCAAGCCTACTGACTTGAAGACACGAAGCCCCCTCAAACCATCGAGTGCACGTGACAACCTCAACATCTGCTCCTGAAAATGCCCATCGCCTACTCTTAAATTCTCCAGGTTGCTGCATTCCACAATCTCGATGTACTTGATGCCTTCTGCAACCTCATTCCAAGTACCGTCTCTCATTTTTTCTTCCACTTTGCAAAGAAACCGTTCGAGAGATCCTCGTTGATCTTCTTGTCCTGGTGCGGTTGGCGCTGGTGGCTCAGGGCCTACCCAGATTGAATTCAATGAAACGACAATGCGAGCCCAGAACACAGGCGAAATGGTCCTTCGAACCCATTCCGCGTAAGCACAAAAGTCGCGGGCAAAGAGCTTCAGAGACTGAACAGGGACCTGCGTGATGTATAAGAATTTCTGCCTGGAAAGCAATGTGGTGCACGGCTCCAACCTACGTCGTATTCGGTCAAGATTCGAGTCAGAAGTGATTCGGTACCCTCTCCACCAGGACGATAGTTCGAAAGCTTGAAAGGCAAATCTGTCCGGACTTGGCCTTTCAAGAACTGTCGCACAGCTTGGCCTGCTGTGTCTCGAGGAAGACAACGTGGACGGTCTTCAACAAGATTTCTGCGAGGCTGGGAGCCGAACAGATACCGCTTAGACATTGTGGCAGACGTTCAAAGTAAGAAAAGGGCAATCTCGTGATTGATCATCAGGAACTGGTGATAGTTGACCATAGTAGAAGCTCGGGAGACAAAGGGAATGACTGAACGGAGATTGATAGAGGTACGAATGGGTCCTCGCTGCATCCGCATGCGGCAACATCAGAATCCATAAGGATTTCCGCATATGGAATGCTAGACTCCATTGTCAAGGAAGTGTTGTAGAGAACATCATAGAAATGCAATCGGGAACTGCTTCGTTCCATTTCCACGACGAGGTGGTTACAACGAACTAACTAATCTATGTCGTGATAGCTGTGCAGTCGAGGAATGGCCGCTCTCGGCGAAAGATGGAAGCTAACGTTTTATCTAACACAAGATCGGTTGACGTTATTCAAGATAGGTTGACGTTATTGAAGGTCACCATATCATAAGGCTGACGGGTGAGCACGCCGAAGTCAATTCCAGCCGAATAGAATACGTAAAACCAGCAGCAAGATCATCACTACCCCAATATTGCAAGGGCCTAAAATAGGTAGATCTCGCCTGTGTCAGGTTGGCCCGAAATGACGCCGATGTGGTGGGTGGTTACCACTTCCTGCGGGTCCGACGGATGTGGCTGAGAACTCAGACAGAGACAGAACCGACTTCAAGGTTCACCGGTGGTTTTGGTCTGAGAACTCTGAGGCTCCACCCGCTGCTCTCTTCAATAATGATCTTATACGGTACCGAAGCCTCATCATGACCGATGATACAAAGCAAATGGTCAATTGCTTGCGACAATGTCACGTGCGCAAGTCATTGGTTGCCTCGGTACGTAGGTACTTGACAGAGCAGCGTGTCACGCGGGTGTAGTCCACAGTCGCCACCTGGATTCTAGGCTGAGTCGACGGGGGAAGGCTTAGCAGACTCTGCAAGCGGTGGCGTTCGGGTCTGACAGAAGACTTCTGGGATGGAGTCCAGTGAACGCGCGAGGGAAATGTTCTGGAACATCGGCTCGAGCAAGGACTGACGAGTGTTGTGCTTGAGGAGGTTACGCTAACGTTAAGAAGTGAAAAGGAAGTGTAGCCTGCCAAGAAAAGATTAAAGCATGTTGAAGAAGGTTGCAGCACAGACCACACGACTTCGACCGTTGGAAGGAGGATTTCCGCAGGGTACTCGGATATCACCGTGAACCGTGAACAGAATAAGTAGGATTTGAATCACTGGTCAAGCAGTGGTTGATCCACTACGTACCACATTCATGTCAGTAAAGTTTGCCTGCAAATGGGATTCTCCTGAACATGTGGCGTTGCCGTTCGCAGCCTCGGTTCCTGACAAGCGAGTTTCCCACGATCATGCCCAATCAAATTCTACCTTATTCAAGTCTATCGCTAGTCGGGATCGCTGGCCGGAGGGTGGAGATCGATTGGTGGTGAAATAATCTCTCGTACAAGTAAAGTTACGGAAAGCTTCAGGAAGAACTTCGGACAAGGTTAAACTAATCTTGACAATAATATGTCCGCGCTGTCTGTCATCGTACGGCAAGTGGTTCCTTGACATGGACTTCGCTGCAAGAATGATCTGTCAATGATGCGACGATAAGCGAGAATAAAGATCAGGCTTGCGATAGGTTGTTGTGCAGACCTTGGCAAAGAAACCAATCTCAATGAATAACTGTATCAGGAGATGTGTCTCGTGAGCCATTGTCATGGTACCGTTACAAGGGACAATGCCATCATCAAACGGCAATATTGTACTTGTACTTGTACTTGTAGGGCAAGTCCATTGGCGTCTTAGTCCTAAGGTATTAGCGTGCATCTGCCGCTTTCAGCGAATCACACGACACCGGACCGGGAAAACAATCCTATTCATACTAGTTCCGTCAAGGACTTGGATATTGGACTGGGGAGATTCTTGGCTTGGACCAGCGCGCCCAGCCCAGCGACCAGCTCTGACCAATTATCTCTTCTGTTCCACGTTGTCAGAGATCAGCGCACCCTCCTCCTACATAAAGTCCGCAATGCCCCGACGTCTTCATCCTTTCTTCATCCACTCAATCACGGGTGAAGAGTCTCTCTTTCATCGCAAGAAGTGCTTCATCCAGCATCTTGCTGATAGTGCTTAATTAATATCATACACCACACTTAGTTGTTTCTGCAGGACGGTTCTTCACCATGGGGATCATGCTCAAGAAACCCGACCATGTGGCAGGCTCCGCCGCGCCTGCCATCATTGTCGGTCTGTTCGTTGCCTTTGGTGGTATTCTCTTTGGGTTCGTTATCATCATTCATTCAATCTAAGCAATTGATGCCCCTTGACTGACTGGCATGTCTAGATATGATACCGGTACTATTGGTGGTATCCTTGCCATGAAATACTGGCGAGAACTTTTCTCCACTGGATACGTCAACCCAAAGGATCACATGCTCGACATCACATCGACACAGAAATCCGAGATTGTGTCTCTCCTCTCTGCTGGTACCTTTTTCGGCTCGCTCTCCGCCGCACCTATGGGTGACATGCTCGGACGGAGGATGGGTATGATTGCATCGACTGGGGTCTTCACCTTTGGTGTCATCCTCCAGACCGCCGCGACCCAGATCCCCTTGTTCGTTGCTGGTCGGTTCTTTGCTGGATTTGGTGTTGGACTAATCTCTGCGTTGAGTATGTTGAACCCGGTCACCACTTAATGATCTTATCACTAAGAGCATGTAGTTCCACTTTACCAATCAGAGACGGCTCCCAAATGGATCCGCGGTACTATTGTCGGCTGCTATCAGCTTGCGATTACTATCGGTCTCCTCATCGCCTCCATTGTTGACAACGCCACCAAAGACCGTAACGATACCGGTTCGTACCGTATCCCTATCGCAGTACAGTTCGCCTGGGCCATCATCCTGGCCGTTGGGATGTTGATCTTGCCCGAGACTCCTCGATATAATATCAAGCGTGGCCGAGGGGAGGCTGCAGCCAAGGCATTGTCCAGACTTCGAAGACTTGACGTCGATCACCCGGCCTTGGTCGAGGAACTTGCTGAGATCAAAGCCAACCACGAGTACGAGTTGAGCTTGGGCAAGTCATCTTATACCGAATGCTTCAGGGGTACCTTGGGCAAGCGTCTCGCTACCGGTTGCGGTCTTCAAGCCTTGCAGCAGCTCACTGGCGTCAACTTCATCTTCTACTACGGTACTTCGTTCTTCCAGAGCTCTGGTATTCAGAATTCTTTCATCATCAGCTTGATCACCAACATCATCAACGTCCTCTCGACCTTCCCAGGTCTTTATATGGTCGAGAAGTGGGGTCGTCGTCCTCTTCTCCTCTTCGGTGCTATCGGCATGTGCATCGCCCAGCTTATCGTCGCCATAGTCGGTACCGCCACCGGCCAAAGTACACTTGTTGCGAACAAGGTTTTGATCGCTTTCGTCTGCATCTACATCTTCTTCTTCGCCTGCTCGTGGGGCCCAGTTGCTTGGGTCGTCACTGGAGAGCTTTTCCCGCTCAAGGCCCGCGCCAAGGCCCTCTCCATGACCACGGCCACCAACTGGCTGCTCAACTGGGCCATCGCCTACGCTACTCCCTACATGGTGGACCCTGGTCCAGGCAACGCGAACTTGGGGTCCAAGGTGTTCTTCATCTGGGGTGGATTCTGTCTGATCTGCACGGCGTTTGTGTATTTCGCCATCTACGAGACCAAGGGTCTTTCGCTTGAACAAGTCGACGAGCTCTACGCAAAGGTCGGCAAGGCATGGCAGTCCAAGGGCTTTGTTCCTACCGTTTCTTTCGCGGAGGTTCAGGATATCGGTAGCAGCGGCCGCAGTCAGTCTTTGGCCGATATCGAGGCCGTTGCTGGACGCAAAAGATCGGTCGCTCACGTCGACCATGATGGATCACCGAACATGGTGCAGAGTGAGAAGTATTGAAGCTTCGTTTGACGAGTACTGTATCTAGCGCATGTATGAACCAGCGCGGAGTTGGACGTAATCATATTATATATACCATCTTTCCATTGTGTATATCGAGTTATCAATCACTCAGATAATACAGAAAGTAGTTCTAATTGGTTGGAACTCAAACATGCACCGAGAGCCCTACAATAAAACCCCTACTACCTGTAATCACCTTTTGGAAATCAACACCTCATCAGCCTTTGTAGAGTACACATACGTACGTACAATATTAGGATCGTCAGCAATCCCCACTCCAATTCCCCATTTCCCACAACGCGGGGTTGGGGAACTTGGGAACAAAAACTTCCCGTCATCAATTGTCCACTCGGCACCTGGCGATGTAGACGCACCACTCAGGTTGGAACACACCTCGTTACTTAAAGTTCAAACTTCGGCCGTTCGTCGTTAGGCCCACAAGGACGGTATACAGTACAACCGCTACGCCAAAAGGAAGCCCAGCCCGGTGTATCTATCCTTAAGGTATGATGTTCGAGGACCTCACTCACCAAACATCGTTCGCTAATAATCTCTCATCACTATCTGATAAACTAACCGGTAGTACGAATACGAGTAAAGTAGACTTTTGGTATGTACTAAGGTAGGTACCCTATGGACGTATGAGTACATGTATGCTATATGCACATCAGAGTTTCACCATCAAGGGAGAATCGGCCCGAATATCACGCAGTTTTGACCGTAGGGCGTCTGTTGGCGGCGGCAGCGGCTGAAACTATAAGGTGGTAGGTAGGTACTTGTAGAACTTAGTACCTTGATTATCCTGAGGTAAAACTCGATCGCGGCCTGTTCAGTTGCTCTTTTTTGTTCATCCCAGGACGAGGGGGTTTCCCGGAGTGAGCAGGGCCGATGAGGGTGGAAGTCAAGTAGTATGTTATTTTTTCTATCGGAGACTAATTAATATTATATAAGCCGACTCGGCATAGGTTTGAAAGTGGCTACAGACCCGCGAACAGTACTCAGAAAACGTACAAACGCTGCCCGTCCTTTTCTTCAACTTTTGGATAAGCTAGGCCTAACTTATCATTCATTCATTCATCAGAGTGAAGAACCTACCGCGATCACATTTATGCCTCGACTACCCGGTCCAGAATTGGAAGCGAAGATGGATCCATTAACATGAGATTGTGACAATTACAATGAAATTGAGATTATGAAATGGACAGAGACAAAAATCAAAAGTTAATGCCCAAAGCTGGAATCGAACCGGCGATCTTCTCATTACGAGTGAGACGCTGATTGATAATTAGAAATGTTGAATGAAATTGAGCTTGGGCAAAGATTTACCGTTACCACTGCGCCATCTGGGCGGACTGCTTTTCCTCGCTCGCATAATGACTACTTAAAGCCTAGCGCTAAGCATTTAGATGAATATCAATGTCATGCGCAAGCCAAGAGGCAGCACACAGAACAGTCTTTTTGAGGATGTTTCCTTACTCATTCTTCAATGGGTTCACAAGAGGTCGTCTTCACACAACCTACGCAACTGTTTACTTGTCTGTCAACAATGGTGTGACCTCATCATACCTATACTCTATCATGACGTTGTGCTGTGAAATATGAATATATCATTCTTTGCTACTGAGGTGCATTTGTCAAATGCCTTCTCTGTTCAGTCATTAATCATTCATCTTGATGCTGAAGTTTCTCTCAAGCCACTTGATCAAGCTGCTGACTCTGCAGCATTCATTGAAGATGTGAAACTCATGAAACATAATGAAAGTGCAGAGACACAACCACTATGACAGTGACTGTGCAACCTTGCCTCAATTCTTGATGAAATGACAAACCTTATGACCTTTTCAATCAGAGTGGTTTTCAAGCCAGTCATATGATTCTGGCTTCTGAGACCAGTTTTTGTCACCCTCATTGCAACTTTCTTTAAGACCTGTGTTAATCTTGAGATTGATATGCAAGGATTTGATTACATTCAGCTCAACTTCAGTCACCTTTGTGAAGAGCTTCAGAAATTAGTTCTGTGTCTTCAGCATCTTTGTCTACACCTAGCTGTCTTATGTTGTTGAATATTCAGTGATGACTTCACAGCTCATGAGAGGATCAAAAATGAGTTAGAGTTCAAGCATATTGCAGCTTCAAGGTTACACACAGTGTTGATCAATTGTAACAATCACTCTACTCATGAAGGTCATAGTTATATCTGTGACATGCTTGCTGAAGTCTCTCACAACATGTGTTGAGGTGTGTCTGAATTCAGAACCACTTTAGCCATCTGTTTACATTTACTCATTGACTGAAGTGTCTTTTCTGCATGTCATAAGCTTCTACTCATGAACATGCAACTACATGATAATGACAATTGAATGGTATACATCACTTACAATCAATGAGATGTGCTCAAGAATATCACTCACTTTATCTCATTTAACACAATTGATTTGCTCAGTTGTCAGAGCTCAACATTCATGACTCAAATGTCTGACAGTGTAAAAATCCTTAATCAGTCATGAACAATTGCTGCTGTCACTAAAGACAGATTTTGAGTAAAGACAAATAATAAATCACAATTCTCAGCTGAAGTGATGACAAGAAAAAACACAGACAACAAAGAGTATGAAATTTGTCAGCTGTCACTTAAAGATTGTGCAGTCTTTAGAAAAAGGTCAAGAGTGTCACTTCTTCTTTGAAAGTGAGAGAATCAATCAAATCAGACAATGTTAAAAGTGACTGAATGAAAGAAACTCACAGACACAACATCTGTGAGACTGAAGATGTCAGCTGAATGAAGAATATTAAATGATAATGAAACCAGTGTAATCATGATTCAGACTTGAGTATGCTGTTGCTTTAAAGTCTGAAACAAAATATAAACATAATCTCTTGTTGAGCAAGAAGTGCAGTGACACAAAAACTGAGCACAAGATCACGCACTTGAGGTTGCATTGAAAGAGCATTGAAAGGGTGTTAAAAGGGTGTTGAAAGAAGATCAAGTTGAGGTCAAGTGAGAAAGTAACAGAAGGGTAAGATTGCCTTGTCTGAGCTGATGGCTTCAAACTGAATCAGTCACACAGAATATAAAGTAACTCAATTGTCTGAGCAAAGAGAACATCAAAAACAGAGGGTTTCAACATCATATTTAAAGGTCATCTTTATTTCTGTCTATAAATATGAGTAACAGACCTCATGAACTCAAGATCTTGTATCTTCAGTTCTATTGAACAGTTTTGTTCTCACTTCAATTCTTTTTGCAGTTTCTTATTAAAAGTACAGAGACTGCTTAATTAATATTCTTTTGTGTGTCTGAGCCACAAAAGGTTTGTAATAATGTCACAGATAATGAAGAGTGTTCAAAGTTAACATGAATGCCTCAATCAATACACAATGATCACAAGAAAATCTTGCTGCATTAAGGCAGAACAATCAAGCTATACAATGATAGAAGAAAAGAGTCTCACACTGCTGTCTTAAAAACATTTTGTGTCAATTGACTTCATTTATCACAGGTGCTCATGCAGATTGAATTTCAAGAAGAATTCTTAAATGTTTACTTGATCAGTATTGTGTTCTTTTTGTTTCTTATCAGTAGCTTTTTTGAACTCAGTGCTACTTTGCCTTCAATCATCAGATCAGATTTACCTTTCTGTCAGAGTGAATATGAATGTAGTTCATGTAACTAAGCATGCTAAGCAAGAACCCATATAAGAAGAGCTTCTTTGCACATGAAGACTCTTCAGAGTTAGTCTTGACATCAACTAAGATATATGGTCTCACTCTATCATTAAATAGCCTGTGCATTGTCATACCTCACACTGTCATAAACCTGTTCTGACACCTATCTGAGATGAATAGGTGTGAAACCTTACAATTCTAACTCTTAAACCTCTCTTGATTGACAGTTCATTATGTGACAATATGCAGATGAGAAGTCAACACCATCAAAGTGACAGTCACATATTGAGTTCATCTCATTAAACTTAAAGCTGCGCAGAATCTGATGACCCTCTTGAAGAAAATCTATCTTCAGCTGATTCATTGCAAACAATGCAACATGAGACTGATGATTCTGCATCTACAATACAAGATTTAGACAATGAGTTGAAACAGGCAGAAAAGAAAAGGGATTTGCTTCTAAAGAAATGTCATCTTGTGTCTGTTCAGAGAAAGATTTAAGTGCTGCAAAGTCAAGACACTGATGAGCTGCTTGTTGATGACCCTTCTGACTCAGAGGCTAATTATATCTCTTCTATATTGAAGCACACTCAATTCATAACCTTCATCAAGCGGTCTGCAGAGAACTATCTCAGCACAATGATGTTGAAGAGAAACATCTGCTCAGAGCATTTGAATATCTATACTGAGAAGACAGTATGAGAGCATCTCAACTTTGTACACAGTGCAGAGACAGTGTTTTGCCTGATGCTCAAAAACTTTCTTAAGAATGAAGCAAAGATTCTATATGTTATGCAGTTTCTGATGAGGGAATCATGAGATGCATGATATCAACATCAGAAAACTGTTTCTTTTGAGAATATCTCATGAGAGTACTTCATCAACTATCTTCTCAATTTTGTCAAAGACTTGATGAATCATCAGTTGCATAATGCGCAGACATACATCAAGGCTGTACAGAAGTCAGGTCAAAGTGTGCACACTTTTGCAGCCTATCTCAGCACTCTGAAAGCACAGTTGATGTTATACAATGAGAAACAGCTGATAATGCATTTCTTCACAAGGCTGCAATCAGAAATCAGAAAGATCTTGTTAAATTATCAAGATCTTTTAAACAAGCAAGACAGCTTAATAACCCTGACTGTGCAGCTGAAGAGCAATCTTCACACATCTAACACTATGAAGCTGAAGAAGACCTTTGATGATTCTTGTTCAAGAAATACTTCAGGCCGGGCATTCTCTTCTATTAATCAAAGACTATTTGAGCAAACATCATTGAGACAATAAGATAACACTGATGTGACATCAAGTTCATCTTTCTTTTGCTCAAGAACAAGGCTGAATGTAATCTGTTACTGCTGTCAAGAAAAAGACCATTACTCAAGTGATTGCACAAAGTCAATGAACAACTCAAATAAGATTCACATATTCTCAATGACTTCATCAAAAAAAGAGAACATTATGTCAAGACCTCAATGTTGATACAACAAAGAGTGAAAGTAAAGACTGTGCTCAGCATTATAGCTAAAGAAACTGTTGTCATGAAGACTGATTAAGCACTGAGCATCTTTCTTCTGAATACTGATGCTGAATTCAATGTGATTAGCCAGCGTTTCACTGTCGCAAATGAGATGGTCAAATTGAATGCAAAGATACTGCACTTTCTTCTTCTGAGCAGTTATCTCATCTATTGCTATGAGGCATATCTGATGAAGTATCAGCTAAAAGACAGCTGAGATCAGAAACACAACTGTGAACATGTCTTCTATGCCTTGAAAAAGGATGAACCTGATCTGATAATGAGTCTATCAGCCCTAGAGAAGAAATAAGTTCATATTGACTGTGAGTTGCGCAGCTGACACTTCAGCATCAATTCACAGATGTTGAGCTTAAAAGATCTGAACAAATTTAAAGAGACAGCTGAGGGGCCAGTAACCTGCACTTTTCTCTGAGCTGTACTCAAATTGCTGGCGGTATGCCTGCAAGGCACCGCTACAGCGCCATCTATACCTCAGACATATGCTGACTATGCTGATGTTTTCTCAAAGTCTGAAGCAGAACATCTCTCTGCACATGAGAAGCACAATCATGTTATTGACAATAATGAGAAGAACCCTTCACACAGCCCTTTATACAATTTGTCAGACAAGAAACTTCAAGTTCTACAAAGCTATCTGAATGACACCTTAGTGAAGGGTTGAATTCAGCATTTCATTAGTCTGACAGAGATGTCAGTGTTATTCACCTCAAAGAAAGACAATAGCTTGTGACTGTGTGTCAATTACTGTGAGTTAAACAATATCACTGTGAAGAATTGCCACTCATTGTTGTTGATCAGTGAAATCTTAAACTGACTAAGCAGTGCTAAGATCTTCATCAAGTTGAATCTTAAGAATGTCTATCATTGTATTCACATATGCGTCAGCAATGAGTGAAAGACGGTGTTTTGCACGCGCTACGGTCACTTTGAATACCTGATTATGTCATTTGAGCTAGTTAATGTGCCTGCAACCTTTCAAGCCTACATCAATTGAGCACTTGCAGAACATATGAACTTTATTTGTGTTGTGTATTTGAATGACATCCTCATATACTCACAATCAGAAGAAGAACACGAACATCATGTATGTGAAATACTTGAGCAGTTGCAACACTACAAGCTGTTTGTCAACTTGAAGAAATGTGTTTTCTTTACTGACACTGTAGAGTTTCTGAGATTTATAGTGTCAATCACTGATGTGACAATGAATTTACAACAAATTGACACTATTAAAACCTGGCTGACCCTCAAGACCTTTCAGAAAGTACAAGTCTTTCTAGAGTTTGTCAACTTCTATAGACGCTTTATTAAAGCCTATTTGCGAATTGCAAGCCCACTTACAGGTCTATTGAAAGGCAGTAAGAATGAGAAGAAGACAGGGCTCTTTGAGTGACTGAAAGATGCTGCAAAGGTGTTTGCCTATCTCAAGAAAGTCTTTATGACAGCACTCATTCTTGTTCACTTTGATTCAGAGCTCAAGAACTGAATGAAGACTGATGCTTCTGAACATGCAGTGACAGGAATTTACTCTCAGTTGCAGACGTCAGAGCAGTGACACTCTGTTACTTACTGATTGCAGAAGCTGTTCTCAGCAGAAGAAAGTTATGAGACACATGATCTTAAGCTTTTAGTCATTGTTGAGGCATTTAAGCAGTGACGTCACTACCTTGAGAGAAGTACTCACTCAGTGAAAGTCCTGATGAATCACAATAATCTATGTGGGTTTATGAACATTAAAACATTGAATGAATGACAGACACAATGGGCTGTAAGGCTTGCTGCCTTTGA
>JAABUP010004979.1_pt1 | contig 21035 bp, 22 predicted proteins | sample 5559201 | NCBI WGS metagenome assembly JAABUP01 (sample SAMN10711887, study PRJNA513373) | rock metagenome | isolation source: Antarctica rocks | place: Antarctica
ACCGTCGAGGACCGGGTCCACGTTGTCAGTCGTTCACGGTCCCCGTCCAGCAATCCCAAGCGGGCAGCTCGCATACGACATTGTCCCGCACCCAACCGCCTAAAGACTTTGGCGACACGCCACTAGTCCTGGACTTGCAGTACGACCGGCAGCGATCACATGTGGGACGTGCCCGTGCCTGCGCATTCTGGAACCCGGCCCTACTCCCCCGCGTAACCCATCCCGACGACCTCAACGTCAGCGGCTCACGGCGACCGGGCAGGGTCGCCGGCTAGCCGTATCCGCCATCCTCGAAGCGGAGTGCCTTGCCCGCACCCAGCTGCTCGATGTCCGCACGAGGCTGCTTGGTCATCAAGCTTGCGCGGTCATCGGGCTGCGTCACAACTGCGTGGTCACCGGGCTGCCTGGCCGTGCCGGGCAATCCGGGCGGCACGGGGGCATCGGTTGCAGCCGCCGCCAAGTTGGCGCAGGCGGCTGTCTAGATGACCCAGGAGAGTTAGCTGAGCTAACGGCTCAGTGGCAATGACAAGCGACGCTCTCACGGCAGTTGGCATCGGGCCAGGTCAGACCAGAACCTTCACCGCATGCTCCTTCGCTTTCCCGGACGAGCCCTGGTTGGCGAGATCGAGAGCTACGTCCACAATCATGTCTTCTTGGCCACCCACGAGTCCGCGCCGTCCGAGCTCGACAAGGATCGTGCGGGTGTCGATGCCGTACTGTTCCGCGGCGCGTTCCGCGTGGCGTAGGAAACTGGAGTAGACGCCGGCGTAGCCGAGGGTCAACGTTTCGCGGTCGACCTGCACGGGCCGGTCTTGCAGCGGACGGACGAGGTCGTCGGCGGCGTCCTGAAGGGCGAAGAGGTCGCAGTTGTGCTGCCAGCCTTGAAGGTTAGCAACAGCAATGAGTGGCTCGATCGGACAGTTGCCGGCTCCCGCGCCCATGCCGGCGAGCGACGCGTCGACGCGGGTAACACCGTTCTCGACAGCTGTCACGGAGTTCGCGACTGCGAGCGAGAGGTTCTGATGGGCGTGGATGCCGAGCTCGGTTGCTGGATCGAGAAGGTCCCGGTAGGCGCGAACCCGATCGCGCACGCCATCCATCGTCAGACGGCCACCGGAGTCGGTGACGTACACGCAGTGCGCACCGTAGGACTCCATCAGCTTCGCCTGACGTGCCAGTTCGCCAGCGGAAGCCATGTGGCTCATCATCAGAAACCCGGAGACGTCCATCCCGAGGTCGCGGGCCTTTGTGATGTGCTGAGCGGCAATGTCGCCCTCGGTCGAGTGCGTTGCTACCCGCACGGAGCGGACGCCCAGATCGTGCGCACGCTCCAGGTTCTCGATCGTGCCGATGCCGGGCAGCAGCAACGTCGTCAGCCGCGCGTTCGAGACGACCTTGGCGACCGCGCCGATCCATTCACTGTCGCTGTGTGCAGCGGGTCCGTAGGTCAAGCTGGATCCGGCCAAGCCGTCACCGTGGGCGATCTCGATGGCGTCGACGCCGGCCGCGTCCAGCGCGGCTGCGATGGTCGTGACCTGCTCGCGGGTGTACTGGTGCCGCACGGCGTGCATGCCGTCGCGCAGTGTGACGTCCTGAATGTAGAGCTTTGGGCCGCTGAGGGACTCGTTGTCGCTAGGGCCGCCTGCACTCGGGGCGGCATTCCCGTGCTGGCTCATGCGGCGGCTTCCGCGGGCAGAGCACCGGTCCGAGATGCCTGATCAGCGAGGCTCTCGGCGACTCGTAGCGCAGCCGAAGTCATGATGTCGAGATTTCCGGCGTAGGCCGGCAGGTAGTGAGCCGCACCTTCGACCTCGAGGAAGACGCTGACCTGGGTGCGGTCGCCTGGCTCCAGGCCAGGGTTGAGCGTGTGGGTGTTCTCGGCCCGGCCGATGTCGCTGAACTGGACCTGCTGCTTGAGCCGGTACCCGGGCACGTAAGCGGCGACATCAGCGACCATTTGCTCCACGGACAGGGCGACCTTGGCTCGGGCGACGTCGTCGAGTCGGTCGATCAGGCACAGCACTGTGTCCCGCATCATCAGCGGTGGTTCCGCCGGATTGAGCACGATGATTGCTTTGCCGCGCGTGGCGCCACCGACCTGCTCGATCGCCGCCCGAGTGGTCTCGGTGAACTCGTCGATGTTGGCTCGGGTCCCGGGTCCTGCGGACTTCGAGGCGATTGACGCGACGATCTCGCCGTAGTGCACCGCAGCGACCCGGCCCACGGCCGCGATGATAGGGATAGTGGCCTGACCGCCGCAGGTGACCATGTTTACGTTAGGCGCGTCCAAGTGCTCGCCTAGGTTGACTGGCGGCACCACGTACGGGCCGATCGCGGCCGGGGTCAGGTCGATCAGCTGCTTGCCCAGCGGCGCAAGCTTGCCCGCGTTTGCGATGTGCGCCTTCGCCGACGTCGCATCGAAGATGATGCGGATGTCGCCGAAGCCCGGCATTGCCATCAGCCCGTCGACGCCATCGTGTGTGGTGGGCACCTGCAGGCGCTTTGCTCGGGCCAAGCCGTCGGAGCCGGGATCAATACCGACCATTGCCCCTACATCTAAAGTGTTGGACCACCTCACGACCTTCATCATAAGGTCGGTGCCGATATTGCCGGAGCCGATGATGGCAACTTTCGTCTTGCTCATGAGTGTCCTCGGCTTTCATGACTGCGCATATCTTGGGGCCGGTGAGCGTGGTGCTCTAGCGACGGATCAGTGTAGGAACGCCGGCCGGTCACCTCACGACGCGAGCTTGTCGACGGCACGGAAGATGGGTCCCTGGTTATCGGCGAGGTCGTCGAGGATGTCAAAATGATGGCGCGGAAGTGCCATCAGCTCGACGTCGAGCCCGGCCTCCTTGCAGCTGTCATGATAGTCGATGCTCTGCCGACGGAACTCCTGCGTCTCCTGGCTGCCATACATGACTGCTAGCGGAGGAATGGACCTGGGGATATTCAGCTGCGGACTGAGGCGAGCAACGTCCGTCTGATTCAGTTGTAGCCAGGGTGCTAAGAACGTGTTTGGCAATGGTCGCAGGTCGAAGACGCCACTGATGGCGACGCCTGCTTTGACGACGTCCGCAGGCAGTCCGTAGTCCGCCTGCCAGTCGGTGGCCAGCACTTCGGCCACCGCGTGTCCCCCAGCGGAGTGGCCGGTCACGATGATGCGCTGGCGGTCGATGCCAAGCTCCTCGGCGTTGCGGTAGATCCACGCGATAGCCGCCCGGTGCTGCCGGACAATCTCACCGATAGTCACCTTCGGGCAAAGAGCGTAGTTGGTGACGAAGGTGGAGTAGCCAGCCGCCACTGGTCCGTCGGCGAGGAAACTCCATTCTTTGCTGCTCGTTATCCGCCAATAACCTCCGTGGATGAAGACCATTGCCGGTCCTCCTTGGGTCTCCGCGCGGAATATGTCTAAGTGTTCCTCTACAGTTGGTCCAAATGGAACGTCGAGCGAGCAGTCGAGAGTCTCACGGGCCATGGCGCTTCGTGATATGTAGCTCTCGATGTACTTCGGGAAGTCCGGCACGTTGTCATCTAGATTGTACTGCGCGTCCAGTTCCTCAATGCTGGCGAAGTCGCGGTACAGGGCGAAAGACATGACGGCGCCTCCAGGGGGTTGGAAGGAATACGTTGGCGGGGAGATCGCTATAGTTGCATGACGACAGCCTTGGCCTCTGTGAAGAAGTCACGGCTGTAGGCTCCGCCTTCGCGGCCGATGCCCGAATCCTTGTACCCCCCGAATGGGGCGCGCAGGTCCCGAACGTAGAAGCAGTTGACCCAGATTGTCCCGGCCCGAAGTGCCCCCGCGACCCCGTGCGCTCGGGCGAGGCTGCGGGTGAAGAGCATGGCGTTCAGCCCGTATTGCGTGTCGTTGGCGAGTTGCACGGCTTCCGCCTCGTCGTCAAACGGCTGGATCACCACCACTGGCCCGAAGATCTCCTCTCGCGAGATCCGCATGTCCTGCTTCACGTCGACGAACACGGTCGGGCGTACCGACCAGCCGTCGCCGACACCGCCCGTCAGAAGTGTCGCCCCTTCGGCCGTCCCGACGTCGAGGTACTTCGCGACTTTCCGAAAGTGCTCCTCCGAGGACAATGGCCCGATCTCGGTGGCCTCGTCCATGGGGTCGCCAGCGCGCATCGCCTCGGCCCCAGCGGTAAACCGCTCGACGAACTCGTCGTACACGCCGCGCTGGACGTAGAGCCGAGAGCCCGACAGGCACACCTGCCCTCCGTTGAGGTAGATCGCGCGCAGCGACCAGTCGACGGCGTTTTCTAGGTTGGCGTCGTTGAAGACGAGGTTGGCGCCCTTCCCGCCAAGCTCAAAGCTAACCCGCTTCAACGTGGATGCGCCAGCGCCCAGAATGGCCCTCCCAGTCGCCGTTTCTCCTGTGAACGTCACCAGGTCCACATCGTCGTGCCTGGTCAACGCTTCTCCGGCCTTTCCCGGGCCGAATCCTTGGACGACGTTGAGGACCCCCGGCGGGATCCCGGCCTCGAGTGCCAGCAGTCCGAGCCGGTGGCAGGACACGGGAGACTGCTCTGCCGGCTTGAGCACCACGGTGTTGCCGAAGGCAAGCGCCGGCGCGACCTTCCACGTCCCCTGCATAAGAGGGAAGTTCCATGGAGAGATTGCCGCGGCGACACCGACCGGCTCGCGCGTGGTGTAGATGTGATGGCCGGGCGTTCCAGGTAGCGTCTCGTCCCCGCAGAAGCGGGCGTAGTCGGCGAAGAACCGGAAGTTCGCAGCCGATCGCGGAATGTCGGTGCCGCGAGATTGGCTGATCGGCTTGCCGATGTCCCGGGTGTCGATCTCGGCGAGCTCGTCGCGGTTGGCGTCGATGAGGTCGGCCAGGCGGTGCAGTGCGATGGCACGGTCGGCCGGCGTCATCCGTGGCCAGGGGCCATCCTCGAACGCCCGCCGGGCGGCGGCGACCGCAAGCGACGCGTCCTCCGCCGAGCCGCTAGCCACAACTGCCCATGCTTCGCGCCGCGCCGGGTCGATGGACTCGAAGCACTCGCCGTCGAGACTTGCGCGCTCCTCGCCGTCAATGACGTGGGGAATGTCGATCATTGTGGTCACGCCACACTCCTCAACCATTCGGTCCAACTTGTCTAACCGGCGGAGCCGGTCGCCATACGCCTTCTGTCTAGGCGAGCACGCCGCCAGGGCGCCGAGTGACGGCGACGGCCCTTGCACGGCAGTTCGTCATGGCCACCCGTGCTCCAGGCCCGGCCCATAACATCGCTGTCGGTGTCCCCACCGTGAAAGACGTCGACGGCTGCCGGTCGTGGCCGGTAAGGCTCTGACACCATGTCCTGCCGGTCAGTTCCTCGGTAGCCAGATCGACCCCAGCGAGGTGAAGTGGGCAGCTATACCTACATCTCGCTCGACGAAGACTGCGTCGGTCATGCCGCCTGTCAACACCAGCCAGCCTGCCTCGAGCCCAAGGCCGCGCTCGCCAAGAGAGTTAGCCGCGAGCGCGAGCGCGGCGCCCGGGTGACCCTGCACCTCGGCGCCGGTCGCAGTATCAACCACCCGTCCTCCCACTTGGAGCAGGGCGGCTTCGAGTGTGAGGTCCAGACCCACCGGTGAGACTGCGACCCCTCCGACCGCGAAGGCCGCCGACGAGGCATTGTCGGCGATGACGTCCGGCAAGGTGAAACGGAAGTCCTTATAGCGGCTGTCGATGATCTCTATGCCGCCGACCACCGACTCGACCGCAGCCATCGCCACCGCTGGCGTGACGCCCGGGCCGTGTAACGGTCGGCCTAGTACGAAGACGATCTCAGGTTCGGCTCGCGGGTGGATCAACTGGTCCATCGGCACCGGCGTACCCGGAGCCATCAGCATCGCATCCGTCAACCAGGCCGTCAGCGGCGAGCTGATACCCATCCGTTGCTGCTTGGCGCGGGACGTCAGACCAAGTTTCACCCCTACCACCCGCTCACCCGCCTCCTGCTTGTGGCGGAGCACCTCGTCTTGAATCGCGTAGCCGAGTGCTACGTCCAACTCGGGCCACTCCTCGCTCAGCGGGCCGCGATCGCGACGCCCGCGCTCTGCAGCTAGCAGCTCTGCAGCAGCGCTGGCGGTCGTCCAGGTGGTCACAGCACAACTCCGGGCTGTGCCTCGAACGGGTGACCGCGCCCAGTCAGCGACGGCAACGCGACGCCCACCATCTTTTCCTTGGTTTCCTTGGGGCTACTGACGTCGCCGGCTTCACCCACACGCTGCAACAGCTCACTCGCCGGGAGTCCGCCAGCCGCCTCGGCCCGATGGGCATGCTGCAGGAAGCCTGACCAGACGCCCGCGTCGTTCTGCTCTATGGGTGCCCATGCCCGCACCCTGCAGGAGACTCCCAAGAGGTAGCAGCGGGTACCGTTTCTTGCGCTGGCCGAGTCCATCGCGGCGGGCGCTGCACATGGCGCGACGACAGATGAGGGCACCCCCCCGAGCGGCGCGCTACACGCGCCAGCGCCGGCGGCAAACAGCGAAGCGGTGGCTGCAACAGGTGTCATGAGCTTGCCCTCGCAAATTCAATGGTGACCGAACCCAGCGCGGCGAAGGTTGCGGTCCAGGTCTGACCAGGCTTCACCGGCTGCGCCGCCATCACCGAGCCCGGGAGCACGATGTCACCTTCATGCAGTGACATGCCTCGAGCGCCTAGTGTGTTAGCGAGCCACACCAGCGCGACGAGCGGGGAGCCAAGGACTGCGCCGCCGGCTCCCGTCCCGACGAGTGCTCCGTCCGCCGTCAGTGTCGCGCCGACGAGTCGTAGGTCGTGAGCCGCCACCGAGGTCGGCCGGCCCCCTAGCACGAAACCGGCGCTAGACGCGTTGTCCGCAATGGTGTCGGCGATCGCGATCTGCCAGTCGCGCACCCGGCTGTCGATGATCTCGAGCGCCGGCAGCACGAACCCGATCGCGCGCGCAGCGGCGGCCATCGTGACACCAGGACCCGACAGGTCGCGGTCAAGGACGAAGGCGATCTCGGGCTCGATCCGCGGCTGCAGGAAACCTGAGGCTGCAACCTCGCCGCCGTCGTCGTGCGCCATGTCGGCGAACAGCACGCCGTAGTCGGGCTCATTGACGCTCAACTGTCGTTGCATCGCGGCGGAGGTGAGCCCCACCTTGTGGCCGACCACCGCTCGGCCGCTGGCGCACCAACGTTCCACCTGCAGTGTTTGAACTGCGTAGGCGTCCTCGAGAGAGAGCTGGGGGTGTGCGGCGGAAGGCGGGTCAATGGGGCCGTCTGTGTAGGCCGCCATCAGCCTGGCAGCCAGGTCCTGATGGCCTGATGAGTCCACTCTTGACCTCTCGTTCGCCGGCTATGGCTAGTGATGCCGCTAAGGAGCGTGGGTCGACAGTGACGGGAAGTCGCGGCAACATGCCAGTCCTGCGTCCCGTCCAACGGGACGACGATCGTTAGACGGTAACCGGGTCGCGCTGTCGCACTGCTCGACGCCGTCGCGCCCGCAGATCTAACCGGCAGCCCCCGCAGGCGCTTGTACTCGCTCGACTTCTGTCCGGCAAGGCTGGACAGAGTGATGGCGGCTTGCGCGTGACGGCCTCTACCCTCCCGCTAGCTCCGGTCAATGACCGGCGCTCCTGCTTTGAGCGTTTCAGGACACGCCGGTTGACCCGGCAAAAGGGGGAGACCGTGACCGGTGCAACTGCAGTTGAGCCGCCGCGAACTGACAGTGATGCTGGTCCCGGTCTGCGCCGCAGATGCCTCGGCTTCACAGAGGTGCTTGGCCAGTCGGTGGCCAACGACGGGCCGAGCCTGGCCATCGCCACCGGCGCAGCGCTGGTCGCAACGTCCGCCACAGGTGGGACAACCTGGGTATTTGTAATTGCCACAGTGGCGATAATCCTCGTCGCGCTCAACCTGGTGGCGCTGGCTCGTCGGCTGGCATCGGCCGGCTCGCTCTACGAATACGCTCGGCAAGGGCTAGGCAACCTCGGCGGCTTCGTCGTCGGCTGGGCCCAGTTGCTCGGCTACGTGTGTGGTGCCATGTTCTCCCTCGTCGCGGTCTGGGTCTACCTCACGGCACTGCTGGCTGACTCAAAGGTCAACGTCTCCGCCGCACGGTGGGGAGTATTGACTATTATCGTCGCTGGCCTGCTCGCTGGCCTGCTCGCCTTTCGCAGCATCCGGTTGTCGACTCGGCTCGAGCTGCTACTCGAAGTCGCCTCTGTGGCAGTCATCCTAATCCTGTCTGTCGTCATTCTCGTCAAAAACGGCGCGAACTTCGACCACGCCCAGCTCAAGGCGACTGGCACCGACTTTCACGGGATGGCCCTTGGTTTCCCGCTCGCCATCCTCAGTTTCGTCGGATTCGAGAGCTCCGCAAGCCTTGGGGTGGAGGCCCGACGCCCCTTCTCCACAATTCCACGTAGCATCATGTCCACCGCTGTCGGGATCGGCATCTTCTTCGTTCTTGTGTCCTATGTGCAGGTGCTCGGTTTTGACCGGCACGGCAAGAACATTGCTTCCAGCAGCGCACCACTTAACGATCTCGCCACGGTCTACGGCGTGGGTACGCTCGGCCAGGTCGTAAGCGCGGGCATTGTGGTCAGTGCCTTTGGGATTGCCCTGGCATGTCTCAATGCCGCCTCGCGGGTTGCTCTGACCATGAGCAAGGATGGCATGTTGCCGCCGGTCTTTGGTCGCACACACCTGGTCCACCGCACCCCGTCGCTGAACGTCATGGCCGGCACACTTATCGCCGTCGCAGTTCCAGCAGCTATGGTCGCCGCGCACAAGGACCCGGGACACCTGCTGGAGTATTACGGCGAGTACACCGCCCTCGGACTGCTCGTCGCTTATCTCGGCGTCTGCATCGCCGCGCCGCTGTTCCTGCGAAGGGTCGGCGCCCTAACGCTCGCTGGTGTCGTGGTCGGTGCGCTAGGAGCGATAGCGTCGGGCGGTATGATTCTCGGGCAGATCTACCCGATACCGCCCCACCCCGTCGACCTGCTGCTAGTTGGTTTTGCGATCTGGCTCGTTCTCGGCGTTGTGATCTTCGCTGTGCGTGGGGCGTTTTTGAATGGCCGGCTGATCAGTGCGGGTTCAACGACCGACGAGAACACGGCCGACGCACTCGCTCGCTCTTAACTCAGAAGGGGATCTACGACCAGGCGCTCACCTCGGCGGAGGGCTCAGCAGACGACTGCTAATGATTGCAGCCGCCTCGACGACGGAAGCCCGTGCGGCAGCCAAGACCGACGCAGTGAACACACTGGATGGGCCGGCGACAGACACCCCGCCGACCGGTCGCTGGCCGTAGTCAAGGATTGGGGCCGCAACTGAGGTGCGGTTCTGCTGAAAGGACCGAGAAACGACGTACCCGTTTCGGTTTCCCGCTGCGAGCTCCGTACGCAGCATAGTGAGGTCGGGTACCGGTCGACGTTCCTCAGCGCAGTAGCGGCGAACTCTTTGTTCGACCTCGTCCGGTGGCAACCACGACAATGCCGCTTTCCCACAACCCGTCAAATGGGCGGGCGCGCGCTGGCCGACGCGGTTTTGCATCGGTGAGCGCGCTGGCCGCGGGCTCGCCTCACGGTCAAGATAGACAATCCAACCCTGGCTGAGTTGGCCGAGGTGCACTTCCTCTTCCGATGATCGGATCAGTCGATCAAGAATGCCTTCCGCGGCGCGCACCAAGCCCGTCCTCTCGATGACCTGTCCGCCAAGTTCCAGGAGTAACGGGCCCAACTGGTAACCCGCTGGTGAGGCCTCTAGCAAACCCGTTTGCACCAGGGTTTGGCACAGCGCGTGGACCGTACTGCGCGGGATGCCAGTGCGCACGGAGAGCTGTCGTACCGACAGGACAGCAATAGTTGGACTGAACGCTTTCAACACCACCGTGGCCTTGGCGACGGATGCGACCGTGGAGTCCGCCGACGACCGAGCCTCGAGCGGGGGGACAGTGTCCGCACTCTCAACGCCCGGGGTGACCACGACGTGACCCTAAGCGGCGGAGCAACATGGAGCGTGACTGTATGCGTCCGGCAATACCGGACAGGCGTCTCGCCCCCACAATGGGTAGGCCCTAGGTTCAGCGCCATGTCCCGTGTCTTTCGCATGGAACCTTCCCCGCCGCGCCACGACAGCATGGAGCGCGAGGCGGTTGTCGGCGCCGACCGCGTTCCCGCGTCCGGCGTGAATGGAAGCGGCATCGTCGCGGGCTACCTTGCGCCCCACCCGCCGCACCTCATCTACGCCGAGAACCCGCCGCAGAACGAGCCGCGCAGTACCGGCGGCTGGGAAGTGCTGCGCTGGGCCTACGATGAGGTGCGCCGCCGTGTACGAGCGCTCCAGCCCGACGTGCTGGTGGTGCATGCCCCGCACTGGATAACGATGGTCGGCCACCACGTCAACTGCGTGCCCAACCCGCGCGGCATCTCGGTAGAACCGATCTTCCCGCACCTGTTTCGCTACCACTACGACTTCCGCACCGACGTGGACCTAGCCGAGGCTCTTGTTGAGCGGTGCGAGGCCAACGGTCTGGTCAGCCGCGCGATGCGCGAGCCCGGGGTCCGGGTGGACTACGCGACAATCGGCGCCCTGCACCTGGTCAACCCGGCCTGGGACCTGCCCGTGGTGTCGATAGGCGCTAACAACAACCCCTACTTCTACGCCGATGCCGAGCTGGAGCAAATGGAGGTACTCGGCCGCGCTACCCGGGAGGCTATCGAGGCGACCGGGAGGCGGGCGGTCCTTCTCGCGTCCAACACGCTGTCGCACCTGCACTTCGACCGCGAGAGCGATCTGCCGGAGGACATGTCGCAGGAGTATCCGTTCAACAACCACCAGTACCGCGCCGACATGACCCTTCTCGAGACGATTCGCACAAGGCCGACACCAGCGCTTCGCGCAGCAATCCCCGAGCACATCGCGGCCACCGAGTCGGAGACGAAGTCGGGCAGTCTGACGTGGCTGCTCGCTGCGCTGGACTGGCCGGACACCACCGGGGACGTCCTCGGCTACGGCACCATCATCGGAACCGGTAACGCGGTCGTTGAGTGGCGGCCTAAGGAGCTGGCCCGCCATGGCTGAGCGTGGCGGCATCGTTGCGGCGGCCATGATCCCCGGGATGCCGCAGTTGCTGGCGGACGACCCCGCACCGAGTTGGAAGGACCTGCGCGTCGGTGTCGAGCAGGTGGGGCAACGCTTCCAAGATGTCGGCGTCGAGACCGTGCTGCTGCTATCCACGCAATGGTTCACCGTACTGGGACACCAATTCCAGTTGGACCCGAACCCGCGAGGCAAACGCACCGACGAGAATTGGTACGCGTACGACTATGGCCGGCTCTCCTACGACCTAAGAATGGACACGGAACTTACCGAACACTGGCTGTCCCTGACCCGCGACGCCGGACTACAAACCAGACGCACGCTCTACGAGGGGTTCCCCATAGACACCGGCACCGTCGTAGCCTCCGTGCTGCTCGATCCCGGCCGCCGGTTCACTCTCGCCGAAGTCTCCTGCAATCTCTATGCCAAGGTCGAAAGCCTGTCCACCATCGGGCGAACCGGCGTCGCCGCTGCGACCGCTGTTGGTCGCCGCATCGGCGCCGTCGCGGTGACAGGACTGTCTGCGGGGTTGACCCAGCGGTGGATCAGCCCGAACGAGGACGCGATCATCGATCCGGCACACGACAAGTGGAACCGCCGCGTCCTCGACGCACTAGTCCACGGTCAGCTCGAGGAAGCCCTGAGCATGCGCGAAGCTTTTGCTCGCGAAGCCGCGGCCGACTCACAGTTCCGGGCGCTTGCCTTCCTGGCTGGTACGGGCGCTGTGGGCGGGCCCGCCGAACTGCTCGCCTACGGCCCCGTCTGGGGCACCGGCGCGGCTGTCCTGCACTGGTCCCGCCCCCCTGCACGAGAGGACAACTGATGGCCAACAGCGCAGTCGGATTCATCGAGGCTGAAGGCTTCGTGCCCATCTTCGACGCCGTGGATGCCATTGTGAAAGCGACTGAGGTCACGGTCACCGGCGTTGTGCGCCTCGGCGGTGGACTCGTCGCGGTCGCGGTAACCGGGGATCTCGCGACCGTCGAGGAGGCGGTCGAGATCGGTGAGGAAACTGCGAAGGCCGTATCCGGCACCGTCGTCCGATCAATTGTGTTCGCCAACCCCTGTGACGCCGTCGAGGCAATCGCGGTAAACACCGCCATGCTCGACGGCAGTTGACCGCAGTACGTGAGAACTGCTCGGCAGTAACGAGAAGGAGCGTCATGGCAAAGATGTCCGAGTCGGCGATAGGGCTGCTTGAGACACGTGGCATCGTCACATTGACCGCTGGCATCGAGGCAATGATCAAGACGGCGGACGTGCAGTGCATTTCCGTCGAGCGGGTATCCAGCGGATACTTCGTGGCGGCTGTCCAGGGCTCCCTCGCTGCGGTCCGGCAGGCGGTCGACGCGGGCAGCGCTGCCGTGAAGCGGTACGGCGAACTGCGTGCGGCGCAGATCTACCCCAAGCCCGCCGCTGCCTCCGGCCAGCTGCTCGAGACGCGCCGCAGCAGTGAGCTACAGCGCACTGTCCTCGAGCTGCCGTCGGCGGACCGCTGATGCTCCTCGGCAGAGTGACTGGCCGGGTCTGGTCCGACCGCCAGCTCCCAACGCTAGCCGGCCGCCGATTCCTAGTGGTGCGCAGCATCGCTGACGGACAGAGCACGGTGGCCGTCGACCTGCTCGACGTCGGCGTCGGCGCGACGGTGCTTGTGACAACCGATGAGGCCGCCGCCGCAGCGTGCGGCGTCTCCTCGGTAGACGCGGCCGTAGTGGCGCTGGTGTCTGACTATGACGACCTGAGCGGTACTCCCGCCAGCGGAGTGGAGGTAGGTCAGTGAGCGCTCCGATGCTCTGGATAGGGGAAGGACAAGCCCCAGACGCGGCGGTGGCCGGCGGGAAGGGACACGGGCTCGGACTGCTCTGCGAGGCCGGCTTGCGGGTGCCGGAAGCGTTCGTCGTCCCCACCCAGTGCTACCGCGCCGCGGTCACCACCGAGCTGCAAGCTCAAATTGACGCGGCCATCGCCGCTCTACATCCAGAGAGCGACCTGGCAGCGCTCGATACCGCGACCGGCCGACTGCGCGCACTGGTATTCCAAGGGACCGCCGGTCATCAGTGCGAGGCCAACATTCGAACGGCGTACCACCGGCTGTGCGAGGTCACCGGCACGACGGACCTGCCCGTCGCGGTGAGGTCGAGCTCGGCCGCCGAGGACGCTTCGGACAGGAGTTTCGCCGGCGAGCACGACACTTATCTGTGGGTCGTCGGCGAGGACGACGTATGCGAGCAGGTCCGCCGCTGCTGGGCCAGCTTGTACACAAGCCGGGCAATTTCTTACCGCGCCCAAACAGGGGACGCGGCGACCACGAGCGACGACGCCATGGCGGTGGTGGTTCAGCGCATGGTTGACGCCCGCTCCGCCGGTGTCTTCATGACTCTGAACCCCACGAACGGGGACCGGTCAAAGGTGGTCATCGAGTCCGTCTGGGGCCTGGGTGAGCCGCTCGTCAGCGGAACAGCAACCCCGGACCGCTACACCGTGGACAAGGTGACCCGCGAGGTCATAGCCAGGGTCATCGTCGACAAGCCGACTCGCGCGGTCCGTGACCCGCTAAGCGGGAGAGGGCTCGCCGAGGTCGAGGTCGCCGGGCAGGAACGGCAGGCTCCGTCGCTCACGAATGACGAGATCAGCGAACTCGCACGCATCGCCCGCGTCGTGGAGAAGTTCGCTGGTTGCCCCCAGGACGGTGAGTTCGCAATCGCCGGCGACGGCGGCAGCGAGCAGGTCTTCCTGGTTCAGGCACGACCCGAGACCGTCTGGTCTACCAAGACCCGCCCCCCGGTGAGCACCGGCGGCGACGAACTCTCGCGCATCATCAGCACCCTCACCCGCACCTCCCCCGGCGTCTGACTCCGAAGAAAGGTAAGCCAGTGGCCGAGAAGTCGTTTCCGAGCCCCTTCGACATCCCGACCCCAGAGGGCGCCGAAGGCTGGGAGTCAATGTACGACTGGTACCACCTGTTCGGTGAAGACCGCCGGCAGGCAGACGAGAATAAGTTCTGGTTCCAGGACGCCCTGCACCACCCGTACGTCATCTACCCCTATGACGAGATCCAGTGTGAGTGCTGGTGGCAGGCGCTCGGAGCGATGAACACGCGGATCTTCGCACTGCCACCTGCGTACGGCCTCGAGCAGCGAATCCTCAACGGTCGGCTCTACGTCACTCCCGTGCCCGCTCCTCCCGCGGACATCCCAGAACGCGCCGAGGCCTTCGGCGAGCGTGCCGGGCACTACTACGCGAATTGGGACGAGATCTACGGACAGTGGAAAGGCAAGGTCCTTGATCGGTTGAAGCTGCTGCAAGGGCTCGACTTCGCCCCGCTGCCTGACCGCGAGCCACTGGAGACGGTTCTGCAACACGTCGGGCACTCTGCTGGATTTCGCTGGGAACGCGACTTCTCGACCCTGGTCACGACCATGTACGAGACTTACCAGTGGCACTTTGAGCTGCTGAACATTGGTTATGCCGCCTACCTGACCTTCTTCGAATTCTGTAAGACGGCGTTCCCGGGGATTACTGACCAGTCAATCTCCCGCATGGTCGGCGGGCTTCATGTAGAACTTTACCGGCCCGATGACGAACTCAAGCGGCTGGCAAAGGAGGCGCAGCGGCTGTCAGTGAGCGAAGTGATTGTCGAGAATGGCGTTCAGGCTGCGCTCCAAGCGCTAGCCGGTAGCCAGCAGGGCGCGGAGTGGGTAGCGGACTGGGAACGCACCCGCAATCCCTGGTTCCAGATCAACAGCGACCCCGGTCATCCCGGCGGAGATCATCGCTACGGCACATGGAACGAGCACCTCGAGATCCCATTCGGCGCCGTCCAGGACTACATCCGTCGGCTCCAGCAAGGCGAAGTCATTGACCGCCCGACCGCGTCGGTGCTCGCGGACCGTGAGCGCATCACCGGCGAGTATCGCGAGCTCCTGAGCACGGGCGACGAAGACGCTTTTGACGACATGCTCGCATTGGCGCGCAAAGTGTTCGTCTATATCGAGGAGCACGTTCTCTACATTGAACATTGGATGTGGGCAACGTTTTGGGGCAAGTCGAAAGAGCTCGCCCGGTCGCTTACCGACATGGGCGTGCTGGCCGAGCCTGAGGACCTCTTCTTGTTACGCCGTTATGAGGTTGCCGAACTCATCTACGACACCGCCTCGGCGTGGGCGACTGGCGCTCCTGGCCGTGGGCGCGCCTACTGGTCGCCCATCATTCGCCGCCGGCGGGAGATGTTCACCGCACTCGAAGCCTGGGAGCCGCCGCCAGCACTCGGTCCGCCACCGGCTGAGGTCAATGAGCCGTTGACCATCATGCTGTGGGGCATCACGACGGCCTCGGTGCTCGGCTGGCTTGACGGAGACGACGCCGCCGACGCCGGAACCCTCAAGGGTGTGGCCGGCTCACCAGGTGTTGCGGAAGGGCCAGTGCGCGTGGTGAAGGCAGCTACCGAGCTAGCCGACATCCAGAACGGCGACATTCTGGTGTGCCCCGCTACCTCACCAGCGTGGGCTCCTGTGTTCTCTAGGGTGGCTGCGACGGTTAGCGATGTCGGCGGGATCATGAGTCACACCGCAATCGTGTGTCGCGAGTACGGTCTCCCCGCTGTTGTGGGGACCGGTCGAGCGGTGAGTACCCTGCGCACCGGGCAGCGGGTAAGAGTCGACGGGGATGCAGGCACCGTGACCATCCTTGACTGAGCGGGGGTCGGCGCCGAAGGACAGTGTCCTGGGCGTCGACCCAAATTCTCCCCTGGCGCAGCGGCGACGTGCCGTCCGCCGCGCCGCTGCGGCCCGGTCGCGAGGGGGGCCGGGCCGGCTGCAGATCACCACTGTGGTGCTCGATCTCGGCGGTGTCGTTGTGCCCACCCTGTTTGAGGTGGTACGCGACCGCGACCTGCCAGGAGGGCCTTTCGGAAACGACGAACGGTACGCCGACGTCGAGCGCGGACGGCTGCAGGAGCGAGAATATTGGGCGGAGCTGAGCCGGACCCGCCCAGATCTTGACATCGGCGACTTCATGCGCACCCGGCTTTTCATCCGGGGTGAGATTCGGGAGATGCTGCGCGAACTTGGCGGCCGAGTGCAGATTGCCGCGCTCACCAACGACATGGCGCACTGGTTTGGTCCAGAATGGACCCAACGCTTCCCTGAGTTTGCCAACTTTGACCGACTGCTCGAGGCCGCGCGGTCAGGTGTCCTCAAGCCAGACCCGTCGGTGTTCCGGTGGGCGCTGGGAAGGCTCGGCGAACCGCCGGGCGCCTGCCTGTTTGTCGACGACCTCACGGCCAACCTCAATGGTGCGCGCGCCGCAGGCATGCAAACCGAGCTATTCGACGTGACCGACCCGGCCGAGTCGATCACGCGGATCGTGGCTCGACTGGGTCTGCAGGCAACGGCCAGCCCGCCGCGGGTCTTTCGGCAATGAGCAGCGTGCACCGACGCGTCTTCTCGGCCTACCGCGAACCACCCGGAGGAACCAGCATGACTGGCATCGATGTCCCGAGTCGGCTGCACGTGCTCGGTCTGCAGTTACCGCAGTTACGCCCGAAGGCTGGCAACTACCTGGGCCACCGCGTGGTGGGGGAGCTGCTGTTTCTTGCGGGGCAGGGCGCCGATGGCTGGGTTGGCCGGGTGGGCGCCGACCTAACCGCCAAGGAGGGGCGGCAGGCCGCTCGCGACTGCATGCTGAACCTCCTGGCGCAGACCGGGGACGCCCTCGGTAACGACTGGTCCAGAGTTGTAAACGTCGTGAAGGTTCTTGGCTTCATCGCCTGCACCGAAGACTTCACTGATTGCCCTGCAGTACTCGATGGCGCGTCTGACCTGTTGGTCGACGTGTTTGGGGAGTCCGGTCGCCACGGCCGCTCGGCGATCGGCGTGCAGTCGTTGCCCCTCGGATTTGCGGTAGAGATCGAGATGGTCTTGCAGATCCGGCCGGCGTAAACGAACCAGAGACGGAAGCGGGCCGCAGTGAACCTGATGCTTCACCTAGTACGCCACGGTGAGACCTTGAGCTACGACGATGATGCCGGGCTCACCGAACTCGGGCTGCGCCAGGCGGAGCACCGGGGGCGCGCGCTGTCGTCTCTGGTTCGGGACGGGGCGCGGATCGGCGTTGTGTACGCCCCGACCGAGCGCGCGCGCTCCACCGCCGGACAAGTAAGCCACGCGCTACTCACCGCGGCCACGGAAAGCGGGAAACGGGTGGAGATGGCGGCTGGCTACCCCGACGAGGGTTTCGGGAACGTGTCGCTGTGGGTCGACGGTAAGGCAATGGAGCCCACACAGACCCGTCGGTTACACCTGGCTCTTGTCGAAACAGGCGGCCCCGAGCCCGGTTGGGTCACCGAGGCGAGCCGTTTCTGGGCGGCTCACACCGCCACGGGCGATGCCATGACCTTTTGGTTGACGACGCCACTGCTGTGGCACGAGCCACCTGGGGCGGTCGTCTATCGCATCCTGCAGGCGGCACGACGGCACGCCGAGGCTGCCGTGCGTCCCGACCACCTACTCGTTGCCACGCATTCCGGCTGCATGCGGGCACTGGTCACATGGGCGGCCGGAGTCGACCTCGGCGAACCCGAAAATGCTGAGGACGTCACGCTTCAGGTGGACGGCGACCTAGGTTCGGTGGAGTTCCGTCAGAACCATTGGCAGGTGCGCTTCCCGACGGAGCCACCACCCCCATGGTTTCAGCCCGTGCGCACTCCCGCTGGCCAGCCGCCCTCGTAGAAAGGCGTATCGGTGTCTCGGTGGCGCAGGTCCTGCGTCACCGGACGCCGGCCCCGCCCGATCATTAGCTGTCGCCATGATTCAATCCGCACGACCGGTGTTCTACCGGCCGACCGACAACGACGAAAGGTCCATCGAATGTCCGAGGACTATTCAATCCGCCCCCTGTGCTACGCGCACGTGGACTTACCGCGAGAGTTCTTCGGCGGCGTGCCGATTCACAGCGGCGAGGGCCTGGGGCAAGCCCCCATGCTCTACACGTTGTTGACGCACCGCGAGGCGACAGGGTCGGCGCACCATTACCTCGTCGATGTCGGGTTCCGTGCTGAGAAGTGGATTCACCGATTCGGCTTCTACGACTACGAGAACCCCGAGTCGGTGCTCGACAAGGTCGGCGTAACGCCTGAGCAAATCGAGAAGGTCTTCCTGACACATATGCACTTTGACCATGCAAACAACCTCACGTCCTTCCCGAACGCCGAGGTGTACGTGCAGTGGGACGAGTACGTCGGCTGGACGCGAGCGCTGGGTCTGCCCTCCCCGTACACCCCGCTAGGTGCCGAGAGCTGGATAACCTCATCCTTCGACCGTGAAGACTTCCTGATGTACGGCGGCCTGCTGCGCGACCAGCGGCTGCGGTTCATTGGAGACGGTGACGAGATGGCGCCGGGAATTCACGGGCACCTCAGTCGCGATGGTCATACCTTCGGCACCCAGTGGGTGAGTGTCGACACCCCCGGCGGCCGGTTCGTCTGCGCCGGCGACTCGGTGATGTGGTACTCGAACGTCGACGAAATGTGGCCTAGCGGCTACACGAATGGCAATACCTATAACATGATGATGACCTACGCCGCAATCCGAGAGCACCTCTCGGGCAGCCTGGAGAACCTTGTCCCGGGCCACGACATCGAGGTCTTCCGACGCAACAACGCCTGGAGCGTGCGTAACAACGAGGTAGCCGAGATGCGGCTCGGCACTTGGGACTCAAGTCGGAGGCCCGTCAACCCTTGAGAAACGGCGACTAGTACCGCGGCCGTGAATCTTTGCCTCGTTTCGCGGCGCGCCGGGGAGGGTCCGGCTGCTGCTGGTTGATCAGTTCGAGGCTGGTGCTGTTTCTTCTGACTTCCCCCAGGAGGACGGCGATGGCCGAGCGGGTGACGGTGCGGGACATCAGTCTCGATGAGGGTCAGCGGTTGCTGCGGATGGTGCGCCGGTCAGCCGGGTCGGTGGTGACCTGGCGCCGGGCGCAGATGGTGCTGCTGTCGGCGCAGGGCATGGACGTGGCCGGGATCGCAAAGGTGACGTTCACGAGCGACGACAGGGTCCGGGATGTGATCCACAACTTCAACGCGGACGGCTTCGACTCGCTGCGGCCCAAATACGCCGGAGGCCGTCCACCGACGTTCACCTTGGCGCAGCGGCAGCAGATCAAGAAGATGGCGCTGTCCCGGACGGCGGATCACGAGTTGCCGTTCTCGACCTGGAGTCTGGCCAAGCTGGCGGACTTCCTGGTCGCCGAGGGGGTGGTCGACGACATCAGCCACGAGGGCCTGCGCCTTCTCCTCCGCGAGGAGGGCGTGTCCTTTCAAGCCGTGAAGACGTGGAAGACCTCGACCGACCCGGACTACGAGACGAAGAAGAACCGGGTCCTTGAGCTGTACGCAATTGCCGACGGCAGGGCTCAGCCAGGATCGAACGACCCAACCGTCGTGTTCTGCATGGACGAGTTCGGCCCGCTCAACCTGCAACCCCATCCGGGGCGGCAATGGGCGCCGCGCGTGACCGGATCCGGATCGACCGCTGCACCACGTCGCCGGCGGCGCCGCGCGACCTACACCCGCCCGCACGGCGTCCGGCACCTGCTCGCCGGCTACGACCTGTCCACCGACCGGCTCTACGGCCACGTCAAGACCCGCAAGAGCCGCACCGAATTCCTGTCCTTCTGCCGCTACCTCCGCAGCCTGCACCCCGCCGACGTGCGGATCGCGATCGTGCTCGACAACTTCAGCCCGCATCTGTCGACCACGGCCGACACCCGGGTCGGGGACTGGGCGCTCGCGAACAACGTCGAACTCGCCTACGTGCCGTTCTACGGCTCCTGGCTGAACCGGATCGAGGCCCAGTTCGCCGCCCTGCGCTACTTCGCCCTCGACGGCACCGACCACCCAGACCACACCGCCCAGGCCAGCATGATCCGCCGCTACATCGCCTGGCGAAACCGGCACATCACCGACCCCCGACTCCGCAGAGTCATCCGACGAGCCGAAACGATCAAGCGGGCAAAGGTTGCTTGACGCGGTACTAGTTGCGCCGCCGCCGACTCCGTTTCGGCTTGTCTGCCCCCGATTCGGCCGGCACAGGTTCGGCCGGCACCGATTCGGCCGGCACCGATTCGGCCGGCCCCGGTTCGGCCGGCACCGGTTCGGCCGGCACCGATTCGGCCGGCACCGATTCGGCCGGCCCCGGTTCGGGTGCTGCTGGTTTAGCGGCTCTTCGCGGTGAAAGGTGATTGATCTTGGTGGGCGCTCGTGTAATGAGCTAGCACGTCTGCGGGGATGCGGCCGCGGCCCGAGACAGGCACGCCGTTCTCTTTCGCCCACGCCCGGACCGCCGAGGAGCCAGCAGCTGACGGCCGTCCCGGATGAACCCGACCGGTCCCGACGCTCGCGTTGCCCCGGCCAGTGCTGCGCGCTGCGGCGATGAACTGCGCCAAGCTCTGCCGCAGATTGCCGGCATGCTCGGCGGACAGGTCGATCTCATAAGACCGCCCGTCCACCGCGAAGGGCACTGTCTCCACTGCCGTGGAGCCGTCGATGTCGTCGGTGAGCCGGACGATGGTGGTGCGTGCCAACGAAATGCCTCCGGGTCGCGTCACTTTCCTGTTCTTCAGATGATGGCTACCCACTAGCCCAGTCCGGTGCCCGGCGTGTGCAGGAATACGGCAATGGTGATCAGAGCGACATCCACCAGCGCAGACCGCCGACCATTGTCCGACGCGTAAGGCGCCAGCCCGGCCGGGTCCCCGGCCGCACCCAGCAGCGGGCCAAGCCCGAAGGCGGCGCACGCTGCCGGACGGGATTGGTCTGGTGGGACGCTCAGCTGCCGGCGGCGCGGGCTCGTTGGGCGAGCCGGGGTAGGTCGAGAATGACGACGGCCCGGTTTTCGAGCCGGAGCCAGCCGCGGCTGGCGAACTCGGACAGGGTCTTGTTCACCGTCTCCCGGGATCCG
>JAABUP010004980.1_pt1 | contig 21033 bp, 25 predicted proteins | sample 5559201 | NCBI WGS metagenome assembly JAABUP01 (sample SAMN10711887, study PRJNA513373) | rock metagenome | isolation source: Antarctica rocks | place: Antarctica
CCTCGCTCTATGCAGCGTTCCCGGCCACGGAGGCCCGCCGCCTCGTCGGGCGGTTTGAATGGCACTACACGCCCAAGCACGGCAGCTGGCTGGACATGGCTGAAAGCGAACTCAGCGTGCTGTCGTGCCAGTGCCTCTCTCGGCGCATCGCCGACAAGGATACCCTGACCAAGGAAGTCGCCGCTTGGCAGAGAGACCGCAACAAGAAGCACGCCAAGGCAGACTGGCAGTTCACCACCGCCGACGCCCGCATCAAACTGAAGCGACTCTACCCAACGTTATGAATGACTCAGGGTACTAGCCCATCCCAGCTACGGCGCGGAAGCCGGCCTCAGCGGCTCCAAGTGCCGCGTCAATGTCCGGGGCGGAGTGGGCGCAGGACAGGAACATGTTGTGCTTGGGGTGGAAGTACGCCCCGTGCCGCAATGCATCGCCGCAGAAGGCGGAACCGAGCCGCCAGTCGCGGTCGCCCTCGAACAGCAGCGTCGGCATCTGCGCCGGGCCCGACTGGCGGATGTCGACCCCCGTAGCGCGAAGGCGCGTCGTCAGCCCTTCTTGATGCCCCAGAACAGGCTGAACGACCCGCGCGGGATGTTGCTGATGTTGCTGCGGTAGGCCGTCGCCTGGAAGAACTGCCCGAGCGGGTAGTAGGCCGGGTTCTCGAGAAAGCGCGCCTGCAGGTCGCGGCAGATCCGCCGCTGGCTTTCGAGGTCGGGCGCGTCGAACCAGGCGCTGCGCAGCTCTGCCTGCCGGGGGTCGGTCGGCCAGCCCACGAAGCCCGCGCGGCCGACCGCGTTCAGCGACGGGTTCGACCCCGGATTCAACAGGTCGTAGCCGGCCGTGTAGGTGCAGTGCGCGTTCCAGCCGCCCTTCTCCGGCGGCTCCTGGCTGTTGCGCCGGCTCGTCACCGTGCCCCAGTCCAGCGCCTGGTAGTCGAGGTTGATCCCGCTTTTGCGGAACATGTCGGCGCTGACCTCGCACAGCGCGTTGATGGTGGGGAAGTCGGTGGCGGCCAGCATGACCACCTTCTCGCCGCGATACCCGGCCGCGGCCAGGTCGCGCTTGACGCGGTCGTAGTCGCGCGGGCCGGCGAACACCTCCAGCCCTGCGTCCGTCGCCAGCGGCGTGCCCGGCGTGAACACGCCGGCCGGCTGGTGCCACATCTGCGGATCGGTGCCGACCACGGCCGCCATGAAGTCCGACTGGTCGACCGCGCCGAGCAAGGCGCGCTTCACCGCGGGGTTGTCGAACGGCGGATACAGGCTGTTGACGCGCAGGAAGCCGATGTTGCCCGCCCGGTCGATGATCTCCGTGGTGATCGATGGGCTGCGCCGGAGCAGGGGCAGCAGGTCCGCCGTCGGCGCCTCCCACCAGTCGATCTCCCCCGCTTGCAGGGCCGCCGCTGCCGTCGCCGCGTCGGGGATGGTCCGCCACTCGATCCGTTCGATCGTGGCCACCTTCGGCCCGGCCGTGAAGCTCGACCTGCCCGACGGGCGCGGCACGTAGCCGTCGAACCGCTGATAGGCGGCGCGCGAGCCCGGCACCCGTTCATCCGCGACAAAGCGATAGGGGCCGCTGCCGGTCATCTCGGTGACCTGCTGCGAGCCGGGCGTGTCGGCCAGGCGCTCCGGCATCACCGGCAGCATCGTGTTGCTGCCGCGGCCGAGGGCCAATGGCAGGGCGGGAAACGGCTTCTTTAGGCGAAACCGGATGGTGCGGCCGTCCGGGGCGGCGAGTTCGTCCGTAGCCGCCAGCAGCGAGGCGCCGAACGCATCGCGTGACGCCCAGCGGCGGATGCTCGCCACCGCGTCGCGCGCCAGCACCGGGGTGCCGTCGTGGAACATCAAGCCGGGGCGCAGGGTGAGCGTCCACAACCTTCCGTCATTCTCAACGACATGGCCCTCCACCATCTGCGGCTGCGGCTGGTAAGCTTCGTCGAGGCCATAGAGCGTGTCGAAGACTAGGAAGGCATGGTTGCGCGTGACGTACGCCGTCACCCACACCGGGTCGAGCTGGGCCAGGTCGGCCTGCGGGGCAAAGATCAGCGTGTCGGCTCCGGCGCTGCGTGCGAGCCGCGGCGCGGCCAAAGCCGCTGCTCCGGCCATGCCGCCCCTCAGCAGTTCACGACGCTGCACAGGCCCCTCCTGCAACAATGTGATCAGCGATGAAGCATTGTGGGTTGGTGTGGACCCATCTGCGTGAAAGCGCCAGTCTGAAAGATGCCAGCGATTTTCGTTTTGAAATAGGGGACCGGCGGCCTAGGCCAGGGCAACCGCATTTGCCCCTTCCGTCATTGCGAGGAGCGCTTGCGACGTAGCAATCCAGGGCGACGCGCCAAGACATGGGTTCCTGTTGCCCTGGATTGCCGCGCCGAAGCCGGCGCGCAATAACGGGCCCTTTGAGGCTGGAGGCAAGCCGGGCCAAATGCGATTGCCCTGCGGCCTAGGCTTGCTGGCATAGGAGAGCAGCTCATTGTCCAAATGTCCTACGGGGCGCCCTGCACTATGCCGTCGGGTCCTTCTGGGCCGGCAGGGTCCGGGCACGGAGGCTGCTGCCGGCGGCGGCCTCGTAGCGGAACACCGCCGTTTCCGCGTGCGACCGCCGGCCGTGGCCGACTGCCTTTTGCCACCCCGCGCGCTCTTTGTACCCGATCATCTGGATATGCTGGCCGCGCTGGCTGGGTGTCGTTCCTGCGGCTGAGCTCGGCACGGCAGTTGAGCGTGGTGGGATGACCACTGCCACGGGAGGGGCGGGCTGGTGCAATCTCTTTGTGCAGGGACGTCAGTACGTCCTCGAAGAGATGTGGGGCGAGAAGGACGACGACCTGCTGGCCCCGGCCATGGTCGAGCGGTTGCTGCGCACCCATGGCGCCGACCCGAACGCGACGCTCCGGCGCAAGGTCGTCTACCGCTTCCACGCGCGGGTCGCGCCGCGCTGGTCGTTTGGCCGCGTCCACCTTGTCGGCGGCGCCGCGCACCTGACGCCGCCTTTCGCCGGGCAGGGGATGAACAGCGGCGTCCGGGACGCGCACAACCTGGCCTGGAAGCTGGCCGCCGTGCTCGGCGGCCAGGCCGGCCCTGGCCTGCTCGACAGCTACGAGCAGGAGCGCAAGGACCACATCTGGCAGATGATCCACCTGGCCCTGCGCATGGGCCAGGTGATGTCGCCCAGCAGTTGCTCGTCGGCCGGCTGCTGCCGCACCCCCCGGTGCGCACGGCGGCGGGGCAGGACGTGCTGCTGGACGAGGCGCTTGGCAGCCGCTTCGTGCTGCTGCTGCGGTCGGCGCGGCCTGCGGAGGATTTCGCCCGGCTGCGCCAGCCGGTTTGGGACAGGCTCAGGGCGGCGCGGGTGGCGCTGCTTCCGGCCGGCTCCCCGGCCCAGGCCGTCAAGGAGGTCCAGGCCGTCACCGAGGCGAACGACGCGCTTGCTGCCGCCCTGGCGGGTTAGCCGGACTGCGCCTTCCTGCTGCGGCCTGATCGCTACGTCGCGGCGGCCATTCCGCTGGATTGCGCCGACAGCGCGAGCCGAGCGGTTGACGACCTGCTCGCGGCAACCTGGCAGCAGGGCAAGGGCGGCCTGACGGGAACAGGACTACAGGAGTTGGCCGCCTGAGCGGGTCCCCTGGCGATCCTAGCCGGATCAAAGCTCAGGCCGTCCAGCGAGGCCGCGTCCACTCCGGACCAAAGCGCCGCCTCACAACAAGCTCGTCGAGCAGCGGTTCGATGACCAGGCACTCAGCGATGGGGATACGGTGGCGTTGAACGACCTCGTCTGAACGGGGCCACCTCAAAGAGCATGCGTGCCCGACGCGGATCGCCATTCAACTGGTGCCTATGATCATGGCTGTGCTGGATGATGGGTGATCAGAAGTAGCTTGCCGCCATGAACTGAGGGCCTGCGTAGCCGTTCTTGTGAGTACCTCCTGTCAACGCTGGCGGGGTTTGCGATTGCCTGCATATTGGAGCAAAGGCCATGACCTTCGAAACCTGGATAGCTGAGGTTCAGGCCATCGTCACCTTCGTCATCGAGCCCGAGGAATGGCGCAGGTACTACGACGCCAAGCTGTCGCCCCTCGACGCCATCGCGCAGCACCGCACCGACGACGAGGTGTGACTTGGCCCCTATAGCGGGCATCTCCGACCAGTCCAGGCGTGCAGGGTTCCCTCAATGGCAAAGTGCGGGAGAGCCGTGAACTCGGACAAGTTGCCAAGTGGATCGTTTGCCTGAACACGGCGAGGGCGCCGCGGCACAGGAACGAGAATGACGAAACGAGTATGCCGGAGCCACAACCCGGCCTCCAAGGGCACGCCCCCATGTTGGTCCATGCGGCCCTGGATTGCCGCGCCGAAGCCGGCTCGCAACGACGAGTTCCCCGAGGCCGAGGGCAAGACGAGCCAAATGCGATAGCCCTGTCCCGCGCGGGGTGGAACCGCCGCCCGCTTCGGCCAATACTACCCGCCGCAGTACTGAGGAGCTGGCATGACCGACGACCGCATCCTGATCTGGGGAGCCGGCGCCATCGGCGGGACCGTTGGCGCCTACCTTGTGCGCGCCGGGCGCGACGTGACGTTCGTCGATGTCGTGCCGGACCATGTCGCCGCCATACGCGGGCACGGCCTGCACATCCACGGCCCGGTCGATGATCTCACCGTTCAGGCGCCCGCCCTGTTGCCGGCCGAGGTCGCCGGAACCTGGCCGCGCATCTTCCTCTGCGTGAAGGCGCACCATACCGTGGAGGCCTGCCGCGCCCTGCTGCCGCACCTGGCGGCGGACGGCGCCGTGCTGTCGTTGCAGAACGGGCTGTGCGAGACGCTGATCGCCGGGATCGTCGGGCCACAGCGCACGATGGGCGCGTTCGTCAACTTCGGCGCGGACTGGATGGGGCCGGGCAGCATCCTGTTCGGCAACCGCGGCGCGGTCGTGCTGGGCGAGATCGACGGCGCCATGACGCCTCGCCTCGCGGCGCTCCATGCGCTGTTGCAGGCGTTCGAGCCGGATGCGGTCACCACGCCCGACATCTGGTCCTATTTGTGGGGCAAGCTCGGCTACGGCGCGATGCTGTTCGCCCAGGCGCTGGGCGACAAGGGCATCGCCGACTGCCTGGCCCGGCCGGAGCTGCTGCCCGCCTGGCGCGCCCTGGGCGGCGAGGCCGTGGCCGTGGCGCTGGCGGAGGGCGTGGCGCCGCGCGGGTTCAACGGCTTCGACCCCGACGCCTTCCGCCCCGGCGCGACCGCGGCACAGGCGCGGGCCAGCGTCGACGCCATGGTGGCCTTCAACCGGCCCAGCGCCAAGACGCACTCCGGCGTATGGCGGGACCTCGCCGTGCGCAGGCGGCAGACGGAGGTCGACGTGCAGATCGCGCCCATCGCGGAGTCCGGCGCCCGCCACGGCCTGCCCTGCCCGGCGATCCGCAAGCTGGTCGCCATGATCCATGAGGCCGAGCAAGGGCACCGGGTCCTGTCGGACGACAACCTGCTGGAGCTGTTGCCATGAACCTCCGCTTTGACGGCCAAGTGGTCGCGGTCAGCGGCGCCGGGCACGGGCTGGGCCGGGCCATCGCCGAGAGCTTTGCGCGCCTCGGCGCCCGTGTTTTCGGCTGCTGTCCCGGCACGGCGCAGGTCGGTGGGGTGGCGATGGCGGCGGTGGACCTGGCCGACCGTGCCGCCGGGGCCGCCTGGATTGCGGACGTCGAGCGGACGGCTGGCGCCCCGGTCGGCGTGCTGGTCAACAATGCCGGCGGCGTCGCGGGCCAGGTGTTCCATCCCATCGAGGAGGTCACGGACGCCGGCTGGGACGAGGTGCTGGCCGTGAACCTGGGCGCGGCCTTCGCGCTCAGCCGGGCGGCGGCGCCTGGCATGAAGCGGGCGGGACAGGGCCGGATCGTCAACATCTCCTCGGGCGCCGGGCTGCAGGCGTCGCTGACGGGCATCCAGGCCTACGCTAGCGCCAAGCACGCGGTGGTGGGCCTGACCCGGCAGTTGGCGCACGAGCTGGGTCCGCATGGCGTCACCGTGAACAGCGTGGCGCCCGGGCTGATCCCCAGCAACCCCGCCAGCGCCGCGCAGTGGGAGGGCTATGGCCCGGCCCGGCAGGACGCGATGCTGGGCGCCATCGCGCTGCGCCGGCTGGGCACGCCGCGGGACATCGCCAACGCGGTGCTGTTCTTCGCGAGCCCGCTGGCCGATTTCGTCAACGGCCAGGTGTTGCAAGTGGACGGCGGGAAGTAGCCCTCAGCGCACCCGCTCGAACGCCGCGAAGGTTGCCAGCAGGCTCGCCATCTCGTCCGCGCCGGAGTAGACCTTGCGGGCGACCACGGCGGCGAGGAAACCGTGGATGCCGAAATCGTAGTGTTCCAGCACGTTGCCGATGCCAGCCGCAGTGATGGCGCGGCGGTATGGCGGCGCCTGCCCCGGCGCCGTACCCAGTCGCGATCCCGCTCATGGCCGCCCCCGCCCTGCAAAGGAGCAGGCCACCGGCAGCATTCACGGCCGCGCAACCTCTTTCCAACCCGTGCCCACTCGGCGCAAGATCGCCGCCTTGCAAAATGGAGCTTTGGGATGAGCGAGACGAGGCACCCGGACGGCGAGCCCTGGCAGTGGACGGAGGCCACCTGGCGCCGCATCGTCGGCCGCGCCCGGGCCGGCCGCAGCCTGGCGCCCAAGACCTGGCCGGGCGGTGCGCGCTGCGCCGTCGCGATCTCGTTCGACGCCGACCACGACACCATCCCGCTCCGCGACGGCGACGAGAGCCCGATGCGCATCAGCCAGGGCCAGTACGGCAACCGCCAGGCCGTGCCGCGCATCCGCCGGCTGCTGGAACGCGAAGCCGTCCCGGCAAGCTTCTTCTACCCTGCTGTCTCCGCCCTGCTGTATCCCGACGAGGTCCGCGCCGTCGCCGCCGACGGGCACGAGATCGGCATCCACTCCTGGATACACGAGGCCAACACCACCCTGCCGCCGGGCGTGGAGCGCGACCTGACCTTCCGCGCCGCCGACACGCTGGAAAAGGCCGCGGGCATCCGGCCGGTGGGAATCCGGACCGCAAGCTGGGACTTCTCGGTCGACACCCTTTCGATCATCCGCGAGCTTGGCCTGCTGTATGACAGCTCGCTCATGGCCGACGACGATCCGTATGAGTTGGAGGCGGACGGCGAGCCAACCGGGGTGGTCGAGCTGCCGCCCGAGTGGATCAGGGACGACGCGGTCTACTACAACTTCGTCCGCTTCAGCGCGCTGCGGCCCTATACGCCGCCATCGTCGGTGCTAGAGATCTTCACCGCCGAGTTCGACGCGGCATGGGAGGAGCGCGGGCTGTTCCTCCTTACGTTGCACCCGCACGTCTCGGGCCACCGCTCGCGCCTGCCGGTGCTGGAAAAGCTGCTCGCCCACGCCAAGGCCCGTGGCGGCTGCTGGTTCGCGACCCACGCGGACATCGCCCGGTGGTGCAGGGACGACGCCGGCCGCAAGGACGACGCGGGCTAGCTGGGCGTTGGCCATGATCGCCGAGCCGCTGGCCTTCATCGGCACCAGCGACCTCGCGGGCCTGCTGCGCGGCAAGTCAGTGCCGCTGGCCGCGTTGCCCGACCGCATGGGCCGCGGCGTCGGCATCACCCCGAGCAACCTGCTGCTCTCGGTGTTCGGCCCGATCCACGAGACGCCGTTCGGCACCGTTGGCGACCTGATGCTCGTGCCCGACCCGGCGACCCGCACGGCGGTCCCGATGCTGGACGGGCCGGACACCGAGTTGCTGCTCGGCGACTTCCTCAGCACGGAGGGCGTGCCCTGGGAGTGCTGCCCGCGCCACTTCCTCCGCCGCGCCTTGGGGGCATTGGAGGCAGGGTTCGGGCTGAGCATGCTGGCCACCTTCGAGCAGGAGCTCGTCTACACCGGGGTCGAGGAGCGCCCAGGTTCGCCGTACACGCTCGACGCGCTGCGGCGGCAGGGCGCGTTCGGCGGCAGCCTTTTGGCGGCGATGCGGACGGCGGGGATCGCGCCCGACTCCTTTCTCGCCGAATACGGTCCGCGCCAGTTCGAGGTCACGGCCGGCCCTGCCCTTGGCCTCCGCGCCGCGGACGAGGCAATCCTGGTCCGCGAGCTGGCCCGCGCCGTGGCCGCCCGGCTCGGGCACCGCGCCATCCTGGCGCCGATGCTGCGGCCGGACGGCGTCGGCAACGGCACCCACATCCACTGGAGCCTGCTCGACGCCGCGGGCCAGCCCGCCGCCTACGACGCCGCGCGTCTGCATGGCCTGTCGGAGGCCGCCGAGCATTTCTGCGCCGGGCTGCTGCACCACCTGCCGGCGCTCGCGGCGGTCACTGCGCCGTCCGCGGCGTCGTACTACCGGCTGCGCCCCGGCCGCTGGGCGCCGACGACGGTCGACCTGGGCGTGCGGGACCGCGGCAGCGCGGTGCGCGTCTGCCCGGTCGATTCAACGGCAACCGAGGGCGTCGCGGGCCAGTTCAACGTCGAGTTCCGCGTCGCCGACGCTGCCGCCAGCCCCTACCTTGCACTGGGCGCGCTGGTGTGGGCCGGGGTGGATGGATTGCGCCAGCGGCGCCGGTTGCTGGACCACGCACCGGCGCCGCTGCCCGCCTCGCTCGACGAGGCGCTCGACCGGCTCGCGGCGAGTCCGGCCGCCGCCGAGTGGTTCGGGCCGTTGTTCCACGACGTTTATCTCCGGTTCAAGCGGTCGGAGCTGAAGGCGTTGGCCGGGCTGGACCCGGCCACGGTCTGCGACCGCTACGCCGCGATCTATTGAGGGACGCACCATGACGCTCAGCCGCGAGATCGAGATTGACCCGGAGCACGCCGCCCTGCTGCTCATCGACGTGCAGAACTACACCGCCCGGTCGGATGGAGGCGAATACGCGGCGATGGACCCGGCGGCGCGCGACGAACGCTACGGTTGGTTCTTCCATACCCTCCAGCAGACGGCGGTGCCGAACATGCAGCGCCTGCAGGCGGCCTGCCGGCATGGACGCATCGAGGTGCTGTACACCGTCATCGAGAGCCTGACCCGCGACGGCCGCGACCGCAGCCTGGATTACAAGATCAGCGGGCTCCACGCGGCGAAGGGGTCCTGGGACGCCCGCGTGATCGAGGCCATCTCGCCGGCCGAGGACGAGATCGTCCTGCCCAAGACCTCCTCCTCCGTGTTCATCTCCACCAACATCGACTACGTGCTGCGCAACCTCGGCGTCCGCTCGCTGATCGTCGCCGGCGCGCTGACGGACCAGTGCGTCGACAGTGCGGTCCGCGACGCCTGCGACCTCGGCTACCTCGTCACGGCGGCGACGGACGCCTGCGCCACCTTGAGCCAGGAGCGCCACGACTGGTCGCTGCGCAACAACCGCGGCTACTGCCGGCAACGGACGACGGCGGAGCTGGTCGCGGAGATCGAGCGCCTGACGCCGGCAGGGTGATTGCATCCAATACCTGACCAGCAGGAGAGATCGACCTATGCGCCCCTGGTTGCCCGCCGCCGCGGCCCTGCTCCTCGCCGCCAGCGCCCACGCTGCCGGCACGCTGCGGTTCGGGCTGGACTTCGACTTCGACACGCTCGACCCGGCCCACAGCGGCAGCTACATCGAGCGCGCGGTCAACGCCTCCCGCTGCGACCAACTGCTGGACATCGACGCCGCGTTGAACATCGTGCCGGAACTCGCGACCGGGTGGGAGTGGTCGGACGACCGCCTGGCGCTCACCCTGCACCTACGCGAGGGCGTGCAGTTCCAGGACGGCGCCGCGATGGACGCCGAGGCGGTGCGCGCCAACCTCGAACGCTACCGCAACGCGCCCTATAGCTTCCGCCGCGGCGAGCTGAAGCCGGTCGTGGGCGAGGACGTGGTCGACGCCCATACGCTGCGCATCCGGCTGTCCGCGCCCTATGCGCCGCTGCTGGCGCTGCTGGCGAACCGGTCCGGCACCATGCTCTCGCCCCGCATCCTGGACCAGCCGGCGGACGCCATCGCCGCCGATCCCGTATGCGCCGGGCCGTTCACGCTGGTTGAGCGCGTGGCGCAGGACCACATCACGTTGCAGCGGTTCCCCGGCTATTGGAACGCCGCCGCCGTGAGCCTCGACCGCATCGAGTTCCGCATCATGCCGGACTCCACCGTGCGGCTGCTGAACCTGCAATCTGGGCAGCTCGACGTCGCCAACCGCCTCGCTGCCACGGACGTGCCGGCAGTGGAGGCGGACCGGCGCCTGCGGGTGGCGAGGTCGCCCTCGATCGGCTTCGAGATGCTGTCGTTCAACCTCGCCCATGGCCCGGCTGCGGACACGCCGTTTGCGCACGATGTCCGCATCCGGCAGGCGTTCGCAAAGGCGATCGACCGTGACGGCATCAATCAGACGGTGTTCGAGGGCCGGTTCATTCCCAGCAACCAACTGGAGGCACCGGGCAGCCGGTACTGGGACCCCGCGCACCCGGTCCCGCCGCGCGACCTGCCGGGCGCCCGGGCCTTGCTGGCGGCGGCGGGCGTGCCGCACCCGAAGCTGACGCTGAGCGTGGCGAACAGCCCGGCCGACGTGCAGGTCGGCGAGGTCGTCCAGTCCATGGCGGCGGAGGCCGGCTTCGACGTGCAACTGCAAAAGGGCGAGGCGGTCGCGCAGACCGACGCCGCGACCCGTGGGGACTACGAGGCGTCTTTGGTGATCTGGAGCGGACGGCCCGACCCGGACGGCAACGCCAGCATATGGCTGCGGTGCGGCGCCCCGCTGAACTGGACCGGCTGGTGCAGCCCAGCGCTCGATGCCGCCCTGGACCGCGGCGCCTCGGCGGCGGCGGAGGCCGGGCGCCGGCAGGCCTACCATGAGGCGGAAGACGCCTGGATGGCGGCCCTGCCCTACCTGCCGCTCTACCACCTCACCTGGTTCTGGGGGCTGAGCGAGAAGGTTTCAGGCTTCACGCCACGGCCCGACGGGCTGGTGCGGCCGATTGGGCTTTCGCTGCGTCCATAAGGCGCCGTCGGCACCGGTGCCCGGCGGCAACGACATGCCGCGGGCCGGCGAGACGGCCGACGCACCAGGTCAACGCTGGCAAAGCGCTAGAATGGTTTCACGATCACCATGATGACCGCGACGATCATAAGCAGCGTCGGCACCTCGTTCGCATAGCGGAAGTAGCGGTGCGGCTTCAGGTTGCGGTCCTCCAGGAAGTTGCGCCGCCACTTGCCGGCGGCGCCCTGGAAGCCCGTCATGAGGAACACCGCGGCGAACTTCACGTGCCACCAGTTGAACGGCGACCACGCCACGATGCCAGGGGTGAGCACCAGCAGGATGCCGAACAGCCAGGTGCTCAGCATCGCCGGCAGCATGATCTGCTTCAGCAGGCGGCGCTCCATGACCTTGAAACGCTCGCTCTCGACCGATCCGCGCGCCAGGCCGCAGTGGTAGACGAACAGCCGCGGCAGATAGAATATCCCGGCCATCCAGGCGATCACCGAGATGACGTGGAGGGCCTTGGTCCAGGGATAAACGGTGGCCAGCGCCGTAATAGTCATATAGCGGGGGTCATGCAGCCGGGGGTCATGCAGCGGCGCGCATCGCTGTCCGGAACAACGCCGGCAGCTCGGACAACGCCCGCACGGGATGGGCGCCGGCAGCCCGCAGCGCCGCGCCGGGTCCATGCGGATCGAGTCCAATGCACGCCATCCCAGCCGCGAGCGCCCCGCGTATGCCGGGCAGGCTGTCCTCGACCACGATGCAGGCCTGCGCGGGCACGCCCTGCGCCGCCGCCGCCGCCAGGAACACATCCGGAGCGGGCTTGCCAGCCGCCACGTCGCGGGCGCTATGGGTCCGGCCCTCGACGAGCGGCGCCAGGCCAGTGCGGGCGAACTTCACCGCCATCTCCTCATGCGAGGAGTTGGAGGCGACACGGTACGGCAAGCCGAGCGCCGCCGTCGCCTGCAACACGGCGGCGGCACCCGGCATCGGCTCGACCTCGTTGGCGAGGGCCTCGATCAGCCGGCCGCGCAGGTGCTCCACCCAGCCCGGCGGCACCGGCCGGCCGATCTGCGCCGCGACCAGTGCCGGCATGTCGGACAAGCGCAGGCCAATGAACCGCGCCATAGCCTCATCCGGCGTCAACGGCCAGCCCAGCAGGCCAACCTCGCGCGCCGCCACCCGTGCGGCCGGACCCTCGCTGTCGACCAGGACGCCGTCGCAGTCGAAGATGACCAGCCGCAGCGGGCTTGGCGTCACGAGACTTGCGCCAGCGCCGGCACCGTGCTGGACGTGCCGGCGCGGGCGTGCGGGCAATCGCCGAACGGCCGCGGGCAGGTTCGGCCGCCGACGAAGCTGCACAGGCCGGGGCCGCGGCCCATTGTCATGCGGACGAGTTCAGCCAATGCCTCGATGAAGCCGGGGTCGCTGTTCTGCGCCGGGCAGCGGAAGTAGCCGGGCACGCCCTCTTTCTCGGCGAGCTCGCGGTATTCGACGTCGAGTTCCACCAGTGTCTCCGAGTGCTCGGAGACGAAGGCGATCGGCACGACCAGGACGGCGGTCTTGTCGTGCGCCGCCCGCTCGATCTCGACCTCGGTGCTGGGGTCGATCCACTTCTGCGGGGTGGCGCGGGACTGGAAGCAGACGGTGAAGTCGAGGTCCGGCATGTCGAGGCCGCGGACCACGGCGGCGACCGTGCGCTCCACCTGGAACTGGTAGGGGTCGCCGGCCTTCACGATGCTCTCGGGCAGGCCATGGGCGGAGAACAGCACGCGCAGCGGAATGGCGGGGTCGAGCGCGGCGCGGGCCTCGGTGTAGGCCCGGCGCACCATGGCAGCGGTAGCGCGGGCGTAGCCGGGGTCCGAATGGTAGCAGCACAGGGTGCTGACCGGCTTCACCAGCCCGGCCTGCGCCGCCGCCTCGCGCCAGGCAGACAGGCTGCTGCCGGTGGTGGTCGTGGAGTACTGCGGATAGAGCGGCACGAGCACCACCTCGTCCGGGTCCCACGCCTTCACGTCGCGGGCGGCGGCGATGCTGAACGGGTGCCAGTAGCGCATGGCGACGAAGCAGCGGGCGTCCATGTCGGACAGCTCGGCTTCGAGCGCGCGGGCCTGTTCTTCGGTCAGCTCCAGTAGCGGGGACTTGCCGCCGAGGATGGCGTAGTTGGCGGTGGCGGCCTTGACGCGGGCCAGCGCGATGATGCGGGCAAGCCAAGGGCGCACGAAGAATGGCACCCGCAGGATGGCGGGGTCCTTGAACAGGTTGACCAGGAACGGCCGGACAGAGGCCGGTTTGTCCGGCCCGCCGAGATTGAACAGGACGACGGCGATCTTGCGCTGGGGCATGGATGCCAACTTGGCCAGTAAGGGGCCGCAGTCAAGCGGGAGTTTGGCAATCCAGGAATGATGACGCCGGGAACGCTAGACCAGCATAGCCTGCCGTTCAGGCTTGAGGGCGATGCCCTCGTGTTCGAGGAGCCAGCGCTTGCGGTGCAGCCCGCCGCCGAAGCCGGTCAGCGCGCCGTCGGAGCCGATCACGCGGTGGCAGGGCACGACGATCGAGACCGGGTTGGCGCCATTGGCCAGGCCAACCGCACGGACGGCGCTTGGCCGGCCGATGCTGGCCGCAAGCGCGCCGTAGGTCGTGGTGGCGCCAAGCGGGATGCGGCGGAGCGCCGCCCAGACGGAGCGCTGGAACAGGGTGCCTCCGGTCTCGACCGGGATCGCCGCAAGAGCGGCCTGGTCGCCGGCGAAATAGGCGCGCAACGGTGCCGTGATGGCGTCCGGCGCGGGGCTGCTGACCAACTCGAACGCTCCGTAGTGCAGCCGCAGCAGTTGGCGCATCCGGTGCTCGTAGTCGTGGAAGTCGAGGGCACGCAGCCGGCCCTCGGCGTCGCAGGCGAGCAGGACCTCGCCTATGGGGGACATGATGCAATCAAGCTGCAAGCGCATTGGGAGCCTCCATCAGTTCGCGCGGCGTGCGCGCAGTGTCCGCGGCCCAAAGGTGGATGGCCGCATAGGCCCGCCAGGGCCGCCAGCTTTCTGCACGCACCAGAAGGGCGGCGGCGGTAGGGCGCCCGGCGCCGTCGTCCATCGCGCGCATGAGCCCGATGTCGGCGGCCGGGAAAGCGTCGGGTTCGCGCATCGCCCGCATGGCGACGTAGTGCGCGGTCCACTCGCCGATCCCTGACTGCGCCAAGAGCTTTTCCACCGACGCGCCGAGGTGGGGCCCGCGCTCGAACAATTCGGGGTCCGCAGCCGCAGCCGACGCGAGAGCGGCGATCGCGCGCGACCGGGCCACCGGCATCCCGTCGATCCCAGCGCCGGCCAGCGCCTGCGACCGGGGAAACAGGTGCGAAAGGCTGGCCTGGCCCAAAACCCCCGGAAACAGCGGCCCATGCTCGCGCACGATGCGCCCGGCAAGGCGCGTCGCTGCGCCAACACTCACCTGCTGCCCGACAACCGCGCGCACCGCGAGTTCAAACCCGTCCCACGCGCCCGGCACGCGCAGGCCCGGACGCGCGGCGACGAGCGGCGCCAAGCGTGCATCCCGCGACAAGGCCGCGCCGATCACGTCCGGGTCGGCCGCTAGGTCGAACATGCGGCGCAGCCGAGCCACGATCACCGGCAGCGCGTCGAGCCGGGGGAACAGGATCGTCGCGCGCAGCCGGTTGCGGCTCGGCTCGTGCGCCACGGCGACGGTGCCGGCGTGGCCGTCGATCTCGACCGTGCGGACGTAGGTTCCGTTCTCGACGGCCTCCACGCCCGGTATCGCGCGGGCCGACAGGAAGCCGATGAGCGCGGCCCAGTCGTAGGGCGGCCGGTATCCCAGCGAGAGCGTGATCGCCGATCCCGGCGCCTGGTTCCCGTCCGCCCGGCGCAGCGACGCCGGCGGCCGTCCGAACAGCGCCTGGAAGACCTCGTTGAAGCGCCGGACGCTGCCGAAGCCCGCCGCGAGCGCCACGGCGGTCATGGACAGGTCGGTCTCGTGCAGGAGTTGCTTCGCCAGCAGCACGCGCCGGGTCTGCGCGACCGCGGGCGGCGACGCCCCGAGGTGGCGCATGAACAGCCGGCGCAGATGGCGCTCGCCCACGCCGACCCGCATGGCCAGCGCGTCCGAGCCGTCCTGGTCGAGCGCGCCCGTCTCGATCAGCCCAAGCGCACGCATGACGGTGTTCGACGTGCCCAACCAGGCGCCAAAGCCCGGCGCGGTCTCCGGGCGGCAGCGGAGGCAGGGACGGAAGCCCGCCTCCTGCGCCGCCGCCGCCGAGGGCAGGAAAGTGCAGTTCTCCGCCCGGGGGTGCTGCGCCGGGCAGATCGGGCGGCAGTAGATGCCGGTGGACCTGACCGCGATGAAGAAGCGCCCGTCGAAGCGCGCATCGCGTGCGAGCATCGCCTGTCGGCAGAGGGTGGGGTCAAGGTCCATAGCCGGCACCATAGCCCCATTCCAACCTGAGTCTGGCGGTTTCCGGACCTGCTTGAGACTTAGGCGGCGCGGACCTGCCGCACCAAGTCCGCCACGTGCTCCGGCGGGGTCTGCGGGACGATGCCGTGGCCCAGGTTGAAGATGTGGGGGCGGCCCCGAGCGCCGGCCAGCACGCCGCGGGCCTCCGCCGCCAGGGCCTCGCCGCCCGCGACCAACGATAGCGGGTCGAGGTTGCCCTGGGTCGCCACCGTCGCGGGCACCAGCCCGGTCGCGATGGACAGCTCCGCGCCGGTGTCCAGCGCCACGGCATCAACGCCGGTCTGTGCGGTGTAGGCGCCCACCAGCACGCCGGCCAGGCGCGGAAAGCCGATGATCGGCGTGCCGGGATGCCGGGCGCGCAGGGCGGCCACGATGCGGCGGGTCGGCTCAATGACGTGCAGCGCGAACAGCCGGGGCGAGAGCACGCCGGCCCAACTGTCGAACAGCATGACCACATCGGCCCCGGCGGCGATCTGCGCGGAGAGGTACTCAACCGTGGAGTCGACCAGAACGTCGATCAGCGACTTGAACAGGGCGGGTTCGCCGTGCGCCATGCCGCGGATGCGGGCGAAGTCCTTCGAGCCGCCGCCCTCGACCATGTAGCAGGCGACGGTGAACGGGCTGCCGGCGAAGCCGATCAGCGTCGTCGCCTCATCAAGTCCCGCCTTGGTGCGCTGCACGGTTTCGAGGATCGGCGCGATCGCGGCCTCGACCCGGCCGGGGTCCAGCGCCGACACGTCCTGCCCGGTCGTCAGGCGCGGCAGCACTGGGCCTTCGCCGTTCTTGAACTCCAGGCCGTAGCCGAGTGCCCAGGGCAGCATCAGGATGTCGCTGAACAGGATGGCGGCGTCGAAGCCGTAGCGGCGGATGGGCTGCAACGTCACCTCGGACGCGAGCTTCGGCGCGGTGCAGAGGCTGATGAAGTCCCCCGCCTGCCCCCGAAGCTCGCGGTACTCCGGCAGGTAGCGCCCGGCCTGGCGCATCAGCCACATCGGCGGCGGCCAGACCGCCTCCCCTGCCAGGACGCGCAGCAATGGTTTCGTCATCGTTTTCCCTTACCTTAAAAGAAGATAGATTTTAAGAATCTTTATGTAGGGGTAGTAGGGGCTGTGAGTCATGGGGTACCCGGTTATTCCCCAAGTTATCCCCTGACATGTCCACAGCCTCGAACCCTGTCAACTCTTTGCTTTCGATGTGGAATTTTTGGGTTGCCCCATTTCGGCGCACTATGCCCCACATATTATCCCCAGTACCCTTCATTTCATTAGTTATCCCCGCTCTTACGACGCGCCACGCTGCCCAAGCCGCTGAAACCGAGTTATCCCCGCTTTCCACACGATCCACTTCTCCCACAACACGATCCACTTCTCCCACAACACGGGCCACTTCTCCCACAACACGGGCCACTTCTCCCACAACACGGGACCGCCGCACATGAACCTGCACCTGGTGTCCGACGCGACCGGGGAGACGCTGAACAGCATCGCCCGCGCCACCGTCTCGCAGTTCGAGCACGCCTCCATCGTCTACCACCGCTGGAGCCTAATCCGGACCCGCTTCCAACTGCACCGCGTGCTGGAGGGGATCGAGGCTGAACCCGGCCCGGTGCTCTCCACCGTCATCGACAAGGCGCTGCGCAACGACTTGGAGACCACCTGCCTGCGGCTCGGCGTGTCGGTGCTGAACGTGCTGGAGCCGGTGCTGGGGCTGCTGCAGGAGCATATCGGCACCCAGGCGCAGTCGCGGCCGGGGCGGCAATACGTGCTGGACGCGGACTACTTCCGCCGGATCGACGCGATGCACTACGTGCTGGCGCATGACGACGGCCAGGCGCAGGCGGGGATCGCCGCCGCCGACGTCGTGCTGGTCGGCGTGTCGCGCAGCTCCAAGACGCCGACCTCGTTCTACCTGGCCAACCGCGGGGTGAAGGCGGCCAACGTGCCGCTGGTGCCGGGCACGCCGGACCCGCCGGGGCTGGAGGCGCCGATCTGCCCGGTGATCGGCCTCACGCTCGACCCGCCGGCGCTGATCGAGATACGCCGGCACCGGCTGAAGCTGATCGCCGCGGGCAACGACACCGGGCGGGTGCGGCAGGACGCCAGCGACTACGTGGACGTCGAGGCGGTGCGCGGCGAGCTGCTCTGGGCCCGCCGGCTGTGTGCCCGGCGCGGCTGGCCGGTGATCGACGTGACCCGGCGGTCGATCGAGGAAACGGCCGCCACCGTGTTGCAGCTCATGGACGCCTGGCACGAGCGGCGGCGCAAGGAGGCGCTGGCCGCGGCGGCTGCGGCACAGTCTCCGGCATGATCCAGGCACCGTTCCCGCCGCTGGTGCTGGCCAGCCAGTCCGCCGCCAGGGCTGCGCTGCTGGCCGCGGCCGGGCTGCGGTTCGAGGCCCGCCCCGCCCGTGTGGACGAGGCGGCGATCAAGCAGGCTTGCCGGGCGGAGGGCCTCGACGCCGCCGACGCCGCGCTGACGCTCGCCGGGCTGAAGGCGGAGCGAATCTGCGACCCTGACGCTTTGGTGATCGGCGCGGACCAGCTTTTGGTGTGCGGCGAAACGTGGTTCGACAAGCCGGCCGGCATCGACGGCGCCCGCGCCCACCTGTGCGCCCTGCGCGGGCAGACGCACCGCCTGGTTACTGCCGTGGTCTGCCTGCGCGGGGGCCAGGAGGTTTGGCGCCATGTCGCCGAGCCTCGGCTGCGCATGCGCGGGTTCAGCGACGCCTTCCTTGAAGACTACCTGGCCGCGGAGGGCGACGCCGTGCTGGCCTGCGTCGGCGCCTACCGGCTGGAGGGGATGGGCATGCACCTGTTCGACAACGTACAAGGTGAGCACGCGGCGATCCTGGGGCTGCCGATGCTGCCGCTGCTGGGGTTTTTGCGCCAGCACGGCCTGGTCCTCAGCTAGCGGACGCTTTGCCGGGCTGGGCCGTATGCGATAGGGTCGGCGGCATAGGCCAATCATAAAAGGGGTGAGGGATGGCGGTCAGCAAAATCTATCCGGGTGCGACGGCGGCGCTGGCCGGGGTGCTGCGGGACGGCATGGTGATCATGGCCGGCGGCTTCGGCCTGTGCGGCATTCCGACGGCGCTGATCGAGGCGATCCGCGAGAGCGGCGTCAAGGACCTGACCTGCGTCTCGAACAACGCGGGCGTGGACGACGCCGGCCTCGGACTGCTGCTGCAGACCCGGCAGGTGCGCAAGATGATCTCCTCCTATGTCGGCGAGAACGCGACGTTCGCCAAGCAGTACCTGGCCGGCGAGCTGGAAATCGAGTTCAACCCGCAGGGCACCCTGGCCGAGCGCATCCGCGCCGGCGGCGCCGGCATCCCGGCATTCTACACCCGTACTGGCGTCGGCACCGCCATCGCAGAGGGCAAGGACGAGTGCGAGTTCGACGGCCAGCGCTACATCATGGAGCGCGGCATCGTCGCGGACCTGGCCATCGTCCACGCCTGGCGCGGCGACCCGGAGGGCAACCTAGTTTACCGGATGACGGCGCGGAACTTCAACCCGATCATGGCGACGGCCGCAAAGGTGGTGGTGGCGCAGGTCGAGGAGCTGGTCGAGCAGGGCGCGCTGAACGGCGACCACATCATCACGCCGGGCATCTTCGTGAACCGCATCGTCCAGGTGCCCAACATCGTGAAACGCATTGAGCAGCGCACCACGCGCAAGCGCGGAACCGCCCCCGTCCCGGCCGCCGCCGGCACCGACTTCCTTCCGGCGTAAGGAGACGCACCATGGCTTGGACCCGAGACGAGATGGCGGCCCGCGCGGCGCGGGAGCTGGAGGACGGCATGTACGTGAACCTGGGCATCGGCATCCCGACCCTGGTCGCCAACCACATCCCGCCCGGCATCAACATCCAGTTGCACAGCGAGAACGGCATGCTGGGCATTGGGCCTTTCCCGTTCGAGGGTGAGGAGGACGCCGACCTGATCAACGCCGGCAAGCAGACCGTGACCAAGCTGCCGACGACAAGCTTCTTCGACAGCGCGGCGAGCTTTGCCCTGGTGCGCGGCGGGCATATCGCGATCTCGATCCTGGGGGCGCTGCAGGTGGCGGAGAACGGCGACCTGGCGAACTGGATGATCCCCGGCAAGATGGTCAAGGGCATGGGCGGCGCCATGGACCTCGTGGCCGGCGTGCCGCGGGTGGTGGTGCTGATGGAGCACACCGCCGGCGGCAAGCCGAAGCTGCTGCGGTCGTGTACGCTGCCGCTCACGGGGGCTGGGGTGGTGAACCTGGTGGTGACGGAGCTTGGCGTGTTCGACGTGGCGCGGCCGGGGCTGACGCTGGTCGACATGGCGCCGGGCGTGACATTGGACGAGCTGAAGGCGAAGACCGAGGCTTCGTTTGCGGTGCATCAGGATTTGAAGGCCGCGTAGCTTCCTGCTCAGGGCAGTCGCGCTTGCTCTTCTCGTCATTGCCCTTCTTCGTCATTGCGAGAAGCGTTTGCGACGCGCCAAAGCATGGCTCCATGTTGCCTTGGATTGCCGCGCCGAAGCCGGCTCGCAATGATAGGTCCTTTGAGGCCGGGGGCAGGCTGGGCCAAACGCGATTGCCCTCGCTTCTTGCTGATCGCCTCTTGATGTCGGGCGCGGGCGGGTCTATTACCCGCGCCTTCCGCAGCCAGGCCGCAACGCCCGGCGCTGGCGGGGCTGTAGCTCAGTTGGGAGAGCGCCTGAATGGCATTCAGGAGGTCAGCGGTTCGATCCCGCTCAGCTCCACCACTTTGCTTTCAATAAGCTGTGCGGCATGAAGGCGTAGTCCGGCGATCTCGCCTTAGCAATGCAGAGCTCGGGCCGTGCGGTAAAGGCCGCCAGCTCCTCCAACAACGGCAACGCTGCGTCCCGCGATTGGAGGATGGAGAGGCACGTTGCATCCCGCAGCAGCAGTTGGGTGGTGCCCGACAGGTGATAACGCTCACCGGTGTGGATCGCCGCCTTTGGGCCGTCTGGAAGCGCCAGGGCCGCCAATTCGAAGGGAGTGAGCAGGGATACCGGGGCTTTGCCCCCTGCACGAAGGCAAGCTTCCAGGACATGTTGATCATGTTCTGGACGCCGGTGTTCATGCCCTGCGCGCCGGACGGGCTGTGGATGTGCGCGCTGTCGCCACCCAGCAGCAGGCGGCCGACCCGCAGCCGCTGCACCATGCGGCTGTTGATCCGGAACCAGGAGTTCCAGGTCATGTCGTGAAAGCGTGCGAGGATGTGCGAGCGCTGGTCGTAGATCCGCTGCAACTCGTCCAGCGACGGTTCCGTGTCCTGCGATGGCGTGCTAAACGGGTTGCTGGCGATCAGTCGAAAGCGACCGCCCCTCATCGGGAACAGCCCCATGAAGCCGTTCGGCGACGAGAAGATGTGCATGTCGGTCGCCGTCGATGTGCAGGTCGCCAAGCGCATACCGCTCGTCTTGGGTCGTGCCCTCGAACCGCAGGTCCAGCGTCGTGCGGACCACGCTGTGCGCCCTCCGCACTGACGAGCCACGGCGTGGCTGATCTTTCCCCGCCTCTGTGGGGTGTTGGCGGGCTTGGGTGATTACGGTTCTGCTATGGTCACCTCCATCGCTGTTTCATAGGCGATGGGCGAACGACAGCCCAGGCCGGAGTGAAGGCGGACCG
>JAABUP010004981.1_pt1 | contig 21032 bp, 21 predicted proteins | sample 5559201 | NCBI WGS metagenome assembly JAABUP01 (sample SAMN10711887, study PRJNA513373) | rock metagenome | isolation source: Antarctica rocks | place: Antarctica
TTGGGATCGACCGATCAGCTCTGTTCGTCGAACCGACGGCGGAATCGTTCTTCCATGCGCTCGGAGAGGGACGCGTTGGCGCCCGGCGCTACGGCCGCCGGCCTGCCGGCGGCTCTGGCTCCCGGCTGCCCGAAGATGAACAGGCCGACCGAGGCGACCATGACCAGGAATCCAAGCACGCTGACGATCACGCCAACGGTCAGGATGCTCTGGGTAGAGATGACCCCCACGACCAGGAGCACAAGACCGACCAAGAAGGCGATGGCGGTCAAGATGGGCCGTCGCCGCCGTATCCTGCTGACGTTGACGCTGGTGGCGAACTTGGGATCGTCCTGATACAGAGCCCGTTCGATCTCGTCCAGCATGCGCTGCTCGTGCTCGGAGAGCGGCATGAGTCCTCCTCCGGCACCCCGGCCAACATTGGCCGGTCAATATGAAACGGACGTCGAACGGCGTCCTATCACAAGGATACGAGCACACGGCAACTACTTCTAGCGAGGGGACGAATCTCTTGCTGAATGAGACCTTTTCGGTACTGCTGGTTATGTTGCGGGGCGGTGTCGGTGGCCTTCGGTCAGGGCGCCGACGTGCCCGCCTGGAACGGTGCATCGAACAGCGACGCGCGCCGAACGGCGCTCGACCCGAACCGGGCATTCACCAGGTCCAACGCGGTCTCCGCGGCCCGCCATCCGGCGCGTTCTTCGCTCGCACCGAGTTCCAGTTGCTCGGTGACCTGGGTCACCGGGACCAGCCCTTCGAGCCTGATGCCGATCAGCCGCACCAGGCCGCCGTGTCCGAGTTTGTCCAGGAGCGCAGCCGCGGTGGAGTGGACCATCCCGGAAAGATCGGTCGGCGTCGGCAGAGTGATCGAGCGGTTGACGGTCGAGAAGTCCTCATAGCGCACCTTCAAGGCGACCGTGCGGCCGCACACCCCTGCTTCCCTTGCTCGCCGGGCGGTCCGTTCGGCCAGGCGCAACAGCTCGCGCCCGAGGAAGACCCGATCGGCGGTATCAGCGCTGAACGTGGTCTCGGCGCCGATCGACCGGTCGGTTGACCCGGTCTCCACCGGCCGATCGTCCAGACCGTTCGCCAGGTCGTGCAGCTTGGCTCCGGTCGCCCTTCCCAGATGGCGGATCAACGTGGGTCGGTCGACGGCGGCGATCTGGCCAACGGTGCTCAGGCCGAGTGATTCCAGCAGCTGGGCCGTCTTCGGTCCGACACCCCACAGCGCTCGCACCGGCAGCGGATGCAACAGGGGCAGCGCCTGTTCCGGAGGCACCAGCAGCAGCCCGTCCGGCTTGGCCAGCCCGGAAGCGAGCTTTGCGATGAATTTGGTTGCAGCAGCGCCGACGGTCGCGGTCAATCCCAGCTCGCGGGCGATCCGGGCGCGCAACGTGGTGGCGATTCGGCCGGGGCGGCCCGAGAGCCGACCGACTCCTGAGATGTCCAGGAAAGCTTCGTCCACCGACAACGGCTCCACCAATGGAGTGACGTCATCGAAGATCGCCATGACGGCATCGGAGGCCTCGCGATAGGCGGCCATGTCGGGCGGGATGACGACTATGCCGGGGCAGAGTGCCTTGGCACGCCCTGTGGGCATGGCAGAGCGCACTCCGCTCCGGCGGGCTTCGTAGGTGGCCGAGAGAACGACGCCGCGGCCATTGTCCCCAGCCACCATCATGGGCCGGCCACGCAGTTCCGGCCGACGACGCAACTCGACCGATGCGAAGAACGCGTCCATGTCGACATGCAGAATCGTGCACAGCCGATCGTCGACGGACTCGATGTCGATCGTGACATATCGCCGGCCGTCGGCGCTTTGGCCCACGGCTCAGCCGGCCGTCATCCGAGCGATGCCGTGCAGGTCGCCGGCGATCTCTCGCATTTGACCATGCCGGGCCAGCGCCGCCTCCAGGTCTGCCAGACCCGCCTCATCGAGCTGGCCACCCGCCCGGCCGCCGGCCGTTCGCTGATTCGCAGCGACCAGTCCGGAGAGCACTCCCAGTCCTGAAATCGACTCGATCTCGAGGCCTCCGGCCCCAAGGAGCGACGCCAGGCCGGCGACATCGAACCGGCGGTGCAGCGGATCCTGCGGCCCGTACCGTCCGTCCACGCTGTTCAGCATCGCCGCGGCCTCGCCGAACCGACCGGCCACGGCCTGCGCGAGCACGGCTGCGAATCTGCCGGCAACGAGCACGGAGGCGATGCCACCTTTCTTCAGGGCTGCCCCGATGCCGGCAACCGCAGCCGCCGGATCGTCGACGGTTTCCAGCAGGTGGTGACAGAGCACCAGGTCCGCAGCACCCCGCGGAACGACGTCCGACAAGGCGACCGCGTCGGCCTGAATGGCTGTGATGCGTTCAGCCACTCCCGCATCCCGAGCGCGCCTGCGCAGAATCGCAAGTGCATCGATGGACGAGTCGACGACCAGGACGGTGCACCCCAGTACGGCAAGGGGAACCGCCCTGGTGCCACTGCCGCCACCGATGTCGACCACCACGGCCGACGGCACCCGCCTGGCGAGCCCGACCAGTGCGTCGGCTACTGGATCCACTGCAGACGGGCGGGGAATCACGCTCACCGGGTCGCACTCCTTGGTCGATCACTACTGGGCTCGATCACTACTGGGCTCGATCACTACTGGGCTCGATCACTACTGGGCTCGATCAGCGCTGGGCTCGATCACTTTTGGGTTCTATCAGCGCTGGTCATTCGGTGACAACCTGTTCGGCCGGCGTAAGACTGATCGAACGCGCAGGACTGGCCGAACGGCGTCGGCTTTGCCCGAACGGCGGACTGGTCGAACGCGTATGACTTGGCCGGACGGCGGACTGGCCGAACGCCGAACAGTCGATCGCGGATTCCCGCTGTCTTGCTCAGTCGATCGCGCCTCCATGTGGTAGCGGCCCGCCGCACTCCGCCGGCACGGTGGCGGCTGTCGGAAGGCAGCGTATCCGGGTCCGTGGGCACGTCGCCGATCCGCCAGAGCGTTCCGGTCATTGTGGGCCTGTACGGTGTGGCGATGTTGGTGGCCAGCGTGCTCAGTTTGAAGGGCGGTGTCGGAAAGACGACCGTCACCCTCGGTCTGGTGTCGGCCGCAGTGCATGCGGGGCTGGAGACCCTGCTGGTGGATCTCGACCCACAGATGAACGCCACGGCGACCGTCGAGGTCGACGAATCAGGTCCGAGCATTGCCGACGTCCTGGCGAATCCGCGACGGTCGATCGTCAACAGCTCCCTAAGACTCTCTCCGTGGAGTGAGCGGCTGCGGGTCATCCCGGGGAGCGAAGCCGCCGAAAGCCTCAATTACCCCGACCCCACAGCCAAGCATCTTGCGCGGCTGACCACGGCTCTGGCCAAGGTCGAGCCGGCGCCGGACCTGATCCTGATCGATTGCCCCCCCTCTCTCGGCCAGCTGACCCGGAGCGGACTGGTGGCAGCCGACAGAGCCATTCTGGTCACCGAGCCGTCGCTGTACGCCGTGACCGGCGTCCAACGCGCGTTGGAGGCTGTCCAGCAGGAACGGATGAGCCATCACCATCTCCAGCCGCTGGGCGTCGTGGTGAACCGAGTGCGTCCGAGAATGACTGAACACGAATACCGATTGGCTGAACTGCGCGACCTGTTCGGTCCGCTCGTACTCAGCCCAACGTTGCCCGATCGGGCGGCAATTCAGCAGGCTCAGGGTGCTGCCGTTCCGATTCACGACTGGCCGACGGCCGGAGCAAGAGAGATCGCCGTCATGTTCGACGCCCTCCTCGACCGCCTGATGCGGTCCGCGAAGCACAGGACAAAGGTCTGAGCTTCGCTGCGGGCAGGTTCACGGCACCGACCAGTGCTCGCCTGGGTGGCGACCGCCCGACACCTACAGCGCCGCCTCGACCAGGTCCAGAAACGCAGCGCACTGGCGAACCATGTCGTCTGCCTCGCGAGCACTGATGAGTCGGGCGATGCCTGCCTCGGCGGCCTGACGCTTCGTCGAGCCGGCTGCGAAGAAGGCAGCCCAGTCCGAGAATTCCGGCGCCAGCTTTGCCAGCAATTCCCAAGCGCTGGCCTGTCGGGCGCGCCCAGGTCGCGCCTTCGTCGCCAGCACAGCCGCGGCACCTCGAAGCGCTGCAAGATGCGCGGCTGCATAGCGATCGGTGACCTGCTCGGCTCTGATCGCGCGGCCCAAGCCGCGGCCGGCGTCGGCCAGCAGATCCTTCGCTGCTTGCGGTACGGGCCGCGAAGGGGCCGGCGTCGGTAACCGGCGCTGCAGCATGCGCTCGGTGGGCCGGTCAGCAAAGCGGCCAGGGCCGCCATGCACGGCCGGCCTAGTCGGCATGGTCGTCATCGCTCGTGATGTGATGCTTGCCGTCATCGGACTCACCTGTCCTTCTGGTCGATGGGTTCTGGTCTGCGATGTGCCGTCGCTCGAACCTCTGTTCGATCATATCGCTCACCACCGACATTGCCACTGGAACGGCGTTCCTGGAGTTGTGACCCTGCCACCGACTGACGCCCTGCTGGTTGTCCACGGCCATCTGACCGGCTTCGGCGACGTGATTGTTTCGGCGACGTGATAGTCACGGCTCCGCCCGGGTGCGACGTGACCCGACAGGAGCTTGGCCCAGCCTCACCCACGTCGCGCCTGTCCACCCGACAGGGGACGGCGACCTGCCCGGACTCGACTGGCAAAGGCGACACCCACCCGACGGCAGCAGCAGTCGACGAGCAGTCGACGAGCGATCCGCGAGCGATCGGCGCAGCGGTGGTCGGCGGATCGACCTCCGCTGAGACCCCCCACGTCACCGTTATCACCGCACTCGCCCGGAGGTGGCCGGGCTTGAATTCCGCACCACCGTTGGCGGCGGCCCGGGTTCGTCGCGGTCCCCGGATACCGAGCGCCGGGGCATTCCTGACCACACCGCTCGATCGTCAGGTTCGGATCCGAGGGGCCAGCAGCCGCCAGGTTGATCCAGCGAATTCGGCGCACCCCGCCCACCTATCCTTCGCACATCTGCCCACCATTCCTCCCACATCCGTCGCGGGTGTCGCAGGTCCGCCACCGAAGTTGCATGTCCGCCACCGATGTCGCGTGTCCGTCACTGATGTCATGGTGGGATGGACCCATGCAAGTGCAGACCATCCTCGCTGCCCCACTGGGTGTGCAGATTCCGCGCGACCCGGCGAGGCGCGGCGGCGCGTCACGCGACCGGACACAGCACCGTTCAACACGTTTTCGCTCAACGCATTGCTGCCCGATGTCAACGCATTGTTTCCCAATACAGTGCGACCCACCACAGTGTGGCCGATCACGACCCAGCCCGACCCAGCCCGTTCAGGTCACGGCCGCCCGCCCGCTCCGCCACCGCTGCGGATGACTGCCAGCGAATCGACCTCGGAAAGCGTCGCCCTGCACGTTTTAGCGCCAGCAGATTTCGCCGCCCGGCTCCCTGAACTCATTTCCGTCTACATGGCGGCGATGGGTTATCCGGACGGCATCGCCGGTGCCAGGTCCGCCCTCTGGCAGGAGCACAGCCATCGACCTGGATTTCGATGCGTGGTGGCCGTCGATCAGAAGGACGAGGTCCGCGGGCTGACCTACGGCTACACCGGTCAGCCGGGCCAATGGTGGTACTCCGAAGTGCAACGGGGCATCGGTGATTCCGCTTCGCCGTGGCTCGGCAACTATCTGGAGCTCACTGAATTGCACGTCCGCCCGGACAGTCAGGGAGCCGGGTTGGGGCAAGCCCTGCTGATGGCTCTGTTGGATGGCCGTCGGGAAGCGGTCGTCCTGCTCTCCACCCCTGAGGGCACGAACCGGGCGTGGCGCCTCTATCGGCGGATGGGTTTCGTCGATGTACTGCGGCACTATCGGTTCACCGGAGACCCGCGGCCTTTCGGTGTTCTGGGCCGGACTCTGCCGATGGAAGTTCCTGGCCGGTTACCTGGCGACACAGGGCGATAGAGCGTGACCATCGGGGCTGCACCAATGCCGGTGGAACTACAACAGGCTCAACTCCGTGCGGAGCTGGTCGAGCCCCATACCGCCAAGACTCAGCGCCTGCGAGTGGAAAGCCTTCTCGTCGAATGATGCTCCGGACCGTTCCCTTGCCGCCTTCCGGCACTCGATCCAGATCCGCTCGCCGACCTTGTAGGACGGCGCCTGCCCCGGCCAACCCAGATACCGGTCGATCTCGTCCCGGCTGTTGGCCGGCTCGTTGAGCGTTCTGGTCAGCAGAAACTCCAGACCGAGCTCCGGAGTCCAGGTTTCACCCTCGTGGAAGCCGGTGCCAAATGGAATCGGCAGCTCGAGATGCATGCCGATGTCCAGCACCACCCTCGCCGCCCGGAAGAGTTGCGAATCGAGCATCCCGAGCAGATCCCCGTCGTCCCTGAGATAACCCAATTCCCTGACCAACCGCTCGGCGTACAGCGCCCAGCCCTCCGCGTGACCCGAAGTGCCGGCCAACAGGCGCTGGAAATCATTGAGCCGGTTCCGCTGCAACACTGCGGTCGCCAGTTGCAGGTGGTGGCCCGGCACACCCTCGTGGTAGACGACGGTCGTTTCTCGCCACCTCGTGAACTCGTCCCGGCCAGGAGCGATCGACCACCACATACGGCCCGGGCGGCTCAAGTCGTCGCTGGGCGCCGTGTAGTAGGCGCCAAGATTCCCGCCCGGCGGAGCGATCAGGCATTCCAGCTCGCGGATCTGCTCGGGGATGTCGAAGTGGGTACGACCAAGTTCGGCGAGGGCGCGGTCGGAAAGGTCCTGCATCCAGGCCCGCAGGCCCTGGATGCCCTTCACCACATAGGCCGGGTCTGCATCCAAAGCTGCTGCGGCGTCCCGCGGGTGTGCCGCCGGGAACGATCCGACCCGCGACTTGTCGGAGCTCCGCCTCGATGGTGAGGAACTCCTGCCAGCCCCAGCCGTAAGTCCGCTCGAGATCAACTGTGGCACCGAGGAAGTCCCGGGACGCAAGTACGTATCTTTCGACTCCGACTGCATCTTTGGCCGGCGCACGCGGGCGCAACTCTTGAGTGAGAAATCGGCCGAGTCGCATGTAGGCGCCCTCGGCGACAACAGCTGCAGCGGTCAGTTCTGCGGCCAACTCCGGGTCGGTGGTGAAGCCAGGAACTGTGGTGCTGAAGTACCCGGAGACGTCCGGGCCACCGGCGAAAGCCGCACATTGCTGAGCGCATTTGTCGACCTGCCGGACAGCTGCGACCTTGCCTCGGTCGGCCGCGTGGAGCAAGCTCTGCGCATAACCGGTCAACGCCGCGGGAACGGCTCGCATTCTTCTCGCGAACGTCCTCAACTCTGCCGGTGTGCCGGTCGGCATCAGGTCGAAGACCATGCGCACCATCTGGACCGGTGACGCGATCACGTTGAGGTTCGCGTGCGCCCAACCGCTCTCGTAGCGGTCGATTTCCAGCCGCAGACGCTCCAGCATCACGTCCCTGGCGACGTCGTCCGGTCGTCCAGAGGACCGGGCCGAGACCAGTGCAGCGACCGTCTCGCTGACGAGTTCATGGCGCGCCGCGAGCCCATCCGGTGACAGGTCGTCCAAGCTTTCGTCGGCGCACCGCATTCCCAGCTCGATTGCGGTGATCGGACTGATCTGCACCAGCCGAGCCACGTAGGCGTCGGCCAGGGAATTGATCGCAGTCTTGCCACGATTCGCGGGACTCGTCGAATTGTCGCTCATCACCGGAGCGTAGTGGGCAAGTCCGACAGTCCTACCTCGACAGTGCTACCGGCGTTCACGCCGCTGGTGGAACTCAGCGGCGGTCCTGAGGTCCTTCGTCGCGCTGCACCTTGCGCTTCGCCAGCACCGACACGATCCGGTGGATCAACCTCATGACTGCGCCCACTGTTCGCCCCTTCCGCACCGACCGACCCGACTGGTCGGTAGTCTGCCAGCTTGCCACGGACGGCACTGCCTCTTGTTTGCCCATCGGTCAAGCGAACCCTGGAAGAAGCTTTCAGCTCGTCGGGCAACACGCACTCCGCTGTGGCGTGCGTTGTGTCGTGACGGGGTCAGCCGCCCGACGCAGCGGCCCGAGAGTTCGGCCCGGCCGGTGTTTCACACCGCGCCGGACCGAAGTGGAGCGCTCAGCTGCAGCCGGAGGTTGAGCCGCACCCCTCGCAGACGTAGCACGCACCCGACGGTCGCATCTTCGTACCGCAGGTGAAGCACAGCGGGGCGTCCGCGGACTTCCCGATCACCATCTCCAGCAGCTCGGTGGACGAGCCTGCCTTGCGAATACCGGCGTCGACCGAAACCTGAGCTGATTCGACAGCCGGAGTGATCGCCGGCGTAGCGTCCACCGACGACCTCAGCTCATCGACAGAACTCAACGAGTCGGCGGCGTCGTAGGAACCATAGGAGTCAGACACCTGGGCGGTTCGCTCTGCCGCCGAGAAAATGCCGAGTTCGGCACGGGCATCCACCGGCAGGTAGTCCAGCGCGATGCGTCGGAACAGGTAGTCCATCACCGAGGTGGCGATGCGGACGTCGGGATCGTCCGTCATTCCGGCCGGTTCGAACCGCAAGTTGGTGAACTTCGCCACGTAGGACTCCAGCGGGATCCCGTACTGCAAACCGACGGAAACGGCGATCGAGAACGCATCCATCACCCCGGCAAGGGTGGACCCCTGCTTGCCCAGCTTGATGAAGACTTCGCCGAGTCCGTCGTCCGGGTAGGAGCCGGTCGTCAGATACCCCTCGGCACCGCCCACCGTGAACGAAACGGTCTGTGAAGGGCGCTTCTTGGGCAGCCGCCGTCGGACCGGCACGTGGGATTCGGCAGCGACAGGCGCGAAAGCCTTGCCGTTCTTCGCTGCATCGTCCGACGCGTCCTTGTTCTTGCTGGACGCCGAGAGTGGCTGTCCCACCTTGCAGTTGTCGCGGTAGATCGCCAGCGCCTTCAGACCCATCTTCCAGCCCTGCAGATAGATCTCGGCGACATCGTCGACCGACGCGTTCTCGGGCATGTTGACGGTCTTGGAGATGGCACCGGAGATGAACGGCTGAACGGCCGCCATCATTCGCACATGACCCATCGGAGCGATGGAGCGCTCGCCCATGGCACAGTCGAAAACCGAGTAATGCACGTTCTTCAGTCCAGGAGCCCCGACGATGTGCCCGTGCTGTGCGATGAATTCGACGATCGCCTCCACCTGCTCCTTCTGGTATCCCAGCGAGGCCAACGCCCGCGGCACCGTCTGGTTGACGATCTGCATGGAGCCGCCGCCGACCAGTTTCTTGAACTTCACCAGCGCCAGATCCGGCTCGATGCCGGTGGTGTCGCAGTCCATCATCAATCCGATGGTGCCGGTCGGTGCCAGCACCGAGGCCTGCGCATTGCGGTAGCCGTTCTGGACGCCCGTCGCAATGGTCTGGGCCCAGACCGTGGTAGCCAGTTTCAGCGTGGCGGCGTCATTCCCGCCGTGCGTCCGGATCTGATCATTGGCTGCGGCGTGCTTGCGGATCACCCGCAGGTGGGCGTCGGCATTGCGGGTATAGCCGTCGTACGGACCGACGATGGCCGCCAGCTCGGCGCTGCGCTTGTACGCGGTGCCGTTCATCAGCGAACTGATTGCGGCGGCCAGCGAGCGGCCGCCTTCGGAGTCGTAGGCATGACCCGTGGCCATCAGCAACGCGCCCAAGTTGGCATAGCCGATGCCCAACTGGCGGAACGCGCGGGTGGTCTCCGCGATCGGCCGCGTCGGGAAGTCGGCGAAGCAGATCGAGATGTCCATGGCGGTGATGACGAACTCAACTGCCTTGGCGAAGGTGGCTGCGTCGAAAACTCCGTCATCGGACAGGAACTTCATCAGATTCAGCGAAGCCAGGTTGCACGACGAGTTATCCAGGTGCATGTACTCACTGCAGGGGTTGGAGGCGTTGATCCGCCCCGACTCGGGGCAGGTGTGCCAGTCGTTGATGATGTCGTCGTATTGAATTCCGGGATCCGCACACGCCCAGGCAGCGGTGTTGATCTTGGTGAACAGCCCGCGGGCGTCGACCGACTCGATGATCTCACCGGTTTGTCGAGCGCGGAGTCCGAATTCCGAACCGGACTCCACCGCACGCATGAACTCGTCCGAGACGCGGACCGAATTGTTTGCATTCTGGTACTGCACGGACACGATGTCCTCGCCGCCGAGGTCCATGTCGAAGCCCGCATCCCGCAGCGCGCGGATCTTGTCCTCTTCCTTCACCTTCGTCTCGACGAACTCGACGATGTCCGGATGATCGATGTCGAGCACCACCATCTTCGCGGCGCGGCGAGTCGCTCCACCGGACTTGATGGTGCCGGCTGACGCATCGGCTCCGCGCATGAACGACACCGGACCTGAAGCGGTACCGCCGGAGGACAGCAACTCTTTCGAGGACCGTATCCGGGAAAGGTTCAGGCCTGCCCCGGACCCGCCTTTGAAGATCAACCCCTCTTCCCGGTACCAGTTCAGAATCGCGTCCATGGTGTCGTCGACGGCCAGAATGAAGCAGGCCGACACCTGCTGGGGCGAGGAGGTTCCGACGTTGAACCACACAGGTGAGTTGAAGGCGAAAACCTGGTGCAGCAGCATCCAGGTCAGTTCGTGGGAGAAGATCTCTTCGTCCGCGCCGGTGGCGAAGTAGCCGTTCTCCCGCCCGGAGTTCGTGTACGCCGTGACTACCCGGTCGATGATCTGCTTCAGGCTCGATTCACGTTCCGGCGAGCCCACGGCGCCGCGGAAATACTTGCTTGTGACGATGTTGGTGGCATTGACGGACCAGGTCGAGGGGAACTCGACGCCGCGCTGCTCGAAGTTGACCGTGCCGTCACGCCAGTTGGTCAGCACCACGTCGCGCCGTTCCCAGGTGACCTGGTCGTACGGGTGAACCCCGGCGGTCGTATAGAGGCGATCCAGACGCAGGCCGGCTCCATTCGTCGGAACGCGCCTCGCATCGGTGCCGGCGCCTGTTCCGTTGTCGTTGGCCATGTCGCGGCCGGATGCGGAACCTGACGAAGCACCGAGGGTTTCGGTCATGGAGCTTCCCTTCTGGGTTGATCGTGTTACTGAGGAGAGAGCGCTGGGGAGAGCGCGAGAACTTCACGTACGCGACGGGCGACCGCCACCGGATGCCTGTGTGGAGCGGAAGGTTCAGCCCGTCGGGACGGGCACGGCAGCCTGGGACGACCGGGTGGCGGCATCGGACTTCAGCCGGTCGATCTCGGCGGCGAAGTCAGCGGCCGATTCGAACGATCGGTAGACGGACGCGAACCGCAGATAGGCCACTTCGTCGAGGGCGCTGAGTGGGCCCAGGATCGCCAAGCCGACTTCCTGACTCGGTATCTCGGCAGCCCCGGTCGACCGGATGGCTTCCTCGACCTGCTGAGCTAGTAGAGCCAGAGCATCCTCGTCCACCGGGCGACCCTGACAGGCACGCCGAACACCTTGCATCACCTTCGCCCGGCTGAACGGCTCGGTCACACCGCTTCGCTTCACCACCGCCAGCACCGCCTCCTCGACCGTGGTGAACCGGCGAGAACATTCGGGGCAGGAGCGACGACGACGAATCGCTTGGCCGTCCTCGACCTCTCGTGAATCAATCACCCTGGAGTCCGGGTGTCGGCAGAACGGGCAACGCACGGCTCCCCCGCCTTTCCTGAAATCCGGGCACCGAACCATCAGCGTGGGGTGGGTCCGGGCGAAATTGTGGACGACCGCTGTGGACGACCGCTGTGGACAACTGCTGTGGATCACCGGTGGACAACACGGTCGCTCGGTGGATAACGAGCCCCGGTGATACCCCAACCTGTGGATAGCCCACATCCATGTAACTACTAGATGTAGGGGTTGACCGTAGATCTCGCATCCGGCAAACGCAAGCCACTCCCGGTGTGTCGAGGCAGATTTCCGGCGGTGCGGCAATGGTTGCGAGGGGAGTTATCCGCATCCCGCCGGCAGCTCAGCCGCCTTGCGTCGGCATCTCGAGCACCATTCCGGGAGTGATCGAATCGCCGTGCAAAGCGTTGAGCAGCTTGATCTGTTCGAGCTCAGCTCGCGGGTCGGCGTCCGGCGCGCTGCGCTGCGCGATGGCCCACAGCGTGTCCCCGGAACCGACGGTGACCTCGGTCGGGGGGCCGGCGGCAGCGCTCAGCACCGAGATGCTCGCCAGAACCGCCGCGATCGACAACGACACCGCGCACGCAAGGCAGGCCAGCGGCCCCATCCGGAACTGATCGCGGCGAAGATCGGCGCAGGGCGCCACGCCGGTCCGATCCACCGATGGCAACATGCTCGAAGGTGGCCGGCGCGCTGCCGAAATCCGAGCGCGTCTGCGTGCGGTCGCCCACTCGCCCGCTGCGGTTCGGCGATGCCCGGTGGTCCGGACAGCACCGGTTTGTGTCGAAGTCGAGCGACTGGTTCGTGTCGGTGTCCTGATCATCAGAGGCCTCTGTTCCGTCGGCAGCCGTCCGGCCGCATCCGCATTCGCCGTCGGCTTCAGCTGCGCCGACAGATCGAACGGGCGTTCTATCGAACGCATGGCCTATTTCTACAGGGCATCACCGACAGTGGGAAGATTCCCCGGCGTGTCGATCGAACGCATGTTTGAATTGTTATCCCGGTCGTCGTACGGTTGCTCGGGGTCAAAAGCTGAAATCGTACGACGTGCGCCGGTCCTCACGGCTTCACGTCAGTCAACAGAGCCCGATCCGGGTTCGACAGAAAGGCATCGAACGTGGCGACGCGACGAACATCCACCACCGGTACCACTTCAGGTCGGCAGCGCGACTCGGCGCACGCGATCGCTCCGGCTGCCGACGAGGACACCGTGACCGAGTTTCCGGACGTGGACGACGGCAGAGCGCTGACCGTTCGACAGCGCAAGGTTCTCGAAGTCATCAGGGATTCCGTGCAGCGGCGCGGTTATCCGCCCAGCGTGCGAGAGATCGGCGAGGCTGTCGGGCTGAAGTCGCCGTCGTCGGTCGCTCACCAACTGAGCGTGCTGCAACGCAAGGGCCTGCTGCGTAAGGATCCCAATCGACCGAGGGCCGTCGATGTGCGATCGGCCGATGAGATGGCCGACGACGCTGCCGGCCATCCGGCGCCCGCCTACGTGCCGCTGGTCGGCCGAATCGCCGCCGGTGGACCCATCCTGGCCGAGCAGGCGATCGAGGAATTTTTTCCGCTTCCCAAGGACCTCGTCGGCGAGGGAACCCTCTTTCTACTTCGAGTCGTCGGCGATTCGATGGTCGACGCGGCCATTACCGACGGCGACTGGGTCGTGGTGCGCCAGCAGCAGGTGGCGGAGAACGGCGACATCGTCGCCGCGATGATCGACGGTGAGGCCACCGTGAAAACCTACAAGCGCAAGGACGGTCACCTCTGGCTGATGCCGCACAACCCGGCCTACGCTCCGATCCCAGGAGATGACGCGGTGATCCTGGGCCGAGTCGTGGCTGTACTGCGGAAGCTCTGACGTCGCGTCGAATCAACAACGAAGATGGGCCCCTCCCGCGTGGGAGGGGCCCATCTTCGAATCGTGCAGCCACCAAGTCAGGACACATCCGACCGGACACATCCAAACGGGGCTATCTCAGCTGGCGGGGGGCCCGGCCACAGGGGTGCTCGACACCGGCTGTGCGACAGGCGCCGCTGCCGGAGCAGCGGTGGCGCCATAGGTAGGTGCCGCAAGCGGCGCTGCACCAGGGACCTGAACGGTGGGCTGGTAGAGCGGCGCGGGAGCGATTTGTGAAGGCGGTGTCGCCACTGCGGCAGTGTTCTCGGTCTCCGTGGCCGGCTTCGGCTTGCCGTCTTCCTCATGCATGGCGCCGACCTCCGACTTCAGGATCCGCAGGGACCGTCCGAGGCCCCGGGCTGCGTCAGGAAGTTTCTTGCCACCGAACAACAGTAGAAAAACGACGACCACCAGAATGATGTGCCATGGCTGAATGCCGCCCATCTTCCCACCTCCGAATGCTCAAGGGATATCTCCGACAACCAGACTCGTTCCGTCAATGACAGATCACCGACGGCAACGTACTTTCGAGGGTACTCCCCCACATCGGCGACGGCGAAGACCTCGAGCGCGCCCCGCACCCATTTCCGCTCCGTCAGCGTCGTCGCGATCAGCGGCCGCTGGCGACCACCCGATAGTCCTGCAGCAGCCCGGCCAGGTCTGGTTGGACCTTGGCCGATAGCAGGGTGCCTTCCCCGGTGTGCTCTTCGGAGAGCACCGTGCCTTCTGCGTGCACACGCGAGACGAGCTTCCCCAGGCTGAACGGCACCAACACCTCGATGCGCATGGCCGGGTCGGGCAGGGCGCCGGCGATGGCTGCCCGGAGCGCGGATATGCCTTCTCCCGTCCGCGCCGACACGAATATCGCGGTGGGCAACAGGTGACGCAATCGGCCGAGGGTAATTTCGTCGGCCGCGTCGATCTTGTTGACCACCATGATCTCCGGGACCGTTGACGCGTCGATCTCTCTGAGAACCTCGCGCACCGCAACAACCTGATCTTCCGGGTGGGCGTCGGAGCCGTCGATCACGTGCACCACCAGATCGGCGTCCGCGACCTCCTCCAAGGTGGACCGAAACGACTCGACCAGCTGGTGAGGCAGATGGCGGACGAAGCCGACTGTGTCGGTCAGGGTGTAGACCCGCCCATCCGTCGTGGTGGTCTTACGGGTTGTCGGGTCCAGCGTGGCGAACAGTGCGTCGTCGACCAGCACGCCGGCTTCGGTGAGGGAGTTGAGCAGGGACGACTTGCCCGCATTGGTGTACCCGGCGATCGCGACCGCCGGCACCGCGTTGGCGCGACGCTGCGATCGCTTCGTGTCGCGCACCTGGCGCATGGCGGCCAGTTCACTCTTCAACTGTGCGATGCGGCGGTGGATCCGCCGACGGTCGATCTCCAGCTTGGTCTCACCGGGCCCGCGAGAACCGATGCCCGCACCAGAAGCCACCCGCCCGCCGCGTTGCCGCGAGAGCGCAACACCCCACCCGCGCAGGCGCGGCAGGAAGTACCTGAGTTGCGCGAGTTCAACCTGTGACTTTCCCTCCTTGGACTTGGCATGTTGCGCAAAGATGTCCAGGATCAGGGCGGTTCGGTCGACGACCTTCACCTTCAGCTGCTCTTCCAGATTGCGCAACTGTCCCGGCGACAATTCGCCGTCACAGATAACTGTGTCCGCGCCCGACATCTGAACTATTTCGTTCAGCTCCTTGACCTTGCCGGAGCCGATGTAGGTGGCCGCATCAGGATGGCTACGCCGCTGGGACAGCGCGTCGAGCACCACCGAACCGGCGGTTTCCGCCAGCCTGGCAAGTTCGGTCATCGACGCTTCGGCATCGGCTGCCGAACCGGTGGACCACACTCCCACCAGTACCACCTGCTCGAGTTGCAGGTCGCGATACTCCACCTCGGTGATGTCGGTGAGCTGCGTGGACAGGCTGCCGACGCGGCGTAGCGCGGCGCGGTCAGCCAGATCTCGAGCTCCGCGCGTCTCGTCGTCAGTGACTCCGCCCTGCTCGGGCAGTTCGAAGAATTCGTCGTGGTTCGTCATATGGCTTCCAGAGTGCCCGAGAACGTGTGCTCTTTGCTACTGAATTCCCTGACGACAGGCCCGAAGCCCGGCGAACCGGGCGAAACTCCGACAGAGCCGAAACCCGAACGAACGGATCAGCGGTGCTGTGCCCAGAACTGCGGATCGATGACACCAGCAGCCACCATGACCGCCGGACCGGTCAGAATCGCGCCCGACGCAGAGACCTCGACCAGCACCGAGCCACCGGGCACGTGTACGGTCACCCTCCCGAGGGCGCTGCCCTTCGTCGCCAGAAAAGCTGCGGCTGCCGCAATCGTTCCCGTTCCGCAGGAACGGGTTTCACCGACGCCACGCTCGAACACCCGCATTCGGATGTGACCGTTGCCGTCGGTGCAGCTGTGGCCGTCGGGCAGGGGCACGACGAATTCGACGTTCACACCCGTCGGAAACAGCGCAACGTCGACGAGCGGCGCGGTCGTCAGATCGAGATCGTCCAGCAGATCCGCAGAGCTCACCATGCAGACGAGATGAGGGTTACCGACGTCGACCGCGGTGCCCCCGTACGCCGTCCCGGCCAGCACGGCCTCCGACGTTCGACCCAAGGTCGCGGAGCCCATTGCGATGCTGATGTCGCTCTGCGAGTCGACAGCGGCGGCGCAAAGGCCACCACGAGTCGCGAAGTCGAACGACCCGTTCCGTTCCCAGCCTGCGTCGACGAGGAATCGAGCGAATACTCTGGCGCCATTGCCACACATCTCGGCGAGCGAACCATCCGCATTTCGGTAGTCCATGAAGAAGTGTGCGCCGGATCTTGCCGGAGCCACCCGGATGACACCGTCGGCGCCCAGGCCGGCCCTGCGGTCACAGAGTGCCCTGACCTGAGACCCGGTGACCTCGAGGGTGTCCGCTGCGTCAGGCAGGAGGATGAAGTCGTTCTCAGTTCCGTGGCCCTTGACGAAGGGCACCCCAGCGGTGCTCATGCGCGGAAGCCTACTTGTCGCTCCGCGGGGGTCAGCCGGCCACCGGTTCCGTCTGCACCAGCCGGGACACGCGAGCGAGAAGGTCAGGCGACTGTGCATCCAGCCGTTGCATGCGCGAGTCACGCCGGAACCAGGAGCGCTGACGACGGACGAACCGACGAGTCAACCGCACCGTTTCGTCGATGGCCGCCTCGAGGCCGGTCAGGCCGTCGAGAACCTCGAGCATCTGCGGATATCCCAGCGCCTTCGAGGCCGTGACGCCGGCGCGCAGGCCGAGCGCGTCCAGCCGCGCCACCTCGTCGACAAGCCCGGCGGCCACCATCTGCCGTACCCGCCGCGCGAGTCGCTCGTCCAGGACGGCTGTCTCCATGTCCAGACGGATGAGCGCGGCGTCGAACCGGGGCGGTCCCGGTACCGGCATAGTCGCGGTGAACGGGCGGCCGGTGACTGCCATCACCTCGAGCGCCCTGACCAGCCGTCGGCCGTTGGCCGGTTCGATGGCAACAGCCGCAGCCGGATCGAGGCGTTCCAGTCGCCGGTGGAGCTCGCCCGGTCCATTCCGCGCCAGCTCTGCCTCCAGTTCGGCACGGACTGCGGCGTCGGTGCCCGGAAAATCGATGCCGTCGACAACTGCACTGATGTAGAGGCCCGAGCCGCCGACGAGCACCGGAGTCCGCCCCCGCCGCAGGATGTCCTGAACGTGCTGCCTGGCGGCGCCCTGATACGCGGCGACACTGGCTCGTTGACTGATGTCCAGCACGTCCAACAGGTGGTGGGCAATGCCGCGACGCTCCTGTGATGGCAACTTCGCCGTGCCGATGTCCATCCCCCGGTACAACTGCATCGAGTCGGCATTGATCACCTCCCCGTCGAATCGCTCGGCAAGTCGCAGCGCCAAATCCGACTTTCCGGTTCCGGTAGGCCCGGCCACCACGATCAACCGGTTCAGCCCCATGACCACCTCGCCACGACGTAACCGACACCCAACGGCGCACCGGCGTACAGCAGTTCTGAGCGGGTCGGCGGTGCCGCGCTGGTGATGGCTGCGAGCGCGCCGAAGCTGGATCTGGAGGTGAAGACGAGTCGGGCTGCTTCTTCGGGCTCGACGTCGACGACGACGCCCAGCATCGCCGGGTCACCCGTCCGCAAAGCCGAGACGAGGGAGTCGTCGAATCGCTTCGCTCCAGGGCAGCCATCACCCGACGACTCCGCTCCACGACTGGCTGAGCCCTCGCCGACGACGAGGAGCCCGACCCGCTCGCCGGGCGCCTCGATTCCGGCCAGCACGCGGCCGGCCGGCGAACTCGGATCGGTCCACGAGCCGGAGCCGGAAGGTCCGGACACCAGCTCGATCGCCGTGGTGGCGGCGGAGATCCCGGCTGAAGCAGCGAGTGCCGCTCCGACAACAACACCGACACCCGGAGCTTCGCCGGTGTGCCGGCCGGTACCCGGTGTGCCGGCGAGGCTGCACCGGAAGTTACCCGGCAGCCGACTGTTCGTGAGGATGCCCGAGGTCACCGTGGCACCGGGTGGATGGAGCACCGTGGTCAGCGGGAACGAACGACTGCGGTCCAGTGCGCGGGGCCCGCTGGTCAGGAGCACAATCCGGTCCACAGCGACAAGCGTCGCAATCGCTGTGGCGCAGCTGTCGACAAGATCTCGAACGGACTCGGCCAGAGCCGGCGCCAGTCCGGGCACCAAAAAGGGCGCTCCGGGACATACGGCCGCTCCGACGATCACCCGTGCAGGCTAACCTTCGCGGAGTCCGCGGCGAATGCGGCCGCCGTCCGTCAGCCGGTCCGTCGCCGGCGCGGACTGGTGGACCGTCGGGCCCAGCGGGCACACTGGTGACCGTTGGTTCAGCGCGAACCCGAGCGATGTACAAGGGGCACCCAGGAGGTGCCCGGGAGTTCCTGGCTCCCCCGTTGAGCACCAGAAAGGCCACTCACCGATGACCGAGCACCTGCCCGCCGAGCACGGCGACGGCGAATCGACGAGAACTCCCGTACCTGCGGAAACGCCTTCGACGGACGCGGCACCCGCGTTGACCGACTCGACCGCTCCGGTCGAGGAGTCGGATAGTTCGAGCGCGGTCGGCGAGAGCTCGAGTCCGCAGCCGGGGATCGACCCTGAGTTATCCCGACTTTCGACGCTCGATGCCCGGGCCGCGGGGCTCGCGGCCGGCGAGCCCGGACCTGCCCAGTCGGACCCGCCCGCAACACCCGAGCCCCGAAGCTCCGAGGCCGGGCTGACAGTTCCGGCCGTGCCCGAGGCCGGAACGACGGAGCCGGAGAATGCGGCGCCGGTCGCCCCCACGCCGACTTCGCCTGCCGGCCCCGGCCGACCGGGCGGCCGGCCAGGCGGCGCTCCCGGCCGCCGCAATTCTGCGCGCACGGGCGCGGCCACCGCGGTTCCCGGCGGAGAACAGGTGACCGAACCAACCGACCCGCACAAGTGGGGCCGCATCGACGAGGCCGGGTCCGTCTACGTCTACGGCCCGACCGGAGAGCGCACCGTCGGTAATTGGCAGGCAGGTGACGCTGAAGCCGGCCTGGCTCATTTCGCTCGACGATTCGATGACTTCGCGACTGAGATCGCCCTCTTGGAGACCCGGCTCGCGACCGGCTCCGGTGATCCGAAAGCCACCAAGACGCACGCCATCGAGCTTCGCGAGTCGGTCGATACTCTGGCCGCGATCGGCGACCTGGACTCAGCGGCCGCTCGACTCGAGATCGTTATCGGGGCCGCCGACGCTGCTATTGCGGGCGCTTCCACGGCCCGCGCTGCAGCTCGGGCAACCGCAGTGGCGGCCAAGGAGACGCTGTGCGTCGAGGCGGAGTCTCTCGCCGAGTCCGAGCAATGGAAAGCCACCGGTGATCGACTCAAGGAGATCGTGGACGAATGGCGGACGGTCAAAGGCATCGACCGCAAGACCGATGATGCGTTGTGGAAACGGTTCGCGAAAGCGCGCGACGCCTTCACGCGCCGTCGCGGCACGCATTTCGCCGACCTGGACAAGCAGCGCGGCGCGGCCCGGGAGGCGAAGGAGGTTCTGATAGCCAGGGCGGAGGCGCTGGCCGAGTCCACCGAGTGGGGAAGAACCGCCGGCGAGTACCGAACTCTGATGGAGGAATGGAAGGCTTCGGGCCGAGCGCCTCGCGAGGTCGAAGACGCCCTCTGGGGGCGCTTCCGGGCTGCGCAGGAGAAGTTCTTCTCGCATCGGAATCAGACCTTTTCCGAGCGCGACCACGAGTTCGAGGCGAACGCCGAGACCAAGGATCGATTGCTCGTCGAGGCAGAAAAGATCAACGCCGCCGACGGATTGGATTCTGCGAAGGCCGCGTTGCGATCCATCCAGGAGCGCTGGGAAGCAGCCGGCAAAGTGCCGCGTGAACGAATCAAAGAGTTCGACTCGCGACTGCGCGCCATCGAGGACCGGATCAGGTCGGCGGAGGACTCCTACTGGCGTCGAACGGACCCTGAGACCAGCGCACGGATCGAGCAATTCCGATCGCGCGCGCAGGGATACCGGGTGCAGGCGGACAAGGCCAGAGCGGCCGGCAACGAGCGCAAGGCCAAGGAGGCGGAGACCCAGGCCCTGCAGTGGGAGGAATGGTTGGCCGCGGCAGAAGGCGTCGTCGAAGGGTGACGGTGGCGCGCGGACAGAGCCGGCCGATTCCTTCGGCCGCTACAGCTCGGCTGGGCTTTTCGGTGGGTTCTAGCAAGTTTCCGGTGGGTTCGAGCGAGCTGGGCGGTGGGTCAGGAGGTGCCGGACCCGCCGTCGGCATGCCGCAGCAATTGAACCGCGGGTCGGCCGAAGGCAGGCATTCCTAGACCGACGCCTGGCGTCCGCGGCGTCAGCCCGTCGGCATGATGGTCACCTGCCCGCGTTCGGCGGTAGTGGAGCACATCGCCATCGGCGACGACGTGATGGGGTGCCGCTCCGGTCACGACGGTGGTGACCACGTCGCCCGGTCGGATCGAGCCCCCCACCTGCGAACCGGTGGGCGAGAAGTGCACCAGCCGACCCTCTCTCGAACGGCCGCTCAATCGCGCGGTTGCGCTGTCCTTGCGCCCCTCGCCCGCAGCGACCAGCACTTCCACCGTCCGGCCGATCTGATTGCGGTTGCCGCGAAGCGCGGAGGTGTCGACGATTTCTTTCAATCGCTGATACCGCTCGGTGACGACTGGAGGTGGCACCTGGTCGGGCATGGTCGCTGCCGGAGTTCCTGGCCGCGGCGAGTACTGGAACGTGAACGCTGTGGCGAACTCGGCGGACGCGGCCACTTCCAGTGTCTGTTGGAAATCGTCCTCGGTCTCACCGGGAAATCCGACGATGATGTCGGTGGTGATGGCAGCATCGGGCATCGCAGCTCTCACTTCGTCCAGAATGGACAGGTACCTCGCACTCCGGTACGAGCGCCGCATGGCCTTCAGGATGCGATCCGAACCGGACTGCAACGGCATGTGGAGCTGGTGACACACGTTGGGCGTCTCGGCCATCGCAGCGATGACGTCGGACGT
>JAABUP010004982.1_pt1 | contig 21027 bp, 11 predicted proteins | sample 5559201 | NCBI WGS metagenome assembly JAABUP01 (sample SAMN10711887, study PRJNA513373) | rock metagenome | isolation source: Antarctica rocks | place: Antarctica
AGACTAATGGACTAATCTTGACGACAGACATTCGGCAGATTGCCAGAACACGAGACAAGGAATGTACTCTCCAGCAAGGTCAAGAAATGCAGGCTGCGGGCATCCTCATTATCTACGTGAGCTATTCGGATAGAATCATATTCGGAACACCATGCTGTCTGCTAAAACAGGCGGTTTACGCTCGTGTCCTCAAGCATCAGTGACCACTGCTGCTTCCACACTCGAGAGCGCCTTGCTACCACCACGTAATTCAGAAGCAAACAATGTCTACCTACCCAACCTCCTCGATCCCCCCCCTTCGATCCTTGCCCTCTTCCCTAGTCGCCGCTTATGCAGCCAATACTTTGTTACCTCAGCTCCAAAACGCAGTTCTATCTCTTTCATCATCGGCGTCACGCCTCTGGTAATAGTATTGAACAGAAGCAACAACCGACTCGGTTGCTTTGGTAGACGGAACCAAGATTTTTGTGCAACTGTCGTTCTCTTAGATGTGAAAGTTGACTAATGATAGGGCAGACACTTGCTCAACAGGAATATGGTATAATCAGTCCGCAAGGTATGCTCACAATGTCAGATCTCCTGATGTGAAGAGAATAGTCAAATCTGGTGTCGGATTCAAAATTTTGGGCCTTGCATGGTAGTTGTTGAGATGATGTAGCCATTGAGTCATGTGTGCTGTTCGCTGGCAGATGATTTTACTCTTTCCATGTTTCAACGAACATTTTTCAACTGTCTACTAATTGTTGCAAGACTGCTTGATTGGTATGCGAGCAGTGCTGATGCTTGTTTCTTTGGTTCCAGTGTCTACCCATCACAATCTGTTGAGGAACTCCCACATCAGGGATTTATGTTGGAATACTTCGCTGTGTAGGTAGCTTATGATTAGAAGGGACAGCGAAATTGCTGCTGGGGCTATAGATGCTGCTGTAGCAGTTGGAATTATCTAGAAAAGAAGCTATTTTCATGCTGGTGCGGTTTTTTGTGGGCCAAGGGGCCGTTCGTTGTCTCGAATGAGTTACGGGGTGATCATAAGAAAAATAGAGCTCAATAAGGATGATAGTCTGTAAGAGGCAGGGGTCTCGCATGATTGACAAAAAGGGGAACGAAGATTTAGGCTGTTTGAATTCTCAACTACTGATAGCCATTTGGCTCGAATGCACTTTTTGTTGCCACAAGCAGCATGTTGAGTATACGGCTTGGTTCTTGTAGAGATCTGCGTCTGCAAAAAACATGATATCTTTTGTACACAGTGCTCAACCCTCTAGTATAAAACCCGGTATCGGTACGAACGCCTCAAGATATTGGTCTAGACGCAAAATTGCCGTTGAAAGCCGCATTCGGAAGCAAAGTGTCTTTCGAGCCCCTCTGCTGCTCTCGAGGACTAATGACTAAATTCCTTTATGTTTGATTTCTTACCAGGTACCAATGCCAGAGGCACGATACCGCTGACGTGCATGTCTGGGCCATAGACATGCATGTTCAGCTTGAGCTCCTCGCCGACGCCTTTGATGTTCTTCAAGCCCTCCTGGAAGTTAGGGCCTGCGCGACGGACCCAAATGGCTGTCTTGTGCTCGATCAAGGTAGGCGCAAATTCTCTCAGTGCGCGAATGACGCCTTTGAATGTTGATGCGACCTGACAGCATTAGTGTATCGTCATCATACTCTTGGTTCCAGGGAACTTACATTTGTGAAATTAGCAATTCCGCCACCGATGAACAAGACCTTGCCTTCAGGGTGCATTGGAGCACGAAGCATGAGATCTAAGACTGTACGGGCATAGTGATATGTTTGAGTCTCCGTTGGTGCACCGGAGTACTCGCCATAGTTTGCAAGTTCATCCGAGAAGCCCGACGCAGCAATGGCGTCGGCGTAGACAACCGAGGCACCACCACCAGCAACCAAAGTCCAAACACGGCCTTGGGAATTGAGTACTGTAAGTTTGAGCGACGCTCCAGTCTTGGCATCCAGCTCAGCAATATATTTTTCCTCCTTACTCATCTCACGTCCGAAAGGGGCGGGGAATTCGATTGGGGGTCCCGCGTCGATGCTCACTTTCAAATCTGCCTTCGTTACAGGCTGGCCCAATGCTGCTGGACCCCGAGCTATGGCCCACTTGACACCACATTCGAATTCGGCGGTCTGGTCGAGTTTGGCCGCAAGATCAAGGAAGTGTACTTCGGCGGAGGTACCATCAGCATTGGGAATTACGACGAGGGGGTTAATCTCAAGATATGTGAACTGGCAATCAACGTAGACAGCGTAAAGCCTCGATATAAAGTCGATCAGCACACGATGGACGCCCTTGGGAACTTTTTTCAGTAATGTTGATGCAAATGTCTCGTTTGACGGGTATTCCGAGAGGTCCACTGGAATCATAATCTTCTCAGCCTTAGCATCAACGTCGCCAACGTCGACACCACCCTCATGGGTAAAAAGAATTTCGTCTCCCTACGAAATTCGAGTCAGCAAACTTCTTCGATCAGACAGGCGTTTTCCCAATCTCCATGTCAATTAGTTCAAGTACTGAAAATTCCTCTCTTTGACAAATCTGAATATTGGAAATGGCTTACATCTCGTCCGGAGTTGATACAAATGTAGTATTCAGTACCTTCAGGATGCGGTACAAAAGGCTCGACTAGGAATTGCCTCAGCACCCCCTGGACGTGCTCGACTTGTTGTGTTTTCCCTGCGCGAGCTTCAATCCAGTCCCGAGCTTCGGCCCATGTCTTGTTCAAGGCTAGAAGTCCACTCTTTCCTCGACGCTTGATCAATTGATCGGGCTTGGCCACGAATTTGGCGTCTTTGGTCAGCAGCCAGGGGTATGTAGTTTCCGCTTGGTCGAGGACTCCTCTGATGTCCGCGTCTTCTGGGAAATATAGTGCTGCAAGTCGCGCTGGAGGATTGTGAGTGGCAGCGGGTGGTAGGGGTGTTGGCTTGATGACGGGAGCTCGTGTTAGATGGTAGTTGAGAATGGCCTTGCCATCTGCTTCGAAGATTGATTTGGCGGCCATAATGTAGACACAGACTTGGTTTGTCCTATAGAATATCAGATACTCAACAACAACACTCCCTGTCGACAAATTCAGGCTTCAAGTGATCGCGACGTACTTTCAATGCTGTGGTCTGGCTTGTAGCAAGTGAGGTCCGGAAATCTGAGGACGATTCCGGGGCTCTGTATAGCACTTCGGTATGTTTGCAGAGCCTGGTGGTTGTTTCACAATCGCACGAGAAAAATGTCCGGCCCGGTACGAGTGATTCTTTCGTGACAATGCACTTCGCTGAGTGAGAGCTGTTTGGCTTGAGAAAGTTTAGGTCGCAGGCGAAGCTCGGGTCCCGCTGTTGGGTGAAGCTAGTCTTAGCGGTCGATCAGCTTTTCTGGTTCCCCGAGGCATCGTTGACCGAGCTGCGTGGAATGACGGACCTACTGTACACAATCGATATCCAGTCACCCATTGCCGAGCTGTAGAGACCAAATCCCAAGAACTAACACCTATTCACACACACATTTAGCCCACGGATTAAAGCGTTGGGGACAACATAAGTTTGGTAAGGCTGAGTCCCTGAATTGGCTTTCCGGTCTAGCGCGCCCCAGATTCAGCCAACGGCAGTATTGGGAGCTCAAAGAATTGTTTTGCTCAACTCCTCCGATCGGGCACTTTTTCTCCGGTGAAGATTGGAAGATTGGAAGATTTGAAGCAATTCAGAGCGTGGAGGGATCGAAACAATTATACAGACTCCTTCTCGACTGGTCTCTTATCGTTGACCAGAGTGGTTCAATACCATCATTGCTGCAAGCCATCAGCCACATTTCTGTTTTCATTCGTACTATCGACACGCGATAGTCCTCCAAAAAAGCCCGATCCGGTAAGCTGATCAAGGACTTGCATGAAGGTGGTCAACATTTGGAGCTTGAGCTGATCTTCCCAATTCACAGACTGCCTCTTCATCCTCAATACCTTACCTTCGATCACGATGCCAGCCCCTACCACCAACGGCACGCCGATGGCGAGCACTTCTACCCCCCAGACAAATGGCACTGGCCCTGGTGCCAGCGGAGCCTCTGCCAATGATAACATTCGGAGATTTGCAGCTCCCAGTAGGCCATTAAGTCCACGAGCGGAGCATCTGCTTTTCAGCGATAAGACACGATGCTTTGTCTAGTGAGCTTCAAGGAACCCAGATATGACAAGAAAGAGCCCTGACTGATTTGAAACTTTAGTGGCCTACAGCCTCGAGCGGTCCAGGGAATGCTCGATTTTGATTTCATCTGCAAGCGAAAGACGCCCTCGGTCGCGGGTATCATCTACACTTTCGGAGGTCAATTCGTGAGCAAGATGTAAGCAGCGAACTCGAGTCGAAAGGTATATAAAAGTGAATACGGGAAGGCTAATACGGGGACTTTAGGTATTGGGGAACCAGCGAAACTTTGCTTCCGGTCTATCAAGATGTAGACAAAGCAGTGTTGAAACACACGGACGTCGATACTGTGGTTAACTTTGCATCTTCGCGAAGTGTCTACAGCTCGACTATGGATCTGATGAACTACCCTCAGATTAAGTCGATTGCTATTATCGCCGAAGGTGTGCCTGAGCGACGTGCCCGTGAGATCCTTCACGTAGCTAAGAAGAAGGGCATTACTATTATTGGTCCAGCCACAGTTGGTGGTATCAAACCAGGCTCATACAAGATTGGCAATACTGGAGGCATGATGGACAACATTGTTGCCTCAAAGCTTTATCGAAAGGGCTCGGTGGGATACGTTTCAAAATCTGGGGGTATGTCGAATGAGCTAAACAACATCGTTTGCAACACGACGGATGGAGTTTATGAGGGAGTCGCTATCGGAGGCGACCGCTATCCCGGTACCACCTTCATCGATCACATGCTGAGATACCAGGCGGATCCAAACTGTAAGCTACTGCTACTCCTAGGAGAAGTTGGCGGTGTCGAAGAATACCGCGTGATCGAAGCTGTCAAAAATGGCACCATCGACAAGCCCATTGTCGCTTGGGCTATTGGCACTTGTGCGAGTATGTTCAAGACGGAAGTGCAATTTGGACACGCCGGCTCATCCGCCAACTCTCAGCTCGAAACCGCCGTTGCCAAGAACAAAGCAATGAGGGAGGCTGGAATTTATGTACCGGATACATTTGAGGAAATGCCTGCGCTTCTCGAGGAGGTTTACCAAGGCCTTGTCAAGAAGGGTACGATTAAGCCACAGCAAGAGCCAATCCCGCCCAAGATCCCAATTGATTACTCGTGGGCACAAGAACTTGGCCTCATCCGTAAGCCAGCTGCATTCATCTCAACTATATCCGACGACCGCGGTCAGGAGCTTCTCTACGCCGGGATGCCGATTTCTGATGTCTTCAGGGAGGATATTGGTATCGGAGGTGTTATGTCTCTGCTTTGGTTCCGCCGTCGTCTGCCAGAATATGCCAGCAAATTCTTGGAGATGGTTCTCATGCTGACTGCGGACCATGGTCCAGCTGTGTCTGGCGCCATGAACACGATTATCACAACGAGAGCAGGGAAAGATCTCATTAGCGCCCTAGTTTCTGGTCTCCTAACCATCGGCTCAAGGTTTGGTGGTGCACTGGATGGCGCTGCTGATGAGTTTACGAAAGCCTTCGACAAGGGTCTCAGCCCTCGAGATTTCGTCGACACGATGAGGAAAGAGAACAAGCTAAGTATGTGATTGGAGTGTAACATTCATGTGCGTTTTCGCTAATAAGCACAGTTCCCGGTATCGGTCACAAGGTAAAATCTCGCAACAACCCTGATCTTCGAGTGGAGCTTGTCAAAGAATTCGTCAAGAAGCGATTCCCTAGCTGTAAGATGCTAGACTACGCTATCGCCGTCGAGACCGTCACTACCTCGAAGAAAGACAATCTAATTCTAAACGTAGACGGCTGTGTTGCCGTCTGCTTTGTCGATTTGATGCGCAATTGTGGTGCCTTCAGCCCCGAGGAGGCGGAAGACTATCTTAGCATGGGTGTCCTTAATGGATTATTCGTGTTGGGCAGGAGCATAGGCCTGATTGCCCATTACCTGGACCAGAAGCGTCTTCGGACTGGCCTGTATAGGCATCCTTGGGACGACATCACGTACCTTTTGCCAAGTTTGACGCAGGGAGCGCCGGGCAATGAGGGAAGGGTGGAAGTCACTTTGTAAAGCAGCAGTAATCCGAAATCTGTTGTGGATTCTGAAAATTGGCAGCGGATTGGCTGCTGGCATTCAACAAATAGAGGTCAGGTGGTGTTTATTCATGTTTTGTGTGGTCGTTAATAGAGATGGCTTGCTTTGGCGCAACTTGCGTTCGCCTTCATCTTTACTGGTCTGGCTGTAACTATTAGCGAATGGAAGATCTTGACGTTGAGGTTTGACAGGCTTCGTGAGCTATATTGATTATGAGGATTGCGGTATATAAAATCTATGCGTTATACTACTACAATAAAGTAGGAAACGTCTGTCGTTATTTCCATGGGGGTAAGGTATCTTAGCGTGCTTGAGGGCGTTAGGCAGGGGTTGCAGGTGAGGGCTAGCTAGATGTAGATATATCAAACGGGGTTTCGGCGCGTCTCCGTAAATTTGAAGGCACTTAACAAGGAAAGTGAAGAGCGGTCCTACTTGGGTTGTAAATATTGACGACCACGGCGTTACACTCAGCAGGCGACACTACCGCTGCGCTGAAACGCCACGCACCAATGAAGACCCTCAAGTGATATATGCCCTTCCATTATGGAGGTAGTTTCTCCAGGGCAAGCAGCCGCGAACGGCCGCCCCCCCTCCTCATCCACGCCAGCAGTCATCGATCCAGGCCTCGTCGTGCGGCATCTCGTGGATCTTCTGGAGATTACATTGGGGGCAACGACAGAAGATCTGGAGGGTAAGGGTAGCATACTCTCGGAGGCCAAGAGACAAGACACAATACAAAGGTGCACACGTTTTGCCTCAGAGTCGCAGGTTGCCCTCTATGTTCATAAGAGCGTCGGTCCTGCCGAGCTCCCTAATGGTGCTGCGAATGGTCATGCTCCTTCGGGTATGTTTCAAGCGATGCCGCTGACCCAGATCATGCTACTGACGTTAGCTGTAGAGCATTCGACTCACTACGTCTACTCGCTCTCGACGGAAATGTCATTTTCACCTACGACTGTAGGCTCGGTGACCCTGATCAAAAGGCCACAACCTATAGACCCACGAACTCCTCTTCCGACTCAGATACAGGTCATCAATCTCCCAGGCATCGCTACCCTTAGCGATACCGCAACACAAGGCGCTACAGTCTCTCCCTATGAGGTCCTGCACTCGATAGTGCATTTAGCTCTGGCACCATATTTCAATGCATACACTCAGGGTCAAAAGTCGTTGGTTGGAAGTAGCGACCGGTCCGATACAGATGCCAAAACGGGGGTACCGAGTACAAAGAAAAAATGGGCGGAGTTGGAGCTCAGCTTGCTCCACTTGCAGCAGAACGTCGAGATTCCGGAGCTCGTTCTATCTTTCCCTGATGTCATTCAGGAGGCTCTCGACTCAGCAGCGTCTCGAAATGCTAAGCCATCAGTGGATCTCATCCCAAACCAGCTATTGACGGATACAAGATTTCTAAACGACTTGCAGAATACTGTCAATAATTGGATAAAGTCTATACAAGCAATCACGAAAATGTCCCGGGATCCTGGCAGCGGCTCTGCAACGCAGGAGATCAACTACTGGATATCCCTTGAAACTGCTTTAAAGAATATTGACTCGCAAACCAGGAATGACGGGGTACAGCTGACATTAGATGTGCTGCAACACGCCAAGCGTTATCAAGTTAAAGTAAGCTTCTACGCAGATACAGGGCTCAAGGAGGCCTTAGAAATGGTTTCAAAGTATAATCAACTGATGCGAGAGTTTCCTATGGACGACCTCCTAGCTGCAACGTCATTACAGAAGGTGCAAGAATCTCTAGACGCGATATTTAATCATCTCAATCGGAAGCTGCGTTTCACTTTGTATCCTATAGCACGTGCACTCCCTCTAGTCCACACAATATCTGGAGATCTCGATAACCAAATTCACTCACTTCTCCATGGTCGAACGCTTATGCATCTTGAGTTCAAAGATTTTGAAGCGGTTATGGCTGTAGCAGAAAGCATATGGAGTACATGGGACGAATGTGCCAAAGAATTCACCAATGTAGCCCGTGATCTCATGAGAAAGAGAAACGAAAAGTTCATGCCAATCAAGGTTGTTGGGCGCCACTCAAGAACACAGGACCGCATGATTTATATTAAGACATTTCGTGTCAATCACGAGCAGCTGCAGCGAACCATTGTCACTGTCCTCGGGAAAAAGAACTTAGATACCATCACAGCGGAGGAATCTAACGATGATCAAGTGGTTCTTGTGGAGGAGATTGGTGATGTTGATGCTGTTCAAGAGGTGGCGCAAGCGTACGCAGCTCTGAAGGACGTGGATGTTCTGGATGTTTCACCAGAGGGAACCCAAATTTGGGTACAAGCTGAAGCCACATACAATGAACGAACATCGCGTGTTGAGAATTCAATCATTGCCCGTCTCAGAGATCGACTAGCCATTGCAAAAACTGCGAATGAGATGTTTCGTGTGTTTTCAAAATTCAATGCCCTCTTTGTCCGGCCAAAGATCCGCTCAGCAATCAGCGAATATCAGACGCAGCTAATTGATAGTGTCAAAAATGACATAACTGCATTACATGAGCGTTTCAAGCAGCAATATGGTCATTCCGAGGCGCATGTCATGGCACAGCTTCGGGATCTGCCTCCGGTCGCAGGTGCTATCATATGGGCTCGTCAGATCGAACACCAGCTTGACGGCTACATGAAAAAGGTTGAGAATGTTCTCGGTCAAGAATGGGCTTTGCAATCGGAAGGACAGAAGCTTGAGGCTGAAGGAAACATGTTCCGGAAGAAGCTCGACATGAAACCAATCTTCGACTCGTGGTTGCAAGATGTCCAGAGGCGAGATCTTTCGATCAGCGGCCGACTCTTTAGTATCGCGAGAAATCGTGCAATGGGAAATGCTCTGGAATTAACCATCAATTTTGAACAACAGGTCATTGTCCTGTTCAAAGAGGTCAGAAATTTGCTATGGCTCAATTATCAGATACCTCATGCTGTGAGCAGCATCTCGAAAGATGCAAAGCGAGTGTACCCATATGCGGTCAGCTTGATGGAGAGCGTACGTTCTTTGGCTCAAACTAGTCGTCTCATCGACTCTTTGCCGAAAATCTCCATTCTCCTTAGTGGGTATCAGAAGGACATGCAAGACCTCATTCTCACTGGTGTCAACCTAAAATGGGAGTCTTTCGTGCACTCATACGATCTCCACGTGAAACACGCTCCGCTTCTGGCGGGTAGCTCGAGTATACGATCTGCTTCCGGCGGTCGGAGTGAGAGCAAGCATGTGCAATTTGTGCGCGATTTTGCCGCCGCAGCATCAGTACTCCAAACCAAGACTTCTGGGTTGCAGGAAATACACGACACCATTCACAAAGCAATGAATGATTTACAATTGTGTCTTTATGAGCCGACGGCATTCCAGACGCGTCTGGGAGCAATCCAAAAAGCTGTAGACCAACTCAATTTAGAGGGCTATGCTAATCTCACATTCTGGGTTCATGAAGTCAATCAACGGATTGAGGCCATATTGATCGAAAGACTCCACAACGCAATGCAAATTTGGGTTGAGAGCTTTACCAGGCCTGCCACAGACTCTACCGAGAAGGACGATCTGCGGAAAGAAGATGTTGCAGAATATGAGAAAAGCGCCAATACACCCAATTTTCCAAAGCTGACCCTTGAGGTCCTGATGCGGAATCAAACAGTATTTCTGGACCCACCAATTGAGTCTGCCCGCGCCAGCTGGATGTCGCAGTTTCACGAATGGCTGGGAATTGCGTGCAATGTTCCCGTCATCCTATCCTCTCGGTATGAAATGAGAATCGATAGCGGTGACGGTGCTCCAAAGACCCACTTTTCACACCTCCCTAGTCTCTGCGTTCATGATCTATCTGCTGTGTATCGAACTATCGAGGACAAAGTCTCTGAAATAGTTGGTTACGTCGATAAGTGGCTTCAATTCCAATCTCTATGGGACTTGGAGCCTGAGCATGTCTATGATGTGTTAGGCGACGATTTAGCAAAGTGGCTGCAGCTGCTTCAAGAGATCCGCAAGACCCGTGAAACGTTCGATACATCTGAATCAAGCAAGAGCTTCGCAAGTGTGACCATTGACTATGAGCAAGTTCAAACAAAAGTCACGAGTAGGTACGATCAATGGCAACACGAGATACGTCTCAAGTTTGCCCTACGCTTAGGTACGCGGATGCGCGAAGTCTATGCTGAAATTGAAAAGGCTCGTAGAGACCTCGAAGGGCAATCGCTGGAGGCTTCGTCTACTGCTCAAGCCGTGTCATTCATCACCGTTGTGCAGCAATGCAAGAGGCAGGTCGAGGTTTGGGAACCTGAAGTTGAGACATTTCGTCAAGGCCAAACGCTTCTTATCCGGCAACGATATCAATTTGGACCGGATTGGTTATTTGTCGACCAGGTCGACCATGAGTGGACTGCATTGAACGAGATCCTGGAACGGAAGTTAAAGATTGTAGGTGACCAGACTGACGCTTTGCGCGCAAAAATTCTAGCGGAGGACAAAGTCGTCAGTGACAAGGCTAGTGATTTAATAGCCAGCTGGAACGAGGAGAAGCCGATATCTGGCAACATCCCGCCTGGCGAAGCATCGGCAAAACTCAGCTCCTTTGACACCCGCCTTACGGCCCTGCGGTCCGAGTCGGACATGGTCTTTAAAGCCAAGGAAGCTTTGGACTTACCTGGCAATCCTGATACTGCATTAGCTGCAATCCTAGAGGAAGTCCACGACTTCCAGTCCGTATGGGCTGGTTTGTCCACGATCTGGAAGAGCTTGAATGACCTTCGCGATACTCTCTGGTCCAGTGTGCAGCCCAGAAAGCTGCGGCAATCGATCGATGGACTTATCAAGATGACCAAAGAGATGCCGAGTCGAATGCGCCAGTACGCTGCATTCGAACATATACAGTCAGTCCTTCGACAATTTCTAAAAGTCAATCCACTTCTCTCGGACATGAAATCGGAAGCAGTCCGCGAGCGTCATTGGAACAAAATTTACAAAGCTTTGAAGCCTGGGAAGAGATACTCGCCTGTCTCAATGAGTCTAGGCGATGTTTGGGATCTTCAGCTTGCCTCCAGCGAAGCGGTCATCCGAGACATTGTTACTCAAGCACAGGGGGAAATGGCACTCGAAGAATTCCTGAAGCAGGCACGCGACACGTGGCAGAACTATTCCTTAGATCTTGTCAATTACCAAAACAAGTGCCGCCTCATACGAGGTTGGGATGATCTCTTCGCAAAGTGCAGTGAGAATCTTAATTCTTTACAAGCTATGAGACATTCGCCGTATTACAAGGAATTTGAGGAGGAGGCTTCCTCCTGGGAAGACAAGCTTAATCGAGTGCATGTCCTTTTCGATGTATGGATTGACGTTCAGAGGCAATGGGTCTACCTAGAGGGTGTCTTCACAGGCAATGCGGACATCAAACATTTGCTTCCTGTCGAGTCTTCTCGTTTTCAAAACATCAATTCAGAGTTCTTCGCGGTGCTCAAGAAGGTCTATAAATCCCCATTCGTTCTTGACGTGCTCAATATATCTGGCGTACAGAAGTCACTTGAGCGTCTTGCGGAGCTCCTCAACAAGATCCAAAAAGCCTTAGGAGAGTATCTTGAGCGAGAACGCATCAGCTTTCCCAGATTTTATTTCGTGGGTGACGAGGACTTGCTAGAGATTATTGGCAACAGCAATGACACTTTGAGGATCTCGAAGCATTTTCGAAAGATGTTCGCTGGCTTGTCTGGCCTCCTGATTGATGATGAATCCACGATAACGGGTTTCACCTCCAAGGAAGGTGAGCAAGTCCAGCTCAAACGACCCATCTCCCTAGTAAAGACTCCGAAAATCAATGACTGGCTCGCTGCGCTGGAGAGCAATATGAAATTGTCGTTAGCGGAGCTGCTCGGAGAAGCATTGCAATCGTTTCAAGCGCTGTTGAACGGTTTGCAAGAAATTGACATTACATCATTCCTGGACTATCTCACAAAGTTCCCTTCTCAAATCGTCGTGCTTGCCACTCAGGCATCATGGACTGCCTCCGTCGATGGTGCTCTGGCCTCTGGCGGTGACGGATTGCAAGCCCTGCATGAGCTGTGTGTTCGGATACTCGAAATTTTGGCCTCCACTGTCCTCAGTGATTTGGAACTTCTCATGAGAAAGAAATGCGAGCAGCTCATCACCGAATTTGTCCACCAACGAGACATCATTGCGAAGTTGATTAACGCTAATGCTAACACTCAAAACCACTACATGTGGCTTTTACAGATGCGCTATGTCTACCAGCCTGACGGCGATCTTGCTGATCGTCTGCGTATAAAGATGGCAAATGCAGATCTTGCTTATGGATTCGAATATCTAGGAGTACCCGACAGACTTGTGAGAACCCCATTGACTGACCGCTGCTTCCTTACATGCACACAAGCAATGGCGCAGCGCCTAGGGGGATCTCCTTATGGTCCAGCTGGAACGGGTAAGACAGAGTCAGTCAAAGCTCTAGGTGTGCAACTCGGAAGATTTACACTGGTATTCAATTGTGATGATACCTTCGATTTTCAAGCTATGGGCCGCATCTTCCTCGGTATCTGTCAAGTCGGTGCCTGGGGGTGCTTTGATGAATTCAACCGTTTGGAGGAGCGTATTCTTTCCGCAGTCTCCCAGCAGATACAAAATATTCAACTTGGCCTGAAGAATGGGATCGAATCAGGCAACTCTGAGATTGAACTTGCAGGAAGGCAATTCTCCGTGAACTCGAATACTGGAATATTCATAACCATGAATCCAGGCTACGCCGGGCGGTCTAATCTACCAGATAATCTGAAAAAGTTGTTCCGAAGTGTGGCGATGTCGAAGCCTGACAAGGAACTCATTGCCGAAGTCATGCTGTTTTCTCAAGGCTTCAAGCAGGCCAAACGGCTCTCCAAGCAAACTGTGCCGTTTTTCGATGGATGTGCCGGCCAATTGACCAAGCAAGCACATTATGACTTTGGTTTGCGGGCGTTGAAAAGTGTGCTTATTAGTTCTGGTGGTCTCAAACGCAACCGAATGATCCGTAAGACGGAAAGTCAAGACAATGAGGAGGATCTTGAACCTCAAATCATCGTTCAAAGCATCCGAGAGACGATTGCACCCAAATTGATTCGGGAAGACGTGGACACCATGAAGCGCGTTGAACAAGAAGCATTTCCAGGTGTCCATTACATACCCGCAAACTTAAAGGCATTAGAAAGCGCGATTCGAACTGAAGCTACAGAGAAGAATCTCGTCATAAATGACGTTTGGATGACAAAGATACTTCAACTCTACCAGATTCAAGGCATACACCACGGAGTCATGATGGTGGGGGATTCTGGCTCGGGTAAATCGGCGATCTGGAAAACTCTCCTCAAAGCGCTCCAGCGTACAGAAGGTATCGAAGGTGTCTGCCATGTGATAGACTCCAAAGTAATGTCAAAGGAAGCTCTGTATGGCAGTCTGGATAGCACAACCCGGGAGTGGACGGACGGCTTGTTCACTAGTATCTTGCGGAAGATAGTGGACAACCTACGAGGAGAAGACTCGAAGCGACACTGGATTGTCTTTGACGGCGATGTTGATCCTGAATGGGTGGAAAATTTAAACAGCGTTCTAGATGACAACAAGTTGCTCACCCTGCCCAACGGAGAGCGACTCAGCCTTCCGCCGAATGTGCGAATCTTGTTTGAGGTAGAGACACTCAAGTATGCGACTCTCGCGACGGTTAGTCGATGCGGCATGGTATGGTTCAGCGATGATACTGTCACTTCAGATATGCTAGTCACGAACTACCTTCAGGGCCTGCGGAACACGACTTTCGAAGAGCTCGATGAGGACACCGCTGGTCAAAACTCAGCAAAAGCCATCATGCAACAAGAACACATTGCAGATCTGCTCCAGCACTTTTTTGGAACTGAGCATCTTTTACACAATGCATTAAAAGAAGCTCGGGACTATACCCATATTATGCAGTTTACGGAGATCAGAGTGCTCAGCACTCTGTTCTCGCTATTGAATAAGTCGTGCAGATCTATCATCGAATATAACATTCAACACGAGGAGTTCCCCTTAGATCCGGAGCAGGTTGAATCTTACACCTCAAAGAAGATGCTTTTGGCGCTGGTTTGGGCGTTAGTGGGAGATTGCCCTATCAAGGAACGGCAAACTTTCGGCGAATACATTGCAAATCTAACGACGTTTGAGGCGCCCCTCCTCAGCGAGTCGTCATCACTAATCGACTTTGATGTTTCGCTTCCGGGGGCACAATGGACCCCTTGGCAGTCACAAGTACCCAGCATTGAGGTCAATACACATTCAATCACGCAAACTGATATGGTCATACCAACGTTGGATACGGTCCGTCATGAAGACATTCTCTATTCCTGGCTCGCCGAACACAAGCCTCTTCTTCTTTGTGGTCCACCGGGGTCTGGCAAAACCATGACGCTGTTCAGCGCTTTGAGAAAATTGCCGGCTATGGAAGTTGTTGGGCTCAATTTTTCAAGCGCAACTACACCGGACTTACTCATCAAGACCTTCGATCAATATTGCGAATATCGTAAGACTCTCAATGGTGTAGTAATGTCTCCTACTCAGATTGGAAGATGGCTGGTATTCTTCTGCGATGAGATCAATCTTCCTGCTCCTGACAGGTACGGTACACAAAGAGCTATATCTTTCCTTCGACAATTGGTAGAGCAGAACGGCTTTTGGAGAACATCAGATAAGACCTGGGTGACTCTTGAGCGAATCCAATTTGTTGGAGCTTGTAATCCTCCAACCGACGCTGGCCGATCTCCATTGGGTGCTAGATTCCTGCGACATGCTCCTTTGGTCATGGTCGACTATCCCGGCGAATTGTCTCTGCAGCAAATATACGGCACGTTCAACAGCGCTGTCTTGAAGATCATCCCGAATCTTCGTGGCTATTCTGAACCACTCACAAAGGCAATGGTGCAATTCTACGTGGAATCACAAACGCGGTTCACACCTAAGATTCAACCCCACTATGTCTACTCTCCTCGGGAATTGACAAGGTGGGTGCGTGGGCTGTACGAGGCTATAAGGCCCCTTGAGAATCTCTCGGTGGAAGGGCTCGTTCGAATTTGGGCCCATGAAGCTCTCCGTCTGTTCCAGGATAGACTCGTGGAGGACGTAGAGCGACGATGGACTTACGATAATGTCCGACGGATTGCCTTGGAGCATTTCCCGACTATCGATGATCATGCGGCATTGCAAGGACCAATACTGTACTCAAACTGGCTATCCAAGAATTACGTGCCTGTAGAACGTGAGCAGCTTCGGGAATTCGTCAAAGCGAGATTGAAGACTTTCTGTGAAGAAGAGGTCGACACACCTATCATACTCTTCAATGACGTTCTTGAGCATGTGCTCCGTATTGACCGAGTGTTCCGTCAGCCTCAAGGGCATCTTATCCTCATCGGTGTCAGCGGTAGCGGTAAAACAACCTTGTCTCGGTTCGTGGCCTGGATGAATGGGCTTAAGGTGTTTCAAATCAAGGTCCATGGTAAATACTCAGCAAATGACTTTGATGACGATCTTCGGGATGTCCTTCGTCGCACAGGATGTAAAGGAGAGAAACTTTGCTTTATCATGGACGAATCCAACGTTCTGGACTCGGGGTTCCTGGAGCGCATGAATACACTATTGGCCAACGCCGAGGTGCCGGGTCTTTTCGAGGGTGACGAGTTCGCTGCACTTATGACTGCCTGTAAGGAAGGTGCACAGCGTCAAGGACTTCTGCTAGACTCGCAGGAAGAGCTGTACAAGTGGTTCACCCAGCAGATTGTCAAAAATCTGCATATCGTATTTACAATGAATCCTCCAGAAGACGGACTCTCTTCCAAGGCTGCAACAAGTCCAGCTCTGTTCAATCGTTGCGTCCTCAATTGGTTTGGGGACTGGTCCGACCAGGCTCTCTTCCAGGTCGGCTCCGAGTTGACTCAATCTGTTGACATTGACCGTCCCAATTTTGTAGCGCCTGACAGCATTCCTGTGGCCTACCGTGACTTGTCCCTTCCTGCGTCTCACAGAGACGCCGTGGTCAACTCAATGGTCTACGTCCACCATTCATTCCGCCAATTCAACCAGCGCCTTCTCAATCAGCAAGGTAGGAAAACGTTCCTTACCCCCAGGCACTTCCTAGATTTCGTAGATCAATACGTACGGCTATTCAATGAGAAGCGCGAAGACCTCGAAGAGCAACAGCGCCATCTCAATGTCGGTTTGGAGAAATTGCGGGATACTGTCGATAAAGTTCGGGACCTGCGAACCAATTTGGCGCAAAAGAAAGGCCAATTAGAGAAGAAAGATGCGGAAGCGAATGAAAAGTTGCAGGGAATGGTTGCTGATCAGCGTGAAGCCGAGCACCGAAAGGCCACCTCTTTGAAAATACAAGCCAATCTCGACAAACAAGAAGAAGAGGTCGCAAGACGTAAGGAGGTTGTGAATGCAGACCTAGCAAAGGCAGAACCAGCTGTGATAAGTGCTCAAGAGGCGGTTGGTAATATCAAGCGTCAACATCTGACAGAAGTGCGATCAATGGCCAACCCTCCTAGCGGTGTCAAGCTTGCCCTTGAAGCAGTGTGCACACTGCTGGGGCACAAAATTGATAGTTGGAGGACGATACAGGCCCTTGTGCGTCGAGACGATTTCATCGCTAGTATCGTCGGCTACGACAATGAGCGACAAATGACACGGGGTCACCGCACTAGGATGCAGAACGAGTTCCTATCAAAAGAGGACTTCACCTACGAGAAAGTGAACCGAGCCAGCAAAGCTTGTGGCCCCCTTGTCCAATGGGTAGAGGCACAGGTCAATTTCTCTGCTATCCTAGACCGCATTGGCCCTCTACGTGAAGAGGCAGAGCAGCTTGAGGAGGATGCCCTACAGACCAAGGCTGAGGCTAAGGCTATTGAGAACAACATTGCTGAACTTGAGAACAGCATTGCGACCTACAAATCAGAGTACGCTGCGCTTATCAGTGAGACGCAGTCCATCAAATCGGAGATGTCGCGCGTTGAGCACAAAGTCACGAGAAGTGTAAAACTACTTGATAGCCTGTCATCAGAACGAGTACGTTGGGAGTCAGGGAGCAAGTCATTTGAGACTCAGATTGGCACCATTGTTGGTGATGTCCTGGTCGCGGCAGCTTTCCTCGCTTATAGCGGTCTTTACGATCAACAGTTGCGCAAATCCATGCTCGATGATTGGCTCGGTCAATTAGGACTTTCAGGTATTGGGTACAAGATGCACAACCCAGTGACAGAATACCTCTCGAGTGCAGACGAGCGGCTGAAGTGGCAAGAGAACGCCTTGCCTGTCGATGATCTTTGCACGGAGAATGCCATCATTCTAAAACGCTTCAATCGATACCCTCTGATCATTGATCCATCTGGACGCGCGACCGAGTTTCTGCAAAACGAGAGCAAAGAGCGCCGACTTACGGTGACGAGTTTCCTGGACGACTCATTTATCAAGCAGCTAGAGAGCTCCCTTCGTTTCGGCAATCCCATCTTGATACAGGACGCCGAGCACTTGGACCCAGTACTGAATCATGTACTGAATAAGGAGTATCAAAAAACAGGTGGTCGTGTACTGATCCAGCTTGGTAAGCAGGAGATCGACTTCTCACCAGCATTCAAGCTCTACCTATCGACAAGAGATCCCTCAGCCGTATTTCCACCTGACATCTGCAGTCGCACCACTTTCGTCAATTTCACGGTGACTCGAAGCAGCCTCCAAACACAAACACTGAATGATGTATTAAAGTCAGAACGGCCAGATATCGACAAAAGGCGGACCAATCTTGTCAAGATGCAAGGGGAGTTCAGCACCCACCTCCGAGGTCTTGAAAAGCGTCTACTTCAAGCTCTCAACCAATCTCGAGGCAATATCCTTGATGATGATGTTGTCATTGAAACTCTCGAAACTTTAAAAAAGGAATCCGCGGAAATAACAAAGAAGGTGGCGGAAACAGATGGAGTCATGAGTGAAGTCGAGACAATCACGCAACAATATAACACTATCGCTTGTGCCTGCAGTGCGGTCTTTGCAGCTCTCGAACAGCTCCACCACCTGAACCACTTCTATCAATTCTCTTTGCAATACTTTACCAACATCTTTGATACTGTGCTGCACAGCAACCCCAACCTCGGAGAGGCCAAAAGTTATTCCGCGAGAGGAGACGTCATCCTTCGAGACCTTTTCATCAATACCTACCGTAGAACATCTCTCAGTCTACTCCAAAAGGATCGCGTTACCTTTGCCGTACTTCTCGCTCAGGCTTCCCCGTATCCCATGGAAAAGGAGTTATTCGACAGTATTTTGAATCCAGCGGTCGATGGAGCGGATGTTTCAACAGATAGCAGCCTCCGGGCAGAGGCTCAAGCTAAAGCCTCTTATGTACCCGCATTCAAAAAACACATCTCCGAGCTCCCCACTAAAGATCTAGATCGATTTTGTGCTGAGGAACTCGCAGAAGACTTCGTGCCTGTTGTCTGGGATCAAAATACGAGCGACCTGAACAAGCAACTTCGGTCTATGTTGCTAGTCAAAATCTTAAGGCTTGACCGTTTTGTACCAGCAGCGGAGAAATTTGTCGCAGCTACCTTTGGCAAATCTCTATCGGAAAGTTCTGATGACCTTCAACAAGTTGTGACCCAAGTATCGCCTACAACTCCTATCGCCTTGTGTTCCAGCCCGGGATTTGATGCTAGCTACAAGGTTGAGAACCTTGTCGAGAAGAGGAAAGCCCGATGTTCATACATTGCTATGGGTTCCAATGAGGGTGTCGCCAGTGCAGACAAAGCAATCAGCAATGCTGCGGCCACGGGATCATGGGTCCTCATTAAGAACGTACACCTGGCACCATTATGGCTTCAGAGCTTGGAAAAGCGTCTCGGTTCTTTGAAGCCGCATTCCGAATTTCGGATTTTCCTTTCAATGGAGACCAGCCCCAAGATTCCAGTCAATTTACTCCGAGCTTCAAGAGTCTTGATGTACGAGCAGCCGGCTGGTGTACGAGCTAACATGAGAGATTCTCTGTCAACTCTGTCTGTCTGCGCAGTGCAACAACCTCGGGAGAAAGCACGATTATATTTGCTACTTTCATTTTTGCACGCTGTGATCCAAGAGCGGCTGAGATACGCGCCAACTCTGGGATGGAAGGGCTTTTGGGAGTTCAATGATAGCGACGTAAGTTATTTCATTAAATTTCTGGTCAAACATGTGACTGACGTGAGTGCAGTATGAATGTGCAGCTTATATCATCGACACCTGGATGGACGCTGTAGCCAACGGAAGAACAAACGTCGCGCCTATCAAAATCCCTTGGGATCTCATTCGAACTCTCATCACAGAGACATATGGCGGTAAGATCGACAATGAAGGCGACTTCGAGCAACTTTCCGAGCTAGTCAATAGCTTCATGACACCAAGCGCCTTCGAGAACGACCACAAGCTTGTCAAAGGTGCTCCAAAAGAGGAAGCCGAATTATACACGGAAGGAGATGGAAGTCTGACGGTCCCTGAAGGCACTGAGATGAAAGACTTTATGCAATGGGTCAACCGCTTGCCCGAGCGAGAACCACCCACGTACCTCGGCCTTCCAGCAAATGCGGAGAAGTTGCTATTGGTAGGATACGGGAAGAGTACCATTGAGAACATAGCGAAGATCAGAGAGATACTGGACGAGAGTGAGCAGCTCGGCGCGGAAAATGAAGAGGAGAAGTGAGATTGAGCAACTTGCGTCCATCATTCAGCATATCGTTTCCTTTTGTCACACATTGTTTCTTTTTTTCAAAGCAAACATCACAGCGTCTTGGCGAGCATTGTGACCGGCGTTTGGTACATGCGAGGCCTGAGAATGATACGTGTGCATTTTTGTGGAGGCGTCGGTGGGATTTTTCATTTGGGATTCGGCGGATTATACCCCTTGCGTTCGCTGCTGCTGTATATCGTCTTGAGTGGTTTCGCTTCTGGCATATAGATCATACATGAGACACCTTTTTCCAATTCATGAGACTCATTATTATGGTTTCGTGTGTCATAAAGCCCACAGCTTCAAGCTATTGTCTGACGTCTCTACCGGCTGATTTGCACCCTCCCCATCTTCAGTATCTAACCCCCAATGTCGCTGCCCCGAACAAGTCGCCAGCACCGATCCCGTCGAATGCAACCCAGCGGAAGAAACCACATCATCATGAGCCCGGAACCCCCACGTCGGCTCCACCACCCCCTCTCTCATCCCCACCCCCTCCCAAACCCTCACCATCCCATCCGTACCTCCCGCCCACACCTCCTGTCCCAGCACATCCACGCCAAGCCGCTGCTGCGTCATCGCTTTCCTACCTGTGAGCCACGCTAGTTGTTTTCCTGGACTGCGGATGTCGAGGACGCTGATGCCGTCGCTGACTCGTTCGGTGATGAGGAGGTAGTGGGAGTCTGGGGTCCAGTGGAGTTGCGTTATTCCTTGGCCGGCGCCTGATGTGGGGGTGGTGGGCAGGGGGAAGGTGGTGATGAGGGAGTTGTGGCTTTGGGTGTCGTAGAGGCCGACGTGGCGGGAGAAGGTGCCGGCTGCTAGGACGTTCGAGTTGGAAGTGGCTAGGGCGCTGATGAGACCTTTTATTCCTGGGCTGGGGGCGCTGTGGTGGCGCTTTGTGAAAATGCGGGTTATTGGGCCGGAGCCATTGCGATTAATGTCGAAGAGGCTGATGCTGGAGTCGGAGCCGGCGAGGAAGTGGGATGGGTTGTTGGGGGTGAAGAGCAGGGAGTGCGGGGTTATGTAGGCTTCTGTTGTGGGGGAGATGAGGGGGTAGGAGGATA
>JAABUP010004983.1_pt1 | contig 21026 bp, 26 predicted proteins | sample 5559201 | NCBI WGS metagenome assembly JAABUP01 (sample SAMN10711887, study PRJNA513373) | rock metagenome | isolation source: Antarctica rocks | place: Antarctica
CGAGACAAGGTGGAGACCAGGGTGGGGATATTGACGACAGCAGCAGCGTCCACTCCAGAAGCGACGGCTCGACCTCTAATGAGCAAGTTGGGAAGCAATGCTCCCTCAGCACTCCACCGACTTCTCTGGCAGGCTCAGAAGCTGGGTATGACCCTTGAAACCCCGCTCGCTGATTCTCCTACTGACAGATGGCGCCTACCTAGATGTTTCATTCTCTACGAGAAGACAGAAAACTCTATCTCTGATCCTCCTCCACTCCCTGATACCCCCCTCTCCTTGACACACGATACACAAACCTGCTTCAATACTACCGAGCCTCATCACTCCGGTGAGGGGCAAGAGAAAGGAGACAAAGGAACAAGCTACAGTACAGACAACATCATCCCCCACACTCTCCGATCGCCTATTGCGACAGTGAGCCCAACATACTTTACGGACGCCGCGCCTGAGACAACCACAGGCGCCACCGATACTCGAAATTCCTCCAAGCGCAAAGCAGGTAGTGCAGGTTTGGATGGGGATGGGAAAAGTGGACACAGGTTGGAGAAGTTCCGGCGTGCAGGTCAGTGCGCAGGTCCCAGTCCCTGTGGGCGCGTCTACTGACTCTGGAAAGACCCCATCATGATTGACGACGCAGATGATACCGACGATGACTTAAATGAGGTCGAGTTCGCACGGATCCGATCGCAACCTAAGCCTGTCTTTAAACGGCCTGCCTCTCTGCGAAACTTCCAACGACGCGAAAATACAACAAGCTCAAATCGATCCAGTGCAGTTGGTGGCAGTCAAGGTATGCTTCCCAGCGCATTTATGACCAGCACCCGGGATTTCTTCTGACATACTTCAGGTGACCCTCTCGTGGTGGAGGATGACGAAGAAAAGACTGGCGAAACTGGCGGTTCTACCAGGGCTACGAGCATGGAGTCTGAGATTGGCAACGTACACCTCAAAAGCTCCCACCCAAGGGAACAGCCAAAGACACACGGTTGCTTGAGTCCTGCTACTACCACCGAACCTACCACCTCCCCAATTGATCGCCCCATCTTTCCCAGTGTGGCACTACCCCAGGATCGAGGAACGCAAGCTGTTCATGGAGGTGATCACGGAGCAACAGCGACTGTCGATCCCCTAGGCGTTGCCGCCGCCACCCCACTCTCCCAAGAGCAGCCTCAGGATCAAGGAGGTTCAGCATTGGATGAAGAGGAGTGGGAGATCGTAAGGATCATTGGCAAGAGACGAAGGGGAAAGGGCTATGAATACAAGGTGTGCTGGAAGAAAACATGGCTGCTCGAACATGAGTTAGGAAATGCGCAGGAACTGCTGCGGGAGTTTGAGGCCAAACGCCAGGCGCAGCGGGGAGGCAAACGGGGAAGACAGGCACGTGCAAACAAGGGTCGGTGATCTTTGGTTATTCTGCTCGCAGTGGAGATACACATGTTCTTCATTCTATCCAAGGTGTGATAAGCTCCTAAATTTCTATTCTGTCAGTACGACTTTCCTCTTCCTGTCGTCGTCTCGTCCTCAGTGATGCTCGATGCGGCAATCGTTTTTCCGAAGCGATTGTCTTCCACTTTTTACGCAATCCAAACAGAGGCCTGTCTTTGTGTTCAAGATATGTTCTCTCTCATTTCGCAACTTCTCTCTCACATCCCAATTCCGATTTTTGCATGAGCACCAACTTGATCCACACGGGTTGACAGTTGGTTCTTGGAGAAACTGCATTCGACTGAAGATACTCGAGATACTTGCTCGTCGAAGCTCTTTTGCCAGAGGCCATAAATCACATAGCTGGAGGTTGCTGAGATATCGCCCAGCTAGTTGGGCAGCGCACGTGCATGCTGCAGGGAGGTAGTGGCTAGCAATTGGGCTCTCGATGGCATTCAGTATGCCTAAGATGATTTCCACCCTTTTTCTCTCAAACTCGGCTGAGATCTGTCAGTCTCAAAATCTTTCAAGCTTCACTGACATACCCAAGATATTACCAGCAACAAGGGGATTGTCAGTCATTTCCGGTAGATCAACATTGGGCCCCACTTGAACCAGCACAATCTCCCACGAAATTCTTTAGAACGCATCCGGATTGTCTAGAATGTAAGCTGCAAACAAGAGTTTGTCGAGGTCCTCCACCGCAAGAGATTCGGTTCCTGCCTGAAGCCACATCGCGCTCCAAGGCGTAAGGGCGCTGGTACAATCGTACTTGTCGCAGACGACTGCAAGATCTTTCAGGTAGGCCACGGCGAGTTTTTTGGGAATCTCACTTGTTCAGAAATGGATGGCATTGCAGAGTACGATGACAGCCTCTGCATTATCATCTAGTAGCGGGATCGGAGGCTTTGCTGATTTCGAATGATTGTTCAGGCCTTCTTTGAAATGAGATTTGAACATTGCGGCGAATACCGGGGAGGCTAGAGTAAGAACCTTGGAGGAAAGAAGTAAAAGTGTTTTGCCTTCAGGGCCGGAGACTTCTAGAAGAGTATCACCATTGTGGTCAATACTGATCAGGGACGCTTTATCTTCTGCCATATTCAATCTATTGTAATGAATTGCCTCGGGGAAGGAGTGTGGCCCAATCAAAAGCTCAGATCTGCTCATTCACAGCAATTGCAAGTTTTCAGGTGTAGATTGGGCCACAATCAGCAATTTTTTTGCTTTTTATACTCCTGGACCCAAGGATCACCTCCGCGAAAATCGAATTTTGGCTATTCAAAATCCTCCTAAAGCAAGCCCGTTGAGCCAACTTTCCATGTCCAACTTGGGTGCGGGTGAAATAATACCTGTAGCATCCTTGGCTGAAACCATCTGATTGCCATCAGTTGCAACACTTGAGGGGCTAAGCAGTCCAAAAGTACTATCTGTTTCAACATCTATTGGTGAGCTTGATGTTTCACTGACGGCATCGTCACGCAACCACTCATCCTTGTAAATCGGCTCGGCGCCAGGTACCCCTTCGCCATTTGCTGTGACCCATTGAAAAATCTCCCATGATGCTTTCCTGGACGCTTCCTGATCGAGCGAAAGTGCCACAGTGGGACATTTTGCACTCGCTGTCCTCTCATTCGGCGGACTAACTTCTTGTGAAAAGGTTTGAACAGGCTTCATCTCTAAGCCTTCATCATCCAAGGTCGAACCGTCTCCTAGCTGCCAGGTCCAGTGTTGGTAGTCCAGATGGTGTCTTGAACAAGACATATGGATCCTGATTCGAGCTACGGAGTTCTGCACACTGGTCGTCCCAATAGGCTCCCATGGTGCAAACGGGTAGCTCTCATAATGCAGATCGTCGTCAACAACAGGAGGGAGGAAAAGGAGGCGCCAAGCATCTGCTTTTTGAAGTTTCTCGCCTAACGCCTCAGTCCGGGAATACGGGCCTGAACCTGCAAGGTCCATAAATGACTGTGCACAACCTGTCCATGCGAAGGCGTTGGGATCGAGAGGTGGCGTACCACTCCTGACGAAGTCAAGAACTGTTGGGGCTAGCCCACTGATGACAGCTCCTAGCCAAAGAGCAGAGAGTTTAGGGCGACGAATAGCACACATGATGGCAAGGATTTCTTCGTAGCGGCCCTTGAAACTCATAATTTCTTCCATGATCGGTACTTCGTTCATGACTGGGTGTAACCAAGGGCTAACTAAGTTGCAGGGGACATTGGGCTCCCAGAACACCCCGCAAAGGCTCGATACGATGACACTGTGATTGCAACTCAAAGCCATGTAGTAGGGAAGCTCCTCGCCCAATTTGGCCGAACCGGGCATAGTGAATTTTGCCGGAGTATGTTCGCCCGGGCCTCTCATACTAGTAGGAAATGGTAGCTTGGCAACCGTTCCGTAGTGATTGTGGGTCGGAAACGTCAGTGTCGTTGCGAGAGCCGCGAAGAATTGGCTACCCAGGTCATGTAACAAACAAAATCCGGTGAGGAGCTCGAAGGCCTTCTTGGACGATGGGGGTGTTGAAACAGTGGAATCCTGGGAAAGTAATGGGTTCGTCCGCCAATCAAGACCAATGCGCTGCTCATCCTCAACACATACAGACCATGGCGATAGGTAGACTTCGTGGTCGTCCTGAGAGACAACCGCCTTCCAACCCTGATCGGGAGCCAAGATGGCAGCCCACCACCGGGCGGCATCCTCGTCCACGTCACCAATATCAATGGTTATAGTGGCAGCTGCTCTATCCCCAGTATCATGATTGTATCCAGTAGCTGTTGACTGCGTGTACACTATTCCGGCGCTTCCTTGGCCTTGCATCTCAAGCAAGCGAGCAGAGAGGATATAAGACCAGCCCAGAGCCAGGATCGAGATGAAATTCCTCGCGCTATTATTTTCGCCTTCGATTCCAACCCATTGGTAGAAGCTTGTTCCCGTCCAAGCAAGTGGTGTCGGAGAGTTGACGCCTAATAGCAATAAGGCCGGAATCGTCTTGATTTTATCACCGACACCGCAGCCTTCATCTTTTGCAACACGGAATGTGGAGTGTGCTTCGAGAAAAAGCGCTGTTTTGGTAGAATCGTCGAAGGACAGTTTATGGCTATTTGCAGGCTCGGTGGGTATTGTAGGGACTCTATTGAGTATGTTGTGAGGGTCGAGTTGTTGAGGTAAGAGTCCACATTTGTATCGTGACAAAGCCTTCTCCGCAAGATGGTGCCAGTACACACGGGCGTTCGTCGTCGAGACCTTCAACTGCTGTTGATTAGGCTGAAGGTGTTCACCATCGTATCGAGTCTGGTTCGGAGCACTGAGTCAGTATGCGGATCATAGTAGGAACGTCAAGCAACTACCTCTAATGTCTGTGATGAGACTATCGGGGACATGGTCGTCGTTAGGTGTGGAAGTGATGGAAGTTGAGACGAGTGATTGGCCCCTCCATTTTATCGTCAGCAGGGTTGCCGATTAGTCATCACTTAGTCATCCATTGAGGACTGTGACTCCAGCCATAAGTCTGTGAGGTCAGCAATGAGAGTAGTCTTCGTATCTGCTCTTCATAGAAACGACTGAATAGAAACATCAATATATCCAAATAGAGCGACGTTTTGTCACGTCTAAGCAGGATCCCCTCAAAGCCTCGCTGCAGCCAAAACATCTTCAACGACATCGAGGTATCGATCGTATCTCATGCCCAAACAGGCACTGCAGCCGGGTGAGCCTCGCATCTCTTGCATATTCTGTAATATACACCATTACAACCTGAAGCGACTTGACAGCGTTTCCACCTTACTAAACACCCCGGCGCAGCACAAGGTTTAATTTTGTGCTCGTTGTTTGCATGCTTGCAATTGGTATTGTTGCAGAACCCCGATACGCCGGAGCTTGTAGTCATTCTAACGAATGCTTAGAATTAGCAATTGTAACTCTTCAAAGGTAGTCATAGTGGTGGCTCACCTGTGCGTCTCCTTGCCCTAATTAGAAGACAATCAATGGATAACGTTGCGTCGAGAGCTTTGAATCATGGGAATCAGTAACCACATATACGGTGAACGGGTACTTACTCCGACTGGCTTTGTGAGTGCGGAATGTATAATGCTAGAAGGTGGGTGGCAGATTGCTCAACTTTAAACTTTGTGATCTGTTGTACTACTAATTGGCGTAGTCTGAAGTACTGTTGCCTAACGGCTTACAAGCCCTACCTTCTTTCGATCGTCCGTTGCAACATAACCAATTCATCAGCCATCGATCTTATTGTATACGACTATCTAAGGCATCACTTACACAAATCGGAAGATTTGTACCCATTTTGCCAAGGAGGATAGGGACTTTATTATGAAAATAATGAAGTTAGATCCGAGAGATAGGCCGACGGCGAAGGAGCTTCTGCAGGATGAATGCTGCTCTTAATTCCGTTGAGGAGAGGTAGGTCTTCACCACTTCAAGTAAGCGCTCAAAAGGGACCTGAAAGTCCGTCGTCATCGTTCCCTCACTCTGCAACGAAGCGCGGAAGCCAGTGACCTGAACCATCTCAGCGACGTCCTTCCATTTGTTCAAGGTTTCTGGGCTCACTCCGTATAAATTCGGATAGACCTCACGATCAGTTATTATGCCGGTCAGGCAGAGCAACGCATCGACCACAGGTCGCCCACGGTGCGCAGCACGATCCCCGCGTTTGATGCGTTCGTAACCGGGCTTATCGATGCCCCTTCGCATCCGCTGTCGATGTCGTTCCAGGTAGCGCAGCCGAACTTCCTTACCGATATTCCCAGCGAGAGTCTCCTGCAACGCTTGCTCTTCCAGCCTTTGGACTTTGCCATTGAGCGACCTCAGCTCATCTTGGTAAGACCGGGCTTCGGCCTTAAGTGCACGGATCTCGTCCCCTTGCAGCAGCTTTTCTGTTTCTAGCTTTTCAATTTCTCTTCTCATCTGTGCCAGCTCATCTTGAAGATCTGAATCCTTGCGGGGATCCATACTCGTGCTCTTAGACAATAATTCAATTAAGAATCAGGATCTCACAGTCTTTCATGTATTCAAGATAAAGTCATTTAATTCTAGAAGAATAAGGGCTAGATGAAACAATGTTGTAGGAATGGGCGGCGTAACTTCGGGCCAAGGTTCGGTTTCGACCCTCGCCGAGCTGGGGCGCGCAGCTCCGCTGAGTCATTCCTTCCGAAACATTCGTTTATGCGCTAGCCCTAAAATTGGCGTGGTGTCGGCAAGGCTTTTATGCGTTCGTAACCTCCATACACATTCAGTCCCTCCCTACGGTGCATGAAGTACAGGCCGATGTGCCTTCTAGACTCCACACCTGATAGATGGGTCCCTGACACACGTATGGGAAGCAACACAAGTAGCTCACAGGGAGGCATTCGATGACTTGGTTCAGGCTGTGGGAAATGCTGAAAGCACCAATGATCAATCAATGAGCGAAGAGTACGTGATATATGGCCGTTTTGTACGAAAGTATTACATCAAACGCTGGTTTTGTCTGTACCAGCTAAATTTCAACGCCGATGACAAGCAACGCATGAACATTCTGGCTTTGTCCATCATGAGGTCAATGATATAGACTCTCAACAACGCTTGTGCCATTGAATTCGCGAATGAAATTCTCGCTCGCCTTGACAGCCTGTAGGACGTAGGAATAGGCCACTCGAGTATTTTTCTTGGTAGCTAGGGCGTGGGCTATGGTGACCACGTTCTTGATCTAGCAGAAAGTTGATCAGTGGAAGGAGTCTCCAGATGTACTGCATAGCAAACCTACCTGTCGACCGTTGAATTCCGTGGTGGCCAAGCGTCCTATTTCTTTGCGAGTCACTACCGCTCCTCCTTTAGACGTGTGGGCCCTGTGGAGCATATGTTCCCAGATTTGGCTTCGCACACCAACACCTAGTTCGTGGTATTTCAACATGAGATGGATCCTGCTGAGGATCGCGTCATCGAAGTTGGACACTCGGTTTGTGGTGAGGAACATGATACCATCGCAATATTCCAGTTTGCGAAGGAATACCGAGACCAGCTTGTTACGAGCGACATCCTGCTTCGAGCGTTGTTCCAAATACACGTCTGCTTCGTCCAGAAGAATGAGGGCATTCCAGTGGTTGGCGGTCTCGAAGACGCGCGAAAGCTGAACCTCCATCATCGCTGAATCAAGACTCAATTCTCCGGCAGAGATCTGAAGAGTCAGACAAGATCGTGCAAGGATTCAATGCAGATGTACCTACCGAATAGAGCGGCCTTTGAAGATGCTCAGACACCGCCTCCGCGGTCAAGGTCTTTCCGACGCCTGGTGTTCCACTAAGTGACACGTCAGTCGTTTCCGGGAGGAGTATTGAGCGTCTTACTGCAAAAGCACATTGAGGCCTCGTCCCTTACCCGTCACGAAGTCATCAAATGGGACGCTGGGCACCAGACCCAGACGAGTTTCCGCCAGGGCTATGATGACCTCCTTCTGTTCATCCGGGATTGTCAAACAATCGAAAGGTGTCGAGCACCATTTGACGTCTTCGATATCGGCAATGGCAAATTCCACTATATATCAACGGATCAGTTTGGCTGTCACAGCACCATAGGAGAAACACGATCATACGCCATATTTTGTCTCCAAGACCGAAACCTGGCACTGTCGGACAGCAGATGAGTAAGTCGTTCTCCTCAATTTTGGTTGGTTCCATGCCATTGCCTTTGATTTGGTCAAGGGTTCGCTCGCTAGGAGACTCTGAGAAAGCATCGAAGTACCCATCATTATCCATCTTCTTCCTGACCAATTCATGGGGTTGCGGTCTGGTATAGTTAGGATTCATCTTCCGGAAAAAAGCAGCATCAAGCATGACCCGGCTGTCGACAGAAACCTTGACGGGATCTCCATCCTTCATGTAGAATGCTGTACCTCGGCAGTGACGATGGTGAGCTCCGAGTATGGAGACGAATTTTCGGCCGCATTCAACAAGTTGGGCTTTCATCCCTTGTTCGTCCGGATGGTGCCGAGGAGGAAATGCGTTCAGCGTGCTGATGCGCTTTTTCCCACGGAATTTCACGATGGCAAGGTTGATCGATGCTTCCCCAAAGACCTGGCCGTCGTAATCCAAATACCGACACTCCATTTTGTAGTACTTCAACCCAGTGCTTGTCTCCTGCTCTTCGCCGGCATCGTATATGACGCACCGTGGTTTTTCGGTACCAAAGCAAGTCGTGTAGGCTATCGAGTTTGGCGTGAAGAGTGCCCAAAGCAAATCGTAGGTGATCTCATCATTCTCCAAAAGCGAGAGAAGGCGCTGAGCCGTGAAATGGTAGGTTATTTTGATAAAGTCGACCAAGAGGTCCAGGTGCTTGAGGCAGGTAGCGTCGTGTCTAGTGCCAGTATTTACGTTGCCCTGATACGATTCCAATTCATGGAGGTAGTTGTACAGCAGGTTTCGTTCAACCTAGGCTCCAGTTAGCGGAAGACTCAAGCTAATAAGCCGGAGGAGAGCTTTACAGCAGGCTTGTCTTCATTCAGATTGACCGTGCGAATGTCTCGTAGAACGGTCCTCAAGATGTCTCGCAGCCCTTCTGATTTGATATCAACGTAGTATGTTGGGTCCAACGTCTTCTTGTCTAGGCCGTCCTCGTCAGCAGGAGAAGTGTGCACAGGCATCATGGCTCTTACCAATTCGCTGGCGAACGATAAAGATGTATTGATCCAGGTCGGCCACTGCATCCGACGGTTGGATTGACTCCTCGATTTTATACTCGTATGTCTTTGAATCCCAGCTGCAAGCATATACACGTCAGCAAGTCTCACCACTCCAGCATAACCCTTATCACACTAACACCTCATTGACGGTCTTGAACTCTAGCTTCGAGGCCCTGGCCGCAACTTTCTGCTTGTCTCCGGATACTTCTTCGGTCTTGACGGGCTGAGGGGCTTCTCCTGGAGGCTGTAGGGTCTGGGTTGCTTGAACGGTCTTCAGCAGCTCGAAAAACTGTTGAACATGCTTCAAGGTAAGCACCTGGTCAGGTGGCGGCAGTTGAGGGCTGCTGGGAGGTGTCTCCGGCGGTCGTGGAGAGGTAGGCGGTTTTGGGACAACAACATCCGTTGGCGCCATTGTCTCGGTGAAAAAGCAAACCCGAATGACAAAGATTGCAAAGAAAAGCTGGGTACAGGCCTTTGACCTAGATTGTAGTGCTGATGAGCAGGTAAAGAACGAGGTTCGAACGGAGCTGAGGAGCCATTATATGTCTACCTGGAAGAGCACAACCAACTCCATCTCCGTCTACGCGCCGCAGACGTATCCTCTGCATAGTCTTTCCCATTTTTGGCATTGAATAGCCAGCGAGGATAGCATTTCATGCACGAATGCGAGGACTAAGACGGATCGTCTAGGTCCTCCACCGATTCCACTCCCTCTTGTTCCTAACACCAGAGATGATCACTTAATGACGGCTCATACGTGCATAAGCGTTGACGCTGGCCTTGCTCGTCTGCGTTGAGTTGAGGGGTTGAGAGTTTAGGTATTGGTGGGTGAAGAGCGCCGCATGTTATTTTCTAGTAAGGACTTTTCGTTATTTTTTGGATTTCTTAAATAATTTTGAAATTTTTTGACTTTTCTTCAGAATTTTGCCAGGAGGGAAATCTGCGTCACTGATTAGATAAGAAAATATGGGGGCATTATCTGGTTGGCCGGAGGCCTGTTATCGCTTACATGAGCACTTCCGGTGGCTTGGTTCAAGAACTTCCAAATAATTTCAAGAAATTCCAAGAAATCCCAAGATTTCTCATTCCCTACGCTCACCATTTCTGAGCCCTTCTATCCAATTACGACCCAACATCTCTTGTCTTATCAATGGAGACTCCTTGTGTCACGCTGCATACCAAGGAAAGAGCCAATCTTCTTTCGGGCGACGGGTTTGAAGGTGTGACGGATGCGGAGTTGGAGACTCTGCTCCAAAAGTCTCGTAATACAGTGGTCTCACTTGAAGCTGAGTTTGAGAGGCGACAGCTTCTTACGGCGTCTACCCACTCCAAGGAAATCGATGGATATTGCGATGGCCTCCGAAAGGGGTTCGATAAAATCAAAGTACTGGAGCGTCTAGATGAAAAAGCTGCTGAGCATGTCAAGACTGCTGTGAAGATCTTGACAACGCCGCAAACGGATCGCTCCTTTAAGGTCTATGAGACATTTCTGCATGACGTTCTGCGCCACTGTGGTCCCGAACTAGTCCTCCTGTGCGCTGCATGCCTCGGTAAACCGAAAGTTAGCAGTTTGAAGAAGGAGGGCAGGATTGCCCTTCTCGACCATCTGAAGACGAAGAGGTTATCATACGTCTCACCTATTCTTGGGCGGCTTGCAACAGAATACGGTATACACTCCTTGCGCAGTGAGCAAGAACAATCGAAGGCTCAACAAGGGCCGACGGTGCTGACAAGTAGGCGTAAGCAAATATCAGCGTTCACTAGATAACGCACTGCTAAGAATATCTACTGCAGAAATTGAGTACATGTTCTCGAAAGCACCGACCAGTCAGATACTACTCTTGGGGAATCTTGTTTCCGACGCGGTTCAGACCAGTCATCATTGGGAAATGGAAAGGACGCTTGGAGAAGAGATTACGGACTGCCTGACTACAATGATCCCCGAAGATCAAGACCAAGATATCTCCATCACCTTGTGGGTCGGCCGAGAAGCAGGACTTCGATTGAATGACATCTTTAACCTGCGGCCGACTTGGTCATCTTCACTCGGCCATCTATCACCTCAACTTTGAAACCGGCAGGAACACGATTCTTCCCCACTTCGGTAGTGTTTTTGTGCTCCCAATGGGCGGGAGTATTCTTCGCTGCTTTGGGGTCATAGACCCTGATCAAAGTACCTTTGCCTGTTATCCATCTGTCATAATCTACCGCGTCGAATAGGTGACTCGGTAGATATTCTTCGTTTCCTTCCAGTGCTACATCCCCGCGCTGAATGTGAACTCTGTTAGCTCGAAATGTATGTTAAAGGGTGTTTAAATCATCTGACATACCTGCTTGGACATGATCTGGTGATGTGTTGCGAAAGGTGCCCGCGCCGAGAAAGCGGACCTATCCCCTGTCAATATAAGCCCTCCATGCCCTAGAGAGGGTCCTCACGATGCCTTTGCCAATGCAGATCGTAGCGTAAGCTATATGCCAAAGTTTTCTCAACAGCCCAATATGTCCGGTGGATGATACTGGCAGCTTAGTTTGCGGACGTTGATGATGTAGTATTGTCTTTGTTCCCAACCAGGCGGACGGCAAACCGCGAGTTCAAGTATCGGGGTGGATGCAGCTATTAAGCAGCGATAGGGCCCGATTGTGGATTGAAAATGGTCGTATGCAGGAGCAAGAGGAAGAGAGGGCGAATGGGAAATATAACGCGAAATTGAGTGACGTGCCTGTCGCCTATTCGGCACAAGTAAGCTTTACAGATTGTAGTGTGGATTAAACAGCGCAGCTTGTACTGACCTTCTCTATGAGGTATTTAAACTGCGTCGATGGGAAATTGGGGAGTGATATCGAGTCGGACAAAGTGAGAGGCAATCTGCGCGATTTAGAGTTTCCCACGCAGGATAGGGGAGATGGAGTAGAGTAAGAGCGCACAGCGCAAGAAGAGGTAGGATTGAATATGATTAAAAGTATCGATAGCCTGGATGTTGATGCCCAAAGGATGTTGAGAGCTGTCCCTCAGCAGGGTAGGACGAGCATTACTGGCGGGTCTAGCTGAGTTAGAAAAGCGGGTTGTTACTCTGATGGGTTGGCGAGAGAGGCCGGTGCTGAAGTAAAAGTGGTTTGCGTCCTTTTATTGATTGAGGCGCAAACAATCTTAGACATGGGTTGAGTTCAAAGGCAATGGCGCCCGAACAGTTAGGCAAAGCTCAGCGGGGTTTACGTCATGTGACCTTTTGGAACGTTACCTCGGCTTTACTGGTCTAGGATTAGTGGGAAGTTTTTGAGGGAAATGTCGGCGCTAGTAATTCGATCTTTTGTTGTGCTCAGTCTTGAATTTTGTCACTTCGCAACACCCTTGCGCTTTCATTATCTCATGGCTGCATTGTGGTCAGTAATGTATGCGTGGAAGACGTGGCATTTAAAGAAGGTAAAGCGAGAAAACGGTGGAAGCCATGGAAGAGGGGGAAAAGAAGGGGGCCGGGTGATGGAGGCAGAAATGGACATCGAGATTGGTGACATTCGACGTTAGAGATTGCTATTGGACATTTTGAGATAGGTGACTGCGTTTTAGAACACATTGTGTGGCACACTATTTCATGCAATTGTATACTAGCCACGCGCCGACTACTCGTAACGTAAAGTGAGCGCCAATCTTAGATTTCCTAGGTCATTTTTGATCTTCATAATCGGTGCCAGAACTTTTGTCGACTCGAAAGGCCTTTTTCTTAGAACGTTGATTCGACGGAGCTTTGGATGAAGGTTTCCGTTGGGCTCCGACCGGAGTTCTGTGACTGGAGGTAGCAAAAGTATTGGTGTCCAGGGCAAGCTCGTCAGCCGACGTCTCAGATTCTAAGTGGACAGGTTCGTCGGATGACAGAGACACAAAGCTTTGTGTGGATGAAACCAAATCTGAATGTTCCGCATCTGGCGCCTTGCCATTCGCAGCAGCTATGAGTTCCTCCCGTTGCTCTTTCGCCCAGTCCCTGACATTTCTCAAGGCACTAGCTCCTTGCCGGAATGTATCTGGAGCGTCCGTCATTTTCCAACCTCTCAGCTGGGTCATGCGGTACTCAGTCAGGTTTTGGGCATCATTAGACAGCGTAGGATGGGTTGTGTAGATCGTCAGGTCACCGGAACCGCCATGATAAGTCGACGTGATCGTATAAGCGTTGTTATCGTAAGCCATCTTTGGATCAACGTGTGACCGAAGCTCGTGTATCCCCCGGGCACCTATAGCACCGTCGTACAGAGCTTGGTTCTTGCATACTGCGGTATTCCCATTGGGACCTTTTCCCTCCGTGAAGAAGTTGGGCAGGCACGGTGCAGCTGTATTCGTGGACGGTACGATGTAAGGGCCCAGCTCTTTCCGGATGTGCTTGTCTAGTTCCGCCGGACGGCTTCCGTCGTAGAAGTCTGGCTTGGGCTTGGTGATAGAGCCATCGGTCATGTGTTTGAGATTTCCGAAGAGAAGGTTCTCCTGGGAGGGAATGTCGGCGGTGCCGGCGATGATGGGGAATGCCTTGCTCATTACTGTGGCTTCTGTCAAGGCCTGCATGTTTATTTTTTCAAACTTCCGAAACGCTTCACGAGGAAAGCGTGATGGCGAAAGAGAAGGCCGTGGCTGGGCTAGCCTCTCATTTATTTCCTCCCAATTGTCCGGATATACGGAGCCCTCGTCATCATCATAGTCGTGTCCATGGGGGTAAATGCCATGGTCGATGAGATGCTGCTCGAATTCGGGGTCGTAGGCAGAAGATTTCCTGGTCTTCGAGGATATATCCGATTCTCTTCCAGTTTTGGCTTTTTTCCGGGAGCCCGATTGACTTGAGGCCATTGTTCGATTCGAAGGAACTGCAGTTTCGGGTTCCGGATACTGGTATGCAGTCAGAACGCTTCTATTAAAGGGTTGAATCGAACTTACAGCTCTAAGCTCACCAAGGCTTGGTCCACCGTGTCTTGCGAAACGCTTAAGCTGTGCAAGGTCAATATCTTCTTTGCCAGTCCGATCAGGCCGTCCAGGAGCAGGAGACCGCCTATTCCTTCGATCAAACTCTCGAAGAGCTCGAGGAGTGAGCCACACCCGTGACAGGTTATCCCAAAACCAGCTGGGTGTCCGGTGTCGTTGCTGATTCTCGAGCTTTCGTCGTTTGGTGGTGGGCGGCGGTGAAGAGACAGTCGTAGGCTCTGCTTCAACACACAGCTGTCGCTTTCGACTGCGGAGCATTGGCGGTTTCTCTGAAGGCATTGAGTCTCAGTCTTCTTATTTCAGTGGATGATGGAGGACAATCAAGAATGCGGAGGTGCATATAGCGCGCGTCTCCGACAACCACGCTAGCCTGTGTGAGTAGGTCATTTCGGATTGCGGGGTTGATAGCCAATCAACGGAATGGCTGCTGCCTGGAGAACGCTAAATATATCCCTTACGCCGATAAGCTCCCACACCTTTTGACCCTTCGTCCCATCGAAATGATGGTGTGAGAACTTTGCGCACTACAGCTACGAGCCCGGGCTCATGTCAATCGGATTCACAAATGGGGAATTTGGTGAGTAGGTTCTGCTCTTCGATCTTGCCCCTTCCCTATCCCTGACAAGACGTGGCCACGGTGTACTGACACCTCATCAGGATTTACGTATAGCTGGTAAATATCTGCTGCGAAGGAGGATTGGTGGGGGCAGCTTCGGCGCTGTGTACATAGGTAACAGATACGGGTGGTCCCAATTACTTCTTGAGGCTCACCATACGCAAGGAACCAACATCGATACAGGTGAAGATGTCGCCATCAAACTCGAGCACGTGTCCATCGATCCCTCCTTACTGGAAGGTGAAGTCGACACCTATCGATCCCTTGCTGGTGGTGCCGGCATTCCACGAGTCCACGCTTATGAGACGGAATGCGAATACAACGCGATGGTGTTTGATCTCCTGGGCCCGAGTCTGGAAGACCTTTTCAACTTCTGCGGCCGCAAGTTCTCTCTCAAAACCGTGTTGATGCTCGCCGAGCAGCTCGTTCATCGTCTGGAGTATATCCATTCCAAGAGCGTCATCCATCGAGATATCAAGCCGGAGAACTTCTTGATGGGTGTGGAGAAGCATGGGAATCAGGTCTATGTGACGGATTTGGGCCTCGCCACGGAACGCCGTGGTGCTCAGGTGGAGGCTAATACCGGTCGTGCCCGGAATCCACATTTGATTGGCACGGCACGTTTTGCCAGCATCAACGGTCATTTAGGCGTTGGTAAGTGTGATATCCTCGATTCTTGCTGCGCAAAGACTAACGCCTAGTCGAGTGCAACATCGCTGCGATGATTTGGAGTCCCTCGGGTACATGCTTCTCTACTTCCTCCGGGGCTCTCTCCCATGGCAAGGTCTCACGGCCACAGATCAGACGCAAAAGGAAGAACTTATTTTGGAGGAGAAGAGAACGATCAATACAGAGGATCTGTGCGAGGGTCTCCCTCGGCAATTTACGGTGTATTTCGACTACATCCGTTCCCTTGACTTTGACGAGAAACCGAAATATTCCTATCTACGCAGAATCTTCCGTGGTCTCTTCGTGCGCGAGGGCTTCGATTATGATCATGTGTACGATTGGACAATCCTCGAGTATCTGATGGTGATGCAACGAAGGAACTAACTGCAAGGCGAGGATGCATTGCCGGAGGGAGGTTCACAAAGGAGCTTTTCGGGGTTGGTAAGGCAATCAGGTCTTACGGCCACATGAAGACAGTGCGCGACCTCACTCAATGCCTATATACGAGTTGGCTTGAGGATGATTAAGAATGTATCACGTACCACAGATGGACGGACCCAATTTGTGTTGCAGTTGAGGCCGTTGACCTGAACCTTGGCAGTGAGGTGCCTGGTCACATGACGGTAATTTTTTGTGTTGCACATTACCTCAGCAAGCTCAGGCCCTGGACGACGGGCGCCTATTCGGCGCGCTAACCGCAAGCGGTAAGTCGTCGTCGGAGGGCCTGAGAGAAATCCTCCGCTTTTGGGTGGGTCATCGCTTCGTTTAGGTGTAAAACGCGCTGCGCGTCGTTTCTTCGGCATCAACGCCATCAACATCCTGAATAGATCTACACATAATTCCACCAATATTACCTCGATTGCTCTATAAACTACACTCGGAGCTACCTAGACATCGTAGCTATCGATTGATATGCCACGTACCCCATTACGCAGCCTGAATCCCGAATCTTTGCCTCTGACCTTGACGGACCTGCTGGGATTCCCTCCACGCGATGGTCAGATCAAGGCGATACACAGTCTTGCGGTCGATCAGGTGGATCTTCTCCTCATTGCCCCTACGGGATGGGGTAAGAGCGCTGTATTCCAGGCGGTTCCGGCGTTGCGAGGTGGTATTTGCCTTATGATAATGCCGTTGAATCTGCTCGAAGAGGATCAAGTTAGTCGATGACCAGGCGCATCAGAAGACAAGGACAAGATTAACCTCTTTTCTCGAATTCGACAGGCCAAGTCCATCGCTCGAATCCCTTGCTGCAAGCCTTGCGTGTTGAATGGCCGCACGAATTCAAACGCGCTGCTGACGGAGATCCGAAATGGAGCATACACGCATGGTAGGCCGAAACACATATGTCCCTCCACAACTGCATATTGCATTCGACTGACTAATGCAGTCCTCCTAAGTCCAGAAATTGCTTTATCGCATAAGTTCAAGACGAAGGTTCTGCAAGATCAGGCCTTTCAACAGCATCTCGTCCTCGTAGCTATCGACGAAGTGCACGTCGTCAGCGAGTGGGGCCAGCACTGGCGAAGTTCATACAGTCAACTAGCGTTACTTCGAGACGTGATCGATCGGCCGGTGCCTTGGCTGGGCTGTTCCGCAACCCTTGATCCCGTCATGCTGACCGAAGTCCGAGACCTTTGCGGCTTTAACTCTCTGGTCCGTATTCAACGTACATCTATCAATCGATCGGATATAGCTCTTGAAATTCGAGTCACACAGCATGCTGTAGATTCGTTCCGCGACCTGGATTTCCTTGTCGAACCGGTGAAGGCAGCTGTTGAGCGGACGGCGGAAGAACACTGCAATAATCTGGCCAGGAAAGCTCTCAAAGGCGGTGATATCGCTCAAGCCCAAGCGATTATATCGGCACATACTCGTCAAGAGATAAAACAAGCGGGATCAGAGAGTCGTGCGTGCTGCAGGACGATCCCCAAGACCGTGGTGTATATCGATTCAATAAATCTGGTTGAGAAAGCCGCGCATGTACTGATCAAAAAGCTGATTCAGGCAGGCTGCTCAAAGACGTCTGCCTTCGACGCTATCCAGGCCTACCATTCAGAGCTCGCGGAGTTTGACAAGAGATCGATCTCCGCAGAATTCGCAAAACCTGACGCCGATAGCGTTCTGGAAAGCCCGAGGCATCGTATTATCCTGGCCACCGACGCCATGGGAATGGGTATCGATAACCCAGACATCCGACTCGTCATTCAATGGAAGCAGCCCCCGAGTATGTGCGCTTTGTGGCAGCGAGCTGGTCGAGCTGCCAGGTCTCCAGCGATCTGCGGCAGATTTGTGTGGATGATTGAAGCGTGGTGCTTTGGAGACAGGCTGGACCCATCTGTTCAGGTCAAGAAGAGGACCACTGAACGTGAGAGACGATCAGTGTTACCACGGGGACTATGGGAGCTAATCAACCATCCAACATGTATTCGGAGAGGCATTCTCGACTTCTTCGGTGATGACTTGCCCTTATCCCTTTGTCCAGAGGCAGACCCGCGCCTCTGCTGCAGTGGGTGCGCCGGTACCGAGAGCGGGCCACGAGCTGGCAACGTAGAGCGCGCGGTCCGAGTTGTCCAGTCTCAAAAGCACATCGCCGCCGCTGTGGACTCGGCGCTGATTCAGTGGCGAGAGGCAAAGGCTGCAGCGGCTTTGTCCTCGACGGTGTTCACGCAGGCTAAGGCGCAGTTGATCCTCCCGGACAAGGCCATTTTCTATATCTCACGAGCTGGCGCAACGGTCGACTCAATCGATACTTTGGCCACCGCGGCCAACGGGCAATGGGCAGACCTGCGCCTGTATGGAAGTGAGGTTGTTGAGGTTATCCAAAACGCATGCTTGCAAGCAACGCTTGCTAAATCCCGAAACAGGCGTCCTTTGGCAGCGGTAGACGTGAACTCTGCAGGGATTAGGGAGGGACCGGATTCAAAGCGGACGAGACTGATGGGGAAGGCACGGCGATAGCCGGCATAGCCTAATGTTACTCGATACCATCTGTAGCGAAGAACTGAGCGACTTCACCCTCATCTTCATTCTCTCCTTCGAGAGCAGAATCGTCAGTTTCCGTGAAGCTATATTGTGAGCTGCTGCATTCTGTTCCATTGAATTTTACCAATGCATCACCAGCAACCCGCGCTGCTCCAAGATATAGTATATCAGCAGCCTCGTACTTGACCGTCCGGCCACTGTGTAGGGCGACCGACCCAGTGCGCGACAAGCGTTGAGCCATGATCATTATATCAAGTTTTGCGGACTTCTCTGGATGTTTGCCGTTGCGATCAATACCGTACAAGGACTCAATCTGGTTCGCAAGGTTGGCGAAAATCTCGGTGTTCAAAGCACAATGCTCGAACAGGTAGTCCAGCGTGATAGCAGACCCGCGCCTATCCTTGAACAATTTCTTGAGGGTGCCATTGTGAAGCTCCACGAGCCGGTCTGTCTCGAACCAGCCGTCTGCCGCACCCCGGGGATTCACTAGGCCGTTTGCCAGAATGGCCCGCTGCAACTCCGGAGAGGCCGCAGATGTCGATATAAGGCGATGCAGATAGAGCATTTCATAAGCATATTTGTGCTGTGCCGAACCATGAAAATAGATGCAACAGCGGTCAACGGCTCGCCGAAGCAGGCCGATATCTGCGCGCTTAATGGCATACTTCAGTAGTAGGTAAGTCTGCGTATGCTGCAAGGACAGAATATGGTTTCGAAGCTCTATATCATTGACTGAGCGCGCCTCATTGCCGTACGAGTTGACGATGCTATCGAGGAGTTGCGAGAAGCTTTTGGCATCCTGCGTGGCCAGCATCTGAGTAATATCCTGGAACTCTCGAACCAGTCCCGATTGAGCGAGACGGTGCCAAAGTAGAGCACATACTCTGGCGTGAAAGCTGTGGATCACTAGCTGCTCGAGAGCGTAGAAGTCGGAGTTGGATTTGCTGATTCCTTTTCGGGTCCAGAAGTTCATGGCATCATATAACGTGGATGGATCGCCGCCTTGCCCACCGAAATGGACCCTCAGCATCATATAGAGATAATTCATCCGCAGGTGAAACAACGCCGGCACTGGGAGCGCCCACTTCAGAGTGTCGTATGGCTGCCGAGCTCGTTCTCTGCGGCGCTTGATCATACGAATCCGCTGCGTAGTCTTCTGGTCGCCGTATATGAGGAAAAGACCCTGCTCGAAGGCAGAGTCGGGCAGCCGATATTGTTGCCGAAAAATGTTCTCCAAAACCATAATATTGCCCGCGTTGGTGCTCTCGTCATGAGGGATTGGACCCAAAGAGCAGTGCAGAGTCTTGACAGGCGCAAGGATATCGATCTCAGGCATCTTGGGACGTGGGTCTTCGGCTGTGAACGCAATAGCTTCGGGAAAGATCGTACAGATGGCCTTGAAGGCAAAATACCGGGTTATCTACTACAACCCAGTCAGTATTGATCCTGCAGACGCGGAGATTGACTCACTTGACGTTCGATAATATCGTCTTGATTCCCTGACGCGAGGAATATCGCAGTGGCACTGAGAGTCGCCTGTGGATCCAACATGTCCTGCCGCAAGCCGCCGGATGGGATCTCGAGACCTTGTAGTACTTGACCGGTTGTTACCGAATGGAAAGCGCCTTGGTGATCGAGTCGTTGCTCTTTGACGCCCTCCATCTGTTCAAAGTTATCGTACGCAGTCACAGAGAAATCGCTCTGCCCCATAGCCGTAACCTGTACAGCGGCCTTCTCCGACTGCTTCTTGATGGTGTTCAATATGGTATGGTAGGAAACACTGAGGCCGAACTGGCCAAGAAGCTCTAGTTGGCGCCGCTTGACACCCTTCGAATGGAGATAGAGACCCAAGAGGGTCTGGAAGCCGGTAGAGGTGTTCTGCCGCTGCGAGAAGCAGAGTATTGAGAGTATAGCCACCAATCGAGCGAATGGCTCCGTTTGCCGCTGATATAGCCGTCGAAGCTCGGGTGCCATCATTCTCCGGAGAATCTGTAGCAGTATTGGGGCCTTTTCCTGTGCAGTATTGACAACCCGACTCATATCCAGGTCTTCATAAGAACCACCACAGTTTATTGGAGTTTTGGTAAACGGCGCCATGTCACCCAGCTGTAGCACCTCCTTCCGTAGCTCTTTATCACCCAGATCTAACGCCTGGATGACCGAATACCTGACGCCGTTCCATGGTTGATCCTCATCCTCAAAGTACAACCCCAGAACTTCTGAATCCGTATACGCTGCCGCTGCAAAGGCAGTCTTTCGACGAATGTTGACAGGCCCCTCGGCGGCGGCCAAAGCTCGTAGGAATTCGGAGACACTCCAATAGACGTCTGTTCGTAAGCATTCGAATACTTTGTCGAGCTTTTCGGCGTCTGAAAGAGGTGATCGTCGACGAGTGGTATTGACGGACGGCGGAGGCTGCGGAGGCGGTGGCGGCGAGGAGAACGTCGGTGGGCTACTGATTGATATGGCTGAAGATAAAGGTGATGTCAAACCATCGAACGACATGTCTAGAGCAGGTGATAGTGTTGCAGCTCAATCGAATTGTTGACATTTCTATGATGTGACTCAATATACGCAGGAGGAATATTTGAGCATTGCAACGAAGCGATGACCCACCCAAAAGCGGAGGATTTCTCTCAGGCCCTCCGACGACGACTTACCGCTTGCGGTTAGCGCGCCGAATAGGCGCCCGTCGTCCAGGG
>JAABUP010004985.1_pt1 | contig 20989 bp, 23 predicted proteins | sample 5559201 | NCBI WGS metagenome assembly JAABUP01 (sample SAMN10711887, study PRJNA513373) | rock metagenome | isolation source: Antarctica rocks | place: Antarctica
GCTACAATGTAGCCATGGCCTGCTATCTGACGGGCGAAACGTGCAACAGGCCCAGTGACTGCGGGATTGGGTCAATGGAGGATCCAAGAGCTGACTTCAAGATAGGTGTGCCTTGATATATCTCGCTGAAGACAACAACGCCAGGAAACTTAGCCTTGGAGTAGCCAGGTATTGTGGGATGGAAGATGAGAATGCCTGAGGAAGTTCAGAAGCTGTACCATTGATCATTGCGAGAGCACTTTACGCATGCTTCCTTTCCCACCAGCCGTTGTAGGCACATCTTGGTGGCTCTCGGTTATCAGCATGTTGGCCTTTCTAAGACAGAAATCTTGGGGACAATTCCCAAGAGAGTGTGAAGCTCCAAGGTGTATCGCCTGAATGAGTGTGCTTCGAGCGGTTTACTTCCGCACAGAGCCCCACTTCAGTTGGAGTTTCTTAACCACGCTGGTGTATTGTCCATTTTTGCCTTGCTGAATGATCTATTGAATGTTCACCAACTATGAAACGAGACGCATGGGAATGCGTAGTCGGGATGATCAAAGTATGCTTCAACAGCCTTCAACGTTTGAAGCAGCCGAGTTCACAAGGGCAAAATTCGCCATATATAAATGGAGGCTTACTTTTGAATGCCCGGCTTGAACGAGTCTGTGGAGTCACTAGTCGGAGCTTTGAGGGAGTCTCATGGCATATTTGATGTGGAAAATCGTAGTTGGATATTAGACAATAATTTAGCATTATTATGTAGATTGAAGAATTCAAAAGATGTACTGGAGTCCGTGAGTCGTTGAAACCAATAGAAGGGGCTTGCACTTACTGGAACAAATAGATAAGGTACCCGCCTCTCGTACTCTGTCCATGCTTCCCCATACCTTTCGCGGCACCGCTGTACATCTCTGTACGCTCGATGTAAAATCATCGGCGTAAAGAACGCGGCATAGAACCAAGGAAAGGGACTATTGAATCCTGTAATCAGGCCCCATGATAACGCCTAGAATCTATTAGCGAGGTTGCAAAGGCGGTAAGAAGGTAGCATCTCTCACGAAATAGAGGTCACAGGTATAATGAATCTTGCGCGCGTAGCCATACCATCCGTCAACGAGCAGTGAGTCACCAGTCTTTGTTGGAATAGTCTTTGGGTTTTTGACTGTTTGCCATGGTAGTTGGGGAAAGGCCTTTCTGTCCACAAAAGTGCCACGCTCCTGTTGCCGAAACCGATTCTTCTGGCCGTTGGCAGTATCCCATACCCAGTAGACAAACAGGTATGAGACGTAAAAGAGACCCAGAGCAACGCGGTTCCAGTGGTAAACCGAGGGCGCGTGATTGGCCAGGTAGATAGTCGCATGACAATAGCTGAGCGGGACACCAGCAAAGTTCCAGAAGATCAGCATAAAGCCCCATTTCTCGTAGTACATGTCCCTAGTTTCCAAGTAAGCCAGGTCTCGCACGTCACTCTATGGCTGTATTTACCAAGTCGTGGATATGGCTTCTTCAGCCTTCGAACAGGCGTTCGCGTACAGGAAATGGGCCATAAGCATAAATCCAACTTCCCCAGAGACGTAACCAAATTGTTCATACTGGCGTGCAGCGGCACCACACGAGAGCAAAAATAGAGTGTACCATGGCCCTCTTACTTCGCAGAACATTTTAAAATCCAAAATTCCAAACATTCGCGGATTTAGCTCGGCCCCCATGAAGAAGTCGTAGACATGATTACCAGTCATCCTATGCTCAGCTCCTCGGTATAAAGCTGATAGATATGCAATCGTTGAAACCCCGAAGCCTGAGATAATGGCCACGGACATCATTGGCCCGAATTCATCGATGATTGTATAAAGTTTGAAAACACCCGTGACATGAAGTATCGCAGCAACTGCGATAGTGGTATAAAAAGACCAGACTCCAGAGCAGTAGTACTCCAGGCGCTTACCACCTTCATGCTCCAACGGTTTGCCTTGTATTGTGATCCCGGGTAGGTATAAATAGCATAGAGCTTGAAAGAGCAGGAAGCCCCAGTATATAACCCATGCCCGTAGTGTCGGAAAGGCACCCTCATAGACCAAGTCTATAAGATGGATCAAGAATCGTTGCTTGCTCTCTCCTGCCTCAGGGAGAGGAAAGTGGCCGTCATAGTATGTTGCCCCGATCCACATATACCACATCAGCCTCAAAATCAGCGTCAGCGCATGCTTCGTTCAATCGATCATTGGCGCTCACAAAGGAAAACCTAGCATCATCGCAGAAACGCCCCACGACCCCCCAAATTCAAAATGGGGATCGTGGTCGATTCGGTGGTCTTTTGTCCCTTCAGGGGCTTCTACGCTTCCATTGGCACCACCGTTGAGGGCCGCGCTTCCATTTGTCTGCCCATGTTTCACAGAGCGCTGCGTGACAGCTTTCCGCTTGTTTTCGGGAGAGGTATCCGAGTTGTCTGTTTCATTCTTGCTTTCCGTGGGTGCAACGGACTTGCGAGGACGTCGTGCGCGTCCCGGAGTCTCGACAAATCCTTCACGAAGCGGTTTTCTGAATTGACGTTAGCATTGCAGCGCGACCTTTTCCTGATGTTTTTCGAGTATAGAAGAGTCTACAGGCAATATGGGTACGCTGAGCCGAACTTGCCTGGGAGATTCCCCGAGCTGCGCGCGGGTGGAAGGCATGGACACGAATTGTTTTGACACAACCAAATGTAAAATCTGCTAGATCAATATTACAGCCATGTAAGAATCGCAGTCGGTGAAGACAGAACGTTTCGCAAACAGATTCGCGCACAGTGATGTTGTCAACTATGTAGTTGTTGACGTCGCCACGGTCGCGCAAAACGCGAACCTTTAGGCCTTTTTTTGTTCGGGAGATGGCTCTCTCGCCGGCAGTTCGCTCAGATGTGCTAAAAATCGTTCTCCACACTTTGATCACGGCAGACAAACGACGTATGACCATGGTTTTGGACTTGATGCTAAAATGATTCGTAACATAAGGTGAATGCTCTATATGACTATGTACACCTTCAAGGGCAAGGGTCAAGAGGGAAATGTTCTACCATCAAGCGCCTCTACGAGCATTCGTTGACATAAGCGTTATCTTCTTGCCTTTTCTTTTCTTACTTTGGGCACTCATTGGTACCATCTTGGAGCTGCTACTTTCCAACGTACTCGATTCAAGCTGAGTCACCAACTCTTCTTCGTGCAAGAGATCCCTTTCCCAGTCCTGGAGCCAGCCATCGTTCTCTGAAGGCTCAAGCTCATCAGGGATAGCAGGCATGGCTGGCGATACAGGTGCTGCGATTCTTGTGCCCCAGACGGTCTTTGAAGCAACAGGACTGGTCGACGGCGATGCTAACGAGGCGAAAGAAGAGCCCCCCTGGGTTCTCGACAAAGACCATGGGGGTGAAGACGAGGCTGCCGCGAAGTCTGCCGCTGATGCCTCTGATAAAGGCTGAAAATCCGCTTCTGAGATCACATCGTGAGAAGGAGTTGGGCGCCGTCTTCGCGCTGCTGCCCAACGCTTGTCGTCCTCCTCCTTCTCTGCCCTCGCGCGCTCCTTCTCTTCCCGGATCTCTTTCTCTCGGTTCTTCTTCCTTCTCCGCTCGATGTCTGGTGCAAATTCTTCGAGAGTTTCTGCAGTAACTACGTCGGTCCAATCGCACTCGAGAAAACCGACCTCACAACCATGTGGTAGGTGTGCAAGATACTTGGCGCGCTTTCGAAGTTCGTCGTCCACAATGTGACCCGTTGAGACCCGTTCAACTCGCGGGAGTATTGTTGTAGGGAACGAAACGAAATCTCCAAAAGCAGCTTTCAGTATGCGTATGTCAAGTGGAGATAGATAGTAATGTAGCAAGGCTTCGTAGAAATAGTAAGGCGAATCACTTGGATGTTGCTGTACAGAAGCTTCTGGCCTTTCCCTAAAGCGCGAGAGTTGCGGCTGGTCGGATTGTGGTGGTACAGGTTGTGGATTAGACAGAGTTGAAAGTGCTGTGTCAGTTGAGGTTATTGTACGAGACGGGCTACTATCACTCGGACTGGTCGAAGACGACGACCGTACTTGATCGTGTGAAGACTCAGATCCGCGTATGTGCGCATGATCCGCAAGTCTGGACGAAGACTGACCAGATTTCGCAGCATGGTGTAATAGATAATGCTCTGGAACCTCATCGTGGAACTCCAAAGGTGGACGCCTCGCTTTCCTTTCATTGGGCTGTTGCGGCGCGCTCGGAGGATTCCCAAGGCTTTTCATCCTTTCCTTGGATTCCGAGATCGCTGAAATCGCTTTCCTGGTCCATATAGTCTCCTCTCCAAACATGATCTCATCCTCTTTTTCTTGTTGTTGTAGCTCCTCGATCTCAGTATTGTACTGCTCGTTCATGTAGTCCTCTGATCCTTTCATAACCCGTGCGTAATCCATCACTTCAGCCGCGAAATACCAAGGAATCTGTTCCTCCTTGTCCAAACCCTCAGCGCCATCTCGAGGGAGAGCGAGCGTACTCCCTGGTTGGCGCATGATGAGTCTGAGCACTACATCTTCTCGTTCCTGAGGACGCCGCCCCTCTTGTCCTGTGAACCAACGGACCGGACGAGTCTCGGACATGTATATACTATCCCAGCATATTGGACACTTTTTCCACCTCGGTCTCTTCTCCGGGACTGGGTTTGCTTCGTCACCAGAGTGCATGTATCGAATTAAGCATGGCAGACAAAAGATGTGTCCGCATCTAGCCATTCGAGGAGCCACTGGAGTGGATAAACATATGGGGCAGTTGGTCGACTGCGACTGAGCAGAGACGAGGATCTGTAGGACGTTGCCCCAGTCAAGGTGTACGTCTGCATCTACTGCCTGAGCACGATAATCCCCGATCGGGTTGACGATGAAACGGTAATTGGCGTGGACATATCTGAACACCAATGAGCTTCCATCATGGACATGGAATATGGAGGGGTCGGTTTACTTGGCTTTGTCTGCAGCATGATAACCAGACCCGAGACCCCAGGAAGGATTTCTTCTCGCGTTTCGGCCAAATTGGTGATGTTGAATATTCTGAGGACGAGGAGGGAGTGCAAAACTCATGAGATGAGTGATCGAGGTACGACCTTTCCTACTACTAGAAGACTGCATAGCCGCCTAATTTGCAAGAGCGGTCAGTCGCTTAATGCAGATTGCGACTTCAGTAGAGCTGGACCTACGGACTCAGCAGCAGCGTCCTCGTCCGCAAGTCTAGGCCGTCGTTGCCCTTTATGCTGCTTTCGGAGTGACTGGTTATGCCTCGCAGACGAAGAAACACGAGAGCTCGATCCAGCGCCAAAGCTCCCCGAGCCCCCAAGGCGTTTATGGGTATGGCTGTCTGCTCCAAAAGATGATCCGCTTTGAGGGTAAGAGGGAGATGGCGTCTGGGAAGGAGTGTAAGTGCTTTTGGAAGTAGCCAAAGCGAGGGCTGAGTTGGATGACATCGCGTCTAGGATTACTGCATGCAGTCTTCGATTAAGGCATGGAGAACATCTCGTTAAGACATTGCTTGGACATAATCATAGGAATATTTCCGTAGCTTCGTCGTCGAAAACAAATGCAGCCCCAATGGGAGATGTTGGGAGGAAGGTGAGGGGCGAGGATGGTCTAGGTTTGGAAGAGTCACAGATCCCTTAAACTCCGGTCGACCATTAGACTCATACCGAGAATATAAGATTATCGGACCTCAAGAACATAAGATTACCCCCAAGAACAACTTAAAACTCTCTCTCTCTCTAATCGAACCAAATCGCATACGTTTCATCGACTTGCTCAAGACATAAGCCGACTCTCAACGTTTGAATCAATGCTCAGAATGATGAGGTAACGCGCAAGGTCTCGTTCGTGCTGTCCCAACCTCAGGTTGCTCGGCAATCTCCACTGGGGAAAGCAGCGATGAATTCACAGCATCAGGCATTGCTGCCCCAGGTCCCACCAGCAGTACCTCTTCCCAATGGGCGGTCGGGCCATAATGCCCCCTACCCTCATCCTTCACAGCAACCAACCTACTATCCGAGCTACCAATACCCGTATCCGATTCGATCACCGCAGCAATGGACGCCATATAATTATCCTACGCCGATGCAAAGGGGCTATCAGCCATACTCACCGATGACTCCTTACTCGGTACCACAGCATGCCCCACCTATGCGCCCAGCTTCCCATCAAACACCCTCCTCATCGTCTATACGATCGGCTCAAGGAATCCACTCACCATCCTCTGGCTCATCACTCCACCCGCCGACGTCTACACCTGTAAATATCTCCAGCCCGTATCTTGCTCCTCCTACGCCTCCACCGCCTCCCTCAGTCTCTCTACCAACTCACCGAACTCCTTTCTATCCACCTCTGCCGTGGCAGTCATTCGAGGGCTCTTTCCCAGCCAGAGCACCTCGGCGGAGAAAAAGGACTCCAGCTCCCCAACCATCAAATGCTCCTGTTCAGCTGCCCTCTCGTCGTGAATCATTCTCCGATGAAGAAGCTTTGGCTGATGCAACGCAATCTGCCGACGAATCTAACCCTCCAGGGCCAATACGCGAACGCCTTGTCTTAAAGACTCCTTCCAGCTCACATCCACCTCCAGAAGTACCGTCTACACAGCCTACGACTCCTTCATCTACGGCACCACCACATCACGCTATCCCCAAGGTCAATGTCTCCGGTCGGCCAAATATTCCCATAGTCCCGATTGTCCCTGCCATACCGAACATCCCCATGGCACAACGGCCTTCGAAGCGAGCGTCCCTCAGTGTTAATTCTGACGTACTTAATGGCGAAGCTCCTTCGAACGCAGATCACCTTGCCAAAGCTGTAGAGGCCGCAGCGCAAGTCAACCGAGGGAAAGCTGAGGACTCATCTGGACCAGTGGAGGGCGCGAGCTCCCCACCTGTGAAAGCCACACCGAAGTCATGGGCGGATCTTGTTCGCACGAAAGCAGCTCCAACAGCGTTCACCAAAGCTCAGGTTACCATTGATGATCCTGCTCATACTAACGGCCTAATTCCAGCCAAGACAGGATCTGTCGCGGATGCTTTGAGTTCGTACAATGTCAAAGACAGTAGTGATTTCGCCAAAGTAGCGTTCTTGGAGCCAAGGGGGCTTGTTAACACTGGCAACATGTGCTACATGAATTCAGTAAGCTTATGCCTGGTATTGGCATTCCGAGACAAATCCCTGACAAGGAATCAGATTTTACAGATTTTGGTCTTCTGTGTGCCATTTTATAATTTTTTGGAAAATATTGGGACCCAGGCAGCGCATAGCTTCAAGAGCGATACTCCGCTTATGGACGCCATGTAAGTCAAGATCGAGTCCTACTCACTGAGAACGATTAATTGACACCATGCAGGATTTTGTTCATGCGCGAATTTTCTGTGATAGATGCTGCGGTTTCGGTGGACCAACTTCGAATGCGTTTGAAGGATAATGAGCTGGAGCAATATGGTGAAGCTTTCATTCCTGAATTTGTGTACGAAGTCATACGGCGATTGCCTCGATTCTCATCAATGAGAGTACGTCCTACTTCTGCGGTCTCTGTGTCACGCATATACTAACACTAAGTAGCGAGGACATCAACAAGATGCGGAAGAATTCCTAGGATTTCTCCTCGAAGAAATGCATGATGAGTGTAGTAGGGCCATGAAGTCAGCCAACGTGCAATCCTCCTCTGGCACATCCACCCCAACCAATGGAGTCACCTCGCCAACCAGTGAAACCACTGACTCGAGTATGATGAACGAGGGAGGTTGGCTCGAGGTCGGCCCAAAACAGAAAGCTGCTATTACTCGCTCTTCTGGTGCCATTGCTACGGAGTCGCCAGTCACAAAAATCTTCGGAGGAAAACTGCGATCTGAATTTAGAGTACCTGGACTAAAGAATTCCGTAACACTGGAACCATACCAGCCATTGCAGCTTGACATTGGCTCACCAAATGTCAGCAACATTGTTGATGCTCTGAAAGGTTTGACTAAACCCGAGACGATGCACGGCAATTTCAACTCGCCCAGAGGCCCAGGCTCCACCGCGACAAAGCAGATATCTATTGAAACTTTGCCGCAAGTGCTCATCCTTCATCTAAAACGCTTTCAATATGACAGCAATGGAGGTACACAGAAGATTTGGCGGAAAGTTGGTTACCCCTTGGATCTTGAAATTCCTAAGGAGGTCTTCCCTCAGCATAAACGAGGTGGGCTTCTTGCTCACGGGGGCCTTCCGAAGTACCGCCTCATAGGAGTTGTCTACCATCATGGCAAGAACGCTAGCGGAGGCCATTATACCGTGGACGTCCGGCGCCAAGAAGGACGAGAATGGATTCGCCTTGACGACACGGTCATTAAACGTATCCGGAGCGAAGACGTTGCAGAAGGTGGCAGCGAGGAAGACCCCAAGGTTCTCGCGGCCGCACTAGAACAACACAAAAAAGACCAGCCCCAGAGCAGCAATGTCTATGAGAAGTTCGCTGCAGAGGACGAGGCGCAGAAAGAAGCAAGCAAGGGATGGAGCCAGGTCAATGGCTTGACCGCTCCACCCTCAACGGTGGGCAAAAAGTGGTCCGGGATTGCGAATGGCAATGTGACACCCACAAATTCATCAGGGAAGATGACACCTGTTGGACGAACTTCTATCAAGGACAACAAGGTGGCGTACATTCTTTTCTACCAAAGACTCAACGCATAACGGCGCGGCGCCGCTTTTCTGCGGTCCACGCTCACTTCCGTATGGCTATACCCCTGGGAATCGGTGCATTCGAAAAGCGTAACGGTTTGGTTATGTCGATCCTTTTGTACGGGAGACAGTGGCTGGACATTGTTGGGGCGGCTTGTAATGATGTAAAGGCTCGCTTACTATATGTCGCATCTTTACATAAGTTTGTACATAGTTTCCAATGAAATTGATAGTTCTTAGTACCTCGCATGTCGTCGGAAACGTGCCTGTGAATTGATTGAGTCTGAGGTTGCAGAGGGGACTGATAATGCAAGGCGGCTCTAAATGAAAGGTAATGACTGTGTCTCCTTTAGGTGCCAGTATTGAGTTCGGAATTTGACGAAGAGCGGAAGATTGCTTCAAGTAATTAACAAGGAGCAACATTGATGCTGGGGTATCACGCAAATGAGTAGAGTACAATAGACAATCCCGTTCCCGACCATCCATCCCTTACGCCAGAAGAATGTCATAACCATCTCTCTCTATTCTCACGGCCTCGGTCTCGTCACCATACCGTCTTCGCACCAGTTCGAAGATAATGAGACCAAGAGACGTCGCCGGAATCTGACTCGCTGTATTCCACAAGAATCCTTTATAAAGCCACCTCCGCCAACCACCCGAGCGCCTAGCATGTACCAAGCATTGCTGGTACGTTTTCTTGTATGCCGACATGTAATTTTGGAGCATTGCTGATCTTGCTTGCGAGATTTTCGCTTGCTTGTCTAGATATCCGAGCGACTTGTGATGGATTCCCTGGATCAAGTTGAGCGGGTGCTGTATCACCTGCTGATTTATGGAGGCGGTGATCCCTGCGAGTCCCAAAAACGCCGGCTCGATGCCGTAATGAGGCTTTATGACATCGATAGGGCCAGTCTCATCGAGTCTGGGTTTTAGCCATGGAGTGAGGAGGTGGCCTCCAAGATCTCCATAGTATTTCGCCACAAATTTGTAATACGCTTGTGCTTTCACGTGTTCGAAAGTTGCAAAGAACGTCGCAAAACCTAATGAGTCCTTGACGAAAGAGATATTCCAGCCAGCAAACACTCCTCGAGGGCCAATCTCGTGCAGCTTGCTGCGCCCGTAGTGCCACATCGTCTTGTAGCGACCATTTACAACCTCACTGGTTTTGAAACGTATCGAGATGGCATCAAGGGGAGCTGCTACAACCGATTGGATCGCACCGGCGGAAAAGCCAGCGAGAAAGGTACAGTGAATAGGGGGAAGTGGAAATACTTTCTTTAAAGACTGAGACGATGGCTGGTGCAGATTGCCCAGGATTTGAAGATACGAACTGTACAGAATGGCGCCAACTCTACGGCTCGTTAGTAAGTGTATCGATTTGTATACGCAAGGCTATCAACCCTATGTTGGCTACCATGGGTAGTAAGACATGATTCGGGATAAACCCCCATCCGTAGGTGCGTACGGCATGGGCCAGTAAGCCAGGCGTACTCATTCGCAGAGACCACCCTTCTTGGGCCTGAACCCTTGGATTGACCGCCCTGGCGAACGCCTAGAACAGGCTTCAGCGGAAGCCTGGAGGGATGAAGGTGAGTCTACCAAGTAACTACGAGGAAATGAGCCGACTCCTGATGGTCATCGTGGTTGCAGTGCTACTCACTCGACACGCGTTCGGAAGAAGGCTTTCACTGGAGCTCGGAAATAGAACGCTATCGCTTGTGATCCAATTGCCCGAGCGCCGGCCGCTGATGCCCCGGTGGCTGCATTGCTTTTCTTGTCCTTACGAGGACCTGAAGGCGCATGTTGACTTCCATCGAGCTGAGGCTGGACCATTCCTGTCACCGCTGGCTTTGAGACAGAAACAGTGCAGAGGCCATATAATTATCTTTCCGGCCCTAACGCTTGATGAACTGAAAAATTCAAGAGAATTGATTATGTGAAAGGTAGCTCAAACGTTTAGGAAGGGCTCGGATCAAAAGTAGCTGGCAAGGTGGGGGACTCAATCCTCGATCAATGCAAAATCTAGAACGGCCTTGAAAGACTTCGACAACACAAAACGGAGTAGGTAGGCCTTGCTGAATATCAGTCTGACGTTAGCAAGATGCATCTATCAATGAAGTAGATCTCTACCTTCTCTAAAGTCACGGAAGCAGCCTGGAGTTAGGGAAGGAAACTCCGGGGATCAGCCCTACAGAAGTAAAGTGCATCCGTCTTTGGAAGCTAATAAACGCGTATTGCGGCTTTACATCACTCTCACATTTCTCAAACGCCCATTCAACCTACACTCCTTCAAATTCCCTACCACGGTAACGTGGTCTAACCTCACCGCCCACAATGGCGGACGAAGTCAAGATAGACAAGGACACCTTTCAGACCCGGCTCTCACACTTCATCTCAACCTGGAGGAACGACAAGAGACATGCAAACGACGCGTTATTCGCTGGTGTTGGGTCCATAGTGATCTTGATGGGCAGAAATGAGGAAAATCCCTCGTTTTTGAAGAATAATGCTATGCACGTAAGCAGATTTCCTGGGGTTATCTGCCCTCAGAAGCTAACAAATTTGAGCTTAGTTCTGGCTACTGGGTTATGAGTTCCCCGCAACCCTCATGATCTTTACATTAGAGGCGCTCTATATCGTCACAACCGCGAAGAAAGGTGAGAGATGGCACGCAAGATCGAGGGAGGTAGGCTGACACGGGGCCTACTCAGCTAAACACCTGGAGCCTCTCAAAGGGGGCAAGGTACCAGTCGAGATATTAGTCAAGGGCAAGGAGGCAGATCAGAATGCCAAGCACCTCGAAAAATGTCTGGATGTCATCAAAGGCGCCGGGGTACTCTCAACGAACCATCGCTTGCAGTATAAATTTGCTGATATCTGTACAGAAGAAAGTGGGCACTATTGCGAAAGACCAATCAACGGGACCCTTCGTGGATGAGTGGAAGAAGGCTTTCGGTGACATATCCAAGGAAGTGGAAGAGGTTGACATCTCGGTGGCTCTCTCCTCAGCTGCATTCGCAGTGAAGGATGAGAATGAGTTGGTACGTCTGTGCGGTGTGGAGGTCTGGTAAAGGAGCAAGCTGGCTGACATCAGCTAGCGGTCAATGCGCAACGCCTCGAGAGCTTGCACGGGTATTCTCTCCGAATTCTTCATTGAGGAAATGTCAGCAGTCTTGGACGCTGAAAAGAAAGTCACGCACAAGCAGCTGGTGGACAAGCTCGACCAAAAACTCGATGACTCGAAGTTCTTCAAGAATCTGAAGACTTCTAAGCTGCCAGCGGATTTCGACAACAGCCAGCTTGACTTTATGTACGGCCCAACAGTTCAAAGCGGGGGAAACTACGATCTAAAACAGTCTGCGACTTCCGACGACAGTCCTTTACACCCAGGAATTATTATTGCCGGGCTTGGACTTCGGTATAAGAGCTACAGCTCCATGGTAGCTCGAACATTCTTGGTGGACCCTAACAGCTCTCAGGAAGCGAATTACAAATTACTAACCAGCATCCAAGATTTACTGATTCGGGAGGCGAGGGAAGGCGTAGTGATCAAAGATCTCTACAACAAAGCTCTGGCCTTTATCAAGTCCAAAAAGCCTGAGATGGAGAAACATTTTCTCAAAACAATTGGGGCGGGCATTGGCATCGAATCTCGAGATCCGACACTTTTGATCAATGCAAAGAGTACGAGGCAGCTCAAGGACATGATGACCATTAACTTCGCTCCCGGTTTCACCGATATAGAAAACAACAACCCTCAAGACAAGAAGAGCAAAACATACACTTTGTTCGTGTCAGACACTGTTCGGATTAAGGGAAGAACCGAAGAAGCGGGAAATCTTACCAAGCCGGCTCCAGTGGAGGTCGGCGCAGTCTCCTTCTATTTCAAGGACGACGAAGAAGAAGAGACACCGGCGCAGAAGGCGAAGAGCAAGAAAGACCCTAAGATTGGAGCCGTCGCATCAAGTAATGTCGTGAAGACCAAACTCCGTGCCGAACGGAGTAAACAAGCCAACGAGGGTGCAGAGGCAAGGCGTAGAGAACATCAGAAAGAATTAGCTCAGAAGAAGCAGCAGGAAGGTCTTGCCCAATATAGCGAAGCCACCGGTGATGCCAACGGGGTCACTCAGAAAAAGTTCAAGAAGTTTGAGTCTTACAAGCGTGACAATCAATTTCCCTCGCGAGTTGCGGAGATGGCCATTGTGGTGGATGTCAAGGCGTCGACCATCGTACTACCGATAATGGGTCGGCCAGTCCCATTCCACATCAATACTATCAAGAATGCGAGCAAAAGCGATGAAGGGGAGTTCTCCTATCTACGAATTAATTTCCTCTCTCCTGGGCAAGGTGTAGGCAGGAAGGACGATCAACCGTTTGAAGATGCCGACGCACATTTTGTGAGAAGTCTAACATTCCGGTCTACGGATGCCGATCGGATGCAGGATATCGCTACTCAGATCACTGACTTGAGGAAGAACGCCGTCCGTCGAGAACAAGAAAAGAAAGAGCTAGAGGACGTGGTCGAGCAAGATAAGCTCAGCGTGATACGGAGTAGGCTCCTCAACATTTACTTTATTGTTAGCTGCTAATGTCTTCTAGGTCGCAAGCCCACAAATCTGGATAATGTCTTCGTCCGGCCTGGACTCGACGGTAAACGTATTGCGGGAGAAGTAGAAATTCACCAAAATGGTCTTCGCTACGCAGATCATCGCGGCAGTCAGATCGATGTTCTCTTCAGCAACATTAAGAATCTTTTCTTCCAACCTTGCACACATGAGCTGATCGTCATCATTCACATCCACTTGAAGGACCCTATCATGATTGGCAAGAAGAAGGCCAAGGATGTTCAATTCTACCGCGAAGCTACAGACATGGCTTTTGACGAGACTGGTAATCGTAAGAGGAAGCATCGCTATGGAGACGAAGAAGAATTTGAGCAGGAACAAGAGGAGCGTAGACGGCGCGCTCAGCTTGATAAGCTCTTTAAGAATTTCGCGGAAAAGATACAGGCCGCTGCCCCCGAGGGATTTGGAGTGGACATTCCCTTCAGGGAACTTGGTTTCCAGGGGGTGCCTAATCGTTCTAATGTGCTATGTCAACCCACCACAGACTGTCTCGTGCAACTAACGGAGCCCCCCTTCATGGTGATTGCCCTAGACGAAATCGAAATCGTCCATCTGGAACGTGTCCAATTCGGCCTGAAGAACTTCGACATGGTCTGCGTCTTCAAAGACTTCCACCGCCCCCCCGCCCACATCAACACGGTCCCCGTCGAAAGCCTCGAAAACGTGAAAGACTGGCTCGACTCGGTCAACATCCCCTACAGCGAAGGCCCCCTCAACCTGAACTGGGGCACCATCATGAAAACCGTCATCGCGGACCCCCATCAATTCTTCGTCGATGGCGGCTGGTCGTTTTTGACCATGGAGTCGGATGACGAGGATGAGGATGAGGCGGACGAGGAGAGCGCGTTTGAGATGTCGGATTCGGAGTTGGCGGTTAGCGAGGAGAGTAGTGAGGATGAGAGCGATTTCGATGATGATGCGAGTGCGGATGAGGGGAGTGGGAGTGAGGATGAGAGTGGGGGGGAGGATTGGGATGAGTTGGAGAAGAAGGCGAAGAAGAAGGATCGGGAGGGGGGGTTGGAGGATGAGGATTCGGGGAGGAAGAAGAAGAGGTAGGTTTTGCTTGGATTTGCGGCCTCTGGTCATTGTGTCTTTGTCAGATCTGGCCTCTTCCCTTGACGATTTGCATGTTGAGGAAGGGGATTGGTTATGATCCTACTGCATCTGGTGGCATACTTATGGATGAGGTGGCCACTCATCATTTACCGAATAGCGAGATATCATGAACTTTCAGCATGCGGCCGTGACGCACCTTAAGACTTGAAGATGGTTGGAGATATTTCAAGATCGTATCCATGAGACAAGCATGACTCTTCAAAGCATCAGCATCAATAGATTCCACTTTGATCATATACGTAGCACTACTGCCGTGACGATGCAAAAGGCCGTGAGCACCACTCAATGCATGATCCAATCTGCCCGCCGTCCACACTCCTCGCTCTCCTACTCCAATACCGACTCCTCACTCGCCCTCGCGATACATGTTAAACATATTAATCATCCTCAGCTGCTGATTCGGCGAAAAACTCGTATAGCTAAACGCCACCCCCTACAATCAGCCAATCTCACCCACCAATCACAACCCAAACCTCCCAAAAAGGAATTAAAAAAAAGGGGGAGAGGGAAACGCACCAAGCATCGGTCGAATAATCCATAAAATTACCAATGGGATCCACCCCCGGGCTCCCGGGACAACTGTCCTTCCCCCTCGGACACCCACTCGTGCTCGTCCCCTCCTGCGGCGTATCATCCACATAATCCCCCGGATCCCCCCCCCGACACGTATTCCCCTGAAAAGTATGCAGCAGCCCAAACCAATGCCCGACCTCATGCACCGCCGTCTTCCCCAGATCATACCCCTGCACGCCAAACGGGCTGCCGGGCATGCTGCCCGCGAGGATGTTGCAGCCGTCGGTGGCGTAGTCGGCGGCGGGGTATTCGAGGGTGGTGCTGGAGGCGGTGGTGTAGGTTATTGTGGTGGGGAGGGTGCAGTAGCCGAGGAGGGCGGAGGAGGCGGAGTAGGTGTAGGGGTAGGAGGAGAGGTTGGTTTGGAAGTAGAGGTTTAGGTCCGCGTAGGTGCCGCGGCGGAGGGATTTTTTCATCAGTGTGCTGTTGGCGTCGGTGGCCCAGTCGTTGCGGATGGTGTAGCTGGTCGTGTTGAGGTGGAAGGAGATGTTGGAGGGTTGGTAGGAGGCGTTGAGGACGGCGATCTGGGGGTTTGGGGTTAGTATGGGGGTGATCTTGGAGAGATTGGTGTATGGGATGTGGGACGGGGCTGGTCATACCTGGTTGGTGATTACTTTGTTGCGAGTGGCGGTAGAGTAGTGTCGGGCCTGGTCTTTCGTGGCCACAAAATGAACATACACTTGGACGACGAGCGAACTGGCTACTTGTTGGTTTGCCAGCCTCGCTTCAGGGTCGGAGCGAAGATTCGCATGGGCCTGAACAAGATGCTCGGTAGGCGGTCCGGTGCCACAAACCTGAAGGGAGGGTCTGGGGTGGCCAACAAGGGCTTCGACGGCACTGACAGCACGGTAATCGATGACATGAGAGTGACCGGGAATGGCGGCATAGAGGAGGAACGGAAGAATTGGCAGCAACATTTCGCTCCCGATCACTTACTATCTTCGAAACGTGTGTTCTTCTTGGCAAGGGCAACGCTGGAATGCGGGATGGATGCATACCGAGACATGGAATGCTGCATCATATGTAGCGACTGGGGATCTGAGATCGCTGATCAGAAGCATCTTCATCGATGTCTTTGCCAGTGGCTTCGTCCCGTGTCCTTGAGCCGTGTGCTTGAGCCTTGTATGAACGTGAAGACAGAGCTGCAAGCAGGCACATAAACAAAGCAATCTTACATTTCTTTACAGTGGTAATGCATAGGTGGGATACATTGACGACAAGAAATCAGAGGCCGTTCTTGGGATAGCAGATATGGTCTTTATATCATAATGAAATTTTTGCTCAATTGATCTGCATGGCATCGCACCAGAACGCCGATCGAACACCTGAGACCCGCATAGAGGAACAGGAAATGTAAAGTACGTAAAATCATGCTACATCATTGCCGGGCCTCGAGATCCCGGTTGCGGTTGCCGTGCTGGGCTGGTCATTGTTCCATGTTAGATACGTATGGTCCCCCAATTTTCTGCATAGTGGTTAGTTCCATCATGTTACTCATGGATCTAATGAGCGACATACCGCGGCTTGACAAGGTGTATCGCTGTGAAGATTGTCCCAAGGACAACGCAAATGCCTCCAACGGCCACATATGCAATACCCAGGAAAGGGTTCTTGCCTCCCATCACAGTCCGAGTAGATATGACCAAGGATTTCGTGCCTCCGTATTTAGTGACAACAAAGTCTGCTCACTGTAAGTCTACGATAAAAAAAGAAGCTGGTAAACGTACTGTCGTCAATATCTACTTGGTACATGCTACACGCCATTGTGTCGTCATCGTTACGCTTGGCTAATTTGCTGAAGTTGGGAAGACCAGCGGTCCTCATCCAGACCTGAAAGGCTTCGTCGTCGTTCAACTTTGGCGGTGGGTTGGACTCTGTATAACCATACGGGTACCGCAGAGCCCAGTTTGGAGGAGGTGAAATGTCATTCGCGCCGTATGAGGTAGGATTGTAGAGCACCGCATCACTGCTCCAAGCGATCCCTTTGTCTGTCATCTTGTATTCAACACCTCCTGGATCATCGCTGTCCTTCTTATTCAACTGTTTCGGGTTTGAAAAGGTGTCATTGAAGAATGAATTGGCAATCAGACCACATGGGTAGTAGGGTTTACCGGGGGAAGAGGCATTCCTCTTTTTGTCGGTGTCCAGAGGATCGCATGCACCAAGGGAATTATTTTTCACAGCGGTGCCTCTCAATTGGTCCGAATCCAATGACTTCACGTACCGGCGATGATTTTGGTAGAAATTTGTAAGGCGGTAGTAGAGCAGGACCGGCGGTTTGAGGTCATTCGGAATATTGAATAGTAAAGAACAGACGAATGTGTTCACGTCTTTGCCATCATATGTCCTAGTATCATTGAGCCCCTTCCACTGGTTGTCTCCGTGCGTGCAGTTCGAGCCTAAGCCTTTGAATGAAGAAGACACATATTTGCTAGGTATTTTAGTAAAGGTGGAGGAACTATTCCCGGCCGTCCGACATTGTGAGTAGTCGATTGATAGCTCTTGCACCTGAGCCGATGAAGTCAGCAGGAATTCCACAAGGCATTGCATCTTACTGACTTGATGGCTTGCATATAGTAGTAGTCCACCTATCGGAGCGAAGATTATGCCAACAATGAAGAATAGAGGGAGGACCGTCTTGGGCGTGAGAATGGGCCTGTATAACGCAGAGGAAATCAGCGGGTGTGCGCCGGCACAATATCACCGAGTGCTATCGGGGGCCGCGTACTGCCATGCTTTCAATCGCTGTTGCCGGAAGGCAGTGTCTATATTTCGCAAGGGTATTGTCAGCCATCAAACATGCTTTCGAACAAGCTGTTCTTTCCCAGAGTAGGAGATTCGGGCTTACTTGCGGGCCTCCTGCTCTTTGCTTTCTTCTGCACTTCATCGCGATCTTGGCCATCGAGAGACTCGGTATGGGTCTGTGTTCGAGACATGCTGCAAATGGTGAACGCATGGAACCGCGCAAAAATGTCCACAGAATCCGCGTAGTCTGTGTCCAGGTGAATTACCTCTTAAGGTAAAGCGTGCCGCATCCGGCTAGCCTACTCCTCGCCGCCCTTCACTTCCTACTGCCCTCCCCTAGACTTTTAGCTACTATTATAACTCTTAGATGCTTCCTCCCCGTTAGTATAAATACGCCTCCGTATCCTACTCTCCTAGTAACTTTATTAATATTTCTATTTATACCGGCCCATTATTAGGCTCCTACGAAGGAGGGCTATACCGGGGTGTAATATAGCCTCCGACTTCTATATAGACCTTAGTCTTATCTCTCTCTCTTTTTCTTCTTCTTTTTCCCTTACCCGCTACTTTTCTCTTTAACTCTAATACCTACTTCTTTACTAGCCTTAGATTTATCTCTCTTCTACTATCCTACTCGACGTTAATATAGGCGCTTTTACGTTTAAGAACGCGTACTCTACGCTAGACTACTATTTAATATTTAAGAGCGACGACTAATAAGAGGACTTTAATATTGATTTAGAAGTCTTCGATACGGACCTCCTAGAGCTAAAGTAGGAGCTAAATAAACTCGGTACGGAAAAGATATAACAAGATTTAGTAGATACTACTCTTACTACTTAAGAAATAAGTCGGTAGAGGTGGAAACGGTATATCTTAAATTATTCGCTTTCCTAGCTCCCCCTATTAGATACTAACTACTGAAGCTAACTCCGTCTACTCTTCCTTTATACTAGGTACTACGATTTTATCCGTAAGGATTATCTATAATTACTAAAGTCCTATTCTATTATATCCTTTAAGGGCTACCTTATCTAGTACTATAAAATACACCCTCGCGCTAAGAGGCTAAATATATACGAAACTATATAGAAGACCTTACGTTAGTTATACTACGATAGATACTATAAAGTTATAGCCGATAATATAGGTAAGGAGATTACTAATATAAGCCGTCTTTAATACTATCGAAGGGGTAGAGTCGATTTAACTATAGAGATAGTACCTTTATAGGTAATTCTGTAACGAGCGTAGCCTAATTAGAGATATAAAGTAGAAACACGTCGTTAGTTATAACGGCGTCTACGGTGCGCTTTATTACTATTAGAAGTTCGATATAGAAGTCTTTACCTTAGAACTAGAACGTATATATCTTACCGCGGGGACTCTTTTCCTAAGTTTCATCGGCTATCGACCTAGCGCTATCTTTAAGAGTGCCTATAAGGAGATTACTAGGACGAATAAGTCTATACTCTATAGGTATATAGAGCTAAGACTCTTATAACTAAAGGATAAACTACCTATATTAGTTCTAGAAGTTACTATCTTATGAGATAAGGGTAAACGTAAGCGGAATACGCCGTAAGTTATCCTCGCGTACTAAGGTCTCCGTTATACTATTAAAGGCGCTAAAAGGAAAACTATTACCCTTTACGAGAATCGCACCTATCCTATAATATATCTAATCCTTTATTTCGTAGCTATCGCCTTTACCGATAACGCTTTCTACCCTAAGCTCGCCGCCGCCGGGCTAGCTCCTTATACCTTATATAGTTTCTCCTACCTAGACGGCCGTATTACCGTTAATTTCGCCTTTAAGGACGGTATCCTTAATATCCCTATCTTCCGCCTCGTTACGCGGTTATTATAGGGTTATTAAGTCGATCCTCGTAAAGCTCTATTCGTAAACTCCTTTACGTACTAGATAAAGAGATTAGGCTAAAGAGTAGGCTTTAAGTATTCTTTCCTACCTTACTATCTTCGACGTAAAGTCGGAACGGAATTAATAAATTAGTTTAGAACTAGAAGCTCCTCTTATAGGACTACCGCTAATATTATCTTAGACGCTAGGGTTAGCGATTAGTAACGTAATTAGATCCTCGGCTACGCCGGCTCGAGAACGTTTCTTAAGCACTATATCTTATAGAACGTAATTATCGATATCTAGGCCACCTTTCTCGGTAATACTTCTAAGTTAGATTTAATTAAGTAGATCGGGAAGCTCTATCTACGCCGCGACCCTAATCTCCCGAAGCGGCTTTTAGACGATTAGCGTACGTAGGCTTACTAGCACCCTAATATTATACGTATCTAGTAAGAAAAGAACGCCCTTAAATAACGACTCTAGGACGAGTTTAGCTCTATTAAAAATAGATCGAAGTCGCCCGACGGTAAATAGTATATACGGGTCTAAAGTAAATTAAGAGCTCTAAAGCTACGCGTAGAACGCGAGGCTTTTATATAGATTCTTCGTAAGTTTTATAGCGCCGTAGACCTAGATTATATAGTATTATAGCTTAATAGAGAAGAGCCCGCTTCTAAGATACTCGCTCTAGTATAGTATATCTTAGAAGAACGTAGGTAGCTCGCCTACGATCTATTCTAGCCGGTAACTAAATCCTCCTTCGCTAAGATAGTTAACGTTATAGCGCGCCTCTATTTACTCTACGAAAGTAAAGACTAGAGATATAATAGCTACGAAGGAGATACTAGAGACTAGACTAATTAGCGGTCTATATACGTATAATATACCTTACCTACGGTCTATAAAAATATATATTATAGCGATACTATCGAAGCTATTATAGGCCTTAATACTATTACACCCCCTAAAGTCGCTAAGTCTATAAAAGCTATAAAATCTACTAAGTTAATAAAGCCGGTCGTATCTTCTAAGATTACTAAAATAAAGAAGCTACTCGCTTCGCTAACGTATCTTTTTTACTACGGTAACCTAAAGCGTAGGCGGACGTAGAGTTTCGCGCGTAGTAATAGTTTACGAAGGTACTATTATTAAGTATACTTTTAGTACTAGGTTAGTCCCTTTCTATATCCTCTACTAGACTATATAAAGACTATCTACGATTTAGACTACTTCGCTAATTACGTAGTTACTAAGTATAAGTTAGACCTCGGAGTTCGGGCTATTATTTCGGGAACACTAGAGCGAACTACTAAACCTAGGTAACTTACTACGTTTACTCTATAAGGAGCTTAACTTTAGATATCGCCTGAAATTATATTACGTCTCTTTTCTATTACGCGTTCTATATTTA
>JAABUP010004987.1_pt1 | contig 20981 bp, 25 predicted proteins | sample 5559201 | NCBI WGS metagenome assembly JAABUP01 (sample SAMN10711887, study PRJNA513373) | rock metagenome | isolation source: Antarctica rocks | place: Antarctica
TACAACGTCATGGTACATTTGTGTATGCCCCAACATCATTCACGTTAGACAGTGTTGCCATACAATCTTGACAAGATGCCTCCCAGCAGTACATGAATAAGCATACATTCTCAGGCAAGTCTGTCATCTACACATTTGTTGTTGGCTGGACATTGTTATTCACCAGGTTCAGCACCACCATAGGCAGCAGACTTCATGTTCCAGACAATAAGAATGCTTGACAGAGCAATACTGTGTACAAGATATGCTGTCCACGTAAAGAATTCTGATCATGCATGACTTCAGATTCACAGAACAGTCTGTGATGTGTGCGTTACTTGATACACGCCTTTTATTGACCAATAGGGTCTCTTGACCTGCATCTGATTCAATCTACGAACAGAATTTGTGTACTTCATCAGGCATTGCTGCAGCTGCAGGTCTGTGAGGCTTCCAAATGTCATTCATTGGCATCAAGAGAACCACATGAAAATTCACAAAGTCGAAAGTTGTGGTACAGAATTGCAAATATTGAATTTGTTTGTACATGCTGAGATTACCAGCACAACATGTGGCATGTGTTTTTGCAACAATCACGGTGCGAATTGTGCAGTCGCAGCGAGTTGCAAAAGCCTAAGTATGTCATATTGACACAAACTTGCGTGGGCGCATTAGGGAGAATTTCTTCTAAAGCTGACAAGGCAGGTTATACACAGCCATAGCATACTGCAAGTGTGCCTCGGACAAGACAGCAGAGAGGACTGTTCACATGTCACTTGGCTTGAGCCTGTGCAGCAACAGTAGATGTGACATATAACAAACTGTATACAGTACAACTACATAGTTACATGATTGACAGTGGGATAGGACAATCTTCAATGTTCGAAGCTCAATTGAGTTGCACATCCAAACAGACAACTATGCTGGGGGTACCAGGTCTAAGTCACATCGTTGTCAACAAACTGCTGGTGATTCATCCGCACATGGTCATACTGCTTGGTGAGCTCTCTGGCATCATTGTAGCGGTTGTATTTCTCAGCTCTGCAAACAGCATTGCATTCAACTCTTTTAAGTTTCTGCATGCGCTTAATTGCAGCTCATTTACACCAAACAAATTGAGCTCAAAAGCAAGACATAGCTGTCAGGATGCAGGAGCGTATGCAACTGCCATGTGCAGTATGCCTTGTCTCTGACCGGGCATCCGCATGCAACGATACCTTGAAGTAATGGGTCTGTGCTCTTGCAGCACAGATATCAACAAAGTCGATGATGCTATACATGTCTGCGCTTTGTTATACACCTACAGAGCTTAGCTTCCGCAGTTCGGATGTATATCAAGCCCAGCCTGCCAGTTGTGTGCCATGTATTGCTTTGACAGTGGTCTGGGTCACATGCTCTGCCTCCATGACATTGACAATTACATGGGTCCTCCTTGTTCCAATGCTGCTGTGCTTCTATTCAGGAAAACTGCCAAGCAGGCAAGGCTGGTGCTACCACAACACTTGCCCCAGCACCTCCCTCTGAATGTGATGCGTATTTCAGCACTAACCAGGTCATTGCAGCTTATACAAAGCACATCCAGCCTTCTATCCAGAATGCAGCTGTTTCAACGGTCACCTTCAGCAGTTGTGAATCACCTCAGACTTGGGTATCATATTCAGACTCCATGCTTACCTGCTGCTCTCAGCCTGCACCGGCGGCATGGTTCCACCGGCCTGCAGGGCTGTCTACCAGCCTGCAGGGCTGTCTACCAGCCTGCACGAGTGTCTACCAACCTGCACCAGTGTCCACCAACCTGCAAGGGCGTCCACCAACCTGCATGGGTGTCCACCAGCCTGCCAAACAGGATGGGTATATGGCCATATATGGTCAGCTTGACAGCCGCTGTACTGACAGGCCTCAAGCTCAGACAGAGCAGACATGCAGCGTGTATCTGAATACTCAAGAAGAAGATGCTGCAGTCATTCTGCAAAGGAGCAAGGCGCCAGCCAAAACCAAGCTGCTCTGTCGCCTGATGACCAAGGTGACCATTCCTGCCTGCATTCCTCTGTATCAACTTCCACGTGCAGCACAGTTTGGGTTGTTTTTCGTACAACCTAGAAGTGGCTCTTCAAAGTCTTTGGTCACTTGAGACCTTGATGCTGCTTGACGGCTTGCCTCAGCTGTGTGTGCTGTTATCCTCCTGGCAAGCCCCTTGCTCTGCATTTGCTGTGGCATTCACCACAGGGCAGGCACCGACACATTCCTAATGTCCTGTTGTTGCACAGGTTTGCTGGTCAAGCCTGTCATTGCAGCTGATGGGCACACGTGCGAAAAGAGCGGTATGGAGCAATGGCTGAAAGAGCATGTTAGTTCTCCAGTCACAGGCGCCAAGCTCGCGCACGCCCTTCTGGCACCAAACAGCGTCCTTCACAGCATCATGGCTAACTCTGCTCATTTGGGACTATGTCCAGCTCACGCTGGCTGTCATGACATCTTCAGCTCTGCCATGCCTAGCCAGGAGTAGCTAGCACACTGCCAGCCTGAGCACTTTTGCATCTACTAGTTTCAGTATGTGTGTCACACTCTGACATGCAGTGCTCGTCACACTGACATGCAATGCTCGTCATGCAGCTGGTGCATGATGCTAAAGTGTCAGAGTACATCATGGATAAGACAGCTTTCAGACAGTTCTACGTCTTCATTACAGCACTGTCAGAAATCAGCTTCCTGACACTTAGCTTCCTAGCAATGCGCCTTTCAAATTTATGTCACACGCTAACATTAAAAATCAAGCTGTGCTATGTAGCAGCATTGCAAACGCACGCCAATGCAACATAGGTCAGTTCTGGAACAGATTGCTATGCTGGGCAGACATGATACAATCTGTTAGACAGCAAAGCCTTTTGCATTCCGGTGCGTAGGCACATATCAGGGTCGAAACACCACAAAAAAATCATTTGATCACCCAGAACGAAAGTGGTGCTCTGGACACTTAAAGTCAGATTCTCAGGAGAGGAGGTGCACTGTAACAGGGTGGACAACTGCACTCTGACATGCTAGCATTGGGCTTTTTTCCCCGTAAAATGTACATGCAAATACAGACTGTCAGGTTAGGAATCAAGAATCACTGATGGCTGCTATCTGTGTTTACCTTTCCTTGCGGTACATCCCAGCTACTAAAGCGCTAACAGCAAGGCCAGCAAAGAGACAGCACACAGAAACCCCTGCTGCCAATTTCCAAAGATCAGCTGTATACACAACACCATAATACCTATCACATGTCTGCGTGTTCACATCATGTTCTGGTGCTGAACAGAATGGCAATTGCTCATACATGATGTTGACAACCCCTTTGTCATGATCAGCAATGAGACCAAAGGCTTTGTAAGACAGGTCCAGGTGCGTCATGTCGCCACAACACCACTTTTTGTTGCTCTTGTTTGCATGATCACATGGGCATGAGTCTGTGATCATGACGCTGATTGTCTGGTTGCTGACACAGCCCGAGTCTGGAAATTCTGCACCCGGTGCCCCCCTGGTTGGACCATCAACGCAGGTCACATCAAAGCAAACCCCACACTGACCTACAGGCAGGCAACAGCTGGCTGAGTCATGTGATGAACCGCGATCTCCGCAGGAATTTGTTTCTGGATCCAAGAAACCACAATCTGCGTCACAAGACAAGCTTGAGGGGTCAACCAGCCGTTCTGGATCACCCAGCATCATGTGCAGATCTGGCATAAATCAACTTTGATTCTGATTTGCTTCATATTTGCCACTAAATCTTGCCGCCAATGCAAAACAGCATTGTAAAGTGAAATTGCTTGCTTGCTTGCTTGCTTGCTTGCTTGCTTGCTTGTTGACTTGCTTGCTTGCTTGTTGACTTGCTTGCATGAATGTTGGCAGCAGCAAGCAGACTGTAGAAGCAATGCAATCAACATGCATGACCTTGTTGCAGCACAGTTGCCTTACATCAGTGTGTCTGCAGTGAGAACATTCATGGTGAATGCACATATTCAGTCAAGGGGGCTGTGAGCATGGGTATGCCACCTGTGTTTGAGAGGCCTGGTGTGTTAATGGCTGCCACTAGCCCATCACCATCAGCTGGCAAAGGGGATCCTGCATTGTGGGAACCCGCTTGTTCATTAACGCAGTTTTTATTACTGTACAGTCCTTAGATTATCGCAACTTTGCATTATTATGCTTGTATTTAGTATGTAAAACCCTGTACAAGTGTGACAACAGAGCTTGGACAATGAGGGCTGAAAGACAAGAAAAGAAAAGTTTACGCCTTTCAGCGATCATAACGGGAGCCACCTAAGGCGGCAGCCCGGAGCAATGAGGGCTGATACTGCTTCTATGTTGAACACATGTATGGGCCATGTTGAATGGGCCATGTACACTGAAGATGTCAGCACATGTGCTATGGTAGGCATCAACTGATGAATGGTGATGATGAGTCATGCTGCATGTCCTGCCACACTATAAAGTTGATGTGATTTGTCCTTGCACGTATGTTATGCAGTGAATCGATGTCTTCTGTAACAGATTCGACATGCAGTCATTTCAGGCATTGATGCAACACCTGACAAAGCTTGCTGTTCGTACCACTAAGAAAAAAGCTTGCTGTTCTGCAGATGTATAATTGGTGCTGACATTCCAGTGCATCATTTGGTCGGCGATCAGCCAGGTTACCTATGTAGTCAAAGCAATGGCCACTTTCGCAGCGGTTACTGAGCCATCCCCAGCGCTTATGGCATGCGCACGAGCCGTCGTTCAAAGTGAAGCCATCTCCTTTGCCGTAGAAAGTGGCTCGCCCAAGCGCTGGCGCCGCCCAAACGAACTTCTGCGACTCAAGCGGCAATAACAGGAGCAGCAATGTAAACACAAGCGAGTGAACGGTGGCGTAAAACGTGGCTATCGAGGTCATAAACTGCTCGTGTTGAAGGGAGTCGTTAGCGTATCGAGTCTGGAAGCACGTCTAGAACGTTGACAATGACGCTTTAGTGCTTATTGACGATTTATTTGACAATGGCGACTTGACTGTGTCGGACTGTTGTGCAGGTGCAGGTAAGCTCGGAATTTTGTCGGATTCTGCTACTGTTGCATGCACAGAAGCGGATGGACTGAAACAAACTGGAGGAGCAACGATGCAAGATACGATGCTCGGCGCGCGGCAATGAACAATGACACGTTGTTTTTGCGGGTGCAAAGCGCAGTGCCTGTATCTGTCTGGCCCGATTTGCGCAGTCAGAGGTGTCATTTTATGTTGACACAATTGTCAAAAATAGTCGATTTGCCCATTATAGTGGCCTCTCCACAAAACCCCCCCGTCAAGGGAGCATGGTCTAGTGGTATGATTCTGCTTTCGGGTAGCAGAGGTCCCGAGTTCGATTCCCGGTGCTCCCCTCCATTTTGTATTTGGTGACATTGTCCACCTCTTAATGTGGAACCGCCATTCTTACACTTTCTGTCTAGCATGTCAACACTGCGTTGTTTCCATACCATTTCATCCGTACACACAGGCACCTGATCAAGCTCTTGGTCATGACATACGGTATGCAATGACGCCACCTCTGTCTTGCACGACGCTGCTTACCTGCCACAGACCTGCATCATCACTGGATGTATGCCCTCACGTAATGCCGAGTCAGAATGCTATGCCAAAGTCGAGTCACAATTGCTCACATGTACAGCAGCATAAGCTGTGAACATGATCAGCTGCCATGAGACTGACGTTTTAGATTCTGATACTACTGCACGCTGGAAGAATGTTGGCATCAGACATGCAAGTCATTGCACAGCTTTACACGGCTATGTGTAGCGCCGTTGTGTGGTACTCAGCAACACCATCTGCTTGGCTGCCTTCTTCCCCTTGCTCCTGTCTTTGGCAGCATCAACAGCAGCTGCAGCATTTGTCTCAGCCGCTGCCAGCTGGCTGGCCAGAGTGCTGCCTTTGCCTGCAGATTGAGGAAAGCCTCAGCGATAGCAACAATGATACAACAGCAGGGCCTGCTCTTCCAAGCAAAGTTCATGGCTTGGCTAGTGCCTTACAGTTGCTAGTGCATTACATCATACCATGCAGATGCCTTCAGTGTGGTCTCCTGCGACATGCAGAGCAAAGCAACTTACAGGATTGCTACATGAATACATGGCTCAATGCATAGAGAAGCAGTGGATGGATGGAATCACATAATCAAAAAACTTTTTGTGACGATAGTGATTGTAATAACAATGATACTGACATTAGACAACCATGTGCATCAGGCATGCAGCTGCTACTATCTCCCGACCATATAGATAACAGGACAGACGCTGAAAGTCCACGCTAGCATGCTGGCATACTGAAGCACTGACCAAACTTGTTACCAAAACCCCACTTGGTTGAAAGTCCAACAACACGTATGCCATAGTGACAAGTTTCAGACACTCAACAGCATACGTCACTGTGCCAGCATGTCAGAGCATGCATGACCCACAGGATTACACCAAGGGACAACAACGCGAGGGACGACAGCACAAGCGACAACCAAGAAGGCGGCTTACTTGAGCCCCAGGCCGATGCAGAGTTGCCCTGAGATGCTACTGCTGGTTTGCTCCCTGGTAGCTGTGGACCCCAACCAAGGCCAGGGGGGCCACCCAGATCAGCCCCAGGGGAGCCATGCTGTGCGTTTGCTCTACCTGCCAAATGCACAGACTTCAGACCATTACCAAAGAAATAAGCACAGCCTGTTGTGTAGCGTCAGACAAGTCAGTCAGGAATTTCACATGAGTGTGTAAAAGTAGATATACAGTACAAATGCATGGTGCACAGCGACAAGGTAGACAGTGACATCAGCTACAATGTACAATCTTTGGCAAATAGTACTATGTTGTTTTGTGATGCAGAGTCCTACACCCTTTTGTGATCGTGCAGCACCATGCAAAGCAATATGCACCATCCAGCTTTCTTTGTCATCCTCCTGGCTAGGCTGCCAAACATTACTGTCAGACATGTATTTGTGACTCAGCCAATCAATACCCCACATGTATGCATCATCACTCACCCATTTCTGGGGCCCCTGGGGACAGTTTTGGCCCTGTCGCAGCAAAGCCCATCTTGGCAATGTTGGCAAACGACACCCCAGCCTCTGGCGGAAGGGCTGCACCATCTGGCCCTGCCCCATGAAAATCCCCATTCTCATCTGGGGAACCAGAGAGGCCCAGGGACTGGGCTATGGCAGCATCAAGGGCATCTTCTTCAGTCATGCCGGCAGCTGCTAGGGCAGCTGCTGGGTTGGATGGCTTGGGCATAGCCTGCAAGACATGCTAGGCCAGTTAAGCACACCATACCAGTCATCACAAGGCATGCCAGTAGTCACCTGTGTGCATACCAGAAGTCATAACTGGGCATAATAGTAGTCATCACTGGGCATACCAGTAGTCACCACTATCAAAACTGTCATATCAGTAGGCCTTACAGGGATGCACAAGACAGGCTGCTCTGGACAGACAAGACTTGTCCTGCACATGCTTAGCTCATCATGAGCTGAAACGTATTAAAGATATGATTATCATTAACACTAGGCATACCAATAGTCACCACTAAGAGTCACCTGGGCCCATACGTGGGTTTTTTATTTTTATTCCTGAGAGTTTGGCTGTTGAAAAGACCCCACTGCAGGCACTTGCTGACATACCCAAGACAAGCTGCTTTGACCCCAGACTGCAAGGCGGCAAAGTGGTGTGTGCAATACAAGCTGGGCATGGCTCTGAAACATCACAAGCCGAAATGCATATAGCTGCTGCAGAATAGGCATGATAGGTGAAGCAGCCTTGGCATGCCTGTCCAAGAAGCACATGCAACTATTTGAAGAAACATCACATGTCCCTACCGTGACTGCCCAGCAAGCCAGCCTGGCGAGACAAGACTTGAGTCACACACATCTAGCATTTGCTGAAATATCTAATTAATTTTTGTTGTTATTATCATGCCACCAGTATTATTGCTATTGGTCTTATTGTTATGATGAAAGATGTTGATGCTTTGTGATATTCTATCATTGAGGTTTGCACCCCTCACCTTGAGTTCCTGTGCAGTCAGGCCCTTGATGGCAGCAGCTGCAGCAGCATCTGCCGCAGCAGCTGCCTCACGCTGTGCCATCCTGGCTTCCTGCTCTGCTCTGCTGTCCCTCCTCTTCTGCCTGCCGCTTATCTCCTCTGCAAAGGGGGCTAGGGCCTCTGGGGGTAGCAAGGGGGTCAAATAAACCTCTGCCAACTTGAAGGCACCTGTAAGAACAAGGAAGATGTTGCATCCACACACACACTTACACACACGCGTGTTCCTACAGGTGCTGCTTGATTATCAATATGTGAAGGGTCCTCAGGTTGACAATGGCTACACAGTATGTGCGGACAGAAACATATGCTTTTGCTTGTCTTGATATCCAAGACCAAGCGCCAAACAGCAGACCAGGACAGCAGTATCACGTGATATTCAAGACGTTGACTGCTTCTATGGTGTCCTGAACAATCGTCTTGGCTGTCAAGGCCAAGTTTCAGCGCATGAAATCACCATCAATGTGAGCTGTACCAGCATGAAATGGCAATGCTGAGCCTATCATCGAGCTTGAACTACGATTGCCGCTGAAGCTCTGCGCAACAGAGTTGCAGAAACACAAGTAGAGTATGAAACATACCATACAAGACATGCATACGACGCCGCATCTGCACACGAGAGACCAGTACAGTACATGCAAGCCGTTGCTGCATCAACAAGACTGAAATCTCAGTTGGGACTGTGATCGGGGTTGGACTCATGACCACATCCAGGACTGTGACCAAATCCAGAACTGTGACCACAAGTTAAACGGAGTACTGTGCATTGTGACGCCCCTTGTGACATGAGATGCATGGTCATCACGAGTCTGATGCTTGCAGCGCAAAAGACCGGGTTGCACAAAATCTGAAAGAAAATGTTGCCAGCTGACACCGACAGGTTATGGGCCAGTGCTATCAGCACACACCAAATGTTTGATTGATTGCAACACAGAGATGCTCATCTCAATGTGGTACGTCAGGCTGCACGATGACATGTCGCACGACTTTGCTTGACACAGCACAGCATACTTCCTTGCTGGATGAGTCACGCACAGGTCATGCAAGCATGGCTCTTGCACATTGCACATCTGGCAGAAGGTTGATGTAAGTCGTGGTGCTAACAATTTGTGGATGCGGCTAGTATGCTAGTGCACTCCATGTGCTTGAAGAGCAGCAAGGACACCATCCGACCTTTAATATGCAGCATAGCACACAATGTTGTGTAGCTTGCGAGCAGCCCAGGGAATGTCAGCATGTGATCTTTACCTTTCTGCAGCAACAGAGTGCACAATCAAAAGCCATACAAAGGTTGACTGCTGTTATGATCAGACATTAGCTGCGTTGTTCTTCACCAATTCTGTGATGCATTTTCTGTCATCCTATCAGCTGCATTTTTTGTCATGGTTGCAGTATACATGCTGCAGCATTGTGGCATGCATCCAAAGAACGCAGCACTGCTGCCATGAAAACAGACTGATACGATGACAGAGTATCTTGCAATTAGAGACAGCCATCACTTAGAAAGCAGGGCAAGTGCTTGCAAGTCTAGCTTGTCGCAGCACTATATATTAGCCCTGTTACATCTGCATTATGGCAATTGACCTACCTAGCTGTACATGACGATCATTGCTTGAATGAGTTCATGTGCTTCAGGTACCTAACGTGGGACAGACTTCAGAGCTATGCTTTGTGTACTCAGTAGGTTGGTGACGTTATGTTCACGTGATTAAGTTTTGATAGTGCTTCTTTGATGTAGTTTGGTATACACTGGTTCATTGAGTGTGGTTGTAAAGTATGAGCATTTAGTAACATCCAGTCAGGTTACCGATCAGGTAGTTGATAATGGCTGCATAGACCGCAATCTTTAGCTAGTGGTCTGTAAACTAGTACACACGTGTCTTCCAAACAGCATTCGATAACATTGGTTTTGAGGCATTTGGGAGGGCTGTCATTGCAGCTATGCAGCACACACACCATGTAACACATGACTCTGTTACGCAGGCTCGCTAAAGACACAGTGCATCTCAACAGTGTGGCACATGCGCTTTGTGAAGCACCATCTTACAGGCAGTAGCACTTGCTTACTTAAAGACTGTTTCGGCAAACCCTCACGCCAGCAAAGCCAGCCATGTTGTAAAATGCTGAAGATTTGCTGGTCATTTTGTCTCAACAATGGCTGATGCTTTACACCTAGCACCATGTTGCTTAGGTTGCCCATGTGATATCGCCAGACCAGTATGTGATAGCATAGGCGTCTGGGAAGAAGCTCCTGCACTGTGTGGAGTTGAAATGAGGGTTTGGTGCATGACACACTGAGAATACGCTTTGCATGGATTTGTCATCGCGCCAGAGCCAGTCAACACCGTAAACCTTATCTGGTGGGAATATGGTCAAATCTGTAAACATTGCTGTTGACTGATAATCTGCAACTGCTTCCTTCAGCATGATTGGTCCGGTTACTCTGTGTGCATCTCCGACGTTGACCTTGCCGCTTTCATAGTTCTTGAGCACGTGCTTGACGACATAGTGCCAGAATTTGTGCCCTGGGACAGATGCTAGGAAAGCATTTGGAAGGCTCAATTCATGAGGAATATTCTTGGACATGTACCCCAAAGCCACCTGAACATCTGCTAGCAGTGGCTCCAGCGGTTTCAGTGACTCAAAATCAAGGTCAAAGTAGCAGCCTCCGTACTGAAGCATGTAGAAGTAACGCGCACAGTCAGCGCGCTGCACTGCATGTGGCAGGCTGTCATAGATGCTGAGGAACCAGGGGAACTTGTCAGCAATGAGGTCCCTGTTGTCCTTGTCAGTCCAGAACATGTAGGTCCAGGTAGGATGGTTCTGAAGCCATGTCTTTTGCCATTGCTGTTGAAATGGTTCAAGATTACGCGTCCGCCAGGACTGATGAATAATGTGCGGGATGCTTCTGTTGTGAGGTTCGTCCTCAAGGTCAAAATTCTCACGAAAAGACTGCATAGGGTTGCGTTTTTCCTTCCACCATCTCCTGACGTGCAGCACAGCGTTGACAGGAAACACAGGAGGGAGGGGGTGCAAAGAAGTGTTGTGATTGTGAGAGTAGTGAGCAAAGCCAAGAATTCCCTGCAAGCTTTAGGCATGTTGGTGGCTGCTCTGGACGGGTGAACAGCGCAGGAGCAACTCAGCAGGACAAAATGCCAAGGCAACCTCACCACGACCGAGCATAATATCAAACAAACGATGATTGCGTAGAAGCTGCGCAAGCTGGCTGAGCGCCTTTGCAACTTCATCAGTCACAAGACTGAAATCGGGAAGGACCTCTGAGTGCAGTCTCTCAAGAGCTTGTATAGATGTAGAACCAGGCTTGACGTACGCGGCCAGTCACATAATCGCTGCTGCTGGCACAGACGGCAGATGGGCTGACAATAGGTGTCGAGAAATCTGCAAGATCACGCTGCGTCACGGCTCTGGTGCGCCTGTAATAGTATTGCCACAGACGCCGCGGCGAGAGCGAGAATCGGCGACTTTTCAGGGACTTGTAGAGTCTCGCGCAGGGACGAGGAGCATTATCTGACGAGCACAGAGCAAGCACAGCACCAAGACACCTGAATGACTAATAAGGTCGGGAGCCAGCCTGCTCAGCAGGCTCTGCTGTACAAATGCAAAGCATGTAAATTCTAAAGACACACTGAAACTGAGTGCCTACCTGACAATGGAAGATGCGCCAAGTGCTTCATGCGCTTCCTTGTAGCTTCATTCTGAACCATGTCTTCAACCTCCAAGATCTGCCCCGCCACCTGCACAATGTTGAGTCTTGAGCAAGTCATGCGGACATCAGCAACAGCCAAAAGAAACTTTTATCACTGACACTGCATAGCCAACATTTCTTTCTCATCTTGCTCTTGACACTCTTTCACATGGACCAAAGTTCTGCAGTAACAGCTGTAAATCAGTTTGGTGTTTCGGGTCTTATGCACAGAACAGAGCATATCTGAACGTCCCAATCAACACTGACAGGGAGGTGTTGGTTGCCAAAAAAACTTGGCATTGTGAGCAGGGACCTGAGGGCTGAGAGCCTTTTGCATGCATCAGTATTGTTCAGAAATGATGTGGCGCATAACTCTCTACTGCCACCAGCATGCAGAGCACATGAATGTGCATCAAAATGCACAGCACACACACAAGCATTGCAGGCATGTGTCAAACACAGCACATGGAGATGCAGCCTTGACAGACATGTCCAACGTATGTATAGTCTGCGGGCACTGCAGCTAACCTCAGGAGGACAGGCAGCGTAAGAACCATAATGCGCTAGGAGGGCGCGGGACACCAAGGGATGCAGAAAGACGCACTGTCCATCTGCTGACTGGTAGAAGTAGAACTCTGCTGATTGTGCTGGAACAGCCCCACTTATGCCCGCTAGAGATGTGCCTGCAAAGCAGTCGTTCAGTGTTCGGTGACCTTGTTGACAGTGTGAGCTGTGTCTATGATGTGCCAAAGAAAGGCCGTCTTCAACATGGGACATGTTGTGTACAGCTAGGGAAACTGACTTGTAAAAAAACAGCAGCTTGTCTGTCTTCTTGTCAACTCTGTTTCCAAGCATGCCAATCTGAAAAACCAATTTGCTCACAACACACTTTTCACATGCAAAAAACATTTCTTGGCATCCTGCCAGCCAGACTGTATTTGCCACATGAGGTGCATATAGTACTCCATAGTTCATGTGATCTCACAAGGCAGTGTTGCTGTTGGCGGCGCCAAAATTTAATGTTCGTACAGCATGTTGGCAGTCTGCCATGAGAGCATAGTGAGCTTGCAAGACAGCAGAAAGCAAAACACATGCTGATCAGACAGGCCACCCACTTCAGCAAGTATAAAAGCTCAAACACACAAAAGCTGCTGAGACACCTTCAGTTGTACTCAAGCCTTGGCCAACATGTCTTGCATTAAGCAGTATGCAATCTGATTCCGACTTCGGTAACACAAGACATATCCCCAATGTAGAAACATGTTTTGACTGTCCCCGGGCGTCATCTAGTCTGGATTCACACTGTCCAAGGGACACTCCTCTAAGCAAAAAATGTGACGTTTCTGACTCCCGGAGAGCTAAGAGAAGCTGTGCTTGACTTTGTTCTAGATCATGAGGTGGCTACACAGACCTCTGATGCTGCTTGTCTGTTCTGCACCCTTGAGACATGAAGTCAACAAACACACATCTCTCTTGAAGGTCAATAAATACACAGTTCTCTTGAAGGTTGCGCACACACACACACACACACACACACACACACACACACACACACACACACAGATTTCATCTTGCTGAGCACCATTGAGCATGCAAAGACAGCAGGTGCGCAGACTCTAGATGCACATCACAAGCTATCATAACAGAGCTCGCAGGTAATGTCACCAGCTCAGCATGACATCGCAATATATTGAGGCTTGCCAATGCACAGCAGAAGCCTGCACTGGAACTGTGACCAAAGGCATAAAGTTCCTGCTTGGTTTCTTTGGCAGACTTCTCCCATATTGCTGGACAGCTGACAGGCACCAGAAAGGCAAGAGCCTCCCTGCATGTTGCTTATATGTCACTTGAGCACATACCATACTAGCAAAGCACTGACTAATGTCCGTTGCTGTGTGTGTCGAAGATGGTGCAGTTGCCATTTGATGACACCGAAGAGCCACCGCAACATCCCAGTAAGACGAAATGCAAGACGCTTTTAGTTGCAGCTTTACGTGCAGTGCATAGTCCAAACAGTGTAGCAAGCTGGCAACATATCACGTGGCATGCATAATGATGGTGTATTAGGTTTGGGAGCATTTTTGATGCTGTGCTTGGACACACTCAGATCAGACTGCAGATCCCTGTGCGTTGGTGCTGCTTCATAGAAACTTGCTGCTGCCCTGTGAAAGCCTCTGATTTGATGAACACACTGCGCAGAATCCTGTATCATGCCCTTGCAATAAAAAAGAAAAGAATAGAAACAAAAAAAACTACACCTTATCGCGTCAATTTAATGAGAAGTCAAGTAGTATACTGGGCTGCCCGGGTATGCCCTTGCAATGTGTGTATGCACTGCACCAGTGCGGTGTCATCACACACGCACACTGTGCCATGTGCATCCAAGCATACACAGCATGTTGATGCGATGCTGCTGTGCACTCATGCTATGCATTTGCCACCCTGTCATTGAATTGACTTTGCTCTGCTTTGTGTGACATGACCTTTGCATCAAGTTTGTCCCAAGGGCACATGGCAGTTGTAGATCTTGCAGCTGCAACACAATCTATACTAAATGAGGCCAACGATGGCCAGATGACTGCAAAGTGCATGTTAGTCCAGTGGTCATGTGTTGAAGCATGTCAGCCTTAGGAGGCATCATTATGATCGCTGAAAAGCGTATTTTTTGTCTTGTCTTTTTCTTTTGGCCTGCTGGCAGGCATGTTGCCAGCCAGATGAACTTCCAGCATTGTAGCTTCTGGTGTGAAGTTCATCTCACATGCAAAGAGGCCTATCAACAGCTAGCAAGGGCGTGGCTTTCCAGCAGCAGTCTATACTAGGGATGAATGAGATGTGGGAATGACACAACTTGCATGACAGGCTGTGAACATCAAACAAGCTAGGTGCACTGACATGCTGTCAGCAAAACCTTGCAGGGGGAATGTTGCAGGGAATATGCTGCCAGCAATATGCTGCAGGAAGTATGCCGCAAGGACTATACTGTAGGGAACAAAGACTGCACTGCAATGGCTGCCGATCACTTGCGGTCTGTGTCAATGAAGTGGTTTTGCTGCTGTTGCATTGTCCTAAGATGCAGTGCACAATTGTCAAAGGAGTAGACGTCGTAGTGATGCTCAGAGCAGACTGCTGCGGAGAGACAAGACTTGCCGTGCGCGTACCTTGTTCATCATCATGAGCTGGAAAGCATAAAAAGTATGGTGGTTATGATTGTTATCGTCATGATTAGTATTGCATATCTGCATGCAATCGCGCCTGATTACACAAGCTGTATTCAACTGATCAGCAGCCACATGACTGAGCAAGAAGCTAAAGGTGCTTACCTAAGGCAGAGTCTGGAGGCTCTGCTGCTGCAACACCTTCTTGCTGGCTGCCCTGATTGTGAAACTCAGTGTCTTCTGCAGCTGCGGCTGCAGCAGTTGGCTCAGCATCCTGGTCCTCTTCCTCATCATCAGAGAAAGCTGCTTGGGGATGTCCAGCAGGGGTAGGGGCAGGGGCAGGGCCAGAGGCAGGGCTTGTGTGGGTAGAGCCCTTCTGGGGTAGGCGTACAAGGGGGGTGAGGCTGGGACGAGAGGTGGACGAAGCTGATGTGCCTGCAGGGGAAGTCAACTTTTGAACCCAATGCAAATAGCTTGTGGTCAGCCCAGTGGCAAGCCTAAACACAGCTTGAGACAAAGCCACCTTGCAAGGCTCCTTTGCAAAGCGTCCTGGCAATGACTGCGATTGATGAACTGAAAGCAGCAGCCAGCTGGTATTATGATCAATAGACTCGACGCGAGATAGGCTACATCAGGAGTGTATGAAGGCTGTAACATGAACCTATGTGTGGTACAGAATGTGAGGTCGAGTTGAACATGTGCCGCTGCTACTGTCTAGTCCTGGCTGGACATCACACACAACAAAAAAAGCCATACATGGAAATCACATAGTAAGAGACTTATACAATAGGGGGCTTACATAACACAGGACTTACATGATGAGGAATTTTGTAAGGGACTTACGTAAGAGGCTTCAGAGGTGTGCAGAATTTGCAGACAACAGCCAGGCAGGTTCATGACTGATTGGCAATGACTCACCTGTGGACTGGGCAGGCCTGGTAGGAGTGGAAGAAGAAGACAGGGAAGGGAACAGTTCCTGGCGTTTGGCCTCCTTGCTGGCGGCCTCCCGCTGCTCTTCAGCAGCATGCACTGCAGCCGTGGAAAACTGCGGACGACAAAGCAAGTGTGTCAGCATCTGCAAAAGAGTACAGGACACTAATTTCAGACTCCCCAGAAGGCAAATTGTAGTGCAGAAGGGCACATCGAAATTTAGCTTCCCCTGATGGCAAATTGCAGTGCAAAAAAGCACATCTAGAGGTAGACTCCCCCGATGGCAAAACACACAGACCACACCTGTTGCCTTTGCAAACACATGGTGAAGACAGCATCTATCTTTCACCCACAGCAGAGGCTGAACGACACCAGTCAGCAAATACTTTCTGGTGGAAGTCACCCCCATACCTGCTTGACAAATGCAATGGCTTCACGTGACACCACAACAGGCTCTGCCATTATGCTGGCAGCCTGCTCACTCGCAGCCTCAATCCTGAGACGCTGTCTGCGCTCTGCCCAGGTGCCAGCCCTGGCTGCCAAAGCATCCATGGCAGCATACAAGAAGGGCGCCTCCTGTGCTGCATCCCATCCTCCCTCTGCTGTCAACTGCACACACCCATGGCTAATCTTAGGCATGACATACAAGCAACATCCAGGTCCATTATTGGCTGATACTGTCAAGGCAATATAGAAGAAGGGAGCCTCTTGTGCTGCATCTCATCCTCCCTCTCTGTCAACTGCACACATCCATGGCACGTCTCACACGCAGATTCTGGTTGAACAAACTCCGCACACACAGTGCCGGGGCCAGATCAAGGCTTGGCTGCCAAAGCAGCCATGGCTGCATGGAAGAAGGGCACCTCCTATGCTGCATCCCACCTACCATTAAAGTTGATTGCACACATCCATGCCTAGTATCAGATGCACATTCTGGCTGAAGACATGATGCACAGACACTGCCTGGGCCAAGGCAGTACTCGGCTACAATCAGGGCTTCGTAGTTCAGTCATAGCAGAGCAGGCTAGTGTCATGCAACATTTGATCATGACAGACTAGAATTGTGAACATGACAGTTCAAGAACAAGAGGACAGCTGTTAATGTGACTTGCCCTGCTTTGCAGAACAGCATGTGATGAAATGCTGCCTGGGCTGTACCTTCCATCTGTCTATTCTGACACAGCATTAAATCATGCTGCAGCACAGCACAGCACTGCAAGGACAGCACAGCATAGCACCGGACTGCACAGCACAGCACAACACAGCGCAGGACAGCACAGCACAGCATAGATTGTTGCACAGCACAAGTGAAGAGCAAGAGTGTGCCCTGGCAGCAGCATGCTCAGCACAGCATGCAAAGCGTACAGCAGCTCAGCACAGCATGTACCTGTGCCGCATAGCGTGCCAGCTCCTCAGCAGCGGCCTTCCAAAAAGCCTTGCCATCCCCCACGGTGGTAAACTTGGCATACTTATCAAAGCCCCTGCCACCGTCATCATCCTCCTCTATGCTGTCTTGCTTATGGCCCTTGCCACGGCTTTTTCTGTTGCTCTTGGTGTCTGCCGCAGTTTCCCCTTTGGTGTCAGACTTCTTATCGCCTCTGTGATTTGGCTTGCTCGCTTGGCCAGTGGCGGTGGCGGCGGTGGCAGCAGTAGTGGTGGCAGTGGCGTCATGCCTGGCAGACCCCCATGTTGACAAGGGGGTGGTGTTGGTGGGGTCTTCTTGTTTGGTTGGAGTGGAGTCTGGGGTTGCGTGGGGATGGTTGGGGACCTCTTTGGGGATGATGCTGTCCCGGGGACGCTGCAGCAGTCTGAAAGTGACGGTATCATTCACCTGAAGCAGCACCAACTCGAGTCATGCTTCCTGAGTCCAGTGGGCCATTCTCTGCTGTTTGCACAGTCCCATTGGCTTGGGAGATGCAGTGCAACAACCTGGGCCTAAGAACAATGTCAATAGCACCACATGTGAGTCTGGCACATGTAACAATCAATGCCAATGCGCAATGACTGCCATGCCGAGACGCTTGAAGCAGGGCAGAGTGTGCAAGCACATTGCCAGGCAATTGACCAAGTCATGTGCCAAGAAGTACCCGGGGAATTTGAATGCACTGCACTTGCACGAGTTTGAGCTCTCAAGCTGCCACCATGTCATACGCCCAAGGTTTACCTGAGGAATATGGATGCGGTGCACTTGCACGAGTTTCAGCTCCCGAGCTGCAACCATGCTATAGCATAGTGGACACCTTGCCGCCTTGCGCAACTCTTCACCACCCTACAAGATCACGTAGGTCACGTTGATGCATAGGCTCAGCTTGTGCGCTGCTGACAATGAGACTCATGAGGCTCAAACCCAGCACAGGATGCGTTGACACTGACATGCAATTGACATAGTGTGCCACAATGCTGCATGCAAGAAGACGATTGCACAATGAACTAACTTTACAACACTTGTGCACTAAGCTTACTTGCAAGCGCATCCAGCAGCTGCACATGACCAAAGCAAAGACTGCACATCTTCAGCAGGCTGAGTGTTCTGGTGCAGAATACACAAGCGATGACTTTGAGGCAATCAGTCACCTGAGTCATGAGATGCTGCATGATGCTATGGAAGGCAAAGACATGGCCACAGGGAGTGATCTGAGGGCACAGTGGGTTTGTCTCCAAGGATATGGGACACTGAACTTCGCCACCTGTCATCATGACTACCTGCGCAAGACATGTGGCCATCATGTGGGTTGTGACAGCTGTCAAAATATTCCTACAGTGCCAGAGGAGCATGTCTATTGCTCTCCATGCAAGCTGCTCTGGCACTGACATACTTGCAATGACTGCCTTTGCACATGCTAGCTTACGGGAACTAAAAACATCATTCTCCATCTCTTTGTAGTCTTGATGTGGATTTTACGGATTTTACATACTACGGCCAATTAGGGCCAACATAAAAGTGTCGCAGGACGTGAACGTCTTTCGCATCTTTCACAAAAGGCTTAAGCAGCTTTGCATGTCTGAGCTTGTGATGGTAATGCGTTGCTAGCACCAAATTTTCAATGTGCATGCACAAATATGTCTGATGGCTGTCCTGCAGAGGTACTCACTTTGCTCAGCCTTGTGAGTACACAAAGCGTATAAAATACACTCGTGATAATAAGATGATACATAGTAATAACATGTACTATACCTGCACCACGTCATCCCAATCAAGCATCAAGTCTGCATCTGCCTCATGTTTCTTCAGATTCCCAGCATCAGAAACCAGGAACCTGAAGTTGGCCTGCAGAAACTTGTTCCTGTTGTAGGGCATTGGTTTGGAGGCAGGCCTGCGGTACCCCCCTCTCCCCCTGCCCTCGTTATTGCCTCTGCCTCCCCTACTGTAATAGTCATTTGAGTATGACTGGAAGTTGAGCAGATGATTGGCACTTGAGTAAGTCCTGTTTGAGGGGCTACGGCCCAGGGTTGACTGCTCAGGTCCCCCCAGGGTGACTTCAGGGGTAGGCTGGGGGTGAGACACCTCTTGAGCTTCCCCTGAGTGTTGGCTTGATCCCTGGAAGCCTCCATGGGGATGGCTAGAGCCCCGGAAGCTGTCTTGGGACCTGCCGCGACCCCTACATGGCACACATGCATTTGCATTCTGTGCGTAAGATTGTAACTTGCAGGGGATCTTCTGAATATCTTCTTGCAAGCCAGCAACACAGCTTACACACTTACTCCGGCAGAAAGTGCCAAGAGACTGTTGAGATGACAATGGGCAGGCTGCTCAGTGTAATGCACACTAGACACCACTGCATACACTGTAAGAGACCCTCATCTACCCCCAACAGGGTTCATGGGGGGGAGAGGTTCCTGTTCTGCAATATAGCAGCTAAGAGTGAGTGTTTGTGCTTATGTCGCAACTGCATCTGTTACTCTGCCCTGACAGCAACACAGCTATGCCATGAAGCATAATGCATGTATGGTTTGGCATACCCACAAGCTCAACCCACATGAGCTGTCTCCTCAAACATGTACAGGCACTTGCAGACTGATATCATATTTGCAGACTAGTATGAGTGTGCAAAACAGACAACTGCAGTGGTGCAAACAGAAAACCACAGAAGGTAACATGACGTTGTGTGGAGACATTGTGCCACATGGAGACGTACCTGACATGCTCGCCATGACGGCTGTTTCTGCCTTGAAACGCTCTGCTCAAACCGCCCTCATTGCTGCGACCTCTACCACGTGCGCTTCCCTACAACATAGGCTTGAACGGCTGGAAGGCATAGCCAAGTGTAAGAATGCAGGTTCTGGTTTGCACGCTTATTTGAGCTTACAAAAGGTGCAAAGCCAAATGCTGCAGCACAAAAGGCGATAGCAACTTGTTGGTCAGGAAAGTGGCTAGAGCAGACCTGCTTTCTATGCCCCTCATGCCCTGGATGTGATGCACCCTGTGCTACGTGCTGCCCGCCATTGAGCTGCTGAGATGGTGACGTTGCCACTCCACCTGCATCCGTATAGTGCAGCGTCTGGCGATCTCTGACTGCTGCCGAGCAGACAACAGCTGGAAAATGCAAGCTCTAGGTGCGCGTTTGAAAACAATGTATTGCGCCGACGTGGGTCTTGCAGGTTGTATGTGCTTGCTGCGCAGTGCAAAGGCCTGAGGACTCAGCCAACTGATCTATGCATCACACCTGGCATGAATGTTTGCGCGTTCGGATTGAGATGGGGCTGTGCCCCCAAACTCTGCAGTCCATGCTGGGCAAATGGTTCGACAGACTGAGTTCTTGAAGCAGCTAACTGTGTTTGTTCACCAGAGGGCACAATATTCATGCAAGTGGGGGCTCCCCGTCGTCTGTTCGACAGAGCAACTCAGGCTCGATGCAAAGGTTCACAGATATGTCAGAGACCAGGCGTATTTGCCTACGAGCCACTGCACGGTGCCACACCTGTCGTAGCTTCAGAGTGCCACTTGACGGAACAATGTTTACGATGGTAATTGCTATTCCTTGTATGTCACTTTATCATATTCTCAGCTTCCACTCTGATACATATACATGCATAATACCGTACTCGTACTAATGTTTCTCGATTTAATAATTAATTATTCTGAGGCCGAGCCGACATAAAAGCATTACATTAATTATTATCGTCTTCCGATG
>JAABUP010004989.1_pt1 | contig 20972 bp, 21 predicted proteins | sample 5559201 | NCBI WGS metagenome assembly JAABUP01 (sample SAMN10711887, study PRJNA513373) | rock metagenome | isolation source: Antarctica rocks | place: Antarctica
GCTTCTTCAGATGCTTTTTATCTTTATTAATAGTTAGTTAAATGCAGCAATTCAGCTTCTTATGCTCTGACTTCTTACAATGATTGCATTTTTCTTGAAATTTTAATAAGAAATGACTTCAATTTCTCTTTATTGCTAAAGCTGACTCTGTTTAAGACTTATTTCTGAAAGCAATGAACTTCTTTGTATCACAAAGCCTTTTAACTATTTTATTAAAATCTGATTCTTTAATGCTTCATAGAATTTTTGTAATAACTTTAAATGTGTTATTTAGAGCTTTAAACAGAATCATTATCTTTATGTTATCTGTGAGCTTTTTCACAGAGCTAATTGTTAATATTTCAGTTTGCAAGAATGTCAGTTTAAAGACTATTTTGTGAATGTTTTCATTTATCTTTATTCAATATGTAAAGAACTGTTTTAACAGATTCATAAGTTGTACTTTTTCAGTGAAAACATGAACTTATTTCAGCTTATTTCACTGCTCTTTTAACGTTCTTAACTGCATTATATGTTTTATGTTTTTTACTTTTACTGCTTTTAAAAGAAAAGCTCTATTCTGTTTATTGTTTTATACTCTTTATTTAATTATCTTTTCATTCATAAGTTCTGAAGGCTTGAATTTCTCTTCAATAAGATATTAAATGTCTCTTTAAGTCAGATTCACTTTTACTTAATTTACTCAGAGATTATAATTGTTGTTTGTAAGATAAGACATTTGTACATAAATGATGAAGAACAATAACATACTAAATGCTGTGTAAACATTGCTTTTTAAAAGATGTCTGTGAAATTGATTATGTTGTATTTAAACTCTATTCAGTTCAATTTATAGAGTTTAATTACAGGTGGTTGTCATTTTGTAGCTGTCAATGAAAAAATAACTGATAACAAAAAACAAGAACTGAGTGAAATAATGTCAATTTTAACATCTCTGCTTTATGTTAACAAGGTATATAGTAAGACTACAGTCTTAATGCTTTGTAAAGAGTCAGACCTATGTAAGAACTGCTTAATTTCTGAGTTTTAATTTGATTGAAACTGAATTTGTTCAATGTGTCAATATTTCAGCTGAGTTAAAGGTCTCAGAAGTCACTGTCATGACATATGATGATTTTTGCTATAAACACAAAGATTTAATTGATTTAATTAATTTCAGACCCTAGACACAACAGCTGCACTGTGTTCTTAACAGTCTTCTTAATGACATTTAGATATGAGTAACTTAATTACCTTAATAACCTAACAACTGAGCAGTCACAGCAGTACAGAAAGAAAGATGCTGATCAAACTTATAATCTGTTAAACAGTCTACTTATAAGAACAGTTTTAATAGAGTAGAATTGTATATATTGTGACTACTAAAGAAGAAGAAGAAGAAGAAGAAGAACTCACATGCAGTGATGAAGAGTTTTCATCATTGTGTGGCAATGGTGATCTAACTACTTTAGGAAGGTAATTGCGGAACAGTAAGATTAACAACCCCTATTTTCAACATAGCGAACGCGGGAACTCTGCCAAGCAACGAAAGTTATGTAGCCCGCCTTCCATACATGCAAGTGTAACCCCCACATAAGAACTCCTTCCCCATGTGCCATTGAAGTTGACCAAAGACCCAGATGACTGCATGATATAGCACAGGAATGACACTGCGAGATTAGCGCGGCTCATGCCTTCAGGCATATATGCGATCGGTCATACGTCCAGTGAGGAACATCTTCTCTTGCAGGGTGCTGGTAACGCGGAAATGACGGATGTAGAACAAAGCGATGAGCAAGGGAAGAGCGCTGCTCGTGTGCAGGAACACTATACGGAGGGAGACATCGGTGGCGAGGATCGACGGTCAAGGATCATTACAGAGACAGAAAACGCCGTTGCGGATCCGGTAGTAGGCCACGTTCAGTACAAGGTTTACAAGAGGAGGTGGTTCGGACTCATTCAATTGGTGCTACTGAACATCATCATAAGCTGGGACGTAAGTCCAATCTACTTACCGGACCATTATATATGAAAGACTACAATGGCTGAATTGAGGTCTAATAGTGGCTCTCCTTCTCGTCCGTCTCCACAACCTCCGCTCAGTATTTCAACGTCTCTTCCTCGGCCATAAACTGGCTGAGCACGTCTTTCCTCTTTTCCTTCTGCGCGGTCTCCCCCCTCGTGATATGGACTCTGAACAAAGGTGGCCCCAAGCCCGCCATCATCGCCGCCTCCCTCCTCATCCTCATCGGCAACTGGATCCGTTACGCCGGCACCCGAGCCTCCACCAACCACAGTTTCGGCGTGGTCATGTTCGGGCAAATCCTCATCGGGCTCGCTCAACCATTCGTCCTGAGCACCCCGACAAGATACAGCGACCTATGGTTCACATCCCGCGGCCGCGTCTCCGCAACAGCCCTCGCCTCACTCGCCAACCCCTTCGGCGGCGCCCTCGGCCAACTCATCAACCCCTTCTGGGCAACCCAACCGACCGACATCCCCAACATGGTCCTCTACATCAGCATAATCTCCTCCCTCGCCACAATCCCCTCCTTCTTCATCCCCTCCGCGCCCCCAACACCCCCCTGCGCCTCCGCCGCGCAGCGCAAAATCCCCCTCCGCGCCACAACCCGACTCATCCTCCCGTCACTCTCCTTCTGGCTCCTCTTCCTCCCCTTCTCAGTCTACGTCGGCCTCTTCAACGCCCTCTCCTCCCTCCTCAACCAAATCCTCGCCCCCTACGCCTTCTCCGAGACCGCCGCCGGCATCGCAGGCGCCCTCCTCATCCTCGTCGGCCTCCTCACCTCCGCGATCGTCTCGCCCCTCATCGACCGCACGAAATCCTTCCTCCTAGCCATCAAGCTCTTCGTCCCCCTCATCGCGGTCTCCTACCTCGCCTTCCTCTTCGCGCCGCCGACCCGCACCGTCGTTGCCCCTTACGTCATCGCCTCCCTCCTCGGCGCGTCCAGCTTCGCCCTCGTCCCCATCGCTCTCGAGTACCTGGTCGAAGTCACACATCCCGTGAGTCCTGAGATCAGCTCGACGGTTTGCTGGAGCGGGGGCCAGTTGTTGGGTGCGGTGTTTATACTCGTTTCGGACGCGCTGAGGGAGGGGGAGAGTGCCGATCCGCCGGGAAATATGCAGAGGACGTTGGTGTTTATGGCCGTTGTTGCGTGTGTGGTTGTGCCGTTGCCCTTGTGTTTGGGGTTGTTTGGGAGAGGGGTTAGGAGTAGAAGGTTGGAGGTCGATAAGGCGGCTGCTGTGGGGGAGGGGCTGATGGGTGTGGGTGTGGATGGCGGCGTTGGATGAGAGGTATTGGTTATATGAGATATTGGGTAAATAAGAGACACTGGTTATATAAGAGATCTAGGCGGCGTTATGAAGTATCTATGTCATGGAGCTCATAACAACGGATCGTTTTCCAGAAACCATCGTTGTGTTTACAGCTTCAACAGGTTGGCAATGCGGTTGTGCCACGAAGCTTCAGACCCGTAGATATACGAGGCCTTAGTATTCTGACAGTAGTCTTTGATCTTTCTATGCTATAGACACTAGCGTACACACTCTCCCCACATGCTTACAACAAGGGACAGAGTCCGAAAGGCTTTCGGGAAATGCGCGCCGAGGGCTGCTGTACAGGCGAGGTCTCCACGCCACTTCACTCTGCTCCACCTTTCAGTACGTGGCAGAGGATCTATCGCGTACGAGAAGACTCTAGAATGTGCTCGGAGAGACTTGGAGTGGTCTACTTGAGTACGCGGAACAGCTTCGGGGCGGCGCATTGCGTTGCGCAATGCGAGAAGTGGAAGACTGTCAGGACACACCGATCGTCAGCATCATCAACCGGTCTTATCATCACCGACGTCGTCCTCGCAGGGTGAGGGCGGGGGGGAAATGAACTTACACTCCTCAACACAATTCTCCTTCGGGCCCTTATGATTCGGATCATCGTGCTGTTCGGTAAAGCGCTCGACGCACTCGTCGTAATGGTGCTTGAGCGGAGCGCATTGTGCCGATTTGGCGCATTCTGTGGGGATCGAGATGACGGCGAGCGTTAGCGACGTCTCCCAACAAACACACAATTGAGAATCCCATAGGTGTGCTGGAGTAGGACTCGTGGTGTGACGACGGCGTTGCGATGGAACACCACCCAGGTTGAGGTGGAGCTATAGCTCAATGGCAGATAAGGAGGTGCACACACCTTCCTCCAATTTCGGCTTCACGTCCTCCGGCTCCTCCTCCTCTTCTTCTTCCTCTTCCTCCTCTTCCGCGTCGTCATCACCACCCTCCGCTGCCTCTTCCTGACCCTCTCCTCCTTCCTCGGACTTCTCCTCCCCACCTTCTTCGGAAGACTTGTCTGCCTTGTCGCCGCTTTCGTCGTCGTCCGCGGGGGCCTCGGCGTGCGCTTCAGTGAAGGTTAGCGTGGAGTAGAAATCCGAGAGGAGGTCTGAGAGCCCCATCGTGAGTTTGCCGTGGAGCAATTGATAGGTGGGAAGTGCGTGGTGGGATAGCTGAGGTGGAGAAAGTTCTTGGTGAATGAGAATCGTCAACGCTACTCGTAGTGCTTGCCGAGGTTTGTGATTGGCTCGGTGTGACGACCGGAAGCTGAACGGCACGTGATTGGCTTAATGCTCGATGCATATATCGAAGTGATATATGGGGGTCTCTTTTACAGCTACAATAACGGATTTCGATGAAGTGGTCATGGTAATGAAGTATATAGTGTCGTTGATTAATAGTAGTATTAAAGTACGGGCAGCCAGACTTTACTTGTACAGGGAATTACCGCTGTCCCCAACCGACCGTGTACTCAAAGACCTTTTCAGACTCCGTGTACTCCGCCATAAATAAGCTTCGAAAGAAATTTCGAACGCGCGAGCAGAATTTGGCAGGCCCACGGTCCTATTGGGAACGCCGCAATCTCATCTCTAGCTCACTCGCAACACTCGATTGTTGAACCTCTTCGTATCCTGGGGGTGGTTCAGTTGGCGGTTGAAATGGTTCGTTCGACGCGTCATTACTAGGTGAAGCCTTCGAGCTTCTCTCATCATCAGAGGACAACACCACTCCGCTATCTCTCAGCGCTGCAGGACGGTGTCCAGCTGATGACAGTGGCGCTGGTGGCTCGCCAGCGGTCGGGGCTGCGTGCGCTCCACTACCAGCCTCCTCATACGCTGGTAGCTGCTCTAGATGCACAGTTGCCATGTTAACGCCTGCTAACGCACCGCCGCCTCTACCAGCCCCAGTCTCCGACCCGTCACCGCTGATCTGTCCGCTCTCCCTAGCCATCTCGACCGCCTGCTGTAACCGCTCCTTTACGCGCTCGAAGTTCGAGTGGAAATCGAACGCGCCGCCATCCTTGAAGATCATTTTCAACTCGACATATGCGTGTATGGGTGGTATACCGCCGCCTACGACAGGTTGGAGGATGCCCGTCCACACATTCGGGCCGAAGAAAGGTGCAGAAACATGTGTGTCGTGAAGGTTGAGGATAGGAGCAGAGAAGGATTGGAGGTGTGGTGTTGGCGAAGCGGGTAGGTAGACTATCTGAGTATACACATCAGCAAAAAAGATAGGAATAACGGGACGAGCATGGGGAAGAGCTCACTCGTTGATTCGTAAGGTATGCACAACCAGCACTGCTGTGTAGTGCTAACGGCTCTTTCCCTGGATATTTATTCCGTGTTTGTAAGGCCAGCGTAGTCCGTGGTGGTGACGTGTACAGGATTCGTTCCCCTGGAAGACGTACAAAGCCCTCCGTCTCATGGAGCATTACCCAGCTGTTTTGCAAAGCACGAAATCTCTTTAGCATACTACTCTTTTGCGGTGATGGACCCATGATATCAAAGATATGGAGGGGAGGTCGTGGACAATAGGAAGAGGTGTCAACGATGAACGAACGAAGCACAGGAGGGAGAAATGCAGGAACAGAAACAAGTAGAGAGGGGTTAGACTAACTTTATTGACATGTTGATGCTTGTCTATCAGATATTAGAGGTTGCCGTCAAGGCTATTGTGTGTTGTAGTGCCGCCAATACCGAGGGAGAAGTCAAAGGTCGGAAGAGAAGTCGTTGGAGGAGGTCAAAGATCCACAGAATGTAAAGCAAGATATCGTAACAATGCAGCTAGCAGTCAAGCGAGACCTTGATGCTGTTGCGTAGGGTACAATAATGGGTGTCTTTACTTCGGATATGTGGTGGGGCTACTGAGACCCTGCGTAGTGTATCTGCAAAGAAAGCTTAGGAACTCGTGGAGGATGGGTGGAAGTACAAAGGATGGTGGCGCCAGAAGCGAACCATGATATGTCTATCGCCTGATTACGTGTCACATGCGTATACTCGTACCTGCACAGACTCCAGAGATAATAGTGCTACTGATGCTCTTGATCAATCACTTTACATAGGTACGGGACTTACATCCTTGTATATGGATTATGCTGTCAAGTCTTGCCTTAGTCCCCGCAACTTAAACCTTCTCTATTGATGATAGCCGCTGGAGCCGCTTGATGATCAATGAACCCTGATCGATTACTTGGAGAAGTGAGGGTTGATGGGCCCGAGCGTCCACTTCCGCAAGGCACATGTTCTCGGCATTCCGACTCTTACATGTACTCGTACAATTGTATTTAAGCTCTCGGCTTCTGGCCTCTGCTTGACTTCAGTCTTCATTCCTTGACTCCAGCGGCCGGTTTTGGCAGGAGCCAATGGATGAATCGTGGGCGGTTGATAATGCTTGTAGTGTCATTGATATCGACTACAGCTTCGAACTGTGTACTTTACCCGTTCATGCAGTGCAGAGCGTAGCCTTCTGGGAAGCCTTATGACCTGCAGCGGGCCGCAGGACATGTCCAACCCACTCTTCGGTAGCCAGCTTGTGCCGAGTATGAAGCACATCAACTGCTGCCTGAACGCTGCCCTTGGAGGCATTCAAAGACTGTGTACTTCTTACTTGGAGCATCTTTCACGATAGACAAGATATCCTTCATACGTCTGCTCCTTCTTGGGCAACTCCGTATGATCATCATCCATGAACTTTGAACATCGCTTCGCCTCAGCCTCCATCCAGGCTATGTATTCAGCCCTGCCATCTGCGGCTGTGTTGCAGTTGAACATGTAGCACTTCCTTTTTTTCCCGCTGTTTGAAGTATCACTGAGTTCCCGTTGTTGAGTTCAAGGTCTGTATCTGAGCCGCCGCCTCTCCAGACAATGTGTTTCTAGTCTTGAAGGAAGGGATAGCGATCATATGTTATAAGTCAGAGGTTCTTCCAAGATTGTTGCATCAGTGCGTTTACGCAAAGATGATGACATCGGAGCACGACGATTCCCCGCTATCTAAGACTCTCATTGCGGGTGTTGACATTCCAGAGACACCGGTTGATTTTGGTTCCTCAGCGAGTCGGTCGCGCCAAACCCTAGCATCTCCGGCATCTTTATCGAGACGTTCTTCGTTCTCCGTTACCGACGCTGTACCCAGCTGGGCAAGAGAGATAGCAATATCTACTCAATCAAGACCCAGTCGAGCTTCTAGCATCATATCAACACATACGAAGACCAGTATTTCTACGCTTGACGCACCTCAAAGTATAGACGTCATCTTAGGCAGGGAGAGCTTCAGGATTGCTAGAGAAGGATCGCTGATCAATATCACTCGAGACGAAATTCCAGCGCCACCGTACGATGCTCCTTTCGTACCGGCGGCTTCCATCACTTGGGAACGGTCTGGAGCGCCCGCAGTGGCTTACCAGACACCGAGGATTGCAGATAATCAAGCCGAACCACCGGCACCTGCCTATGATTCCGTCTGTAATTCAGACATCTTCAACGGAAGGGGCTTGGATAGGTCGGTTCCACCCAGTCATGGCGAGCCAGACCACACGCCATCCGCATTGATAGTATACGAAGGGCAGGAAACGGACAGTGCGCCTCCATCGTCAGATGATGTGGCGGGTGTAAGCCGAAGCCCATCGTACAATCCTGGTAAGGAGAACTTGTCTGTGAATTGGCGCCGAACATCGTCGAGTAGTATGCCTACTGGAGAGTCTCCCCAATCACCCAAAGCAAGACTCCGCCGCCGGAATGGAGTCAGGTTGAAGCTGGAGACCAGAACGTCAGGAGAGGCCCTAGGCCAGGATGCAAGTCCCATAAGTCCGGGCAGCGGTGTCTCTTCATCGACGAGAACTGGATATACGCATTCTGCTGGAACAACTCCTGATCGAGGAGATGATATATCGGGGATTAGTTTACCGCTTCTCACCGGAAAGGAAGCAGCTGAACTTCTCCCAAGCATGGCGCCAAGATCCGCAGAAGGTAGTGCATGCGATAGGCAATTGCACCAAACGAACATCATTGCCCTAGACCCTCCATACATTGATCAAGGGTTCGTCGAAACGGTCCCACCACCGTCAATGGATACTGAAGACGAGATCAAAGTCCACTACAACAGGCTACTCCGCACCATTGACCGAAACTATCGTAAAGAACTCCATGCGCGTGATGAAGATATGAGCAAATTGCGCGAAAGGATCAATGAGATTGATCAAGTCTACCGAATGGAGCTACGGGCCAGAGATCAGGAAATGGAGGATAGGTTGCAGGCTCGAGAGAAAGACTTGAACGAGATGCACGAAAGGGTTCGTACCTTGGAGCAGCAGGATCTAGTTGCTACTGACAGAGCGCGACACGAAGTTGAGGACATGTGGGAGGTGAGGTGGAAGGACCGTGACCGCCATCTCATGGAGAGGATGAGGAAAATCGAGCTGGAAAATCAGGAGAACATCGAGAAAGCCCTGGCGGAAAAAAATGAGAAGTGGGTAGCTGACTGGGCCAAGAGGAATAAGGAACTGCTTGACAGGCTAAGGAAGGCGGAAGGACAACCTGCTTGGTCGGACGGCACGGCAGACGATACATCCTTCCTCTATAGCTTGCGGTTGTGAGAAACGCAGAATTCAGGTTCACACCATGATATAGATGATGTTGCAGCCAAATGAGTGCCATTGCTGGACACAGCAGGACTGTAACGTAGATTTCTATATCGTCAAGCTGCTGATTCTCTATCTTAAGCCCTGAGGGCATAGAGGGTACCAAGTATTAAAACAGAGGGAAGACATGGCTAATGGATTGAGTTTGCTGAGAAAGGAAATAAAGATATAGGTACAAAGTACACTATTCGATGAGCCCTCCTTTCAAGATGGCTCCCCCAAGTCGAAGAGTTTTGGGACTGCCAGCATCCATAAAGCCAGAAAGCGGAGGCAAAGCTTGCGCGTGCAAGCGCCATAAACCGCAATAAGAGCGTATCCTATTCCTAAGTCAAATTTGGAAAGCTGAAGATCTTCTTTCTGGGATGCATGAGTAGTTCGTACATGTAGGTTTGTCAGGTTGACCTGCTGTAGACTCGTTTCACAACACGAAGTACCCCAAGAAACTTCCCCGCCAACTTTTGCGAATCACCCTTCACTAACCAGCCTGAGTACGGAGGTAGGCTCCGGAAATTGCAATTTTTTGGTGCCGTAACTCAATACCTTGCCATCGTTTATTGCTGTCGATCAATACCTCATAAGTCAACATATCTGGCACAGTCCCTGCTTATAATCATCGATGAGGGGCGTGCTGTGAATTTGCCAGCTCATCACAGTGAGGAAAGAGCGCTGGTAGCTCATACTCAGTTGGGCATCTGACTGAAACAAGACCATTGACTTAGTTAGCTTTCACTGTCAGCCCCTGATCACCCCCAGAAGCAATCTGCTGCTTTGCTATACCTTCTGGACTCCTTCAACGCTGAACCCTTACTATCGGTCGTATCAATAGCACGTTTCCAGTTTGATTATCTCATCAATGAGATCTGCGCTGAGGTACAGAAGCACGAGACGGTAAGGTCAGCGGCAAGGACGAACTCTATAATGGCTCGGCGAAAGGAACTGGTACCGATGGTGAATTGGATCTATGACTTGCTCTTATGGATGTTCTCAATACTGGTGGATCTGTTCTTCAGGGAGGTGCATCCGCGTGGGTCATGGAAGGTACCAAGGAGAGGACCGGTGATCTTCGTCGGTGCACCGCATGCGAATCAAGTATGATACATCTAGAAGAGGAATGCCACATGGCCTTATGCTGATACTAGACTGGCAGTTTTTGGATCCCCTAATTCTTATGCGGGTGATCCGAATGGAAGCCCATAGGCGCATCTCTTTCCTCATTGCGGAAAAATCTATGCGAAGAAGGTTCATAGGGTGGTTTGCAAGATCTGTGGGTGCTGTGCCAGTTGCAAGGGCTATGGATAGTGTGAAGCCAGCGACAGGGAAAATATACTTGCCAGATCCAGTCGATGACCCAACGTTAGTCCGAGGTGTAGGCACCAAATTCGATGGTCCAGAAGTGCAGATTGGCGGCTTGCTCGTTTTGCCCTCTGTCAATGGCGAGGCAGCGAATGCGGAAATCTTGGAGGTTCACGGGCCTGAGGAGATTCGGCTGAAGAAAGAGTTCAAGGGCGTCAATGCGTTGAGGCAATTGACAGGACGTGAAGATGTCACTCAGGATGGTAAATCCATTGGTGGAGCCGGTGGTGGGGAGAAGGATCTTGCAGACGGCTTCGAGGGAACCACATTCAAGACAGCTCCCAAAGTCGATCAAACGAAGGTTTATGATGCTGTGTTCGAGAGACTGAACGCTGGAGGTTGCGTGGGCATCTTTCCAGAAGGAGGGAGTCATGACAGAACGGAACTTTTACCACTAAAGGGTACGTCAGAGGTCTTCCTCATCTCATCTTGAGAAAGAAAGTCTGCTAACGCCATCGAAGCGGGTGTGGCCATCATGGCCCTCGGAGCCCTCGCGGCCAACCCTGATTGCGGCTTGAAGATCGTTCCCTGCGGCATGAACTATTTTCACGCTCACAAATTTCGCTCACGTGCTGTCATTGAATTCGGAAGTCCTGTTGAAGTCCCCAGCGAGCTGGTAGAATTGTATAAGAAAGGAGAACGAAGAGAGGCGGTTCGACAATTATTGGAGACTGTCTATCAGGCCCTGGTATCTGTGACGGTGACAAGTCCTGACTACGACACTCTCATGGTTTGACTCCGCTCTCTTTCTGGGAAGTTACCTTTGCTGAATTTTGATAGTTGATACAAGCCGCGCGGCGACTGTACAATCCTACAGGCAAAAAGCTACCTCTTCCTATGATCGTGGAGCTCAATCGGCGGCTCGTTAAGGGATACACGCATTATAAGGACAATCCACGTATTATAGATCTCAAGAAGTCCGTCAACGGCTACAACAAACAACTTTGGCTCCTGGGAATACGAGATCATCAAGTCGAGTACGCGAAGATCTCCATCTTCAAAGTAATTTTCATGTTACTTTCCAGACTTGGCAAGCTCGCAGTTATGGCGGTCGGTACACTACCTGGATTAGTTCTCTTTGCACCCGTCTTCGTCGCTTCGAAATTGATCTCTATCAAGAAGTCTCGTGAGGCTCTTGCGGCTTCCACCGTCAAATTGCAAGGCAGAGACGTGATGGCCACGTGGAAACTTCTGGTTGCTTTGGCTTTTGCTCCCCTTCTCTATGCGTTGTACACCATATTGCTCACTTGGTGGACGTACCGCAACCGTGTCCAGGGTATAGTCCCGGACTGGGTTCCATTGTGGCTTGTGGTTGTGTTCGGCATCATTTTCTTCCCCTCAATAACTTTTGCCGCTCTTCGATTCGGCGAAACAGGAATGGACATATTCAAATCGCTCCGACCTCTTTTGCTTTGTCTGTATCCAGCGTCTGCCAATACTTTGGTCAAGCTTCGAGAGAAACGCGCAAAGTTATCAGCGGACGTGACAGAGGTCATCAACACTCTCGGCCCAGAGATGTTCCCCGATTTCGATTCTACACGCATCGTGGCAGATCCGTTCCGCGAGGACCCTACGCAAAGCCCAGTTTCAACTCGACGCACCCGGACAGATAGCGATATGTTCTCTGACGGCTTTGTTTCAACATCTCCCTCACGGAGCACTACTGCTGATGCCAGCATTGGTGGCGGCTCCTCAGTCCAAGGTCATCTCCCACGCAATGAGTCCTTTGGCAACCTTGGGAACATCGCACTTTTCGCCACTCGTCCTCCAAGCCGAAGCCGGAGCAGAAGTAGTTCGAGTGGTGGCCTTGCTGGATTAGGTGGGTTTCCTGTCAAAGGCTTCAGCACCATGAATTCAAAAGAAAGTCTCGATGAGGTCAGTAAGAGAATCAGAGGAGCGATGCGGGAGAGAGGCGAAGAAAGGTCAAGGAGAAGGAGCGAAGAAGGCAGTTGGGACATGGCAGACTCTGGCGCCGCCACTCCTGGAAATGAAGAGGATAAGAAGGATGTTTAGGGATTCCTTGAAAAGTTTTGAATATTGGTCAACGATTGGCAGCAAGGCGTCTGGTGTTCGTGTGTTGATTCCCCTGTCACGAGTAAGATAGTGTCCGAATTGCTCAACCAGTCGACGGATTGTATTGTACCAGCAACCTGCTATTGCTTTCTAGGCCGCTGTAATCTGAGGGCTCAAGGCCGCATACAGCATACCAATAGTCACCGTCGTCGTATGATGATTACCATTTCACCACGATGGTGGACTGAGATTGCTGACGGCCTACCTGCGTGACTTCCGAAATTTCCACCGCTTGCCTGCCCTGTCAATCCGTCTGAGGTTTCATCCAAGGACTTTCATTGTAACAATCGTATATTCCATTCGAACTTAGACTGTCATCGCCACTCTGATCTCAACTCTAATGACCTTTCTTACGTCGAAAACCGAGTGTCCAGTATCGATCATCCATGCAGCACTTTAAGCCCTCCACATCACACACACTCATCATTCAACACACTATAATGTAAGCACAATTAGCTGCTCCATCGCCGCCGAATTCCCTCTCCTTGTCCATTCGGTCATACTCTACAGTGTCAAGATCTCTGATGTGCAGAGCAGCGAGTATGCCGCCTGCTCCCTTCCAGCGTCCACCGGGTCGAGCTACATGTTGGGCTTCTGCAAATCACCCCTCGGCTGTTCGGGTGTTGGTGTTGATCAGATGCCGAGAAAGGAGAATGTTTGTTTGACACATAGCATGGCTAGTGTTGTCCGTGTGTTGTATTAGCTGAATGTTTGAGACTTAGAGAGCTGGAGTGTCTGTTCAATAATGAAGGGATCGTGAGGGTAGTGCAGATGGATAGATAGGGCTCATGTTGGGTTGTTCACCACGGGCCTAAGTGCTACGTAACCTACACAGAACATGATTGATATTCAAGGCCTATCAGCGAATCAGTACTCCAGTCAATGAGATAGCAATACTCCCCCAGCTACGTTGACAGTTTATATCTCGATCCAACCAAACGGCTATGATACATTGGCAAACCCATCTTCTGCGCCGGGATACATAACGCCTTAGCCCTGCCTCTACCCCATGATGAGATAGTAGAAGCCCTCCTAACGAAGAGATGCTGCTGCAGAATCCTCCCTCAACATGGTCTTAAATCATAGAGCTTGTCGAGTCCTACGTCTCGTGGCTGTATGTCGTATTCCACACTTGCTTCCGGAATTGCTTCACTGCTTCCGTCCCTCCTCCACCGTACTATTTCCGTTTCTGTGGTCCCGAGATCTTAGGATATAACCTCGAAAGGTGGTAGTTGATGGTGTTCTTCTTCTGCGCTTTCGGTCTCTACATCATAGACGCTCGTCAGCCTAGTCCCCGAATCCCAAACTCTTCGAGCCGTCCTCCGCTCCGCGACCGTCGGCCATTGACGCGTCGTTGCAGAAACAGCTACCCTTCACGTACCGGCGCATCCATGCAAGCTCTCAATTGCTGTTCCAGCCCTGCGCAGCCCTGAACGCTGAAACCTGATGACGCCCAGCAACCTGTGCAGACGTCCACCGATCAGCGATTGTCCGCACGGTTGAAGAGAAGCGGGGCTTGCGTACTGAGAACAGAGGTCATGAGCGCGAGACAGGGGTTTGCTTCGGGCTTGTTTGGACGTCGTACTCGCAGCTTCGGTAGCGGAGGTAATCGCGGAGGCGCGAGTTTGGAAGTGCCTTTTGGGGGCATTGCGATACCGGCGTCGACGGCGAATCCGAGCGGTTGTGCCTTCAAACGGATCAAGGGGACATGTCTACGGTGTAGAAGCTGTTGGATAGGAAGGCGGAATAATGAGCTTCCAAAGCTTTGTCGTTACCTTGAATCAGCCTCGACGTTCATGATTCTTTTCAAGATGATTATGTAACTCAGGCTACTGTAAGCTGTCGTACCTTAGCTCCTGCTGCCCGCATTGCATTGTTTACAACCCCGTAAGCGACCAAGGTCCTCTCTCTACCTGTCTGCGCCGCCTTGCGATCATTCACAGCAGCAAGCGCCTCTTCTCAGGAAGCAGCACTCAACATTGATCGCCAATCGCGCGGAAGGCTGTCTCATCTGGTCCATGGTGGGAAACTGCTAGTGTAATGGCCGTCACTGCCCCAGAGTCCACCGACTTCGGTCCTAATTGGTAAGTTTCGCGCCTTGTGCCAAGCTGTTATGACGGTGTTTACAGCGACTACAGGACAGCAGATGACAATCGCATACATTTTCAACCGCAGCATCCATCTCGGATACCGCGTGGATGGGAACGTGCACCGAAGTCGGCCTTTGCGCCACGCCTTAAAGGTCACAAAGTCTGGAAGAGATACGATTTACGGTCAAAGCCCCTTGATGCTGCTGCCAAACCTTCACCATCAGAGACCGCCTTGTCGGAGAATGCGCAGGAAGATACTGCACGGGCTGTGAAGCGGCTTTGTTTGGGCGAGGAGCAGGTGGCTGGGGATGGCCGGCACAGAAGAGATGGGCTGTCGTACATTGGCACGCTCTGGGGAAAAGGCCCAGAGTATGACAAACGTAAGGATTAGGAATCTGGTGATCCACCCGATCAGAAATGTTGCTGACGTTTCGGATGGTCAAGGCAAAATATCAAAGCGTCGAAGTCTCAAGCGTGACGGCACAGCGAAGATTAAACTCGGCGGTAAGGTTGCAAACGAGAGCCTAGAAGGGCTCCAAGACACGCAAGACGAGCTTGTTGATGGAGAAGCAACGAGCCAGTCGCCGCGACCAGATAGTAGTGATGACAAACCCGCGAAAGTAGCTTCACTGCAGCCATTGACCGTCAGGCTCCACGACGAGTTCGTGGAGTCCCACGCACTGGCTGACACCAGTTCAAATGAATACGATGGATCACAAAAGACCGAGACACCCCACCGCGAGACCGAAAAACTCATGGGGCCTGAGATCGATACTGTGGCTGAGCTGGCATCTCCGCGAACGCCAAGCAAAGAACAGCCCAGTGCGAATTACAATGTTCCTCCGAAGCCAACGGAAGCGGAAGCAAGTCAGGCGTGTCCAAGAGCTGCATTCGCAAATCATCCGGCGGAAGAGTCTTGCGCCGCAGATATCGTGAAAGACCACGCGGCCACATGTATGCGAACAACGGGCGAGAATGCCATTGAGAATAAGGAGACACCATCAAAAGCTCATAGCTCTCACTCTGCCTTGGTATTGCTACCTATTCAAGCTGGTGTCAGCGAATCCGGTCCAACCAATCGGCTTGCCTCATCCAAGAACGAAGTTGATGAACCTAACGCATCTCCAGCAATTACAGGTACCTTGTCAGAAGGCCCAGATTTCCTCGTCTCTACAGCGCAGTCCTTCATTCCGACCACGGAACGCGAAGTTGAGGTAAAATCAGGGAGCCGGCTCAGCGATGATACGAACATGCTCAAGGATTTTCTTGATCGGGCCAAGGCTAGGAAAGCCGCGAGGAATGCTCAGGGCTCAGAAGACGTCCGCCAGACGTTGCCATCACCACGCAGATCCCCTCGCAAGGCCCTCGCGGCTGTTGACAGTAATTCATCATCACCAAAGAAGTCACAAGAGATTGCCAACAGGCCAGGCACACCGCCCGGAAAGCAAAAGCTGGGTACCTCAGAATTTGATGAAATTGATGAAGGCGTGGTTGAGCCAATATCGATTCGGCGAAGTGCAAGGGTCCGTGTTCCTGCACCTCAGAAGCTCCCACTTGGAACACCAAGTTTCATTCCTGTCAGACGTCCGGATGGTACAGAGCCTGTTGTACTGCAGAAGTCGACTGCACAAGAACTGGCTATCATCACTCGAGCCAATACGCGACGAAATAAAGGCCAATCCAAGCCTGCAGATCTTACCCTCCAAGGTCTGCCAACGGAGCCGGAGGGGTTGGATACATCTATAAAGGAAGACAGAGAAGCTGCTAAACAGGTTGCATGGGACGAGACGCTGGTTTACTACTTAGAAGGGAAAGACGCGAGAGAGGAAAAGAAGAAGCCGAAAGTTCGAAGGCTCAAAGGGCTTGGAACGGCAAACGAAACGCCATCGATTGCATCTCATGCCGGCACTCCGGGTCCCATGAGGAAAGGAAGGACTAGGATTTGATTGAATATCCTACGCTGGCCACACCCTTAATCGACAGATTGCAGTCACAAAGAGCCTTCTGCACGGCGAAAAGGCTGCATCAATGGGTTCATGAGAAATTTCGCTTGTCTGGGCAAGCCGCTGTATGAACTCCCAGCTAGAAAATACAAATGCATGGGCAGCACGGGCTGCATAGACCTTGTTCATATATGAAGGACATTCTTCTTGCCAAGCGATATGCAATCGCCGAGATCTGCAAGTCCGCCATGCATTGACTTGCGCTTATAGTCGCCTTCAAAGTCTTTAGCCGCACAACACCAGATGGACACATAGACGAGAGTATTGAAGCTTCATCGGGATACAACACCGTGGTGCGGCCCGATCCCCTTTGCAAGTATGCATGACTCTTCTAAAAAGCCTGTACCAAAGGCGAAGGATGTATATGGAGAGGTGAGGTGGTGCTACTTTCGACCATCTGGAGAGCTTGTTACCAGAAGTCTCCACCTCCACATTGCTGTAATGGTTAGATCAGCTACGTTTCGATGCATGTCCGATATAGGGTACGGTATGAAAATGCGGGGATTCAGCGCCGTCCCGTTGAAACAGCTTGCACGCGGTATCGGGGTCGTAGGGTCGGGATCGAGGAACGTCGAGGACAGGTAGTCCGTAGAATGATTGGAGTCGCTAACACGAGAATAATGACCATTTCGCTCCTCTTTCTTTCCTCACCATCAACATCTCGCGTCCACAGTCGACCTTCAAACGCCCGAGCCGTTGCTATGCGTATCGCCATCCACAAGGTTGGAAAGCATGCCAAGCTGGAAGACTCATCTTCACATCAAACTTCTCTCGTAACCACTAATCCTGCCGTTCACGTGGACGTATCCGGTGGTCGCGATGCAGCGCTATTATGTCACAATTTGCCAATTGAAAATTCTCCCCGCCTTCTGGCAAGACAGCTTACCAAGTCGACTGGACGGGCCGTCTACCAGAACGCATTTTCAGTGTCAAGACGGGCATCGGATGACCAGTTTAATGAACGTCGATGGCCTCGGAGGATTTTAGACTTTCTGTCAACTTTGCAACGGAAGCTTGCCGCGCACGAAGCTTCATCTTCGCGTCACTTCTATATAAGTTAGTGCATAACATAACCTGCACTTTTTTACCTTTTCCAGTGTTTCTATTACCACTCACGTATTCGCACTGGACGTTCAATCCAAACCTCTGGAAGACTGTCACATAACTCACTTGTGTGGCGTACTTGGTTATCACTCTGTGCATATAAGCGCATCGCATCTGCCAGAGCGTTTACCCCAGACCACGCTTGGAGCTCTTTGCATTGAAGCGCAACCATCCCCAGATTCCCCAGACAGAGTGTTTGACAGCCGTACGAGTAACACACCCAGAGCGTGCGTCTTGACGCAATCCCACTTCCTATTCCAAAGACATGGCTGGCTCCGTCAACGAACCAAGACTGCTCGGTGATATAGCTACTTATGTCGTTCCCGCCCACAGGTCTGCGTCTGATACTCAGACCTCTACAACCTCTCATACACACAGTCCACTCAGTGAAACTCCTCCGGAGTCCCTTCCTTTGGGTGCAAGTCCAGCAAGCAGTCGAAGCTCGTCACCTTCGTTGAAGGCTTGTTGTCTACAATCCAAGGAACGCAGAGGTTCCTACTCGTGTGTAAAGGAAGACGACTGTGGTAAGTCCCTATAACATTGATTGTCGCCATCACAGCGCAATGCTCGAAGATTATCCGAGTACCTTATCGTCCGGTGCTAATGTTCGTTCCTGCCACAGGCACTGCACAGTCTTTTGTTGTGGCAAAACCCTCTTCCTTGCAACTCGCAAGCGCTGCAGAACCGCCATCGTCCCAACCTGAAACCCAGTCCAACGGATCAGCAGTTCAATCAGACATGCAAACTCCAACAATTTGCTGCTCATGTGGGGGTTTGCAAGGGTGGCAATATACTCAAACAGCCGGGAAAAGAAGAAGCAAAAGTTATACCGATCTGAGGCTGCTTGCTGGTGGCCGCGGTAGAGACGGACAACAGGATTTGGAATGGGCGAAGAGACCAAAGCTTCAAGACTCAGTTCCAGCGCGTATCGAAGAGCCACCAGTCTATGCACCTGGAGAATCGCCATTGGAGAAGCTTCCAACGGAAATCCTTGGTGAGAGTGGCATTATTGCCAATTGGGTGGAAGATTGCTAACATAGTGAAAAGACCAGATCGTCTCTCAACTAGTACTCGATTTACCACCCAATGATTATACGCCACGGAACATTGATCTACTATCATGCCTTCAAACGTCATGTACTCTCAACACGCATACAACTATCATCTTGAACCGGGACATTACGATTCCTCATTCGACTATCTTCTCGAAGTTTCTTGGTCACCTAGAGAGAAACCCTTCACTGGGAGCCGTAGTAAGAAGAATTGATCTCTCGCATTTCACTTCCGTCGGTCTAGGGCGTACGCGGCAGATGAACTCTGAAATTCAAAACCTGACAGCGAAAACACTTCTCAAGTGTTTGGACCTGGTTCCTCAGGTGCAAGAGTTCCTTGTCCAGGAAAATCTCGATGACGATTTAGATGAAGTAGTCTTGCAGAAACTGTTGTGCAAGCTTCCCAATCTACGGGCTCTGGATTTTTGTGCTTCTTCATCATCACGTTTCACGGAGGCATTTGCTGCAGTGGTCAATCCTGCGAACGACGCGCTCCCACAAGTGCTGGCACTAAAAAGACTTAGCTTGCATGAGTGTAACACACTGCCTGCCGCAAGTTTGGAGGCTCTCCTACCAAGGCTGCCTTTGTTGACACACTTGGACCTTGGACGCACGCGGATCACCGACTTTGCGCTAGCATCCATCCCGAAGAGCGCGCGCTTGACTCACCTCAACCTCAGTAAATGCACGCAGATTTCCGGAGGAGGGGTGGTAAATTTCCTCACGACTCACTCCGCGGTGAAGGACACCCTCGTGTACCTGAACCTGTTCTGTGACACCTCTCGCTATCGTCTTCTGCAGCCGGCCAATGTTGAGACACTGCTACCGAAGCTTCCGCGTACTCTACGATCCTTAAGTCTGAGCGGAGCTAAATTGACAGCCTCTCATATTCCATTGCTGTTGCCTTTGACGAAGCATCTGGAGGAGTTGAGTATAGGATACACCGATCTTACAATGAGTGATATCAACTCAATCTTCCTACCAGCTCCATCTTCCGCCCATACTGTCGACATCTCTCTCGAGGAGTTGGACTGGACACCACATACGCTTCGATATCTTGATCTTACCGGGATATCGTCTGTAACACAACCAGCTCTGTTCGGCAGCTCTTGTGTGCTACTTGGAAGAGCAACCGCTCCGCTTGAGGTGCTTGAGCTTGGTGACAAGATAATCTCATCTCTTAGGGGCCTTAAGAATACAAACAAGCGCCTTGGCTGGGTTGTGAAAGAGCTTGGAAGACGAGGTTGGTACGTCAGAGAGCCTCCGCAGGACCCTAGCTTTAGGGATAATGGAAAGAGATGGTGGAAGATGGGCGCCATGTGGTGGGGCATGCGGAAAGTGCCTGTTGCTTGGGGTGAGGTCGGTGGGTTGTATGGGCATTACATGTTTAAGAAGTGAAGGAGGCATAGGGAAGATCTGAAAGACGCTGTAAATGATCCATACGACAACCACGAACATCCACACTCCCGTCCTAAGAGATGGTGCCGTTGGAACATGGGCCCGAAGACGCAATCCGGCCACGACCGTGAAGACGGTCGGCTCGACTCTACGCTACAAAGTGGACGTGGACGGTCGAACTGCACATGTGGAATGAATCTGTCAACATACACAAGATTGGATTGTCGCGATTTGTTTGGCTGGGTATCTCTTATCAGCGTTGGATATCTCGAACTAGCCAGGCGCACAAAAGTATCTATATGTATGAACACATTACTTGCTGGCGTCATATTTATCAATATATCTGTCTACATTCAATGTATATCCAGTAGTATAACCAACTCATCTTCACATGCGACGGTGATTTCCCTGTACCCCTGCCAGCTTTTGTTACAGCTACAATTAGCAGTCCAGAAAGCATGAACCCCCACCTCCACTTAACAGTCTTTTGCACTGTTTCCGCCTGGCTGAGAGATGCTATTCCCTTGGAAGTTGTACACTCACACCGACTCCCAAGCGCTCTCTCCAGAAGAGTAACCACACTCTTACCTTCTCACGGTCGAACTCATCATAGCCCCGTGGGCGTGTCCCAACTACCACAGCCCTTTGTCCTACTCTCTACCCGCCAGCATCTCTAACCTGTAGATTCCGGCTTGACTTGACTACTTTGAACAATCAACACATGGATTTGCCGTAGCTGCCGTAGTACGCGGAATAGAAAGTCTACTCCGTGCGTAGCCGTGAAGCATGTACTTCATTCAATTCCTATCATTCTGATCATGGCTTTGGCAGTGATACAGGGCTTCCGCTTCCAGAAGCGCTTCACAGGCTTCGCGAGAGGGGGAGTGATGAGTTCAGAAATAATGAAGAAGGGGGGGTGTCGGGGACATGTTAGGAGCGACGT